>Ga0209917_1000293_pt1 | contig 20970 bp, 16 predicted proteins | sample SalPon2_C_H2O_MG_FD_185710 | JGI IMG/M metagenome (GOLD analysis project Ga0209917, IMG submission 185710) | Salt pond water microbial communities from South San Francisco under conditions of wetland restoration - Salt Pond MetaG R2_C_H2O_MG... | ecosystem: Environmental > Aquatic > Non-marine... | reverse complement strand
TGGCGCTGGTCGCTCCCTGCGACCCAGAGCGTACCCTTCGACCGAACGACAGCAGCCGGCAGCGACTGGAGTGTCTCAGCGAGTCGTTCGGGATGAAACGGCCGGCGACGCCGATACGTGAACGACGAAACACCGTACACCTCGTCCGGGTGGCGGTGCGCGTGGTCTTCCGCCCCGTGCTCATTGTGGTCCGCGTGGTCTTCTGCCCCGTGCTCGTCGTGGTCCGCGTCTGCGAGCGCCCGCTTCCATCCGGGGAGTGTCGTGAGTTCGCTCGCGTCGAACGCGTCGATCCCGATCAGACGGCCGGGATCGACCGCAGAGAACGACGTCGGAATCGTCGTCGCGTCGGGCTGGAGCGCTGCGACGAGGTCGGCCGCACGATCGAGCTCCGCATCGGTACACAGGTCGCGTTTGTTCAACAGGACGACGTTCGACACTTCGACCTGTTCGACGAGGAGATCAGAGAGCGGCCGACCGTTCGCGTCGGTGCCGCGGCGTGCCGGCACATCTGCGTCGGCAAAGGCGTCGAGGAACCGACGGGTGTCGAGTACGGTCACGAGCGCGTCGACGCGGTACCGGTCGGCGACCCGCGACTCGGTGGTAAACAGTCTGGCGACCGGGGCCGGCTCGGAGATGCCAGACGACTCGACGACGAGCGCGTCGAATGACCGATCGCGCGCGAGTCGAACGACAGCTGTCTCGAGGTCGTCTTGGAGCTCACAGCAGATACAGCCGTTCGAGAGCTCCGTGACGCCGGCGACGTCGACCTCGGAGCCCTCCGCAATCAGCGCTGCGTCGACGTTCACGTCGCCCATGTCGTTGACGAGCACCGCGATGTCGCGGTCGCCGGCAGCACCGAGAAGATGGTTCAACAGGGTGGTCTTACCCGCCCCGAGACTGCCCGAGAGCACCGTCACCGGGATCCGATCGCTCATGTGCGGGCCGTCAACGCCGAGCCTCTTGAACGCCCCGACGCCGGCGACACGGACACAGCGCCACGGCGAGCAGCCACAGCACCACGACGGGTCGACCGCGGTCGAAAGCCGATACGTTGATACCGCGGCCACGCCGATGGGCGGCCATGTTCGGACTCGTCTTCGTCGTCGGGATCGTCGGGCTGGTGGCGACGGCCGCGATGGTCGCCGCGATGTTGTACCTCGTCTGGCTCTCGATGGGCGACGGCACCCACGCGGCCAGCCCAGACACGGGCGAGACACCGGAACTGGACGACGACACCGCTGAGGACCGCGACCCGGAGCTGACCGACGGCAACACCGCGTAAATCGAGGCCCACGAGACGACCACACGACTGCGCGTCGTCGACGGGGATGACCACAACAGCTTTAGGGTGATTCGGCGGTCATCGTCGACCATGACACTCGCAGCCCGGATCGAAACGTTCCGGACGGTGCTCGAAGAATGGCTCCGCGGGCTGTACCACGGAATGATCACCCACCCGGCCTACGAGAAGATCGAGAAGGAAGCCGAAGACGCCGAAGACGCGTTCATGCTGGCGTGTTTCCCGGACGCGTTCGGCATCCCGTCACCCGTCTCGTATTACACCGCCGAGCTGTTACCGTACCTCGAGAACGAGTTCGAGGCGTGGGAGCGCCGGCTGTGGGATCGCGAGTCGCTCATCGAACGCAAGGGTCAACAGTACCACTTCTGATGGAACCGTTCGTCTTTTTCGGCGGTAAAGGCGGGGTGGGGAAGACCACCGTGTCGTGTGCGTACGGGTACAAGTGTGCGACCGCTGGGCTCTCGACGCTCGTCGTCTCGACGGATCCGGCCCACTCGGTCTCAGACGTCTTCGACCAATCGTTCGGCGATGAGCCGGCATCTGTCGAGGGGGCCGACGGGCTCGACGCAATGGAGATCGACCCCGACGACGAGGTCCAACGGCACCTCGATTCGATCCGCGAGGGGCTCTCAGAACAGGTGTCAGCGGCGATGGTAAACGAGATCAACCGCCAGCTCGAGATGTCACACGGGACGCCGGGCGCGTACGAGGCCGCGCTCTTCGACGCCTTCGTCGGGGTGATGCGCGAGGAGAGCGAGCCGTACGACCGGGTCGTCTTCGACACCGCGCCGACGGGGTCGACGCTCCGGCTGCTCGGGCTGCCGGAGTTCCTCGGTGACTGGATCGACCGGCTGTTGTACAAACGGCGACAGTCGATCGACCTCTTCGAGAAGGCGGCCGTCGGCGATATGGAGCCGCGACGCGTGATGGACGGGGACCCGGTGGTGGCCAGACTCGAAGAGCGCAAGGAGTTTTTCGAGTACGCCGGCGAGACACTGCGGAATGACGCCGCCTTCTTTCTCGTGTTGAACCCGGATCAGCTGTCGGTGAACGAGACGGGTCGCGCAATCGAGGCGTTCCACGAGCGAGACCTCGCTGTCCGCGGGCTCGTGGCGAACAAGCTCACCCCGTCGCCGGACGACGACGAAGACGGCCGCGGCGCCCGGTACCTCCGTGAGCGCGTCGAGACCGAGCGCGACCGCTTAAACCAGGTCGAGTCGATGTTTACCCCGCCGCTCGTCGCGACTATCGAGTCCCGGACGCGCGAGGTCCGCGGCGACCTCCTCGCAGAGGTCGCCGCCGCACTCGACGTCGACCCGGCGTCTGCAGCCGAGCACTGAGTGGTTACACCCCTCACACCGCCGACGGGATCACAGCCACACAGCCGACAGAAGTAGGTTCATTCGGGTCTGGATCGCGCGCGAGCGTCCGATATCGACACCGTTGTAAATTTCACGAGATAGCTATTGAATCAACATATAAGAACACAAAAGTAATTGTCGTGTCCGTCTCCAACGGGTGTGTGCGGCAGATCCATCACGGATGATGGTAATATTTAACAGCCCCTTGGGAGATTTGTTTCATGAGAGCTTATGACGAGCATCATTTGGATCGTGGCCGCCGTGCTGGCAACGTTCTCCGTGGGATACGTGGGGTACTCGCGGTACCTCTCGCGGTTCGTCGACCTCGACGATGACCGCGAGACGCCGGCACACAAGTACGAAGACGGTCAAGAGTACGTTCCGGCCAAAAAGCCAGTGTTACTGGGGCATCACTTCTCGAGCATCGCAGGCGGGGCGCCAATCGTCGGTCCGATAACGGCCGGCGCCATTTGGGGATGGGCCCCGGCGTTGTTGTGGGTCGCCATCGGCAACCCACTGATGGGGGCGGTCCACGACTTCATCTCGCTGTCGAGTTCGATCCGTCACGAGGGGCGGTCTATCGGGTACATCGTCGGCCAGTACGTCGGCGAGCGCGGGAAAAACCTGCTGTTGTGGTTCGCGTTCCTCACGATCATCCTCGTCGTCGCGGTGTTCGCCCTTGTCGTCGGGATCGTGTTCAACGCGTACCCACAAGTGACGACCGCGAGCTTCGTGTACGTCCTCTTGGCGCTCGCGTTCGGGGTGTACCTCTACCAGCTCAACGGGCCGTTCATTCCTGGGACCGTCCTCTTCGTCGCCGGCGTCTTCGCTGGTGTCTGGTTGGGGATCCAGTACCCGTTCGCGATCTTCGAGTTAGCCGGCGACGCCAGCCACCCCGCAGGGACGTTCGTGCTGTTCGAGAACGCGGGCTCGTGGTTCCCAGGCGCCGCCGCACTCGGTGGGAACACCGCAGCGTGGGTGCCCGTGATCATGGTGTACGGCGCAATCGCCAGTGCCCTGCCGGTGTGGGTGTTACTCCAGCCGCGTGATTACCTCTCGTCGTTCCTGTTGTACACGGGTGTCGGCGGGGGTGTCCTCGCTATCATCGCCGGAACGCTGCTCGGGACTGCCTCCCAGCCGCTCGTCATTGATTCGTCGATCGGCCTGTTCAACGGCTTCTGGGGGGTGGAGTCGGTCGGTCTCTTCCCGCTTTTCCCGCTGCTTTTCATCACCATTGCCTGTGGGACGATAAGCGGCTTCCACTCGCTCGTCTCCTCGGGGACGACCGCAAAACAACTGAACAAAGAAAGTGACGCCCGGCTCATCGGCTACGGCGGGATGCTCGGTGAGGGACTCCTTGCCGCGCTCGCGCTCTCGACGCTTGCGGTCGCCGGAGTCACCGCCGGTGGCGGTATCGGCCGCGCACTGCCGAACTTCGCCGAGGGCGGGGGGATCATCCTCACGAGCTTCGGCGTCCCGCTCGGCGTGGGATCGGTGTTCATGGCGCTCGTGCTCGTGAGCTTCCTGCTCACCTCCACGGACACGGCTGTCCGCCTCGGCCGCTACATGATGGAGGAGATCGTCGGCGCACCGAGTGGCTCGACGGTGACGGGTGTCTCCGGTGGGCTCGGCGACATTGCGCGTGGCCGCTACACCAACCCGCTCATCCAGGTCGGTGTCGCGTACGCGCTCGTCCTCTCGGGACAGTGGGCCACGCTGTGGGGCCTCTTCGGCGGGGCGAATCAGCTGCTCGCCGCGCTCGCGCTGCTCACCGCAACTGTCTGGCTCGCCAACTGGGACGAGTCCAAACAGCTCGTCTCTACCGGCCTGCCGATGGCAATCATGGTGGCAATTACCGTGCTCGGGCTGTCGTGGATCGCACTGTACAACAATCTCTACCAGAACCTGCTGCAGGGCGGCGCCGAGACGCTGAGTGCACAGATTTCCTCGGCCACGCAGCTGGTGTTAGGGCTCGTGTTGATCGGACTCGCACTGTCGCTCGTCCGAATCGGCCTCGGCAACCTCCGGTCGGTCCGTAGCAGCGATACGCCGACTGCAGAGCCGAGCGACGACTGAGCACGCGGACACGGCGGTTCTTTTTTCGCGCGTCTTCGGTCGGTAAGCTCCCTGACGCGCGTCAACGTCCTATGCGTCACCGCACCCGTTCGATGCGGCTCACCGCCAGAATCGCTTAGCGAGCCGCGAGAAGAATCCCTCTTCGGGCGGTTCGACCGGCTCCCACAGCCGGAACGCATCCGTCACCGTCGCGGCCTCGCTGTCGACGATGTGCTCTATGTCGGGTGCGACGACGATCAGGTTCACCTCGTAGTGGCCGTAGTAGCCGAACGTGAGCAACGTTCGGTCGCGGAAGCCGTCGACGAAGTCGGCGACCGCCTCCGGGATCGTCTCGGCAACGACGACGAAGGTAATGTCGGTGCCATAGTGTTCTTCATCGCCCTCGACGCGTTCGTCGGCGATTGTGTGTCCGAGTGAGACCAGCCGCTCGAGCTCAGCGACGGTTGGGCGGTCGACGCGGCGAGCAAAGAGGTACTCGTTGGTCTCGTGGTCGGCGTAGCTCAACGCTGGGTGCAGGAACTGCTTTTGGCTCCGCATCCGCATCTCTGCGGCGAGCGCGAACTGCTCGCCGTCGATGACGACGTCGCGATCGAGATCGTAGCTGTACAGTAGCCGGTCGGAGACGCGGTCGAGATACTCGTCTTCGTAGTCGGGGACCGCCTCGCGAATCTCCGCAGGGAGCTCTTCCGGTGGACGACGTGGTGCGGTGCCCGGCTTCGATGGCGACTCCTCGTCGCCCGTGTCCGTCTCACCCATCGTCGGAATCGGTGTCGGTCGCCGTCGGCTCGTAAACCACGGCGTCACCCGCGACGGGCGGGGCACCAATCGCCAGCAGCTCGACCGCCGTATCGGCCGTCTCGGGGTTGTGTGCGCGCTGGGGACTCCCCGGATCGACGACGAACAACTCGTCTGTTTTGACGGTGTACCGCTCGTCTGGGGTCTCGACGACGAGTGTCCCCGAGAGAACGTAAAACGCCTCCTGTTGGGTTTCGTGGTAGTGATACGCGAGCGGAACCTGCTCGCCCGGGGCGGCACGAAATCGGTTCAGCGCCAGCTCGTCGAGTCCCGCCGGGTCCGCCAGCTTCCGACACGTGGACGGCCGCTCCGGCTCCGGCTCGACGGCCGTCGTATCGACGACTCGGTATCCCATGGGGATGGAACTCACACGAGCGATAAAAACGCGTCGAGAGCCGCGAGGACCCCCGTCGGTACCGTTTTGTACCCGGGTGTTGAATATTTGTATTGAACGACGATGAGCGACACCGACGGACGGACAGAGGCGTGTGGCCGGTGTGCGATGTCGACCGTGGTCGACGCCGTTGATGATGGCGAGAGGGACCGTGATCCGTTCGGCGACGCGCGGATCGAAGTGGACGAGGCGGCAGTTCGACGCGTCTCACCGGCCGGCGTACTCGCCGACGCGAAAGACTGGCTGAATGACGTTGTCCATCGGCTTACCTACGGACGGTGAGTCTGCCACCCTGACCGACGAGGAGACTTATAGGCCTCCGTGCCCTGCCGATCGGTATCCAATGGACGAGAGTATCTCCGGGTTCAAACAACGCGGGGACTGGGGTGACGTCGTCGAACACGGCGAGCGGATCACGCTCGCGCTTCGTGAGGCCGGCGTGGACGGCGACGCCTTCCACGACTTCGACGACTGGCGCCCGAAGAGCCACGAGCGGATAGACGAGGACGTCTCTGAGAAGACCGCAGCGCAGGCGTCTGTCGCCGAGGGAAAAGGTGAGAAGGCGGGAAAGACACCGGGTGAGGACCTCCAGACGGCCGGCGAGAAGCTCAGCGAGTCCTACGAGCGTGTCGAAGCCGACGATACCGAGGGAGCCGTAGAGCGCTGGGGCGAATCGATCACCCACGTTGCGCGGGCGGCCGACTCCGCGAGTCGGAAGGCGATCCGAAAGGTCGAGGACACGGTGTACCGGAAGGTGATGACCCAGGTTGCGCCGTACTACTTTGACAACGAGCTCGTAAGCGCTAACGTCACCCAAGTAAACCGGAGCGACCCGGGCGAGCAGTTCGTCTTCGAGGTGAACGTCAACGACGACGAGTTGAAATCACGCGTGAGTGATATCCTTGCGGCGTACGAGAGCAAGATCGACCGATGGCACGTCGAAACGGAGAAGCGAACCGAAGACGTCGCTGCCGCCGAGGGTGTCGAACCACCAGACGACGAGGGCGGCCCGAAGTCGACGATGACCTAAAGCGGAGGTGAGAGAACGGACGCCCTTATACGTCTTGGCGGGGTATCCGGCGGTATGATATTCGAAGGGCTCCCGACGACCCCTCGCTCCACGGAGCTCGTCGACAAAGCGTTCTCGCGGGCGTCGCGAGCCGGCCGCGCCAAACACGGTCGAGACGCTCAAGAGTCGATGCTGCGGACGGCCGGAAACGTGCTCTCGGACAACCTCGAGAACGTCGTCGTGTCGTGGCCCGACTTTGGCTTCGACGTCGACCCGTTCTACTACGAGCTTGCGGATGCTATCGTCGACGTCGACCGGCTTCGACAGGCGCTCTCACAGGTGATGTGGGCGAGCCGGCAGATCGAATCGCTCCGCGACGAGTACACCACGAAGGTCCGAAACGCGAACCTCGATACGGCAAGAAAACACCGCAAACAGGCGTTCGCGCGAATGGCCGACGTGATGGAACAGATCGAATCCGACCTCCGGTATGTCGGTGACGCACGCGATGAGTTACGCGACCTCCCAGACGTCCGACCTGAAGAACCCGCGATCGTCGTCGCAGGCTATCCGAACGTAGGAAAGTCGTCGTTCGTCAATCACGTCACGAGGGCGTCAAACGAGATCGCCGAGTATCCGTTTACGACCCGTGGCGTCGCGCTCGGACACTTCGAGCAGGACCACCTCCGGTACCAGATTGTCGACACACCAGGGCTGCTCGACCGGCCGGACGCCGAGCGCAACGACATCGAGCGGCAGGCCGTGAGCGCGTTGACCCACCTCGCTGACGTCGTCCTCGTTGTGGTCGACCCCTCCGGCGACTGCGGCTACCCGATCGACGTCCAACTCGAGCTCCGCGAAGAGGTGTGTGACCGCTTCGATGCGTCAGCGCCGGTTATCACCGTCGCGAACAAACACGACCGGTTCGACGACGTCGACGCTGCAGTCGATGCGACGATGAGTGTCACCGAAAACGAGAACGTCGATGCGGTACTCGAGTTGGCTGTCGACGCGGCGGCGTACGAGCCGCCGCTGCCGACGCGGGACGGCAACGGCTCCTGAGGAGTCGTCAAACCAACTTTTCACTCGGCGTCGATTGGGTCGGTCTCGGTGGGCTCGACGCGGTTCGCGCCCCCGACTGCCCGCTGGCCGCGACCGAAGAGCCGTGCTCGAAGCGTGCGGTGATGCGGGCGTTCTGCGAGCAGTACCGAGCAGTCGACCGTGCTCGCCACGTCGAGGTGTAACGACTCGGCAACCAGCCGCGAGAGTAGCCCCTTCTCCGTCGCGCCGATAATGATGAGCGTGCTGCCGGTCGCCGCCCGCTCGATGGCCGTCTCGATGTCGCCGCTCTCGTCGACCGTTTGTTCTGCAGTGTCGAGATCGTGTGCGTCCGCCCACTCGGTGAGGAACTGCTCGCCGGCGGCTCGCTCCGTCGCGTCGTCGACGACGTGGAGCAGCCTGACTGCCGATCCGGCAGTCCGAGCGAGACTGCGCGCAACATCGGCGGCGAGCGCGGAGTCCGGGCCACCAGCCGTCGGCACGAGGATCTCAGAGGTGTCGAGGTCGCGGTCGTTCAACACGAGAAAGTCACACGGAAGCTGATTTGTGATCTCTGCGATCGGCCGCTCGGCGCGTGCCGCGCTCCACAGGTGATCGTCGCCCCAGCCCATCACCACCGTCTCCGGCCGCGTCCGGCGGGCCATCGCGAACACCTCCTCGAACGAGAAGCGTGAGACGATCGTACTGGTGTCGACGCGCACGCCGTACCCCTCTGCGGTGTCACGAAGGGCGGCAAGTTGTCGCTCAGAGGAGTCTTCGATCCGCTCGTTGGCGCGGGTGTCGTCGGGGACCCGATTCGGGGTCTGTACCACGTGGACGATGTGGACGAGGCCGTCCTCGTGGCCGCTCGCGAGAGCGCTTGCGAGTTCAACGATCGACTCGTCGGTCCGGGGATTCGCCACGGGGACCATCACCCGGTAGCCCTCGTCGGCGAACAACGCCGCCTCCGCGGTGTCGAGGATCGGCACGTACGACCGACCAAACGCCCGGCCGAACGTCCACTCCGGTATCGAGAGTCGTCGGGTCATTCCTTCGAAACGCGCCTCTTCGAGCCGTTCCTCGCTCGTCTGGAAGTAGTTCACAAGCGTCACGAGCACGACGCCGCCAACGGTGTTCCCGAGTAACACTGGGAGAACGAACTCTGTGAAGCCGGCTACAAGCGAGAGATCACCCGCGTACAGGCCGAGACGGGCCGCAAAGAGGAGGTACACCACCTCGGTGAACGAGACGACGACGTGGTAGAGGTTACCGAGCGGGATCGCGAGGAACGCGAGATAGACCACAAACAGTCGGGTGACGGAGTTGGTGGAGGCGAAGCCGACCCAGACGACGCCAGCGACGATGAGCCCGGCCATCGCGGCCTTGAAAAACAGCGGCCAGAACCCGACGGAGAGGCCTTTACTCGACACCGAGATCGCCGCGTCGACGGCGTCACCCGAGAAGACGCCACCGTACGAGAGAACGAGCGCGCCGACGACGCCACCGGCGAAGTTCCCTGCCAGCACGATACTCCAGTGACGCAAGAGCGTCGGGAGGCTCGCGAGCCGTTCGAGCGTCAGCGCCACCGGCGGTAGGGTGTTTTCGGTGTACAGCTGGTAGCCGCCGAGGATGATGTAGACGAACCCGAGCGGGTACAAGAGCACGCTCAACAGCGGGTGGCCGTCGGTCGAAGCGGTCAACGAAACGTACAACAGGAACGTGATCGTGATGGCGAGCCCAGCGGCGACGCCGCTGAAAAAGAGCTCCCGACTGCCCGAGGTGACCTCCTCGTCGGCGGCAGCGACAATTCGCTGGAACACCTCGTCGGAAGAGAACCGGTCTCTGACCGCCTCGCCAACGGCCGGCGCACCGCTTTTCGATCGCTCGACTACCTCCCGGACGGAGTCGTCGTCGCGGCCTGATGACGGGGTCACTGCGTGCAGACGGGGGTGGACGACACAAAGAGGTTGCTCTTCTGGACAACGCGGCCATTGCAAGGGGCAGCCGATAGATCGCCGGCGACAGCAGACGAGGCTCGTAGCCGACGCTCACGCCCGGTCGACCGTTACGAGTCGCACCTCGACGGTCGGGTCCTCGCCGGTGACCGCCGTGATGCGGTCAGCGAGGGTGTCGGCGAAGCCATCGATCGAGGCTGTCCCGCCGGCGCCGACAGTCACGACGACCCGCTCGGTCTCCAGCGGCGGAAGCGTCCCAGTGCGCTCGATACGAAGTTCGACGAGGGTCGCGTCGCCCTCTAGCGTCGAGAGCTCTGCGCCGACGGCGTCGCGGATCTCGGCTTCGGTCGTCGTCGCGGTGTATGAGTCGTAGGTGACGCCGCCGAGGAAAACGCTCAACAGCGCGATGGCGACCACGAGGACGGCGACGCGTTTGAAAAGCGCCGAGCGCGCCCGGTCCTCACGGAACCACTGCTCGGGGCGGTACCCCTCGTACCAAAGGACGACCAGCGCGGCGAGGTTGATCGAGAGGAGATTGACGGCCACGATGACGCTGGCACCGATCATGAGTCGCGGCACAACAAAGGCGATTCCGACGCCGACGGCCGCCGCAGGCGGGATGAGCGCTACGGCGATCATCACCCCGACGAGCGAGGCGGAGACGCCCCGCATAAGCGAGACGATCCCGGCGACGCCAGCGCCGATCGCCACCGCGAGCACGAGGACGTTCGGTGCGAGTCGCTCGGACACCTCGGCGAGCTCAAGTGGGTCGAGCCCGGGCGGAACGAGCCCGATAGACCGGAGCGTGACGGCGAACAGCGTCGCCGCAGCAACGGCGACGAGGACCCCACCGAGTTGCATCCGGACGCCGCGTCGAAACAGCGCCTCGTCGTCCACAACCGTACCAATCGCTGCCGACATCGCGGGCCCGATGAGCGGGGCGATCACCATCGACCCGACAACGGTGGCCGCTGAGTCGAGGAGCAGTCCAGCGGTCGCAATTACTGCCGATATCACCGTCATCAGGACGAACGTCTGGGTGCCAGAGACGAGCTCCTCGGCTTTCGTCTGGAGCTCCTGTCGGGAGATGCGGTCTTCCTCCCGTTCGGCTACCTCGGCGTACTCGGCTTCGAGTTCGTCGAACCGGTCTGAAACGATGGTCTCAGCGGCGACGACGACCGTGACGGTTCGCTCGTCGATGCCGACCTCCCGAAGCCGCTCGAGGACCGGCTCGACGGCCGCCTGCGGCAGCGGAAACGTCGCCACGGCTGCGATCTCACGGTTTCCCGTCTCGTCGGTGACGATGTAGTCGACCCCCTCGTCATCGAGCGTGCGGACGACCGCGTCCCGCCTGCCGGTCGGAATCGTGACCTGAACGAGTCGCACGGGTGTGCATCTCGTGGATCCAACATATATGTCGGGGGCACAGCAGCAAGTCGGTGCCGGGTTGACAGCGGGCCGTCACGGACGGGGCGTTCGGTGGGTCGAGCGAAGCGGAACGTTAATGAGTAAATCGTACCCACCTCTCGGTGAGATGCTCTCGCCGCTGGTCATCGACACGTTCCTGCTCGATTATCACCTCGGGCACGTCCTGTTGCTCACCTTCGTCCTCTCGCTGCTCGGCACACTCCCGCTGAAGTCGCGGAAGGTGATCGCCGCGGTGGTTATCACCTTCGGCGTGATATTCACGATCTCGCCGTTCTCGACGATGCCGGCGACGTACATCCTCTTTGGCATCGGGCTCGTGGTCGTTGGCCCGCTGTTGTGGACGACCGCCGACTCGTGAGCTGACCACACGACAACCTGACGCTGCAGGCAGTCGAGCGACCACCCCACCGCCGGCGGCGATCCCGCTCCTTTTTTACGCCCGAGAGTTACGCCTCCGCATGGTTACGGTACGGGCACCCGCCACTAGCGCCAACCTCGGGAGCGGCTTCGACGTCTTCGGGGCGGCGCTCTCGCGACCCGCCGACGTCGTCACCGTCGAGCGGGCCGACCGAACGACGATCGAGGTGACGGGGGTCGGCGCCCAGTACATCCCGGAAGACCCCGACGGCAACACCGTCGGGGCCGTCGTCGAGGCGCTCGACGCCCCGGCGCACATCCACATCGACAAGGGCGTCAGGCCGGCCTCGGGGCTCGGGTCGTCGGCTGCCAGCGCCGCCGCGGCCGCCGTCGCGCTCAACCGACTCTACGACCGCGGGCACTCAAGAGAGGCGCTTGTGCCGATAGCTGCTGAGGGTGAGGCCGTCGTCTCGGGCGTCGCCCACGCGGACAACGTCGCCCCCGCCCTGCTCGGTGGCTTCACCGTCACGACCGCTGACGGCACCCACAGCGTCGACGCGTCGATTCCACTCGTCGTGTGCCTGCCAGACGTCGCAGTCTCGACCCGAGACGCCCGGCGTGTCGTCCCCGAGACCGCGTCGATGGAAGCGCTCGTCGCAACCGTCGGCAACGCGGCCACGCTCACGGTCGGAATGTGTCGGTCCGACCCGGACCTCGTCGGGACGGGGATGGCCGACCCGGTGGTGACACCTGAGCGCGCGGCGCTTATTACCAGCTACGAGGCGGTCCATGACGCTGCGCTTGCGGCTGGCGCGACCGGTGTCACGGTGAGCGGCGCCGGGCCGGCCGTCGTCGCCGCCTGCCACCCCGGGAGTCGCCAGGCGATCGCGGCCGCGATGCTCGACGCCTTCGGTGACGCTGGCGTCAACGCGCGCGCCTACCAGACGGAGATCGGCCGCGGGGCGACTATCGTCGACGGGTGAGACGGTCGTCGCTGGGTTCTGTCGCTGGCCGTATCAGACGATCCGGACGGTTGTACTGAAAAAACGTGAAGACTGTGAGCGTCGGCCGACTTAGACGCCGCGACCCTGCAGCATCTCCGCTTCTTCCATGTCGGCGTTCGACTGGCCTTTCATCCCCTTGCCGCTGCCGCTCGCGATGCGGGCGAGCGCCTCGGAGTCGTCCCAGTTGTTGACGGCCTCGACGATGGAGGTGCCCATCGCTTCGGGGTCCTCGGCGCCGAAGACACCGGAGCCGACGAAGATGCCGTCACAGCCGTGGTACATCATGAGGGCGGCGTCTGCGGGCGTCGCGATGCCGCCGGCCGCGAAGTTGACCACCGGAAGCCGGCCGGCCTCGGCGGTCTCGTGTGCGAGGTCGCGGGGGGCGCCGTGTTCGCGGGCCCACTTCTCACGTTCCTCGTGGTTGAGGCCGGTGAGCGTCCGAATCTGGTTTTTGATCGTGCGCTGGTGTTTGACCGCCTGGTTGACGTCGCCGGTGCCGGCTTCGCCTTTCGTGCGGATCATCGCCGCGCCCTCGTGGATCCGGCGGAGCGCCTCGGGGAGGTTCCGTGCACCACAGACGAACGGCGACGTGAAGTCGCGCTTGTCGGTGTGGTACTCGTCGTCAGCGGGGGTGAGGACCTCGCTTTCGTCGATCATATCGACGCCGAGCGCTTCGAGGATCTCAGCCTCCTTGCGGTGGCCGATGCGTGACTTCCCCATGACGGGAATGGAGACCTCTTCGATGATTCCCGGAACGCGCTCAGGATCGGGCATCCGAGCGACACCGCCGCGCTTGCGGATGTCTGCGGGAACGTGCTCGAGCACCATCACGGCGACCGCACCGGCGTCCTCGGCGATGCGGGCCTGCTCACGGTTGACGACGTCCATGATAACCCCGCCTTTTTGCATGCGTGCGAAGCCGCGCTTGATGAGCTCAGTGCCCCGCTTCAGCTCCTCCAGATCCGTTTCCTCTGGCATGAATATTGGTACGGGCCCGTTCCACTTAACAGGTCGTTTTTCGGGGGGTACAACGGCGATCAACGCGGTTTGCGGGGCGTGGAGGTCAGGAGAGCGCGGTCGGTATGGACCTGTCGGTGGCAACGGCCCGGCCGCGGCCGTTGTCTGAGCCGTCGGTCAGTCAGAGAGGCGGTCGTACGCGCGGTTCAGCCGCTTGAACGCCTCCTCGTCGCCGGTCTCGCTGTCGGGGTGAAGCTGCTTCGCGCGGTCGCGGTACGCGGAGCGAACGGCGTCTGCGTCGGCGGTCGGATCGAGGTCGAGCGTGGCGTACGCCTCGCGTTCGGACATCCCGTTCGCTCGCGGGGCGCGGTCGCGCGGATCGCCAGTGCCAGCGGTCCCCGCCCACCGCCTTCCGGTTCGACCGCCTGCGGTTGCCCCTCGCGCCCCAGACCCGGCTGCGCCGGCGGTTCGGTAGGCGTCCCGGCGGTTCTCCGCGGCTCGTGCGCGCTGGCGGGCGCGCTCCCGCTCGGTTGGACCCAGTCGGTCAGCCTCGCGGTGGATCTGTGCTTGGAGCCGGCCGCTGGCGTGGTACCATAGCAGGTAGGCTGCGGCCCCAATTGGCACGGCGACCGCGAGGAGGATCGGATTCACGACGACGCCGGCGACGACGAGCAGGGCCGTGAGCCCCGCGAATGTCGCGGCCATCCCGACGATGATCGTGCGGTTCGACACGGTCGTAGTGGGGCGTGCATGACTGTAAGCGTCTCGGGTGTCAGCGTCTCAGATGCGTGTCAAAAGTGAGTCCAACGACCACAGCTCATACGGGTGCAGAGCGAAGATGTCACTGACAGAGAGGCTCCCCGGCGGTCGCGACGACGGCGACGGTCGTGCAGACGGTGAGCGTCACCCGGCCAGCGGACGGAGGCATACGGTGTCAGCTTATGCCATACGATATCCGCGGATGGATGCGTGCACGGCCGATCGGAGCAGTCCTCTAAAGCCCGTGTCGTTTATATTTGCGGCCGCCCCGGATGCGTGTATGCCACCGGCGGATCGAGCCGCGGTCACGGGGGTCCCGCCCGGGATCGCCACGGCGCGAGCGTCGCTCACGCCGATGCTCTCGCAGTACGCCGACCTGTGTGCCGCCCACGAGGACGCCCTCGTGTTGTTCCAGGTCGGTGACTTCTACGAGGCGTTCTGTGAGGCGGCTGAGACGGTCGCCCGCGTCTGTGAGGTGACGCTCACCGAACGCTCCGACTCGACTGGGACCTACCCGATGGCGGGGATCCCAATCGACGCCGCCGCGTCGTACCTCGAGTCGTTGCTCGAGGCCGACTACCGGGTCGCGCTCGCCGAGCAGGTCGAAGACGCCGCGGCGACGAGCGGCCTCGTCGACCGCGCAGTGACTGAGGTACTCACCCCCGGAACCGCCGTCGACGACGAGTTAGTCGAGTCGGGCACGACGACGTATGTCGGAGCGGTCGCGTGTGAGAGAGTCGACGATGCTGCCGACAGCGACGACAGCGGCAGCGACACCCACACCGACGATCGGGCCGCCCCGACGCTCGGGCTGGCGGTCGTCGACGTCACCACCGGGGAGTGTCTCGTCACCGACGGCGACCCCGCGACGGTGACCGAGGAGGTCGCCCGACTCGCCCCCGCAGAGCTGATTGTCGGCCCCGAGTTCGACACAGAGCCGAACGCGGGTGGTGCCCGTTCAAACGCAACTGGATCGACTGACGGGGGGTCGGTCTACAGTAACCCAACCGATAGCGACCCGTCCGACCCCAGCTCGATCGGCACCGAACCGGGTGCATCACCGGCGGTGGCGGAACCGCTCGCCGCTGCTGTCGACGACTTCGCCCCCCGTGCCGGCGACCCCGATCGAGCGATCCATCGACACGACCCGGCCGTCTTCGGGCGAGATGCAGCTGTCGAGCGGCTCACGCCCTACGGCGGGGGCCTCGAACGTCGACTCGAGACCGACGCGGCACTCCGGGCGGCGGGTGCCGTGTTGGCGTACGCCGAGTACACACAGGGTGATGACGGTCCACTCGAGTACGTCTCGCGGGTCCGGCGGTACGAGCCGGACGCGCGTCTCCGGCTCGACGCGGCGGCTCAGCGCAGCCTCGAGCTGTTCGAGAACCGCGGGCTCGGCGCGAGCGACACGGTGTTCGAGACGCTCGACGAGACGAGCTGTGCGCTCGGACGGCGGTGTCTCGAGCGGTGGCTCAGGCGGCCGCTCGTCGACTGCGACACGATACGATCGCGACACGACGCGGTCGGGGAGCTCGTCGACCGCCCACTGGTGCGCACAGCGGTCGCCGACGCGCTCTCGACCGCCTACGACCTCGAGCGACTCGTCGCACGGGTCTCCCGCGGGCGGGCCGACGCCAGAGACCTCCGGTCGCTCCACGCCACGCTGGCGGTCGTCCCAGATCTGCGGACGGTGCTGGCTGTGCCACCCGATGGCGACAGCGGCCCGAGAGGCGGTGGTGACGCGCCTACAGGCACGGACGACCCCGAGTCGCCGGCGACTACCGGCCCGCAAACCGCGCATCTCCAGGACCTTCACGCGCGGCTCGACGAACTCGCCGACGTCCGGGACCTGATCGCCGAGGCGATCGTTGCCGACCCCCCACAGGAGGTGACAGACGGCGGGGTGATCCGCGACGGATTCGACGCGGACCTCGACGAGCTCCGGGCGACGGCACAGGCCGGCCGCGAGTGGATTGCTGACCTCGAAGCCCGCGAGCGCGAGCGAACCGGTATCGACTCGCTGTCGGTCGGGCACACCGAGGTACACGGCTACTACATCGAGGTGACAGACGCCAATCGCGACCGGGTGCCAGACGACTACCGACGCCGACAGACTCTCAAGAACAGCGAGCGGTACGTCACCCCCGGGTTAAAAGAGCGCGAGGAGTCGATTCTCGGCGCGACCGCCCGCGCAGACGCCCGTGAGTACGAGCTGTTCGTGGACGTCCGCGAGCAGGTTGCCGCCGAGACCGAGCGTATTCAGGCGCTCGCCCAGGCGCTCGCCGAGCTCGACGCGCTGACGGCGCTCGCGACGGTCGCCATCGAAGCCGACTACGTTCGTCCCGAGCTGCGTACAGACCCCGACGCGGGCATCGCGATCGACGGCGGGCGGCACCCAGTCGTCGAGCGGACGACCGCGGAGTTCGTCCCGAACGACGCCACGCTGTCGCGCGGGTCGGTCGCGGTGATCACGGGCCCGAACATGAGCGGCAAGTCAACGTACATGCGACAGGTCGCGCTCACGGTCGTGCTCGCACAGGTCGGATCGTTTGTCCCAGCGCAGGCAGCACAGCTACCGGTCGTACGCGGCGTGTTCACTCGTGTGGGCGCCTCTGATGATATCGCCGGCGGGGAGTCGACGTTCATGCGTGAGATGCGTGAGCTCACCGAGATTCTCCACGACGCCGGGCCGGACTCACTAGTCTTGCTCGACGAGGTCGGGCGCGGCACCGCGACGACGGATGGGCGGGCCATCGCACAGGCGGCCGTGGAGTTCATTCACGACGAACTTGGCGCGACCACGCTGTTTGCGACCCACTACCACGACCTCACTGCGCTGGCGGAGGCACACGAGCGCGTCACCACGCTCCACTTCACTGCGACCCGCGAGGACGGCAACGTGACGTTCCTCCATCGGGTCGTCCCGGGAGCGGCTTCATCGTCGTACGGCGTCGAGGTCGCCGAGCTCGCCGGTGTGCCGCGCTCGGTCGTCGAGCGCTCGCGCGAGCTGGTGGAGACGAGCGACCTCGACGATGCTGGCAACGTCGGCGATGCTGGCGGCGTCACTGATGCTGGTGACGTCGGCGATAACGGGAACGAACCAAGCGGATCCGGCGGGGCGGCCGCCACGGAAGTGCCAGCCGAGGTGGCGGCAACAATCCGCGACCTCGACCTCGCACGCACGACGCCAATGGCGGCGTTAAACACGCTTCACGAGCTCAAACAGCGGGTCGACGATGCCGAGTGATCCACCCGAGGGCGCCCGCAGAGCCGACGGGGAGCCCCACAGAAACGACAGCCAGCCAGGGGGACGCGTCCGACGACTCGAACAGGCCACCGTCGATCGGATCGCCGCAGGCGAGGTGATAACCAGACCGGTCCGGGTCGTCGCCGAACTCGTCGACAACGCGCTCGATGCGGGCGCATCACGGATCACGGTCGCGGTCGACGGCGACGGAACCGATCGGATCCGAGTCGCCGACGACGGCCACGGGCTGTCCCGTGCAGACGCACGACTCGCCGTAAAGCGTCACGCGACGAGCAAGCTCGCACCGGACGGAGACCCGGTCGGCGTCGACTCGCTCGGGTTTCGGGGCGAGGCACTGGCCGCAATCGCGGACGCGGGAACGCTCGAACTCACGACGTCCGATGGCGACGGAGTCGGCACCCGCGTTGTGGTTGGGCCGGGAAACGAGACGGACCCGAGCGTGAGCGACGCGGGCCGAGGACGTGGGACGACCGTGGTCGTGCGAGACTTGTTCGCGAGCCGGCCGGCCCGCCGTGAGTCACTGGCAGGGACGCGTGCCGAGTTCGGCCGGATCACGGCGCGAGTGAGCGACTACGCGCTCGCGAATCCGACGGTCGCGTTCACGCTCGAACACGACGGATCACAGACGCTATCGACGCCTGGAACCGGCGTGACGGCCGCGCTCCTCGGGGTGTACGACCGCGAGACGGCGAGCCAATCGACGACGATCGAAGCCCGGGTCGACACGCAATCACACGGCGGTCAGTCGCACGACCATTGTCCACCCAGTGACCGCGAGACGGACGAAGACGGATCACCGCCCGTGACGGTCGCCGGCGCGCTCGCGTATCCGGCCATCACCCGGGCGTCGAACGACCACATCCGGATTGCGGTGAACGGACGACCGGTCCGTGACGATCAACTCGTCGGTGCGGTGCGTGCGGGATACGGGCGGCTGCTTCCGGACGACCGCGAGCCGGTCGCCGCGGTAACCGTTCGCGTGCCGCCGGCACGGGTCGATCCGAACATCCACCCTGCCAAGCGCAAAGTCGGATTGCGAGACGCGCCGGCCGTGGCCGAAGCCGTCGAGTCGGTCGTCACGGACGCGCTTACCGGGGCGGACCTCAGGCGTCGCGCCGACGTTGCAACCGACCTTGACACCGCACTCGAACCGGTCGGTAAAGCGGACGGGACGTCACCGGGGACGTTCGCGGATGCGACGCCGATCGGGACGTTCGCCGAGTTATACGCGCTTGTTGAGGCGGGCGATGAGCTTCTCGTCCTCGATACGCACGCCGCCCACGAGCGGGTGAACTACGAGCGGCTCGCGCGCGCCTTCGAGGGCGAGGCCGTCCCGACCGCCACGCTCGACCCGCCGGCAACCGTCTCGCTGTCCGCCGACGAGGCGGCCGCCGCGGCGACACACGCGACGACGCTCTCGCGGCTCGGCTTCGAGACGGAGTCGTTCGGTGGCGGGACGCGCCGGGTATCGACGGTGCCGACACCGTTCGGCCGGGCGGCGGCCCCGGAGTCGATGCGAGACGCACTGGGGGCACTCGCCGACGGGATGTCACCGCGTGACGCCCGCGAAGCGCTACTGGCCGACCTCGCGTGTCATCCGTCGCTGAAGCGGGGCGATGCGATCGACCGCAGCGACGTCGACGCGCTCCTCGACCGCTTAGGTGAGTGTGAACGGCCGTACGCGTGCCCACACGGTCGGCCGACGGTGCTCTCGGTGCCGGAAACGACGCTCGCAGACGCCTTCGATCGAGAGCGGTGAGCGACCCCCTCCCGGCCGCTCCGGAACGGTTTTGAGTCGCTCGCGCGTTCGATGTGGTCGTGCCGCTGGAGTCGAATACACGCGTCGTGAGCGAACTTGCCAGCCGTGGCTACAACGCCGAGCGCGAGGCTGTGACGCTTCTCGCAGGCGCCACCGACCCCGCGGCGGCGCTCGAGGCGGTGGTCGAGCACGCCGCTGACGATGCGCTTCGGATCACGACCGAAGACGTTCGGGCGGTGCTCGCCACGGAGCCCGTCCGAGACGCCGCCGTCGAGGGGGGTGAGCGGACCGAATCTCCACTCGAAACGGAGGGGTCACCAAGCGGGCGAGCGTCGGCGACCGGTCGTGCCGGTGGCGCCGCAGCCGGTAGAGATGCCCGGCGCGAGGGTGAGGACACGTCTCAAAGCGACCGCGACCCGTCGCGTCGGGAGCTCTCTGTCGGCAACGACATGACCGGTCAGAGCACGGGGACTGGTGAGTACACCGACTTCGTACGGACGTTCCGGGACCGGTACGAGCGGCTCTCGACGATGCTTCGGGGGCGGGTGAACCACCGGCCGGCAGAGGCGATCGCGTCGATGCCTGGCGGCAGCGACGCCTCAATGATCGGATTGGTGAACGACGTTCGATCGACGCGGTCGGGTCACTGGCTGGTCGAGCTCGAAGACAGCACGGGGACGTTTCCTGCGTTGGTGATGAAAGACAAGGGACTCGCCGACGTGGTCGATGAGATCCTCTTGGACGAGTGTCTCGCGGTTCAGGGGACGCTCGCTGACGACGCCGGGATCCTCTTTGCGGACGCGATCCACTTCCCGGACGTTCCACGGACGCGAACGAGCGGTCGAGCCGACAGACACGTCCAGGCGGCGCTGATCTCAGACGTCCACGTCGGAAGCCAAGAGTTCATGGCCGACGCGTGGAGCCGCTTCACCGACTGGCTTCACACCCCGGAGGCCGCGCCGGTCGAGTACCTCCTCATCGCCGGCGACATGGTCGAGGGCGTCGGTGTGTACCCGAACCAAGACGAGGAGCTTGACGTCGTCGACATCTACGAGCAGTACGAGCTGTTCGCAGAGTACCTCAAGGAGGTGCCAGGTGACACCGAGATTGTGATGATCCCGGGCAACCACGACGCCGTGCGACTTGCCGAGCCACAGCCCGGCTTCGACGAGGAGATCCGGTCGATTATGGACGTCCACGACGCACAGATCGTCTCGAACCCGGCGACCGTCTCCGTCGAAGGCGTCGAGGTGTTGATGTACCACGGCGTCTCTTTAGACGAGGTGATAGCCGAGCTCCCCGAACAGAAGGCGAGCTACGACGAGCCACATCGCGCAATGTACCAACTCCTGAAAAAACGGCACGTCGCGCCGCAGTTCGGCGGGCACACACGGGTTGCCCCGGAGTCGCGTGACTACCTCGTTATCGACTCCGTGCCGGACGTCTTTCACACCGGTCACGTACACAAGCTCGGGTGGGGGAAGTACCACGGTGTGTTGGCGGTCAACTC
>Ga0209917_1000292_pt1 | contig 21099 bp, 24 predicted proteins | sample SalPon2_C_H2O_MG_FD_185710 | JGI IMG/M metagenome (GOLD analysis project Ga0209917, IMG submission 185710) | Salt pond water microbial communities from South San Francisco under conditions of wetland restoration - Salt Pond MetaG R2_C_H2O_MG... | ecosystem: Environmental > Aquatic > Non-marine... | reverse complement strand
GCGGCGCACTTCGTGCTCTGGTTCCGGAGTCTCGACCACACCACCGTCGCCGCGAGCGTCACGCTCGTCCAGGCACAGCCGGCCTTCGTCGCCGTCGGCGCGTGGCTCCTCCTCGGCGAGCGCGTGAGTCGCCGGGGCGCGCTGGGCATCGTCATCGCGCTCGTCGGGATGGCCGGCCTGTCGTTCGGGCCGACGATCCGTGCGGTGGTCGACCCCGGCGTCACCGCGACGGGTGTCGTCGTCGGCACGCAGTACGGCAACGCCCTCGCCCTCCTCGCCGCCGTCGCCGTCGCGGCCTACTACCTCGCCGGCCGGTCGCTTCGGCGCCGGTTGGGCGTCCTTCCCTACGTGGCGGTCGTCTACACCGCCTGTGCGCTCACCCTCCTCGTCGTCGCCGTCGCTCGGGGGCTTCCACTTCTGGCCTACCCGCCCCACGAGTGGGCGCTGTTCGTCGGTATGGCGGTCGGACCGGGCGTCCTCGGCCACACGGTGATCAACTGGGCGCTCGGTCACCTCGAATCCCACGTCGTGAGCGTCACGCTCCTCGGCGAACCCATCGGGAGCACGGTGCTCGCCGTGGCGCTGCTGTCGGAAGTGCCGACGGCGGGGACGCTCGTCGGCGGCGCCGTCGTCCTCGCCGGGATTTACGTGACTGCGTCGGCGCGTCGCCACACCGACGCGTAATGGGCGCGTCGCCACGTCGGCGCCGTGGCTAGTGCAGTTTGAGTTCGACCCGTCGCCCGTCCGGGTCGCGCACGTACGCGGCCCAGTCGCGGCCGTACGCACCGTAGCGCTCGTGCGGTTCGCCGGCCTCCACCTCGACCCCGGCGTCCCGGAGTTCGTCGAGGAGGGCGTCGAGTTCCGCGCGGGTGCCCGTACCGTCCGAGCGGAGGAGGAGACACACGTGTTCGCCACCCACGTCGACCGCCTCGTCGCTCGGAACGAGGTGGAGATGACGCCCGCCGGCGACGACAGCGACGTACGGTACCTCGTCGGCCTCGAACCGTTCACGGTCGCGGATCGGCATCCCCAGCAGGTCGTGGTAGAACTCGAGGGCACGCTCCAAGTCGCTCACGCGGAGGGCGACGTGATCCATATCGACGACGTCGACGTCCATGCGCGACGCTTGGAGCGCCGGCGGCAAAAGTTCACTCCAGCAACTCGCGCGTCCGCCGGTGTCGGAACCGGAACATGGGTTCGAAGCCGACGCGGGCGAGCCTGCTCACCGCCTCGCCGACCCCCCCGAACGGGAGCGCGTACACCACCCGGTCGTCGACCACGGTCTCGTCGCCGTCGGCGAAGAAACGATGCGTATGCTCCCAGCGACGGAAGGGTCCGCCCTCCATCTCGTCGCGGAAGTGTGCCGATCCCTCGTCGCGTTCGCGCGCGGTGATGACCGACGTCCACCGCTGGCGTGGGCCGATCCCGAACGGCCGCATCGACGCGTCGATTCGCGACCCGGTCTCCAGAATTCCGGGGTCCGGATCGCCATCCGGGCCGGTGACGCTCTCGACCCGGAGGTTCATCCAGCCGGGCGTCAGCGCCTCCAGCCCCGTCACTCGGGAGTGAAAGTCCCACACCTCGTCGAGCGGCGCGGCGACGCGCGTCCGGCGTTGGTACACTGCCATACCCCACGATAGGGGGGAGACTCTGAAAAGCGCGCGGATGGATCGAGAGGATAATGAGGCCCACCGGCCTCCGCGTAGGTATGCTGCCACTCGACCCGGACGCGTCGGTTGTCGTCCTCGCCCACGAACAGTTCCCCGACCGGGCGAAGACGGCCGTCGGCGTCCTCCGCTACGCCGACTACGACGTGACGGCGGTCCTCGACCGCGCCCGCGCCGGCGACACCGTCGCCGACCACGTGCCGGACGTGGCCGACGCCCCCATCGTCGAGCGTATGTCCGACGCCCTCGAGTTCGACCCCGACGCCCTCCTGATCGGCATCGCCCCCATCGGTGGCGGGTTCGACGAGTCCTGGCGCCCCGACGTACGCACCGCTATCGAGGCCGGTTGTGACGTGATCGCCGGCCTCCACTACTTCCTCGACGAAGACGAGGAGTTCGCCGCCCTCGCCGCGGAACACGGCGTCGACCTGATCGACGTGCGGCGCCCGCCCGAGGACCTGACGGTGAGCGAGGGCCGCGCCCGCGACGCCGACGCCGACGTAATCTTGACTGTCGGCACAGACTGCTCGACGGGCAAGATGACGACGACGCTCGAACTCGTCGACGCCGCGCGGGAGCGGGGTATCGACGCCGGCTTCGTCCCCACCGGTCAGACGGGCATCATGATCGCCGGGTGGGGGATTCCGGTCGACCGCGTCGTCGCGGACTTCGCCGCCGGCGCCGTCGAGCGGATGGTCCTCGACGCGGCCGCCGACCACGACGTACTCTTCGTCGAGGGACAGGGGACGATCATCCATCCCGCGTACTCCGGCGTCACCTGCAGTCTGCTCCACGGCGCGATGCCGGACAAACTCGTCGTGACCCACAGCGCCGGCCGCGAGGCCATCCACGGCTACGAGGAGTTCGCCATCCCGCCCGTCGAGAAGTACGTCGACCTCTATACGGATCTCGCGGCCCCCGTCGCGCCGACGGAAGTGGCCGGGGGCGCCCTCGACACCCGCGCCCTCGACGCCGACGACGAGGCCCGACGGGCCGTCGAGGAGTTCGGAGCCGCCATCGAGGCGCCCGCGACCGACCCCGTCCGATTCGACGCGGACGAGATTCTGGACGCCCTCGTATGAACACCGAATTCGAGCGCTTGACGCTCCAGATCGACGGCGCGTTCACCATCTCTCGAGGGTCGAAAACCGAGGTGGAGACGGTCGTCGTGCGCGTCAGCGACGAGGGAGGCCAGACGGGCGTCGGCGCTGCCGCGCCGGATGCCCACTACGGCGAGACGGCCGACACCGTGTGTGCGGTCCTGCCCGACCTCCTCGACGCCGTCGAGGACGTGAACGACCCCCTCGCGATCGGCGAAATCGAGCGACGACTCCGGGCCGTCGTCCGCGACAACCCCGCCGCCCGCGCCGCCGTGAGCATCGCGGTTCACGACCTGGCGACCCGTCGCCTCGGCGTCCCACTCTACAGACACTTCGGCCTCGACGCCGACCGGGCGCCGCCCACCTCGTATACGGTTCCCATCGACGACCCCGAAGTGATGGGGGAGCGGGCGGCGGCGGTCGTCGACGACGGCTACGGGATCGTGAAGGTGAAACTCGGCACCGACCGCGACCGGGAGCGGATGGCGGCGATCAGGGATGCGGCCCCCGACGCGACGATTCGCGTCGACGCCAACGAGGCGTGGACGCCGGGCGAAGCGATCGAAAACAGCGAGTGGCTGGCCGACTTCGGCGTCGAGTTCGTCGAGCAACCCGTCCCCGCGGAGAATCCGGACGGCCTCCGGCGAGTTTACGAGCGAAGCGCCCTGCCCGTCGCCGCCGACGAGTCCTGTGTCACCCTACCCGACGTGCCCGCGGTGGCCGACCGCGCCGACATCGTGAACCTGAAGCTCATGAAATGTGGCGGCGTCCGCGAGGCGGTCCGGATGGTCCACGCCGCCCGCGCACAGGGGCTGGAAGTGATGCTCGGCTGTATGGTGGAGTCGACCGCCTCCATCGCCGCGGCCTGTCACCTCGCCCCACTCGTCGACTACGTGGACTTGGACGGCGCGCTCCTCCTCGCCGAGGACGCGTACGAGGGGCCGAGCTACGCGGGCGGAACGCTCGCCGTCCCGGACCGACCGGGGACGGGCGTCCAGTCTACCTGAGCGCGTACAGATCGGCCCCGACGGTCACGAACACGCGATCATCGACGAGCGCCAGCCCGTTCGGGTCGGTGTCGAACCCGTGCGTCCACAGCGCCTCGCCCGAGGCGGCGTCGTATGCGCGGACGACCCCACCGGCCGGCGCCCCGCCCTCCCGCACCGCGCCGGCGACGACGAGCGTCTCACTTCCGACGACAGGCGTCGAGGCGCGCCAGTCCACGTCGTCTCGCCACCGGATCTCGCCGGTCGAGCAGTCGACGGCGGTGACGAGGCCGGCCTCGTCGCGCCCGACGGCGACGTACCCGCGGTCCCCGACGACGGCGGGCGTCGACACGCTCCGTCCGAGCGCCCGGGGTTCCCAGAGTCGCTCGCCGGTGTCGGCGTCGACGGCGGCGAGGACGCCCCCGCCCTCGGCGACGGTGCCGAGGACGACCCGTCCGTCCGCGACGGCGGGGCGACCCGGGAAGCCGTCGGTCGGGCCGGCGCTCCAGACGCGTTTCGGCCCGACCTGCAATCGGCGGTCGAGCCCCGTCCGCTCCCCGTACGCGACGATACCGTCGAGGGGCGCGTCCGCGGCGTACAGCCGCCCGTCACCGAGCGCGGGCATCGCGCCGTCGACGCGCCAGCGCCGGCCGCTCCCGGGGTCGATGGCGCGGAGCGTCCCGTCCTGACCGCCGACGTACACCTCGCGCGAGCCGACGACGAGTCCCTGCGGGTGGTCGGCGTCGAGGCCGACCCGGGCCGTCTCGCCCGAGTCGGCGGCGTACGCGACGAGCGACGCGGGCGCGTCGGTGGCAGCCCGTTCGACGGTCAGGAGGCGGCCGTCCGGGCCGAACCCCGCGAGCGGCGTGGGCGCGTCGCGTTCGCGGATCGGATCGCCGCCCTCGCGCGGATACACCCCGAGCCCCGAACCGTAGACGACGAGGTGATCGGTCCCGACCAGTGGGACGAACCGTGGCCGTCGGGCAGTCGTCGTTACCGACGCGACGCGTCGAACCGTCGGCGTCTCGCGTGGTGGGCTGGCGTGGGAGTTGTGCGCCGTGTTCGCGTGGTCGTACCGGGGGAGCGGCCACGTGCCCGGAGCGGGGTCCCACGGGTCGAACGTCGCGTCCGTCGCGCCGCGGTGCAGGCGGTAGGCACCGTAACTACCGGCCGTGATGGCGGTGCCAGCGCCGGCAACGAGGAGCGTGCGGCGGGTGGTGGAGGGCATCACGCCGTGGTTCGCGGAGGACCGTGAAAAGTCGTGGCGTCGTGTCTCGGTCGGGCAGCGGCTCAGCCGTCGACTCGGAGGTCGGTCCACCCGCCGGCGGTCCGCCGGTCGCCGTCGCGGGTCAGGAACAGCGCCGAGAGGCCGTCACGGGCCTCGATGAACGACGACGCCGGGTCGTCGTCCATCACGAAGGCGGCGGTAGAGTAGGCGTCGGCCGTCTCCGCGTCGGGCGCGACGACGGTGACGCTCGTGTCCTCCGTCGGCGACCGGCCGGTCCCCGGCGTGACGATGTGGTGACTGGTTCGGTCCTCGTCGTAGTAGATCCGGTAGTCGCCGGAGGTGGCGACGCCGCCGCTCCCGAGACGGAGGGTCGCAGCGAGGCCGTCTTCGCGTGGGTCCTCGACGCCGACGCGCCAGCGGCCATCGGTCCCGCCGAATGCCCGCACGTCGCCCCCGGCCTCGACGAGGCCGGCGTCGACCCAGTCCCGCAGGGCGGCCACGCCCGCGTCGACGACCGCCCCCTTTGCGACGCCGTCGAGGGTGATGGGTGTGGGCGCCCGGAGTTCCGAGTCGGAAACCGCCACCGAGTCGAAGGTGGCGTCGGCGACCCGGCGACGCGCGTCGCGTGGCCGGTCCCGGCCCGACTCGAAGGCCGAAAGCACCGGAAGGACCGTGGGATCGAACGCGCCGTCGGTGCGGTCGTAGAGCGTCCGACACCGGCGGAGGAGGGCGACGAGTTCCGGCGAGGGATCCGCGAGGACGCCCGCCTCGTTCAGCCGCGCCACCTCACCGTCGGGGTCGTGGCGCGTGAAGACCGACTCCAAGCGCGACATCGTCTCGAAGGCACGTTCGACGCCGAGTTCGGCCCGGTCGGGGTTCCGGGTGACCGCGGTGACGGTCACGAGCGACCCCATCATGAGCCGCGTGCTCCGGACTTCGGTGACCTCGCCGCGGACGAGGAACGTCCGCCCGAGGAGGCCGGCGCCGGCGGCGCCCCCCACGGCCGTCAGGAACGACCGCCGGTCGAGTTCACGCATCGGTACCCTCCTCGTCGGGCCAGTCCGAGGACGGAGTGGCCGACTCCGCACACGAACACGTTCCCGTCCCCCCGCACGAACACGAACCGCCGCACGAATCGTCCGAGGCGTCGCCCGCCGACCGGCGGACCATGTCGACGATGGTTCCCTTCGGGACGAGGTCGTCGCTGCCCGCGAACAGTTCCGGTTCGCCGCCGTCGGTCACGGCGCGGTCGGCGAGGATACGCTGTTGCTCCGTCGTTCGGTCCTCGGGACGGATGCGTTCGATGAGATGCGGGTCGCGCCACGCGTCGACGCTGAACCCGTGTTCGTTGTCGTACTGGAGGACGACCGGACAGCCGCCGGGGTCGTAGTAGTTGTCGACACAGACCGAACACTGGAAACACTGGAACTCGTTGATCGAGCCGTCGTCCTCGATGGCCTGGAACTCACAGTCCGACTGGCATTTCACGCAGTCGCCACAGAGGTCGTAGCGCTGGATCGGCGTCCGTTGGAAGACGTTCCCGATCGCCAACCCGGCCCCGAGGGGGCAGATGTACCGGCAGTAGGGCCGGAACATGACCGCCCCGGAGACGACGAGGATCGCCGACCACGCGATGTAGACGGGGTCGGTCACCAGTGAACTGTAGAAGGCCGCTTTGAACGGTTCGACCTTCGCCAGTTTCGCCCCGAAGTCCGTCGAAATCACGAAGCCGATCACGATAGCGATAAACAGGGGGTACCTGAGCTTCTCGAGTTTGACGTGATACTCCCGGGGGAGTTCGTACTCCCACGGCGTGAGCTTATAGAGCAGTTCCGAGAGCGCGCCGAACGGACAGATCCACCCACAGAAGACGCCGCGTCCCCACTTCGGGATGACGATAGCGATACAGATGAACGTGATCGCGACGAGCGGCGCCGAGAAGAAAAGCGCCCAGCGGAACCCGCCGGTCGTCGCCAACGAGATGAGTTCGCGGACCAAGATGGCTATCTGTTGGGTGGTGGGCTGGGTCGGGTGGTACCAGCCGAGGAAGACGAGCGTGACCCCGAGCGTGCCGATCCGGAGGCGGTTGACCGTCACCCCCTCGCGCCGACAGAGGCGGGAGCGGAACGCGAACACGCCGACGATACCGCCGAGGAAGACGATCAGTGCGAGCGCAGTGCCCCAGTTGTCACGCCACGCCGACTCGACGGTGCCGGCCCACGCGGGAAGCGTCCGCGCGGCCGCGGCGTCGACCGGGCGGCGAACCGCCAGCCCGCCGGGGGCGTAGGTCCGGCGGATGTGCTCCTCGCCGACCGTCAGATCGAGGACGAACGGGCGGGCGGTGTCGAGTCCACCCTCGATCACCAAGGCGGCGCTCCAGTCGACGCCCTCGATCTGTGTCTCGTGCACTGGCGGCGCGTACGACCGGGTCCACTGATGGAGGCGAGGGCGGTCCGGCCGGGGCTGACCGGGGGCGTTGAGACCGATCCAGAGGACCGTCGCGTTGGCGTCGGGGACGCTGGCGTTCGCGCCGCCGAGTAGGCTCTGCTTGACGGGATCGGATTCGATCGGTGCCGCGTAGAGCTGGATCGGCGCGGAGTCGTTGGGGTCGGCGGGCGTGCCCGCGTCCCAGCGAGCGAGTTCGGTCCCCCGCCCCAAGTCGCCGAGCGTCATGCGCCGCTCCGCCGACTCGTTCGTCGCGGCCGTCTCGTTCGCCGACGCCCCGCCGACGGCCGACTCCGAGACGATACCTTTCTCCCGGGCGACGATCCGAGCCGAACGCGTCACCGACTCGATGGACGAACGGGTAGTCACTGAGGCGCCGGTGAGCGCGTCGACGTGGTACTCGCCCGACTCCGCCTCGCGGAGCGTGACCTCCTCAGTGACGGACATTCCGACCATCTGGTGTCCGAACTGGCGCAACCGCTGGATGGCGGAGATGCGGTCGAAGAAGGGTTCGTGCTGTTCGACGAGTTCGACCCCCCGGATGGTACCTTCGGTGTCGAGCCCCACCAAGAACTCGATGGGTTCGTTGCCGTATCCCTCTACGTCGACCACGTTGCTCGTGAGGTAGACGTACCCGAGGAGTTCCCGCTCACCGTCGGTCTCTTCGTAGGCTTCGACGATGCGGTACTCGCCCGTGGGCTCCGAGAAGGAGTCCGCACCGGGGAACACCTTCGAGAGGGATCGCTCCGAGAACGGGTCGTCGATGGTCGTCCGGTCGACGGCGGCGGCCGGGGCCGGCATCGAGAGGACGAGCAAGAGGGCGAAGACGGCCGCGAGGAGGCGACGACGACTCACGGCCGGGACCACCACTCGAGTTCGGATCGCGTGTCGGTCGACGGTCGAGGAGCAGTAGGAAAGATCATGAACGTCGTCTGTGTCACGGTCCCAATCGCTATTCAGGGGAGTTAATTGTGTGGGTCCATCCGAACCGCTCACCAGTCGACGAAGACCGTCTCCCCGCCCGCCCGCTCGATGTACGCACGCTGCATCGCCTCGATGGCCTCGGGGAGCGTGGCTCCGTCGGCGACGGCCTCCCGAACCCGGGCTTTCTTCCACGCGCTCGGGACGGTGCCGTGGCGGCGGCGTTCGATCGGATCGAGATACGCGTCGACGACCCCGTCGTCGAGGCCGGCCTCGCGGAGGCCGCGGCGGGCGAGGTCGAACACCTCGTCGTAGATCGTTTCGGGGTCGTCGGTCCGGTCGCCGTCGACAGTCACCCACGCGAGGTCCGCGTCCGGGCCACGGTCGACGGCGTCGTAGAAGCAGTCGCGGGCGGCCGTCCACGGCAGGTCGGTGAGCGGGTGGTCGGCGGCGACGAGGCCACGGAGGAGGCCGACGACGAGTGCCTGCACCGAAACGGTGTCGCGGACCGTCGGCTGGGTCGGGAGCGGGCGGTACTCGATGCGGAGCGACGCGCCGTCGTCCTCGGTGCCGACGGGCTGACCGCCGACCACGCCCCGCACCCAGCGCCAGTGGACGCCACGCTTGTGGTCGTACTCCGGCAGCGTGGCGCGGTAGGGGCTGGCGTCGCCGTCGTCGTCGTCGTCGTCGTCCGCGAGGACGGGGGCGTACGTCTCGTCGGCGACGACCCGATCCACCACGTCCGTCGCGCGGTCCAGATCGGACGGGAACCGGACCTTGCCCTCGCTCCGGGGCGCGCCGGCGTTGATGCTCTTCTCGAAGACGTGCACCCGGAGTTCGTGTGGCGTCGCCGATATCACGTCCGGGTCGTCGTCGTAGCAGTCGGCGGGGAGAAACGGGGAGTTGCTCGATAAGGCCAGGATGGGACCCGTCGTCCGCAGGGCGGCGTTGAAGTAGTCGGGGAACGCCTCGGCGTCGGGGATCTGGAGGTGTGGCTGGATCGACGTTGCGAGCGACTCGGCGAGAATAGTCGGGTAGACGAGGCGAGCGCCGGGAACGTCGAGCGTGATCGCGCCGCCGCTTCGCTCCAGAATCTCGTTGTCGAGGGCGACGTAGCGCGGATGGTGGCGCATGTTCGACGCGACGGTCGCGCCGTCTCGTTCCTCGACCGATCCGAGGTACGCATCGGTTCCCTCCGCAGGGGGGATGGTCCACATCGCGTCGAGGACGGGTGCGAGCCCCTCGTCGGCGAGGGCGTCGGCCGCGGCATCGACGCTCGCCGTGATGCGGTCGGCCTGTTCGGCCACGCCGGCCGCGTCGAAGACCGTCGCCGCCGAGTTGACTTCGAGGTTGTGGACGCCGAGTTCCTTCGCACAGTCGCCACGCTCGAAGACGCGTTCGGGAATCCGCGCGAGGCGCCCATCGGCGTCGGTCGCGTACGCCTCCAGTTCCATGCCGACGGCGAACTCCGCCGTGTCCAGCCGGCCGGAGCGGATGTCGTCGCGGATTCGTTGCGCTTGCTCGCGAACCCGGCGGTCGAACTCCGCACGGACGTCCGGGTCGGTCGAGCGCGCAACGGCGTCGACGAGGTCGGGGTCCCCAGCCATCAGGCCGACTCCTCGTCGTCCTCCGCCCGCAACTCGTCGAGTTCCGCTTCGACGTCGGCGTCCGTCCCCGATTCGGTCGGCTCACCCGCCTCGTCCGACCCCATCTCGGCTTTCAACGTGTCCAGTTCCGCATCGACCTCGCTTTCGGTCCGTCCGGCTTCGAGCTGGCGGTCGATGGCGTCCTCGTCGGAGAGGGCGTCCTCGAACGCACCCGACTCCTGCAGTTCGTCCATGGCCGCCGATCGAGCCTCCATCTCGTCCGTTCGCTCCTCGGCGCGTTCGAGCGCGCGGCTCACGTCGCTCATCTCGTCGCCGACGCCGCTCATCGCCTCCGAGACGCGGGTCGACGCCTCCGCCGCCTCGTACCGGGCCTTCATCGTCTCCTTTTTGGTCCGGAACTCCTCGATCCGACGCTGGAGCTCGTTTTTCTTCTCGACCAGATCATCCTGTGTCGACTGAAGGTCGGCGATCTGCCCCTCGATATCCTCGATCTGGCTCATCTTCTCCTTCTTTTTTTCCAGCGCCCGCCGCGCCAGATCGTCACGGTCCTGTCGCACCGCCTCCCGTGCCTGCTCGTTGTGTTTGTCGACGTTCTCCTCGAGCCGGCGTTTCTGGATCTCCAAGCGCTTTTTTTGCGTCGTCAGGTCGGCGATGCCCTGCTTGACCTGCTGTAGTTCGTCGCGCATCCGCTCGTAGGAGTAGTCGAGCGTCTCGGTCGGGTCCTCGGCCCGATTCAGGAGGGCGTTGACCTTCGACCGGACGACGTAGGAGGCCCGCGAGAGTATTCCCATACCACCCGTTTGGGACGCGAGGCTTAAAATCTCACCCGCCGGGGAACGACAGGATTGAGGCCCCACGTGGCGTAGCTCCGGGCGTGCCGACCGAACGCCTCGCCATCCCCGGCGGCCGCGACGTGCGCGCGAGTCTCGACGGCGAGAACGGCGAGGTCGTCCTCGTCGCCTGCCCACCACACCCCCGACACGGCGGCACGCGCCACGACGGCCGGCTGACCGCCGTGAGCGACTCGCTCCCCGCCCGGATCGACTGCCTGCGGTTCGACTACGGGCCGTGGGACGAAGGACGCGGGGAACGGACGGACGCCGCGAACGCCTGCGCGTGGGCCGCCGAGCGGTACGACCGCGTCGGCTGCTTCGGCTACAGCTTCGGCGGCGGGGTGGCGCTTCTCGCCGCCGCAGAGACGGCCTTCGACGCCGTCGCCGTGCTCTCGCCGGTCGCCCATCTGGACGACGGGACCGACGTGACGGCCGCCGTCGCCCGCGTCGACGCGCCGCTGTGGGTGGGCTACGGGACGCGGGATACGACCGTCGACGCCGAACGGGTGGCCGGGGCGGCGCGCGAGACGGGTGGCACCGTCGAAACGTTCGCCGCCGACCACTTCTTCGTCGGACAGGAAGCGATGGTCGGCGAGCGCGTGGCTGCGTTCGTCGACGACAGTCTCTGATACGGATTGCTGTAACGGTGTCCCGGTCGTTCGGCGACCCGTTCCGGCGACCCACCGGTACGGACTTACAACAACCCGTACGAACGGGGGCGGCGACTTTTGTCCGTCGCCGTCGTACACGTTCGCCGTGCCACTCCCCACTCGCCGACGCGTGTTGCTCGGCGCGGCCGCCGTCACGGGCCTCGCGGGCTGTGCGGGAACCGACGGGCAGTCGGGCGGACGCGACGGTGACGCCGACGCCGGACCCACGCCGACCGACGCCGAACCGACCGAGCGTAAACTCGACCTCCGCGAGGCGAACGTCGTCGCCGTCGCCGTCGACCGGCGATCGGACGGCTACCGCTTCGGCGTGACCCTCCATCACGACGACGACGGCGAGGACGGCTACGCGAACTGGTGGCAGGTCGAGACGCTCGACGGCGAGCGGCTGGGTCGGCGCGAACTCGCCCACCCCCACGGCACCCGCGAGTTCACGCGGTCGGCGACGGTGACGGTGCCCGACGGGACGACGTGTGTCGTCGTCCGCGGCCACGACCAAACCCACGGCTACGGCGGGCAGGCGATGCTCGTGAACGTCGAGACGGGCGCGGCGACGGCCGTCCGGCAGGGTACCGACCGGGCGTCGATGGCCGGGCGCGGCTGTCCGGACGGCTGAGCCGCGTCACTCCGCGTCGATGTCGTCTCGCTCCATCCGCGAAAGCTTGAGGTACGAGGCCATCGCGAGGATGGTCGCCGGCCACAGCCCGACGAACTGTCCGCGCTGTTCGTCGCCTCTGACGTAGTAGTAGTAGAGCGCGAGGGCGACGGAGCCGATTGCCGACAGCGCCGCCGGTCCGAGACCGCTCGATTCGAGTTCGTCCGCCAGTGCGTTCGTCTCGTCGGTGTCCATAGTCGAGGTCACCCATACTAGTTAGAGTACAGACATATATATCATCGGCCGCGACACCCCCGTGGCGACGACGGCGTGCCGGTCAGTTGTCCTCGCTTTCCTCGTGTTCCTCGATCGATTCCCAGAGGGCACACCAGTCGGCCGGATCGACGTACCCTTCCACCTTGGCACAGGCCCCGAACCCGTCGCCGTTCTTGTCGGGGATGTACTCCGCGCAGTTCCCGCAGTCCTCGCCGGGGTCGGCGGACCCGGCTTCGACGGCCCCCTCGGCCTCCTGAAACGCCACGTCCTCCTTTCGGGCCAGTTGGTCGAGGCGTCGCCGCTCCCCCGCCTGCGAGCGCGCCGTGCGGTACGGCTCCGGCACCGGTCCGTGCTCGAACGCCTCCTCGGAGACGCCCTCGGGACGTTCCTCCTCGTGTTCGTCCTCCTCCCCCGTCTCCGTCGCCGTCGGCGCCGGCGCCGCCCCGCCACCATCTCCACCGACACAGCCCGCGAGACCGCCGAGACCGACCGCGCCCGCCAGCCGGAGGAACCGCCGTCTCGTGTTGGCTAGTAGTTCCATGTTCACAAATAATGTATCGGCCAGTGTTAACGTGTCTACAGTTCTCGCGGAGCGGGAATCCCGGTCGACGCGTCCGGACTCCGGCCGTCGACACAACGCCTATTCCGCCCGGTGTGGTACGTACCACCATGCCCATTCACCAGGGGTACGAACAACACGACGGCAAGCGCATGGGCTATTACCAGTGGGGCGACTCGGGGACGAAATACTACTACACCCCCGGCAACGAGACGGGACGGAAACGGGCGAAGACGAAGGCCGAAAAACAGCGGGCCGCGGCGCACGCGAGCGGCTACGAGGAGTGAGCGGTCAGTTGTACTCGCGCCAGCGGTAGCCACACTCCTTGCACTTGAAGAATCGCGTCGGCGGTTCGTCGGCCGCGCCGGTCTGTTTGATCGTGTACCACGCCTCGCCGTGCCCGCATTGCTCGCAGGTCACGTCCGTCGCCGTGGGTTTCCCCTCGAAGTTCGCGCCCTCCTCCGTCTCGATGACGTCGTCGTCGCTCTGGGCCTCGGTGGAGACGAACTCCGCGGCGCGTTCCTCGTCGCGTTCGCTGGTCGCGCCACAGGAGGTACAGACCATCTCGCCGTCGCGGGTGTGCATCATCGACCCGCAGTCGTCGCAGAACTGCATACCGACGAGGTAGCGGGTCGACCTACAAAGGTCGCTCGGCGTAGTAGTCGTGGATCGACCGTCCGCCAGTACCGATCCGGATCAGTCGAATCGGGCGGTTGCGTCCTCGTCCTCGACGACCGGGCAGTTCCGAACGCGAAACCGGTCGGTGTCGACGGCCTCGACGATGGTCGTCCCTTCGTGGGTGCAGGCCGTCTCCGGCGGCGCGGCGAAGTGGGGGCACCGCTGGCAGAAATCGCGTTTCGGGACGACGCGTTCGTCCGGGTCGTCGGCCCGTTCCGCCTCGGCGCCGAGGCCCACCTGCTCTTCCGGCCCCGTCTCCCCCTCGACGAACGACTCCCAGACCGCCTCGTCGTCGACGTCGCCGACGTCGACGGATTCGAAGAGGTCGTCGTCCGGCGGACCGTCGACGCCCTCCGCCGCCTGCGACTCGCGGGTCTCCCGACGGCCCCGAACCTCGCGTGCGAGGTTTTCGAGGGGGGCGTCCCCGTCGTCGCGGTCCGGTTCGGCGTCGCCGTCGCCGTCGGTACCGCTCACTTCGTCCACCGGCTCCTCAGTCATCGGACGACGCCTCCACGTCGAACAGGTCGGTCGCGTCGCCGAGCGCGTCGTCCCGGCCGTCGGTCAGCGCCGGGCGGTCCCCGGTCGAAAGCGTCGCGCTGCCGAAAAAGCCCGTCGCGGGCTCGAAGTCGACGAACGCCGCCTCGCAGTGGGGGCAGTTGGGTCGGGCGAGGAGGCCGAGGTCGACCGTCGCCGAACAGTCGGCGCACGACGCCGTGCGCTCGCCGTGACGGTTCGCCGCCGTCCGCAGGTCGTCGACCGCGCGCCGGTCGTGTTCCGCGGCCGAGACGCGCCGAACTTCGGCGCGGATGTCGACGACGGCGCTGGCCAGCGTCTCGACGTTCGCGTCTAAGTCGTCGGTCACGTCGGTCAGATACTCCAGAATCTCCTCGTAGTTCTCGAATCCGCGGTCGAGGCGGGTTTCGAGGTCGGCTACCGCCGCCTCCGCGTCCGCGGCGGCGCGGACGGCCTCGTTCACGCGGTCATCGAGGTCCGGATGGCCGTGCTCCCGGTGAGCTTTGGCGTCGGTTTCGCGCTTGATCTGGACGACCCGGTCGCGTACGTCGTCGATTTTGTAATCGAGGTCGTCCTCGACCGCGTCGACACGGTCGGCGAGTGCGTCGACGTTGGCCGTGAGTTCGTCGAGCGGCGCCGCCGATCCGTCGGTCTCGGCGTCGAGCAGCCGATAGACCGCGGCTGCACGGGCGAGGATCGTCTCTGGCTCCGCGTCCCGCTCGGCCGCTTTCCGTTCGACCCACGCCCGTAACTCGGACGGGAAGGCCTCGGACTGCTCCCCTTCCATCCCTTAGTCGGTTGGCCCCCGGGAGTATAAGTATGGCCGCCCGGTTATCTCATCTGATCTTGCGGACGCCGCTGACGTCGAACCCGCCCTCGTGAACCTCCGTCTCGAAACGGATGATGTTCTCCGCTTCGAGCCGGGAGAGCACCCCCTGGAACTCCTTGACGAACATCGTCCGAGCGCGTTTCGACCCGCCGCTCTCCCACTCGAACTGGAGGGTGCCGGACGCGGCGTCCATCAGGTGACCCAGCTCCGTCGGCTCCAGCGTGTCCTCCTGAACCAGCAGCAGGATGATCCCGCCCCAGTCGTACGCCGCCTTCCGGATGCCCTTCATCAGGAGCGCGAGGTCGCTCCAGCTCATGTCGCCGCTGACGGCGGCGACGAGGTCGGTGATCGAGTCGACGACCACGAGATTCCCGGCGGCGTGCTCGCCGAGATACTCGCCGAGTGCGCCGAGTGCGCTCTCGCGTCGCTCCTCCGTCGCCAGATCGCTCACCGTCCGCGTCTCGCCCACGTACCACTCCCGCGGAATCGGGCTCAGCTGGAAGTACTCGGGCGAGAGGTCACAGAAGTGGACGTGGTCGACGGCCGATCGGACCAACTCCTCGTCCATCGTGTAGGCCATCTCGCGTTCGAGCTGGTCGCGACCGGCGGTAAAGGAGACGTAGTGGATCTCGTCCGGCGGTTCGGCGGCCGCGTTCGTGTCGCCGTAGTGGAGGTCGAACGCCTCGCTGTCGCCGTAGTAGAGCCCGTTCATCACGGTGCTCGTGTGGACGAACTCGCGGGCGCCCGCGCCGGCTTCACCGCTCAGGAGAACGACGCTTCCCGGCGGAGCGCCGCCGCCGACGATCGAATCGAGGCGGGCGATACCGAACGGAATCCGGGCCATGAGACGTCTACGGACGACGGCCCGTTAGTCGTTGCGGCGACCGGCTTCGATCCGCGCGCCGCGATTTCGTCCCTCGGCGACCAGCACCCGGCCGTCGACGCCCGCGGCGTCGAGGGCCGCCCGCCCCGCCTCCCGCGCCGCCGACACCCGGTCGGCGTCGGTCACGCCGTACACCGCCGGCCCCCACGACGATTGGCCCGCGCCGTAGACGGCGGGCGAGTCGTCGAGGGTCGCGACGAGTTCTCCCGCCGGTGGCCGGTAGACGCCACCTTGCTCGTCGGCGTACCACGTCCCGTTGAGCCGGCCGACGTCGGCGACGGCGGCGCCGAAGCGTTCCGCCGACGCCTCCGTGATCGACGGGAGGACACGCCGGACGATCACCCCGGCCAGCCGGTCGCTCGGCGACGGCAGCGCGGACTCGACGACGGTTCGCATGCTCCGGTCCTCGTCGTCGCCGCTCGGCCCCACCGGGGCGTCGGGGACGACGATCAGAAACCGCCAGCCGTCGGGGATGGAATGGCGGGCGGCAACCGGCGGTACCGACCACCGGCCGAGCGCGGGTCGGTCGGTGGTAAAGCGCGCCGTGGGGTGCCCGGCGTCGAGGACGAACCCGCCGTCCTCGAAGGTGGCGACGCCGACGCCGGAGCGACCGCCACGGCCCAGTTCCGGCGCGCGTTCACGCACGCTCGCCGGCACACCGTGGGCGCGAGCGATGGCGACGAGCGTCGCGAGCGCGAACTGCGTCCCGCTTCCGAGGCCGACGTGTCGGGGGAATTCGCCCTCGACGGTGAGGTCGGCGCCGGGAACGTCGAGGAGGGAGACGGCGCGGGCGGCGTACTCGCGAGCCGCCTCGTGCTCACAGCGAACGTCGTCGGCCGGCGTCGCCGTGACACACACCGCCGGCCGGTCGAGACCGACGCCGAGGCTCCCGTACAGTCGTTCGCGCGCGAGGCTCAGGTTACAGAACCCGAAATGAAGCCGCGCGTAGGCCGTGACGCTGGCGCCTGTCATCCACCTAGCCCGAGCCTGGCATCGGACAGAGGCTCGCGGTGAAGACGGCCGCTTCGTCGGTGTCGTTTCGCGCCCCGTGGATCACGCCACGGTCGTGGTGAACGACGCCGGGGGCGTCGATGGCCTCCTCGCTCTCCCCCTGGACGACCGTCACCGTCCCCTGCAGGACATGAAAGACGTTCGTACTGTCGCCGTGTTCGTGGGGATGCAGCTCCGCGTCGGGACCCAGCGCGAACGCCTTCACCAACACGTCGTCGCTGACGACCAACTCGGCCGTCAGCACCTCTTCTGGATCTGGATCGAGCGTCTTCAGTACGTCGAGCGTCATACGTGCGGATCGGCCGCCGGCGTCTTAACGGTGCGGCTTCGGGGGTGAGTGAACAGTCCGCGGTACGGCACCGAACGCGTGACGGCACATCGAGTACGGCGATCCCGATCAGTCCGCGTCGAGCGGATAGGGCTCCGGCGCGGGAATCACGGCGCGTGCGACCGCCGACATCTCGTCGGCGCGTTCGTCCACGATTCGGCGGAAGTAGGGCGTCATGACCTCGCGGGCCTGCTCCCACTGCCGGGTGTCGTGGAGTTCGACGCCGAGGGCGTAGCGGGTGGGTTCGGGCCCGAAGCCGCCCTGTCCGTGACGGGGTTTGTGCGGGTACGCCTCGTCCTGAAGCGCCGTGCGGAGTTCGAGCATCTGGGCGCGCATCATCGGCGACCAGTAGTCGCCGCCACATTTGTGTTCGCGCCACGCGACGGTAGTGAGCGGGGCGTACTCGGGGTCGATACCGGCGGCCTCCGCACGGGCCCGGAAGCCGCCTTCGACCGCCGACCAGTCCGCCTCGGCGAGCCGGTCGGGGTCGATGTTGCCGTGCTCGTCTCGGCACGCGTCCTCGACGGCATCTTTGGCCCAGAGCGCGTCGACGTAGCCCTCGGCCGCCGCGCGCGCCGCCGACGCGTCGAGGTGAGCGAACTGTAGCGTATCGACCGCCGCGAACGCCTCTACCGCCGCCTCGCGTTCCCGCCGGTCGTGGTAGATGAAGCCTCGACACAGCTGATCGGCCATGTACGCCGCGACGGACTCGACACGGTCGGCGCCGTCGCAGTCGCCAGTACTGGGAGGGCGCGTCGTCATGTGAGCGTCGAGTGAGTAGGGGCAGTTACGGTGGCGGACGGTCCGTCGCCGGTCGATGCGTCGACGCGCGACGCAGGCGATTCCTGTCGGCCGCGTTCGGCACCGCCCGCTTGGGTCGGGGGCGTCGCGGTACGGTTACGGTCGTCGTGGGTGGGGGGATTGTGAGCGTCCATCTCGCTCTCGTTGTCGTCGTCTACGTCGGAGTTATTCGTAGTATCGGTATCGGTCGCGGTGATTTCGGCGTTCTCTCCCCGTTCAGCCGACAGTTTCGGCTCGGACGCCGTCCCGCCGAACGCGCGGATCGCAGCGTCGTCGGCGGTCGGCGTGGTCGTCACGTCGTCTGGTCCCGCAGTCGTCCCCGTCGGGGCGACGGGCGGCGGCGTCGAGGACGGATTCGTGTCCGGCATCGTACACGGGTCCAGCGACCGATACCACTTCAATCGCATCGATGATCAACCCGTGTTAGCGGCGTTGAAGCCGATTTAACCCGGCTTAAACGTCAGGCCAGCTCTTCGGCGACCAGATCCACGCCGAACAGGTCGGGATCCATCGCGAGGTCGGTCTGCCCGCGGGCGAAATTCGGGAGCGAGTCGTGGCTGTAGACGACGACCCGGGCGTCGGGGTTGCGGTCCTTCACGACCGAGATGGCCGTCGCCTCGTCGAGGTCGGTGAGGACGAACAGGTCGGCGTCGTCGACACCGGCGTCGGCGAGAACCGACGCGGTGAGGACGCCCTCGACGCGGGTCACGTCGATACCCTGCACCTCCAGTGCGGCGCCGAGGCCGTCGTGGTCCGGGCCGGCGAGGATGGCTCGACTCATTCGTACTCGATGGTCGCGGGGGGTTTGTGCGTCACGTCGTAAACGACCCGCGCGACGTTGTCGTTCTCGCCCGTGATCCGGCTCTGAATCCGCTGGAGCGTCTCCCACGGGAGGTCCTGTGCGCGCGCGGTCATGCCGTCACGGCTCTCGACGGAGCGGACGGCGACGACCCAGCCGTGGACACGGTTGTCCCCCTTGACGCCCGTCGCCTTGCCGATGACGGCCGCGAAGGCCTGCCACGGATCGTGTTCTTCGACTTCCTCCTCGACGACGTGACACGCCTCGCGCGCCACGCCCAGTTTCTCCTCGGTCACCTCGCCGATGATGCGCACGGCGAGGCCGGGACCGGGGAACGGCATCCGTTCCGAGACGACTTCCTCCAGGTCGAGCGCCCGCGCCACCTGCCGCACCTCGTCCTTGTAGAGGTCGCGGACGGGTTCGACGATACCCTCGAAGTCGATCACCTCGGGGAGCCCGCCGACGTTGTGGTGGGACTTGATGTTGCCCTCGCTCTCGATGCGGTCGGGGTAGATGGTCCCTTGGACGAGGTAGTCGGCGTCGGCTTCGCGGGCCTCGCGTTCGAACTCGCGAATGAAGCTCTCGCCGATGACGTGGCGTTTCTCCTCCGGGTCGGTCACGCCCGAGAGGGCGTCGAGGAAGCGGTCCTGCGCGTCGACGATCCGGAGGCTGTCCATGAACGCGAACGTCTCTCGGATCCCCTCGGTCTCCCCCTTGCGCATCAGCCCGGTGTCGACGTAGACGGGGGTGAGTTGATCGCCGATGGCGCGGTACGCGAGGGCGGCCGCGACGGAGGAGTCGACGCCGCCCGAGAGCGCGATGATGGCATTGGCGTCACCAACCTCGGCGGCGATTTCCTCGGTCGCTTCCGCGATGAACGCGTCGGTGTCGACCATCAGATCTCCACCTCCCGGCCTTCGTCGACTTGGGCAAGCGTCGCCTCGACGAAGGCGACGAAGGGCGGACTCGCGCGGTCGGGACGGGAGCGGAACTCGGGGTGGAACTGCGTCCCCAGAAAGTACGGGTGGTCGTCGAGTTCGACGATTTCCATACGGTTGCCCGCGCGCCCGGAGAACGTAAGCTCGCCGGCTTCGAGATCGTCGATGTACTCGGGGTTGACCTCGTAGCGGTGGCGGTGACGTTCGGTACAGGAGTCGGTACCGTACACCTCGTGGGCGAGCGTGTCCGGCCGGATCTCGGTTTCGTGTGCGCCGAGTCGCATCGTCCCGCCGAGGTCCTCCAGATCGTACTGCTCCGGCAGGAGGTCGATCACGGGGTAGGGCGTGTCCTCGTCGATTTCGGCCGAGTGAGCGCCGTCGAGACCGAGGACGTTCCGCGCGTACTCGACGACCGCCATCTGGAAGCCGAGACAGAGACCGAGGAAGGGCACGTCGTTTTCGCGGGCGTAGCGGATCGCCTCGATCTTCCCCTCGGCGCCGCGGGAGCCGAAGCCGCCGGGAACGACCATCGCGTCCGCCTCGCGGAGGCGTTCGGTGTGGTGGTCGCGCATCTCGTCGGCGTCCACCCAGAGGACGTTCACCTCGACCTCCTGGTGGATGCCCGCGTGTTTCAGCGCCTCGTGGATCGACATGTAGGCGTCTTCGAGGGCGTACTTGCCGACCAGTGCCACGTCGATCTCACCCGTCCGCTCGCGCGTGACGAGTTCGCGCCACCGGCTGTCCCGGTCGGCCGGGGGCAGCGCCTCGTCGGCGATGTTCAGCCGCTCCATCACGTACTCGTCAAGTCCCTCCTCCTCGACCATCAGGGGGACGTGGTAGATGTCCTCCACGTCCGGGTTGGAGAACACCGCGTCGGTCGGCACGTCACAGAAGAGCGCGATCTTCTCCTTGGTGTCGGGGTCGAGTCGGTCCTCACAGCGGCCGACCAGCACGTCCGGCTGGAGACCGATGGAGCGGAGTTCCTTCACGCTGTGCTGAGTGGGCTTGGTCTTCTGTTCCCCGTTTTTCGAGTAGGGGACGAGCGTCACGTGCGCGAAGAGCACGTCCTCGTCGTCCTCCTCGTGGGCGAACTGACGGAGGGCTTCGAGATAGGGCATCCCCTCGATGTCGCCGACGGTGCCGCCGACCTCGATGAGACACACGTCGGTCCCCTCGGCGGCCTCGCGGATGCGGCGCTTGATGTCGTCGGTGATGTGCGGGATGATCTGGACCGTGTTGCCCAGGTAGTCGCCCGCGCGTTCCTTCTCGATGACGTGTTTGTACGTCTTTCCCGTCGTGACGTTGTGGTCGAACGTCATGTCCGTCCCAAGGAAGCGCTCGTAGTTGCCGAGGTCGAGGTCGACCTCGCCCCCGTCTTTCAGCACGTACACCTCCCCGTGCTGGTAGGGGTTCATCGTCCCCGCGTCGACGTTG
>Ga0209917_1000291_pt1 | contig 21132 bp, 18 predicted proteins | sample SalPon2_C_H2O_MG_FD_185710 | JGI IMG/M metagenome (GOLD analysis project Ga0209917, IMG submission 185710) | Salt pond water microbial communities from South San Francisco under conditions of wetland restoration - Salt Pond MetaG R2_C_H2O_MG... | ecosystem: Environmental > Aquatic > Non-marine... | reverse complement strand
GGGCGCGGTCGATGAACTCCTGCGGGAGTTCGTCTATCTCGCCGGCCTGGACGCCCCAGAGGTGGCCGTACAGCCCGTCGTTGGCCAACAGCTCCTCGTGGGTGCCCCGCTCGACGATTTCGCCGCCCTCCAACACGAGGATGGTGTCGGCGTCTTTGATCGTGGAGAGCCGGTGGGCGATGGCGAACGTCGTTCGGTCGGCGGTGAGGCGGTCGAGCGAGCGCTGGATCAGCATCTCCGTCTCGGTGTCGACATCGGAGGTCGCCTCGTCGAGGATGAGGATGTCAGGGTCTTTCAGCACCGCTCGCGCGATGGTGACGCGCTGGCGCTGGCCCCCGGAGAGTTTGACGCCGCGCTCGCCGACCATCGTGTCGTAGCCGTCCGGGAGGTTCTGGATGAACTCGTGGGCCTCCGCGGCCTCCGCGGCCTCGCGGACCGCCTCGTCGGTCGCGTCGAAGGTGCCGTAGGTGATGTTCTCGCGGACGGTGCCGTAGAAGAGGTACGACGACTGGCCGACGTAGCCGATCGACCGGCGGAGCGATTTGAGCGTCACGTCGCGCACGTCCTGGCCGTCGATCCGGATCGCGCCGTCGTCGACGTCGTACATCCGGAGGAGCAGCTTCAAAACCGTGGACTTCCCGGCGCCGGTCGGGCCGACCAACGCGAGCGTCTCGCCGCCCTCGACCGCGAAGTCGATGTCGGAGACGATGGTCTCGTCGTCGTAGCCGAAGCTCACGTCGTCGTAGACCACGTCGCCGTCGCCGACGGTCAACTCCTCGGCGTCCGGGTCTTCAGCGAGCCGCGAGGGCTCGTCCATCAGCCCGAAGATTCGCGCCGAGGAGGCCCGAGCCCGCTGGTACATGTTGATTATCTGCCCGAACTGCGCCATCGGCCAGATGAACCGCTGGGTGTAGAGGATGAAGACGACGAACATCCCGACCGACAGGTCGCCGGTGAACGGCCCCGGCGGCGTCTCTCGGAACACCCACAGCCCGCCGACGACGAAGGTGAACACGAAGCCGATGCCGGCGAGCACGCGGAGCGCGGGGAAGAACTTGATCCGGGTCGTGATGGCGTCCCAGTTGGCGTCGAAGTAGTCCATCGACACGTCGTCGACGCGGTCGGACTCGTACGGCTCGGTGTTCGACGACTTGATCACCTGAATGCCGCCCAAGTTGTTCTCCAACCGGGAGTTCATCTTCCCGACCGACGAGCGCACCTCGGCGTACTTCGGCTGGATGATCTTGATGAAGAGGTAGGTGAAGCCGGCGATGACGGGGACCGGGAGGAGCGCGACCAAGGCGAGCTGCCAGTTGATCCACACGAGCAGGAACCCAATGCCGAGGACCATCACGGAGAGGCGGAACAGCGAGTTCATCCCGTCGTTTAAGAACCGTTCGAGCCGGTTCACGTCGTTCGAGAGGATGGACATCATCTCGCCCGTCTGCTTGTCGGAGAAGAACTCCATGTTGAGCCGCTGCATCTTGTCGTAGGTGTCGGTCCGAACGTCGTGCTGGATGTTCTGTGCAAAGGCGTTGAACCCCCAGTTGCGGACCCAGTGGAAGGCGGCGCCGATACCGAACGCGCCCCCGATGACGGCGATGGTGAACCAGAACTGCGCCTCCTGTCCCGTCGGAAGCCACGCGTCCGGGAGGACCACGAGCGGGATCTGGTCGCTGAAGCGCGCGTCCTGGTAGAACACGGCGTCGATAGCGATCCCGAGCATCAGCGGCGGGAGGAGGTCGAGAAGCCGCGCGAAGACGCTGGCGAGGACGCCGACGGACACCTGCGGGAGGTAGTCGCGGCCGTACGCGAGGAACAGCCGTTTCATCGGGTTCTCGATTTTGTCCCGCTGTTCCTCGAACGGGTCGTCGTCTTCCCACTCGGGGCTACTCATTACCGTATCGTACCGTGTCTGGCGGCATATGGGTTTCCTTCGGACCGCGATAAATCGGTTGAAATCTCCGGTATCGAGCGCTGAAACCGCCGATCACTGGGTGGGCGTCACACGACGCGGCGCTCTGTGTCCGGGTCGACACCGGCGGCGGCGAGGTCGTCTCGGATGCGTCGCCGGAGCGGGTCCGGAATCTCCTCGCGGGGGACGGGGGCGGCCGTCCCGGAGGCCGTCTCCCCCTCCGAGTCGGCGGGGACCGTCCAGTAGAGGACGCGCTCGGCGTCGGCGTAGTACTCCACCGCGAACCGCGTGCCGCCGCCGTCGTAGTGGACGCGCGCCGCGGCGCCCTCCGCGCGCCACCCGTCTTCCTTGGTCAGCGCGGCGATCGAATCGTACACGGTCCCGTTCGGGGCGGCGGACACATGTCGGTGTCGCCGTCGGGCCGCCTCGACCGCGGCATCGATACCGGTTTACAAACCCCGCCCCGATGGGTAGCCATGTCCCTTCGCGTCACGTTTCTCGGAACGGGCGGCGCCGTCCCGACCACCGAGCGCGCGCCGAGCGCACTGTTCGTCAACCGCGAGGGCGACCGCCTGCTGTTCGACTGCGGGGAGGGCACCCAACGCGGCATGATGCGGCACGGGACCGGGTTCGGGATCGACCACCTGTTCGTCTCGCACCTCCACGGCGACCACGTCCTCGGGATTCCGGGGCTCGTCCAGACGCTCGGGTTCAACGACCGCGAGGACCCGCTCACGATCCACTGCCCGCCGGGGACCGGAGCGGACCTCCACGACCTCGTCCACGCGGTCGGCCACGACCCGGCGTTCGAAGTGCGGCTCAACGAGGTCGCCCCCGGATCGGTCGCGCTCGACGCCGACGACTACGAGGTCCGCGCGTTCGAGACGGTCCACCGGACGAAGTCGCAGGGCTACGTGCTCGAAGAGGACGACAGGCCGGGGCGGTTCGACCGCCCGAAGGCCGAGGAGTTGGGCGTTCCGGTCGGGCCGAAGTTCGGCCGCCTGCACGCCGGCGAATCCGTCGAGGCCGAGGACGGTTCGACGGTCGAACCGGAGCAGGTCGTGGGGCCGCCGCGACCGGGACGGACGCTCGTGTACACCGCCGACACCCGGCCGCGAGAGGGCACCGTCGCGGTCGCCGCGGACGCCGATCTGCTCGTCCACGACGCCACCTTCGCCGACGACATGGCGGACCGCGCCCGCGACACGGCGCACTCGACCGGGCGAGAGGCCGGGGAGATAGCCGCCCGCGCCGACGCGAAGCGGCTGGCGCTGGTCCACATCTCCTCGCGGTACGCCGCCGACGCCTCGCCGATCCGCCGGGAAGCGGCGGGCGCGTTCGACGGCGACGTCCTCCTCCCGGACGACGGCGACCTGTTCGAGGTCCCGTTCCCCGGCGCGGACGAGTGAGGGGCCGTCGCTGGCGTCGTTCGCGCCGGAGGGGCGTTTCGTCCATTCACGGCCCCGCTGTGGTGAGTTTTTCCGTACTGCCCCCCTACCGGTAGCGAGAGATAATGTCCGCTTCAGAAACGGTCCGGTCGGAGGGCGGGAGGGATCCCGATCCGACGGACCGGCTCGGCTCGGCCCGGGAACGCTTCGACCGGATTGACCGCGCGATCACGAGAGAGATGGACCGACTCGGAATCCCCGTCCTCCGGGTCGCGCTCGGGATCGTCTTCGTCTGGTTCGGCGGGCTGAAAGTTATCGGCGGGAGCCCGGCAGCCGACCTCGTGGCCGCCACCGTGTACGTGGTGCCGGCCGAGGTGTTCGTCCCGATACTCGGGGTCTGGGAGGTGCTCATCGGGCTGTGTCTGCTGTACCGGCCCCTCATCCGGGTCGGCATACTCCTGTTGTTCCTCCAGATGCCCGGCACCTTCCTCCCGATGGTGCTACTGCCGGAGGTCGTGTTCGTCACGTTCCCGTTCGAGTTGACCGTCGAGGGGCAGTACATCGTCAAGAACCTCGTGATCATCGGTGCCGCGCTGGTCGTCGGCGGGACCGTCCGCGAGGACGCCGAGGAGTGAGCCGGAGCGCCCGGTAGGGGTCACCGTCCGGGAAACCTTGATGAGTCGCCGCGCCGACCGCTCGGGTATGTCTGGAGACTGCATCTTCTGTTCGATCGTCGCCGGCGACATCCCGGCACGAACCGTTCACGAGACCGACGACGTGCTGGCGTTCCTCGACGCCAACCCGCTCGCTCGCGGACACACGCTCGTGATCCCGAAGTCGCACGCGAAACACGTCGGCGACCTCGACGGCGACCTCACGAGCGAACTGTTCGCGGCCGTGGCCGAACTCACGCCGCGCGTCCAGTCGACCGTCGGCGCCGACGGCGCCAACGTCGGGATCAACGACGGCGAGGCGGCCGGACAGGAGGTCCCGCACGTCCACGTCCACATCATCCCGCGGTTCGAGGGCGACGGCGGCGCGCCGCTCCACGCGGTCGGCGGCGAGCGGCCCGACCTCTCCGACGACGAACTCGACGCGATCGGCGAAGCGATAGTCGAGTGAGCGTCACGGCGGCGGGAGGACAACAGGGTTAACAGCGAAACTGCGAGAAACAGAGCGCATGCACGCGACGACGCTCGCGCTCGTCGGGGCGACCGGCGGGGCCGGAACGACCCGCACCGCGATCGAACTGGCGACGCTCGGCGCGCGCGACGGCCGCGACGTGGCGGTCGTCGACGCCGCGTTCACCACGCAGGGGCTCTCCGAATACGTGTCGGGCCGGATCGGGACGGATCTCACGACGCTTCTGACCGACGAGACCGGCGCGTCGCTGTCGGCGGCGACGTACCCGATCGCACCGGGCGCTGACGGCGGCGGGAGCAGTGCCGACGGCCTCGACCTGCCGGGGCGGGCAGAGGTCGTTCCGGCGCGAGCGCCCTTCGAACGCGTCGCACGCGCGAAGACGGCGGAGGCGGCGCGGAAGTTGGAGCGCCGGATCGACGAGGCCGCGACGACCTACGACGCGGTCCTCGTCGACGCCGCCCCCGTCGGCTCGAACGAGGCGGTCGCGGGGGTCACGGCCGCCGATCGGACGGCGGCGGTGACGCCGGCGACGACGCACGGCCGGGACGCGCTCCAGCGACTCCGCGGTCGCGTCGCGGACGTGGGCGCGAGCGTGGACCGAACCGTAGCGATCTCTCGCGAGGCGGACGGGGAGGCCGCCGAGCGCGACGGGGAGGTGTGCCTCCCACAGACGGCTCCCGAAGTCGGTGCTGCGCCGACGACGGCGACGGGGGACGGCGCGTACACGCGGGCGGTGGCGGCGGCCTTCGAGGACTGCTTCGACGCGACGGTCGACGTCGAGTTCGCGGAGCCGGGGCTGGTCGACCGGCTGCGGTCTTAAACGGAGAAAGCAGGCGACAGCGACTCAGCGGAGGCCGTCCGGCGATCCGAGCGCACCGCCGAGCGCGTCGTCGTCGCCGGCGGATCCGACGCCGAGCGGCGCGGAACCGGCGACGTGAGCGTCGACGGCTTCGGCGGCCGCGGGGAGCGGGTCGTGCGTCTCGACGTACGTCGCCAGCGCGAAGTCCGCCTCGTCGCCGCCGGCGAGCGCGACCGCCTCGCTGCGCGCGAGTCGACCGTCCAGCCAGTCGCGGACGACCTCGCGGCGGCTCGGCGCGAGCGGACAGACGCCCTCGACGCCGCACCGGTGGAGGGCCTTCGCGCCCGTCATCGGCGTCACGCCGGCCTCGCGCGCGGCGTCGCCGACGCTCCGACCGGCGGTGTACGCGTCGACGAGCGTCGCCGTCGCCGCGGGCGTACACGGGAGGTCGTCGGCCTGTTCTGCGAGTCGCTCGGCGAGCGGCGTGTCGGTGTCGTCCGCGACGGCGACCCCGCGGTCGCGCTGGCTCGCGGTTACCTCGAGGCCGTCCGCGATCTCCGACAGCGTCATGCGAGATGCTCGCACGCTCGGCGAGTTAAAACCACCGTACTGCGGCGGGATAGCGGGAATAAACACCGACCGGTTACCGGTCGGTTCGAGCCCGCAGAGTCGGCCGATCGACCCGCGATCAGGGCGGGTTTAAGTAAGGCATCGGGTCCGAGTTCGATGTGTGATGAGTGACGCACGCTCGACGCAGACTCGCTCGCCCCGTACCCAGACCGACGACGCCGCGACCGCGGACCGCGCCGAGCGCCCGACGCGAGCGGCGACCGTCGAGGACGGCGACGCCACAGCGACGAACGCCGACGCCCGCGAGACGTGTCCGGAGTGCGGTGGCCGGACGCGCGTCGACGCCGCAGAGCGCGTCTGTGCCGACTGCGGGCTCGTCGTCGAGGCCGACCGGATCGACCACGGCCCCGAGTGGCGGTCCTTCGACGACGACGACACGAACCCCAAGCGCACCGGCGCGCCCCTGACGCGCTCGCGTCACGACCGCGGGCTCTCGACGGAGATCGGCCGGTCGACGAAGGTGAAAGGGCGCAAGCGGCGGCGACTCGCGCGGATGCGCACCCAGCACAACCGCGCGCAGATCTCCTCGAAACGCGATCGCAACAAGGTGTACGCCTACACCGAGATACGGCGGCTCACGGGAGCCTTAGAGCTGCCCGACAGCGTTCGCGACACGGCCTGTACGCTGTTCGACTCCGCACAGGACGAGAGCCTGCTCCGCGGTCGCTCGCTTGAGGGCTTTGCGGCCGCCTGCCTCTACGTCGCCTGCCGCACCGCCGACGTGGCTCGGACCGTCGGTGAGATCTGCGCCGAAGCGAAGGCGACGGAGGCCGAACACCGGGCCGCCTTCGACGCGATGAACCGCGAACTCGGCCTGCCGATCGCGCCGACCGGACCCGCCGAGTACCTCCCGCGGTTCGCGAGCGACCTCGGCTGTGCGCCCGAGGTGGAGAATCGCGCCGGAGAGCTGGCCGAGCGGACCGTCGAGGAGGGCATCGCGAACGGCCGCAACCCGGTGGGCGTCGCCGCCGCGTGCCTGTACACGGCCGCCCGAGAGCTGGGGGCCGACTGCACGCAGCAGGAGGCCGCCGACGTGGCCGGCGTGACGCCCGTGACCGTGCGGCGGACGTACGTCGACCTGACCGAGTCGTGAACCGCGACCCGCGCCGGAGCGCACGGTCCGGCGACGTCGGCCGGCGAGGAACCGACCGAGTGTGACCGCATTGCTGTCGGGGGCGGCGGGAGCGCTCCCGAGCGCTCGGTACCGGTAACATGACGTGAGTACGCATACCACGAAAACCGTTAAGCCCGGCTGTTCCCTATCACCGGTTATGAGCGCTGACCGGTCCGTCCTCCAGCGGGCCATCGAGCGCGGCGAACGAGACGGCGGTTCCATCGAGTTCAAAGAGCGACTGACTCGCGAAGTCCACCTCGCCGACGGGCGCATGGAGTCGCTCGTGGCACAGCTTCGCCACCGCGTCCTCTCGGGCGACGGCGAGGCGACCTACGTCCTCGGCGTCACCGACGACGGGGGGTTGGCCGGGATCGACCCCGACGTCTTCACCGAGACGATGGACGTGCTCTCGCTTTTGGCCGACGAGGCCGACGCCCACATCGCCGACGTAGAGACGTGGAGCGCCGGCTCCGCCGGCAACGGGAACACTGACGGGCTCGTCGGCCTCGCCACCCTCCGGGAGGGCGGCATGTTCGAGGCTGACGACGACCACCTCGTGGTCGGGACGGCCGGCCACGTCGACCACGGCAAGTCGACGCTCGTCGGGACGCTCGTCACCGGACGAGCCGACGACGGACAGGGCGGCACGCGGGGATTCCTCGACGTGCAACCCCACGAGATAGAGCGCGGGCTCTCGGCGGACCTCTCGTACGCCGTCTACGGCTTCGACGACGAGGGCGGCGAGCCGGTCCGAATGGACAACCCGCATCGGAAGTCCGATCGCGCCCGGATCGTCGAGGAGGCCGATCGGTTAGTCTCGTTCGTCGACACGGTCGGCCACGAGCCGTGGCTCCGGACGACGATCCGAGGGCTCGTCGGCCAGAAACTCGATTACGGGCTGCTCGTCGTCGCCGCCGACGACGGCCCGACGAAGACGACCCGCGAACACCTCGGCATCCTGTTGGCGACGGAACTCCCGACGATCGTCGCGGTCACGAAAGCCGACGCCGTGAGCGACGACCGGCTCGCGGCGGTCGAACGAGAGGTGGAGTCGATGCTCCGGGACGCGGGACAGACGCCGCTTTTAGTCGAGCGGCACGGGATCGACACGGCGGTCACGGAGGTCGGTGACGGGGTCGTCCCGCTGCTCCAGACCAGCGCGGTGACGAAGCAGGGCGTCGGCGCGCTCGACCGGCTGTTCGAAGCGCTCCCGAAGCGGGCGACGCCGGAGCGCGAGGAGTTCCGGCTGTACGTCGACCGGAGTTACAAGGTGACGGGCGTCGGCGCGGTGGCGTCCGGCACGGTCAACTCCGGCACCGTGGAGGCCGGCGACGAACTCCTGTTAGGGCCGATGGCCGACGGCTCCTTCCGCGAGGTGGAGGCGCGGTCGATCGAGATGCACTACCACCGAGTCGACAAGGCGACCGCGGGCCGCATCGTCGGAATCGCGTTAAAAGGCGTCGACGAGTCGGAGATCGAACGCGGGATGGCGCTCGTCCCCAGAGACAGCGACCCGAAGCCGGTCCGGACGTTCGAAGCCGAGGTGATGGTCCTCAACCACCCGACGCGGATTCAGGCCGGGTACGAACCGGTGGTCCACCTCGAAACCGTCTCCGAGGCGGCGGTCTTCGAGCCGGAGGGCGGACGGCTGCTCCCCGGCGACACCGGCCGAACGACGGTCCGGTTTAAGTTTCGGCCGTATCTGATCGAGGAGGGACAGCGGTTCGTCTTCCGGGAGGGGTCGAGTAAGGGCGTCGGGACCGTCCGCGACGTGACGTGAGCGGTCGGACGGCGGCGAGACGGTTGACTGACGGCGCGGCCGCCTACGCGTCGGGGCCGAGCAACGGTTCGATCGCTTCGTGGCGTATCGTTCCGAGGTGAGTGCCGTCGATGCGTTTGAGATGCGTAAAGAGGACGCCGCGTTCGCGCGCCGTGGCGACCATCCCGGTCGCTTCGGTGGGGTCGTAGTAGCTCGCGAAAAGCAGCGCGCGCGACGCCGACTCGTCGAGGAGCTCGACGACGAGGAACGCGTTCTCGCCGACCGTCGACCGGTACGCCTCGTACCGGGTCACGTCGAGCGTCGAGAGGACCTCGGCCACCTCGTCGGCGTGGTTGTCGGGAACGACGTGGACGAACCCGAATCGCTCGGGGTCATCGCCCATGTCGGGCGTCACGGTGTCGGTGTGGAGCGTCGTCGCCGTGACGACCTCAAACCCGGCCTCCCGGCGCTCGTCGGCGAGCAGTTGCATCTCCTCGTTCGTCTGCGCCCAGCCGTTCTTCCGAACGGACGCCCCGCTCGCGAGCCGCTGGAGTCGCTCGTCGTCGCGGTCGTTTCCGGTATCAGGCACGTCTATCGGTTCGAGGGTCGCGGATAAAACCCTTTTCGGTGAGCCGGCTCAGACGATGCCGAACTGGGCTTCGAGGAGGTAGGACGCGAGCAGCACCAACACGCTCGCGACGAACAGCTTCCCGGCCGGCGTCACGCGCTTCGTCGGCGGCGCCGGCGGAAGCCAGCGGGACGGGGGAAGCGAGCGGACGAACCGCTGGAAGCGCGTCCGGTCGGGGACCTTCGGGATCGACCGACCGTCGACGGTCACGCCGTCGACGGTGTTCGATTCGAGGTCGCTCGGCGACCGCGGCCACAGCCGGGCCGTCGCGTATGCCATCATCGCGAGGCCGGCCAGAAACAGGAGCACCTTGACGCGAGCGAACCCGCCGCCGGTGGCGATACCGAGGACGGCAGCGCCGGTGCCGACGAGGACGGCGACCGTCGCGGCGTACGTCGCCGCGTGCGCCGCCACGAGACCGGCGACGCGGAGGCGGGCGAGAGACGAGCCGTCGGCGGGGCGCATCTCAGTTCGTTCTGGCGTCGATGACGGTCTTCGGGTCGCGGTACTCGGGCGCGTGACGGTGACAGAGGCTCTTTCGGCCGGCGTCGCCGACGGTGTGAGCGTCGGGCGCCTCGGACTCGCAGACCCCGCCGAAGGCGTCGTCGAGTACGTCCAGCGCGTGCGCCTCGTCGTTCTGCCGCGCGTAGGTCGCCACGTCGTCGAGGACCCGTTCGGCGTCGTCCGGGATGTCGAGGTCGTCGAACAGCTCGGCGTACACCTCATCGACCGTGTCGAGGGCGGCGTCGCGGCCCAGCAGCTCCCGGATGCGGTCGGTGACCGTCTGCTCCGCGCGCTCGCGCTCTCGGAGGATCTCGCCGAGCGTGCTGATCGACGACCACACCGCGTCGTCGAGGTCCTCGTACTCCTCCGGCCGGATGCGCGCCGGACAGCGGGTGCTAAACGGACAGCCGCTCGGCGGGTATCGCGGGTTCGGCGGCGTTCCCTGAAGCGTGAGCCGGTCCTTCTCCACGGTCGGGTCGGGCTCCGGAATCGCCGAGAGCAGCGCGTGGGTGTACGGGTTCGCCGGGTCGGTGAACAGCTCCTCCGTCGGCCCGATCTCCATGACGTTCCCGAGGTACATCACCGCGACGCGGTCACAGATGTGCCGCACCACGGAGAGGTCGTGGGCGATGAACAGGTAGGTCAGTCCGAACTCTTCTTGGAGGTCCTCCAAGAGGTTGATGACCTCGGCCTGGACGCTCACGTCGAGCGCCGAGACGGGCTCGTCGAGGACGATGAACTCGGGTTCTAACGCCAGCGTGCGGGCGATGCCGACGCGCTGTCGCTGGCCGCCCGAGAACTGGTGCGGGTACCGGTAGTAGTGTTCGGGGCGGAGCCCGACGGTGTCGAGCAGCTCTTTGACGCGCGCTTTGCGGTCGCGTGGCGTCTGCCACTCGTACACGTCGAGCGGCTCCTGGACGATCTCACCGACGGTCATGCGGTCGTTGAGACTCGAGTCCGGGTCCTGAAAGACGATCTGTGCGTCCCGCCGCCACGCGCGGAGGTCGGCGCCGCTGAGTTCGGTGACGTCGCGCCCCTCAAATCGGATCTCGCCGCCGGTGGGGTCTTCCAACTGCAGCAGCGTCCGTCCGAGCGTGGTCTTCCCGCAGCCGGACTCGCCGACGACGCCGAGCGTCTCGCCGCGGTGGATGTCGAAGGAGACGCCGTCGACCGCCTTCACCGGCGGGTCGCCGAACAGCCGGTCGCCCTCGTAGTACGTCCGGAGGTCACGCACCTCGACGAGCGGGTCGGCGGAGCGGTCGCCCGCGTCCGCGGTCGGCTCGGTCGATCGGTCGGTCGACGCGTCCGTCGGGTCCGTCGTCTCGGGGTCGTGTGCTGTGTCGCTCATCGGTCACCTCGCTCGTGTGTCCCTTCTTCGTGGCCCTTGACCGCCTCCGCCCGGTCCATCGATTCCGGGTACAACAGACACGCCGCGGAGTGGTTCGACGCCGCCCCGTCGATGGAGACGTGTTCCGGGTGGACCTGGTCGCAGGCGTCGAACGCCTTCGGGCACCGAGGGGCGAACCGGCAGTGCGTCGCCGGCTCGTTCGGGGTGGGGACGTTGCCCTCGATGGTCTCTAACCTCGCCCCGCTCTGACGACCGGGGATCGACCGGAGTAACCCCTGCGTGTACGGGTGTTTCGGCGACTCGAACAGCGGCTCTGCGGTCGCCGTCTCCACGACCTCGCCGGCGTACATCACGTTCACGCGGTCGGCGACCTCGGCGATGACGCCCATGTCGTGTGTGATGAACATCACCGCGAGGTCACGGTCCGCCTGCAGCTCCGCGATCAGGTCGAGGATCTGCGCCTGAATCGTCACGTCGAGTGCGGTCGTCGGTTCGTCGCAGATCAGCACCTCGGGGTCGCAGGCGAGCGCCATCGCGATGACGGCGCGCTGTCGCATCCCGCCGGAGAACTGGTGCGGGTACTCGTCGACCCGGCGGCGGGCGTCGGGGATGCCGACCGCTTCGAGGAGGTCGACGGCCTCGCGGGTGGCCGCGTTGCCGGAGAGCCCCTGGTGAAGCGCGAGCGTCTCCTCGATCTGATTGCCGACCGTGTACACCGGATTCAGGCTCGTCAGCGGGTCCTGAAACACCATCGCGATTTTGTTCCCGCGGATGGCCCGCTGGGCCTTCCCGGAGAGGGCCGTCAGTTCGACGAACCCGTCGACGATGCTGTCGGGGTCCGACGGGTCGCCGTCGGTGACGAACACGCAGTCGTCCGCGTCGGCCAGTCCGAGTGCCTCGCCGTACCCGGCCGCGAGGAAGTCGGCGACGGTGGCCGCGTCGCGGCCGGCGAGGCCGAGGTCGCCGGGCGTGACCCCCACGTCTTCGTGGTCGAACAGCGCGGCGGGGTCGACATCTCCCGCGACGCGCTCGACATCGACGGTCCGGCGGGGGAACTCCGAGGCGAACTCCCGAACCGTGTCGAGGTCGGTGAATCGGACGCTCGACCCGTCGAGCACCCGGCCGGGGGACTCGATGAGCCCCATTATCGAGCGTGCGGTCACGCTCTTTCCGGACCCGCTCTCGCCGACGATCCCGACGGTATCGCCGGGCGTGAGGTCGAACTGTACGCCGTCGACGGCGCGGATCGTCTCCTTGTCGGTGAAAAACGCCGTCTGGAGGTTACGCACCGAGACGATCGGCTCACCGGGCATCACGCACCACCCCCGGTGGTCGCGGTGTCGCCGTTGCCGACGTTGCTCTCGGGGTCGATGGCGTCGCGGATGCCGTCGCCGAGCGCGTTAAAGCCCATGACGACGAAGACGATGAACACGCCGGGTATCGTCGCGATGTGCCACGACTGCGTGGAGATGTACGAGCGCCCCTCGCTCACCATCCGGCCCCACTCCGGCGTCGGGGGATTGACCCCGAGACCGAGGAAGGACAGCGCCGCGGTGGCGATGATGATACCGCCGAGCAGCAGCGACGCGTAGATCATGATGTAGCCGGCGATGTACGGCGTCATGTGCTTCCGCATGGTCTGGAACGGGCTCTGGCCGTAGCTTTTCGCGGCGTCGACCCACTCCTGTTCGGCGACCTGTAGCGAGGGCCCACGTATCGATCGCCAGAGGCCGGGCCAGTAGACGAAGGCGAATATTAACGCCAGTAACAGTCCCCCGTCGTACACCGCCGCTATCGGATGGTTCGCCTCCTGGAACACCACCGACAGCAGGAGCACCATCAGGAACGCGGGGACGGAGATGATCGTGTCACTGGTGATCACCGTGAGGACGTCGATCACCCCCTTGTAATAGGCGGTGATCAGCGACATGCCAAGCGCGATGCTGGTCGCGAGTCCGATCGCCGTGAGGCTGATGACGAGCGACGTTCGAGCCCCGAACACGAGGAAGGTGAAGAGGTCTTTCCCGTCTTGGTTCGTCCCGAACGGCGCCCAGCGGTTGTAGTCGTCGTAACTCATCGGCCCGATGGTGTCGTCACCCCCTTGCGAGCGGCTGTTGAGGTTGGCCGTCCCGTGCGACACGGTGACGACCTCGTTCCCGTCGAGGTACTCGAACTCGTTTTCGTACGGGCTGAACAGGTTCTCCTCGGCGGTCGTCGGGCCGAGCGCGGGCGCCCACATCGCCATCACGACGAACGAGAAGACGATGACGAGTCCGAGGATTCCCCAGTAGTGGTTGCGGAAGCGGTTCACGCTGTCGTCGCGGGGCGTCCAGTCGGCCTCGCGGTAGTGCTCGCGGAAGATGCGGTAGCCGATCCACGCCCACGCGAGCGCGATGAAGGCGTACGCGTAGACGACCGCCACGCGAATCGCCCACGCCGCCGCCGGCGAGAGGCCGAGGAACGTGTCGTCCCAGCCCCCGCTCGGGAGCCGGTGTCCCTGATTCGGGATCACCTCTCGGCTCGTGATCGTCGGGAGCGAGGAGAGAGCGTCGAGGACGCTCGTTATCGCGGCGACGAGCGCGTCGACGAGCGCGCCGACCGGCGTCGCGACGACGAGGACGGCGACGGCGCCGACGCCCGCCGCGACGAGCACCTGTTCGAGGAAGTCGTCGGTCTCGCTGCTCCGTTCGAGGCCGACGGTCTTCACGAGCGAGACGGGAAGGACCGCCCTGACCGGGACCGCGACGAGGAGCAGCAACAGCACCGCGGTGAGCACGAACGCGATGTCGCCCGCGATGGGACCGAGCGTGCCGGCCACGTTGCCCTCGACCCACGACGGGCCGACGGCGACGCCGCCGATGACGAAGCCGGTGGCCGCACCGATAGACCGGATGCCACCGGCGAACCGCCCCATTTCGAGTGCAAAGAGTACGCCGACCCCGAGGAGCCACAGGAGGGCGGGACGGGGGTTCGCCGCGACGCGCTCGCGCAGCGTGGTCTCGTTGTCGTCGACCGATGCGCCGGCGTCCGCCGTGGGACCGTCGTGTGCGACGCTCATTGGTCGTACCCCACTCTCGGATCGAGGACCGTGTACAGGAGGTCTTGGATGATGTTCATGAAGATGATTATCAGCGTGAAGATGAAGATGAGCGACCCCGCGAGCGGGAGGTCCGCCTGGTAGGCCGCGTTGAAGAACAGCGACCCGATACCGTTGATACCGAAGATGACTTCGACGATGACCGACCCGCCGATAAGTAAGAACGCCTCGTTGGTGATGATCGGGACGAGCGGGATGAGCGCGTTCCGGAAGACGTGTTTCCAGACGATGACGCGCTCTGAGAGCCCCTTCGCCCGCGCCGTCTCGACGTAGTTCGAGTTGATCGTTTCGAGCACCGCGGTCCGGCCGATCCGGAGCTCAGACGCCATCGAGGCGGAGCCGAGCACGATGGCCGGCGGGAGAATGACCTTGGCCGCGACGAGGAAGAGGCTGAAATCGAAGTAGAACCCCGCGGGGATCGCCATGCCGGCCACCGACGCCCAGTCGGTGATACCGATGAAGTTGGTCGGTGGCGGTCCGATGAGACTGTCCACGTTTGGCCCTATCGTGTACCAGTCGAAGCCGAAGAGGCCGCCGCCGTCGGTGCGCCGGAGGATGGCAAGCGCCATGATCGCGAGCCAGAAGTTGGGCATGGCGAGCCAGACGATACCGCCGAAGGAGGCGACGTAGTCGCCCCAGCTGTTCGGGTTCAACCCGGCGTAGAAGCCGAGAGGGATGCCGATAAAGAGGGGCAACAGGACTGACCAGAACCCGAGCCAGAGGGTCCGCGGGGCGTAGCTAACGAGGAGTTCGTTCGTCGTCCGGCCCGGCTGGATGACCCACGACTGGCCCAGATCGAACGTCAACAGCCCCCACATGAAGTCGAGGTACTGCCGCCAGAGCGGTTCGTTGAGGCCGAGCTGTTCGCGTATCTGTGCCGTCTGTGCGCCGCTCGACTCCGGGCCGAGCAGGGCGGCGACCGGATCGAGGGGCCCCATCCGGAGGATGATGAAGATGAGCGACATCACCAGGAAGAGGACGGGAATCGACAGCAGGACCCGTTTGATGAAGTATCGCCAGCGGCTCATGGGCGGACGTTTGTGAACAAGGGGGTCATTGAACTAAGCTAGCGTAGGTGGTGGGGGGGTGTTATGTGTCGTGGTTTGCCGGAAAACGACCGTGTCAGGGGAACGAACCGAAGCCCCGGCGTCGGTCGGCGGTTAGTTGTCGAGCGAGGTCTGGTTGTACTTCTGGTAGTGCGGGCCGAGCGCGCCGGTCGGCGCCACGTCCACGTAGTCGTACCAGAAGCGCTCCGTGAGGCCGTGGTACAGCGGCAGCATGATCATGTCGTCGCGTCGGGCCTCCTCGATGTCGACGAACGCCTCGGTCCGGATGTCTTCCGCGTCCGGGTCCGGGTTGTTCTCGAACCGCTCCCAGGCGTCTTGCGCCTTCTGGACGTTCTCGCTGTCGGCGGCCTGCCAGTCGAGGTAGTAGCCGTCGGCGTCCGTGGGGATGAGGTCCGTGTTCGTGTTCTCCGGCTCGAAGCCGAAGAGACCGTACGCCGGGTCGCTCCAGCTCCAGATCCAGCCGAGGCTGTAGAACTGGAGGTCGCCCTCCTCACCGCGGCTGATGAGCGTGTTGAACGGCGACGTCTCGAGGGTGAGCTCGATACCGAGCCCGGAGAGCTTGTCGCGGGTGAGCCGGCCGAACTGCTCGAACGCCTCGCTCTCGTAGGTGGTCAGCGTCAGCTCGAACGGGTCGTCGGGCGTGTACCCGTCCTCTTCGAGGATCTGCTGTGCGCTGTCGCGGTCCGTCTCGTTTTTGCCGTACGGGAACGCGTCGGCGAACTCCTGGTACCCGTCGGGGCCCTCGGGCCAGACGCCCGGCGGCAGGAAGCTGAACGCCTCCTGACCGCGTCCCTCGAAGACCTCGTTGATGAGCTCCTCGTGGTTCGTGATGTACGCGATGGCGCGGCGGACGGAGCGCGGCGTCTGTGCCGCGTTGAATCCGACGTAGAAGGTACTCAGCTCGGAGACGCCGAGGTAGTTGACCTCGTCGCCGTTCTCGAGCGGGCCGTAGGTCCCGGCCTGGCGGCCGCGGTCGTCGGCCTCCGCGTCGATGTTGCTCTGCTCGTAGAACGGGGTCGGAACCGGGAAGATGTCGGCGTTCCGCTCGTTGACGTACGTCCAGATTGCGTCGTCGTCTTCGAGGATCTGCCAGTGGACGGAGTCGAGCGAGGCCGTCTCGCCGTGGTAGTCGTCGTAGCGGGTGACGCGAACCTCGGTGCCCGGCTCCCACATGTCGAACTCGAACGGACCGGTCCCGGCGGCGGACTCGGTCGCGAACGTGGCCTGGTCGACCTCGCCGTCGTACCCTTCGACGTCGCCGACGTACCCCTCGGGGAGCGCCCCGAAGGAGTCGTACGTGAGGATGTCGAGCGCGGCCGGCGCCGGCGCGTTGAGCGTGACGGAGAACGTGCGATCGTCGATGACTTCGATCGCTTCGGAGTCGGGGACGACGCTCGCGGGGCCGACGCCGTTCTCTTCGCTGGTCTCGGCCGAGACGTTGAGGAACCCGGAGCCGAGCAGGAAGTTGGAGCGCTGGCTCTGGGGGGCCTCGGCGAGGCGCCGCCACGAGTACTTGAAGTCGTTCGCGGTCAGCGAGGCGCCGTTGTGGAACATCGCCTCCTTGATCGTGAAGGTGTACGTCAGGAGGTCGTCGGAGATCTCCACGGAGTCGAGGAGCACGTTCTCGACTTCGGGGACGCCGTCGGGATACGTGACGAGCCCTTCGTAGAGCTGGCGGATGACCGACGCGGACGCCGTGTCGGTGGACTCGATGGGGTCGATGGTCGAGACGCTGGAGTTGATGAGGTTGAGCTGGTTCGCGTTCTCGTCGCCACCGTCGCTCCCGTCGTCACCGTCGCTCCCGTCGCTCCCGTCGCTCCCATCACTGCCGTCGCCGCCGTCACCGCCCTCCTCGGGTGCCTCGCCCGAGCAGCCTGCGATGGCGATGGTCGCTGCCGCGCCACCAGTCGCCTGGAGGAGTCGTCGCCGCGAAATTTCGGTTTCGTTTGGCATACTTGAGTATAGCAGCACGTACAGGATAAAAATGCTTTTATTATCAAACGGCGCCGCTCAATGGAGATGATCTGTGCAAAATACACAACAATAACAATCTTTTATGGAAATATCCGGTGAGTCGTACGGATCTACGCAATTGTTGCGAGAAACAATGAATAAGTTCGTAGTTTCGCGGTGAGTCGTACGGTCGGAACGGCGCTCGCGGACACCCAACGAGTCGGCCGCGATTACACCGCGCCGTCGTCGACGGAGACCAACTCCATCAGCGGGTAGCCGTCCCGCATCGCCATGCGGGTGTGGATCGTGACGCCCTCGTGTTCGATCCGCATCTCGACGTCCATCAGCGACCCGGTCAGTTCGGTGTAGCCGTTCTCGTGGTCGATGGCGTCGGCGACCCGGTCGTCGTGGATGGTGACCGTCACCGACTCGCAGAACGGCTGGTTTTCGATCGACTCCGCCATCGCCGCCTCCATGCTGCGCGTACTCGACGGGCTGATCGGCGTGCCGGCGAACTGGTGGTACAGCGAGCCGAACTTGATCCCGGCCTCGAAACACGCCTGCTGGGCGTCGGTTGCCATGGTGAAGGGCGGCCGCGCGCGGGCAAGAAGGTTCTGACGGCGGATGGGAACGGCGACGATGTGATGGTGGATGGGAACGGCGACGATGGCGACGAAAACCGAACGCGGGAGGCGGGTCGAGCCCCTACGGGCTGACGGTCAGCGGGAGCAGTCCGTCGTCACCGTCGCCGGAGTCGCCGTCGCTCGTGTTGCTGTCGTCCGACCCGCTGTTGCTCGTGTTGCTGTCGGTCGTCCCCTCGTCGCTCGTGGTGGTGTCGTCCGACCCCCCGTCGTCCGCGGTGCTCCCGTCGGCAGTCGCGGTGCTCCCGTCGCCCGCCTCGTCGTCGGAGCCGTCCGAGTCGGTCGAGTTCCCGGTCTCGTCGCTTCGGTCGAGTCCCTCGTCGAAGATGTCGGTCTCGATGGTCTCCTCGTACGTCAGGGAGTCCAGCGGGACGGTGACCGACTCGCCCGAGGGGAGTTCGATCACCGCGTAGAACTCGATCCGGAGGTCGCTCACCTGGTGGCCGCGGACCGACTCGTCGAGGTGCGTGACCCACCACTCGTCGAGCCGCTCGTTCCGGAGCGCGGTCGTTATCTCGACCGTCTCGGTGCCGTACGACGGGACGAGGTACGCCTCTTCGGTCGATCCGGAGCCCATCTGCACGCCGTTCATCGTGACGTCGTACCCGACCTCCGAGACGACGTACGGTTCGAGGTTGGGGTTGTACACGTCGAACTCCATCTCGATCGGCGTCTCGGCGTCGCTCACGGTCCCCCAGCGACCGCGCGTCTCGTTGACGTAGAGGACCGGATCGTCGACCAGCGGCGCGTCGGCGTTCACCGGGCGGGTCTCGTCGGAGGTGAACGCGCCGATGAGGTCGGTCTCTATCTCGCGGGTGCGGGTGAGGTTCGCGCTCCGCCCGAGGAGCTCGGCGGTGACCGTCGCGTCGATGGTGACGGTCGTCCGCTCCCCGTTCTCGACGTGGCTGGTCCACCACGGTGGGATCGCGTCGTTCGCCAACTCGGTCTCGAACGCGAGCGACGAGTTGCCGGACGCGACGCTGACCCCCTCGCGGCCGCCGGTAGCCATCTCGACGTCGTTCATCGAGACGGTGTAGTTGACCGTGACGCCGTCGAGGCCGACCCCGATCGGGTTCGGGTTCGAGACGACGAGGTCGGTCTCGACGACCGTCGTCTCGTTCGTCACGTCGCCGAAGGAGTTGTTCACGGCGGCGACGCTCGGGACGCCGAAGACGCCGAGGGCGAACGCCCCGCCGACCGCGGCGGCGACGACCGCCAGCGCGACGACGGCGGTTCGGACCTTGCCCCCAGTGAGGGCCGCGAAGACGCCGTTGAGAGCCATACCGGCCTGTTTCGATCCGCGGATAAAGGCGTGTCGTCCGGGAGGGCCCGCGAACCGAAGGCGTTTGGTGCGGCGGGCGGAACGGGCGGGTATGAACCACCTCCGCGTCACCGGCGGACGGGTACTCCGGCCCGACGGCCGAGTCGAACGGGCGGACATCGCGGTCGACCGCGACGAGGGAACGATCCGGGCCGTGGGGTCGCCGAGCGAGGTCGACGAGGCGGTCGGCGGGGCGGCCGACGAGACGCTCGACGCGTCGGAGGCGCTCGTGGTCCCCGGGCTCGTCAACGCGCACACCCACGTGGCGATGACGCTGCTTCGCGGGTACGCCGACGACAAGCCGCTCGACCCGTGGCTCCGCGAGGACATCTGGCCGGCCGAGGCCGAACTCACGCCGGACGACATCGAGGCGGGCGCCGAACTCGGCGTCCTCGAGATGATCCGGTCCGGGACGACCGCGTTCGCGGACATGTACTTCTCGATGGACCGCGTGGCCGGCGTGGTCGACCGGGCGGGCCTGCGCGCGCGACTCGGTCACGGCGTCGTGACGCTCGGAAAGGACGCGGAAGCCGCCCGCGCCGACATCGAGGAGAGCCTCGACATCGCCCGCGAGTTCGACGGAGCGGCCGACGGCCGGGTCCGGACCGCGTTCATGCCGCACTCGCTGACGACGGTCGACGAGACGTACCTCCGCGACGGGGTCGAGGCGGCCCGCGAGGCGGGCGTGCCGGTCCACCTCCACGCGAACGAGACGACGGACGAGGTCGACCCCATCGTCGACGAGCGCGGGGAGCGCCCGATCGCGTACGCGGACGACCTCGGCGCGCTCGGCGCGGGCGACTTCTTCGCGCACGGCGTCCACCTCGACGACGCCGAGATCGGTCGGCTGGCCGAGACGGGAACGGCGATCGTTCACTGCCCGGCGTCGAACATGAAGCTCGCAAGCGGGATGGCCCCCGTCCAGCGGCTCCGCGAGGCTGGCGTGACGGTCGCGCTCGGGACCGACGGGGCGGCCTCGAACAACGACCTCGACGTGTTCGACGAGATGCGCGACGCCGCCATGCTCGGGAAACTCGCCGCGAACGACGCGAGCGCGGTCCCCGCCGAGGCGGCCGTGGAGATGGCGACCGCGGGAGGCGCCGACGCCCTCGGGCTCCCCGGCGGTCGGATCGAACCGGGCGCCGCCGCCGACCTCGCGGTCGTCGGCCTCGACGCCCCGCACCTGACGCCGGTCCACGACCCCGTCTCGCACCTCGCGTACGCGGCGCGCGGGAGCGACGTGCGCCACACCGTCTGTGACGGCGACGTACTCATGCGCGACCGCGAGGTCCTGACGCTCGACGCCGAGCGCGTGCGGGAGCGCGCCGCCTCGGCCGCCGCCGACCTCGTCGAGCGGGTTGAGTCGGCGTAGCGCGCGGCGCGACCGGGGTCGAACCGCGAACCGCGAAGTCGGCTCACGTCGGCGGTATGTAAGTGACAACGCCGATCCCGACGGTCTACTTATAAATGGACCGCGGTGGCGCGTGCCGACGAGCGACCGAAGGGAGCCCCGAGCGAGCCGCGAGACCGGGGAGGGGTACGGTTGCGGTTGCGGTTGCGGTGCTGTGCGGGACGGGAGACCTCGCGGCGAGGGGGTTGACACTGTTCGCTGTCGGTCGGAACGCCGTGGTATATAAATGAACGCACAGCGCGGGTGGAGTTAGCACACCGACGGGAGACGTGCGAGCGACGTGGTGCGCGCGAGCGGCGACCGGCCCGAAACGGGGTCGAATCCGCCCCCGATCGCCGCCGAAACCGCCGCCGGCCTCCGAGAGAGCAGAACTGACGCTTTAGGGCCGCTAAGCCGGATACAATCCGGATTAAA
>Ga0209917_1000290_pt1 | contig 21155 bp, 46 predicted proteins | sample SalPon2_C_H2O_MG_FD_185710 | JGI IMG/M metagenome (GOLD analysis project Ga0209917, IMG submission 185710) | Salt pond water microbial communities from South San Francisco under conditions of wetland restoration - Salt Pond MetaG R2_C_H2O_MG... | ecosystem: Environmental > Aquatic > Non-marine... | reverse complement strand
AACCCATGAGGAGTTTCGGAGGCCGATTGATGATGGGTCTGGGTATTATATTTATTCGTTTGAGTCGGAGGATTTCTTAGTGTCGTGTGATGTTGATAAGCGTGATGGTGAGGCAGTGCATCATGTGGTGTTGTTGAAGGTGAAGCGTGATGATGAGACTGGTGAGCGGTTGACTTCAGTTGGGACTGGTGTGTTTTGTGTTGTTGGTGTTGAAGATGGAAAGCAGGCGTTTCCGACTGATGATGCTAGTGATTCACAGTTTGATGTGAATATGGAGGCGCATAAAGATGCAGAGAGGGCAGCGTTTCAGGTTGCGGTTGAGTTGATGCGTGGGGTTAATCGTGGTGAGTATGATGAGTTGAAGTATTCTTAATGAGAGTTCTGTAGAGAATCCGAAGGTTTTTGTTATTTTAGTTGGGTTTATATTGTATGGTTAGTGATGATGTTTTTCGGTTGGTCTTTTTGTGGTTTGTTAGTTAGTTGTATGATTAGTGGGGTGGTTTTTTGGATTGTGGAGTTGAATTTGAGTGATGGGGTGTTGCTTGGAAGTGTTTTTCTAGCTTGTGGGTGGTTTTTTGTATGTTTGAGGTTATTTTCTTGAGAAGTAAGTTGTTTTTTCGGTGGATTTATTGTTGTTTGGTGTGTAGTGTTGTGTATGCTTACGCATTGGGATGCAGCGGAGTTTGACCATTATTTGGAGCATAATTTGCCGTCTCCGAAGGTGGATAGTGATTTGGTTGTGTTTACTGATGCGTCGTCGGATTGTGGTGTTGTTGGTGTTGGGTGGGTTGTGTTGTCAAGTTCAGGTGGGAAGTTGTGTGAGGGGAGTGCGTGGTCTGATGAGTTTGGTGATTCGTCTACGGTGCATGAGTTGTGGGCAGTGCATAGAGCATTGGAGCAGTTGGAGCAGATGGATTGGTTAGATTCTAATGTGGTGAGTGTGTATACGGATTGTAATTCTGTTGTTGGGACTGTTGATGCTGGTGGTGAGGGGTTGTGTAGTGCAGAGCATGTGTTGGAAGTTGGGTCGTCTGTGGTGTCTGAAGTGTGTTCTCGGATTGGTGGTAAAAATGTGGTTTGTGTGAGTCGGAATGTGAATAAGGTTGCTGATTCGTTGGCTCGTGGAGCTTTGTTTGAAGGGTTGCGTGAAGAAGAGCTGCGGACTGAGAAAGTTCAGTATCGGGATAGGTTGGGTCGGTTTGTGTCTGAGTGTGTTGATGTGATGGGTGTGTGGGAGCATTCTGGTGTGCCGCATTTGTTTGTTCGGCTTGCGAGTGGAGAGACTCAGCGGTTTGAGTATGGGCGGATTTGTGAGAATTGACGGTTTTGTTGTACTTGAAATATTTATTTTAGACTACTTTTGTTTTCAAATAATAAGGATGATTAGTGAACTAAGTCGTATAATATTTTAGTTTGATTGTTGATATTCATATTGAAAATTTTAAGTGATTGATTGAATATTTTATGATATATGAGATTTTATACAGAGCGCAAGAGTATTTTATTTTGGTTTATTGTTGCATTTTTAAATATTCTTTTGTGGTTATATATAGATGGGACCCCTACACCCGAGATTCATTTTTTGTATTTACATCTCAATTCTAATTTTATTGCCATTACTATCATCTTAGCATTTTTAACTATTTATTAATCCAGTTTTTGATATTGATGTTAATTTAAGTCTGAAAGATGATATTTTATATAAATATTTATCTATACTTGTTGTATTTTTTGCTATATTTTTATTGATTTTGAGTTTATATAAACCATCTTATACTGTTACAATTTTTAACGCAGCGACTGTACCATCAGATAATTTATTTAATTTTGTTCCACTGACAGAGTTCACTAAAACCCAGGATGGAAGTTTTAATTTTAATAGTTCTGTTGAGGTGATTTTATATAACGCATGGAGTGTTTTATATTCACTATTCTATTTGTATGGTCTTTTGTGGATTAGAGAGAAGGGGTCTAAAATAATTGGAGATTTATTTGATGTTTAGAGTGTGTTGGAGGGTTGGTTTTTTAGTTTGGTGGTGTGTTTGTTTGTGTATGAATTATTTGAATGGATTGTCTGCATGGGAGCAGGGTGAAATTGAGGGTATAGTGTCTCGGTCGTATTATGAGCAAGAGCAGTTTGATGATTTTGTAGATGTGAGTATTAGTGATTTAGTTATGTCGGAAGATTTGGTGTGGTTTGTATTAGTGTTAGCAGGTGAGCGTTCTGGGTGTGGGATTCGTCGGGTGCATCATCCGTATGAAAGTGGGTTAGATTCAAGGCCGTTTGAAGGGTTGTTGTTTTCTGTTGGTGTTCCGTATGTGTCTGAGGGAATGTTATTCCCAAGTGGAGAAGATGAGTTATGTTCTTCGATGGAGTATACTGTTTTGAATGGTGTTGGTGAAGGTGTGATGGAGGATTTGTATTATGGTGGTTTGAGTGACCGTGAATATGGTCGGTTGTTGGGGTATCCAGAGTGGGCAATTGATTCGTTTGTTGAGTGTGGTGGATTTGGTGAGCATGATTCGATTGTGTTTGGATTTGAAGAGATGGGGTTGTCTATTGAAGAATTGGCGTATTTGCAGTTGGTTCCGTTTGGTGTTCCTGAAGATAGAGAGTTGGTTTGGAGGGCGATTGATTTTGGGAGAGGATGTGAGCAGTCTGTGTATGGTTTGATGAGAGATTTTGAGTTTTTGCAGGGCTTGGATGTGTGGGTTGATGATGCTCTATCATATGGGTGTGAGGTTGTTGAGCATCGAGTGAGTGAGTAGTTTGGTAGTGTATTGTATGTTTTGGTGTGAGTTTTTGTAATTGATTGTTGTTATAAAGAGTGTTCTTAGAAAGTATGGAAAGTTTTATTTTTGTGTATGTTTTGGGTTTTGTGTATGAGTGTTTCAAGTGATATATTGTTTGATTTGTCATTTATATCAGAATCTGAGTTGTTGTTAGGTGGTATAGCAAGTGGGTCGTTTATTGGGTTGTTATTGATGGGGTATTGTACTTTTAAATTGGTTTCGCCAGTTATGAGTATTGATTTTGAGAGTGAGACTATTGGTCCACGAACACAATTTAGTATTGTGGGTTGTGGTGGACTTTTGTTTGGGTTTGCTATTGTATTGATTAGTGTATTCTTTATTTTTAATGAGAGTGTGGCTTTGGGTGAGCTGTTTTTACATCTTGCAGTTGCTGAATTTCTGTTTAGTCTTTTTTCAGTCATTATTGCATATACTGTTTTTGAGGAGACTGGTGTGCGTCCAGTTGAAGAGTAGAATGTTTGAAAGTAGGGATTTATATTATTTAAGTTCAGAGTCAATTTTGAATTCAGATTCTGTTTTTGTAAAGTCTTTTACATCATCAATTGTACAGGGGGCATCTTGGCAGATTGGGAAGCAACCTAATGATTCGTTTTTATGTTCAATAAGTTCAACTTTTTCTTCAGGTCGAGAACGATTACATGAGCCACACAGATAATTCATATGTGTGTATGAAAAGATGAATGGTTTGTTTATAATCTTTTGATGGGTTGTTTGTTGGGTTTGGAAGTGTTTGTAGTTGATGACTTCGAAAGGTTTTTGTTTGTATGTGTGATACTGTAGTGTATGGCACAAGCCGAATGCTCTGAGTGTGGTACAGGAATGGAGGTTGCGATTTGGGATGACCCTGCACTTTCTGGTGCTGTTGTGATGGTTTGTCTTGATTGTTCTGAGGGTGTTCCTGAACACACGCTTTGGGATGTATCGAATATTGATGTGGACCACCCAAATCTTCCTGATTCGCATCCGCTTGAAGAGGGTGAAAAATGGGTAATTCAGAATCGGTATGAAGACCGTGAAACATATCTCACTCATCTTGAAGCATCTTGGGATGGGAGGTTTCCTGAAGATACTGAAGAGTTTGAAGTTCCTGATGAGGATTGTTGGGATATTTTTGTTCATGATGCTTCAGATGAGAAAGCTGTTGAAGAAGCTAGAACTGAGCTTCGGTCTTGTCTTGATTAGATAGTCTTAATTTTGAGTTGGTTTGAAGGGAGAGCAAAGGGTTTTAGTTACTGTAAGTTATTATTTTGTTGTATGACGCTCTCTTCAGAGACTGTGGTTGAAGTAGATAGATGGCGTATTAAGAAGTTGTTTAAGGATGGTGAGTTTTCGCATTATGTTTTGAATGTGCCGATGGATAGGGGTCATGCGACAAACCCATTTGTGAATGTGAAGGCGAGTGGTGGGTTGTTGAGTCTTCGTCGTGATAATAATACGAGTGTGACGTTTACTGGTGTTATTGATGGGTTGAATACATATAGAGAGGATGCTGATATGCCAAAGCGGGTGTTTGATGAGTTGAAGCAGATTGGGCCGTATTAGTATGACGAGTTGTGTGTTGGTTAGAGTGGGTTGCCGAATTCGTCTGTGACGCTGTATATTTCGTTGACTGATTCTGGTTTGAACCAGATTTCGATTTCTTCGTTGTGTTCGCCGTTCCATTTTCGTGATTGTTCGATGAGTTGGATAATGAGTTTGTCGTCTAGTTGGTCTGAGTATTCGTGGTGGAGGTATTCGACTAGAAAGCTTTCAGCACACCAAGCTGTTCCAGATATGTCGAATTCAACGATGGCGGGTTCTTGGAATTTTTTGGCATATTGTGTTGCTTTTTCGAATGTTGCCCATGCGAAGACTGCTTCGCTTCGGTTGACCCAATCAGGGTATTTTTCATTTGCTTTTTGGTCTATTTCTTCTCGCATTTTTTGTCTTCGTTTTCTATTTGTATTGATTTCGTTGTTTACATCGAGTGTTTGTGTGTTCCAGATTTTCTGTCCGACTTGTTTACTTGTTACATGGTATGGCATAGTTATATTTAAATAATAGTTATTAGTTTTGGATTTCAAATGGGTACTGTCCGTCAAGGTCTGTTTGGATTTGTTTGATGTTGTAGTTTTGTGAGACAGTTTGTTTGATTTGTGTTATGTCTTCGTCGCTGAGAGTGTTATTTCCGATGGTTAGGATGCGGATGGATTGTTTTTCTGCGTTGTATGTGATTCGATAGTCGCATCCGCCGTCTTCATCAACATAAACTGTTTTGTTTGGTTTTTGTTGTTTGATTGCGTCAGCTGTTTTTTTAGCTACGTCTTGTATAGTCATATGTGTAGTATATTGTTGGATTGTTTAAATATTTGTTGGGGTGTTGTGTGTCTGTGTGTTTGTATGCTTTTACTGTATGTTTGTTATATTAACTATGTTGTTGTTATATATATAGTTTAAATATAGTAATATATTGTTGTTATATTTGAGTAGTTTTATTTGTTTGTATTTTGTTGGTTAGTGTATGGTTTATGAGGAACGTGTTCAAGTCCGAGTGGAGTATACAGGAAGTGTGAGAAAGTTATACGAATCAATTATTGAAATTGAAGGTGTGGTTCGAGAAGAGTATATTGACTCATATATTGAGAAATTAGAAGGTGATGTTGTTGATTCTGTTTGGTTTCGATGTGATATTGTTTTTGATAGTGATGTTGTTTCAATTAGTTCAGTCACAGGTTCTTTGAGTGAAATTAAGGGTATTGAATCAGTTCAAAAGTAATATAGTTGATTTAGTTGTTTTCGGTAGTTTTATTTGTTTTTGTTGTATTGATTATTGTATGTTTGGAGAGCCTAATGACCGTGGAGATTCAGTGAAGCGTCAGTGTAACCATTGTGAAGAGTCGTATGTTCATGTGTATGCGGATGTTGATTCTGATGGAAGTTATTGCGAAGAGTGTGCTGAGAAGTATGATTCATTTAAGCGTATTGCTCAGGTGATGAACTATGACCAGAATCAGTTAGATGTTCTGTTTGAGCTTATTGAGGGAGAACCGTATGCGTTATGGATTGATTCTCATCCACAGCGAGCGTATTTGTTTGATAAACGGACAGTTGGCTGGGATGTTGAAGAGTTCATTTCAGTACATATATGAATTGTAGTGTTTGAATATCACAGGGTGTTGTTGAAACGCTTTTCGAAAGTATTAACTCTCTGTATCTGTTATATTTATGTATGGCTGAACAAATGACGGTGATTCAGTATGCAAGTTAGTGAGTCTGCGAAAGAGCTAGCTGAATGTGTTCAATCAAACAAGCATAGTTGTTATTCTTGTGGGGGTGTTACTCAGGGAGAGAACTCGTTGTGTGATACTTGTAGTGATAAGTGGTCCTAAGAGTTGTGATTAGTTTTTAGTTGTTTGGTTGGCAGGTTGTTTGAGTGTTTTGTATGTACTATATTTTTGTTATATTAATTGTTATTGGTAGTGATTGATAATTATTGGTAGTGGTTGGTTTAGAAAAGTTTTTCTTGTTGGATTTTGAAGTGATTTGTATGGAGACTGAAGATAGTACTGGAGATGAAGATATGCTTGATGGTGAATTTGGTGCGTCTGGTTTTAAGAGTATTTTGTTAGCACAGAAAAAGATAGTTAGTGTTAGTATTGGTGCGATAGTGTTCACATTATTGTCTGTTTTGGGTGGTGTTGTTACATATTTGCTTACTAGTTCAGTAGCAGTTGCACTACTTGTCTGTTTGACTGGATTGGTTGTTGTTTCAGTTATGGTTTGGATTCTTGTATGGAGTATTTTTCAAGAAGTTATCTCTGGCTTTTTGAATCAATAGTTAGAGGTGGTTTTGTTGGGTGGTAGTCATATTTTGGTTTGTTTTTCGATGGTTTTATATTCTTTCTTAGTGTATATAGTGCTATGAGTGAGAGTCCTGCAGTAAATGATTTTGTTGAGCTAACGTTTGAAGGAGAATTTGGTGGGCAGTCGCCAATTCAGGGGCGTGTTCTTGATGTGGGAGTTGACCCTGATATTCATGCGACAGATATGATGTTCGTTGTGAATGATGAACCTGGGGGTCGTGAAGTTGTTTATGGTGAAGGTATGATTGATGGTGAAGAATGGGCAAATGTTACTGTTCAGAATGCAAATATTAAACTCGGTGAAAATGCTGAATGGCGGATTTTAGATTGATAGAGTAGTTTAATGGATAGTATCAGGGCAGTTAATTCTTCATTGTTTCTTTTGGTCGGTTAAGTTTGAGATATAGTGCGACAAGATATCCGACAAGTAACAGGAGAAAAAGCATCCACCATTTGAAGCTTTCTGTGTCTGCTACAAGGAATGTTGAGAATAAGATAAGCGAGTATCCCCACCCAACTATTTTAGTAAATACCCAGAGTATCGGGTTGTCATATACTTCAGCATCAAATGCGTGAACGATTGTTCCGCCAAATGCAACCGATGTATATAATAAGAATGTCCACAGGCGTCCGAGTTCTATATTGTATGCAACAGCGAATGGATATATCATACTTATACAAAATAAGAGGGTGAGAAATAATGGATTTAGAGTTGTGAGTTTATACCAGAACCGTGACCATGCACTTCGTGAATCTTGACTTGATGTAACAGCCATTAGTGTTGGGTTAATACATATATTTATATATTCTTTCGGGTGGATAGTTTGATTTCTGATTATTGTTTTGTGTATTTAGAATATCCGTTAATTTTATAGAAATTAAATTTTATATGTATATTATGGACAAAAAAGATGCTGTTTCAGTTCTTCGGTTAGCTGAGGTGAATCGTCGTAAAGATATTCCAAGTATGGCTGCTTATGTTGAGATGATGGAAATGGCGAGTAATGGTTGTGAATCAGTTACTGGTGTTTCTGTTGTTCCTGTTGGTGTTTCATTTGATTTTGATGGGGATTTTGAGAGTGTAGTTGATTCATTGGTTGATGATGGTCGTCTTGTTCGACGTGGGAGAAAGATATCTATTTCTAATGTTGGTGTTGATTTTTGCTCAGACAATAGTGGGGTTATTTCTACTGATGAAGTTGAGACATTAGAAGCTGCAAAGACTTTGTATTATCAGTGAAGCACCTTGGAGTTAAGTTCCACCACAATGTGGTTTTGATTTCGGTTGTTTTCATCAGGTAGTTTTTTAGTGTTAACGTGTTTATTATAGTGTATGTCTGATGTACAAACTGAAACAGATGAGTATAAGATTACTAGAGAAACTAGGGCTAACTCTCCATATGAGTATGAGTTTGTGTTGTATGTTGATGAGGATGGAATGTTTGTAGAGGAAACGACTGCGACTGAAGTTGCTGGGCTTTGTGGGTGTGGGTTTGATGATATTGATAATTGGACAAGTGTTTTAGAAGTGTATGCTGAAGAGTTTATTGAAAGTGAGATGACTTTGTTGTCAGTTGAGGCAGTTGAGGAAGAATATGATTTGTGAGATTTAAGACATTTCTGTACAATCTATTCTATTTTCACTCTCCGATGTTCATCACTTGGTTATAGTTCTCAACTGAGTCGTAACGGGTCTTGTTTTCGCTTCCACATTTAGGACATGTTTTTCGAGGGGTTGATACGGACAGTTCATCACAGTTGTAGCAATCATATGCGTATGTTGGTATGTTTGTATTAGTTCCTGCAAGCATTTGTTCCATAAGGGGTGTTCCAAACCACTCGGTTAGTTCTAATAGTATGGCTCGTGGTAGTTCATCTATGTTTGGTGTTTCTGCAGGAGTTTTATACGCTTCTATGATTTGTTCACCGTCGTAATTTTCTTCAAAGTCGTAACTCATTTTGTTGTTCCATGTTTTATGTACGCATTTTTCGACTTGCAGTCCACTTTCATTCTTGATTGGGCTAAACACCCACAGGAGATTGTGGTTGACAGGATAGTATGTGTCTTTTATTTCTCCCGTGTTTGCATCTTTCATATGGCTAGTATAATCTACATCTCTCTGGTCAGCTTCTTCTTTTGAAAGATGATTTACATAACTGCCGTGAATCTCAACAATGAATTCTGGCAGTATGACAGTATGTTTGTTTGGAATGTTTGGGAGTGTGACTTCACTAAATTCACAATCAATGTCAAGCACTTCCTGTGGGTTTTTGATTGTATTTTCTGCAAGTTCATCTCCAAACATCTCAGATAGTTTATCTTTGACACTATTTGGAATAGCATCTGTAGTGAATGGTCCATCAGTCCATCCACCATGATTAATCACTTCTGAACCATCATCTTGCGTTGGAATTGTATAATCAGGGTTGATATTGTTTGAATATTTTTTGTGAAGAATGGTTCGAACTTCTAGTATAGGATGTTTGCCCTCTGTTGCTAGTGTTGGTTCAAACCCCCAGACAATACTATGCTTGTAATCTGGAGATTTTCTATCTTCAAAAGTAACTCCAATTTTGATTGTGTGATGGCCTCCAGTACATTGTACGTCTTCTGACTGAACCGAGTCCATATTATTGTATTTGTGTTATAGATACTTGAAAGTGTGGTTTTAGACTGTGTTTTGGGTTTTGTGATGGTTTAGTTATGAGTTTGAATTAGGGTTTATTAGAGTTGTATCGGTGGGTTGAAGTGGGTGTAAGTTGTAGTTGTGTGTATGCCTGAACGAATTCAGTCTGGGCAGTATCGGATTGGGCGGAAGGAAGTGAGTGAGCGGCGTGACCCTGATAAGACGATTGGGGTTATTCGTGGTGATGTTGCGAATTCGACTCGCAATAGTGGGTTTAATCGAATTCTTGGGTTGTCTGCGTCGAAGTGGTATGTGTATGAGGAAGTTGAGCATCTTCGGCAGTATGCTGACCGTTCTGGAACAGGTGTTCTTATGGTTGTGTCGCTGGTTAAAGAGTGTGGGTCGAAAGGTGAAGCTGTGGATTGGGCAGAATCTCGGTATCGACTGTGAAATTTTAGAGGAGTATCAGGACTGTTTTGAATATAAATGTTTTTGTTTGTTGGGTGTGTAGTAGTGTGTATGCGAAAGCTTGGTTTGATTAAGACTGAAGAACAAGTGTATAAGGTTATGAAGCAAGAAGAGGGTGTGAGAGCGCAGACTTCTCCTCGGTGTCCGTTGAAGGTGTATGAGAAGAATTCTGATGGTGGGTGGTCGCATTTAGAGACGCTTGATGCTGAGAAGCCTGGGACGAATAAGCGGAAGGCATTTACTCGGATTGAAGGAGATGTGACTTCATGGAATAATGCGATTGAGGCAATTCGGTTTTATGATGAGTCTGAAATTGTTGAAGAGCGTCGGTCGTTTTGAGTATCGGTTCTTTTTGTGGTAATTATTGTGTCGGGGTTTGTGGTCGGATTGATACGTAGTCTTTTTGAGTGGTCCAGTTTACTTTGTCACAGTACAGAGTATTGTGGTGTTTTTCAAGGTTACATCGAGTACATCTTTCGTAGTTGCAGGCGGCATATATGTTCAATCGTTGGTGTATGTCGTGTTGTTGTTGTTCGAAGTTGTGAGAAGTGAGTGTGCAGATGAAACGGTCCAGTAGGTGTTTCATAGTGTTTGTTAGGGCTTGTATTGTATTAATTGTTGTGTTTGAAGAATTTGCAAAGTAAGATAGTTGTGTTGGTTGGCTTAGATAGTATGATTTAGTCGTTTTTAAATAGCATTACAAGTGTTGCAAATAGAAGAGTGAGGAGGATATTCCAGAGTTGGAATGTTAGTTCTCCATTTTGGTATATCATGACAACCGATTGTGCGTATATTCCACCGATTAAAATGAGGTTGTATTCGATGAGGGTTTTGTATTTGTTTTTAGTGACGGTAGTTTGTGTTGATTTTGCGTGTCGTGTCTCCATATGTGTTATGTATGGATTAGTATGGTTTAATGGTTTCTATGTGTTTTAGTATTTGTTATGTTCAACAGTAGATATTTTTGAGTAAAGTATGCAGGTGGCAGGATTTGAACCTGCGGACTCCTACGAGAACGGGTCTTAAGCCCGTCGCCTTTTCCTGACTTGGCTACACCTGCGCTCGCTTCCTGTCTGCATATCATTTGAAGAGTGCTATACAGTTAAACATTACGGATTTAGATTCTAACTTGTGGATTTTGAACATATTATGGTGAGATGGATGTTCACAAATTTTTTATTATTTTCTTTTTATACTATTGAATATGAGGCAAGTATTCGCATATATTTTATTGGTTTTATTGGTTGGGTTGGCAGGGTGTACTGCAGCTCCGTGGGCGCAAGAGAATCCTGAGACTGTTTCAGATGAGAGAGTAATTGAAATTTCAAATTCAAGTGATGAGTTTGAATATATTATTGGGTCACAGTCTTCTAAGGGGGTGGCGTCACATATTGTACGGTTTGATAATTCGGATGGTGTAGGCGAAGTGGAAGTTGCTTTAACGGCTACAGATGCTTCAGAGAGTGTTTCAACAGTTCTTGAGGTTGGTGATTCAACAGAATATAAAATTGTTCAGCCAATCAATTATACAGTTACTGTTTCTGGTGAAGTAGAGAAGCAGTATAGGTTTTCTAAAAGTTCTTTTGACTGCAATCAAAAGACACATACAGTAGTTATTTCTACTGAAACGGTTGGAAAGGAGAGAGTTTCAACAACGATGTTGTGTTAGTTTCGTTCGGTTAGTTCATGTGGTTTGATGCTGTGATGGCTAGTTTTCTGTATGTCAACATTCTTGAGACTTTGTGTCTCTAGGTCAAGGATGAGTGTTCCAATTTTGATTTTGTATGGTTGGCCTTCTTCTGGGTTGTTGAGTCCTGCTTTCCACATTCGGGTGTCTCGAAGTTCGTTGAGGATTTCGGCTCGGAATTTTTCTTCGGGGTGTGTTTCGAAGTGGTTTCCAAGACTTGTGGATGGGTTGGTGGGTTCGAAGATGAGGTCGAGTGTGTTGAAGTCGTGGAGGTCATCTTTGAGTGTCAGGTAGACGGTCACAATTTCAGTATTGCTTGCCATTGGTATGGTTTATGTTTAGAGTTGTGTGGGTTTATATTTTTTGTTTGGGTGTTATGGGTTATTTTTGTTAGTTAACAATTGTGGTATGTTTATCATTAAGCGTATAGGTTTTTGTTTCAGAGTGGTAAGTTGAACTTATTTGTTTGTGGTTTTGGAAGATTTTGTTGATTTAGTTTTGTTACTCATATCCTCCTAACAGTCATTACGGTAGGTTAGATTAGATATTAGATTTGGTAAGGTGTGGCTTCTTGTGTTTGTAGTAAGGGTTTCGTATTAGTAAAAAGGCGTTCATAACAAAGTGGATAGGAGTTATATGATAATTTGCAATGGTCAGAGTAGGTATTTTTGGTACGAATGGTGAATTGGGGTTACAAGTAACGAAATTGTTGATTGACGAACTGTTAGATGAGTGTTGTCAAAAATTTGATTCAGAAGAAGTGGAGGCGGTTATATCGCATGCATCTGGGCGGGGTATTGGGGAGTATGTGTTCGAAGAGGGTGAAATTAGAGGAGTGAAGACTGTTGGGCTAGTATTGCCAAGTTGTAGAGCTGAACAATGGTTTCCTGTGGATGAAAAAGTGTACCTTGGTGATATCTGGGGTGAAAAGTGTATTGATGATTGTGCTGATGTAATGGATGTTATTGTATGGGTTGGTGGTGTTGACCCAAAGCGAGATTGGATAGAGTTGTCTAATATGTCTAATATTGAGATGTTGAGTGTTTCAGATTCGATGGTTGATTGGGTGTCACCAGATTCAGTTGTTGATTTAGGGCCGATTGTAGACCATATGGTTGAAAATCAGTATTAATGAGAAAGAGGTTGTCTTTGTGAGTATTGTTTTGAAACAGTACTTTTTTAGAAGAGTCTCTCATAGTGTTGTATATGAGTGCAACTGTTACGATTAAAGTTCATGATGTGTTTCATGATGAGTGTGAGTATGAAGTAAGTCGAGCTGAAGAGTATATTGAGAAGTATATTACTGGTGTTGATGTTGAGAATGTGCGTATTGCATCAGGAGCTGAGAATTCGCCAATATTTATTACATTTGCTGTGAATTATGTTTCGGTAAAGCAGTGTTTGTCTATTGGTCGTGAGGCTGTGCAAGGATTTTCACAGTTTGCTGAAGGAATTGATGTTGAGCGGAGTATTTCTGACAAGAATGTGCTTGTGATTGGGTCAGAGTGACAAATTATCTTACTTGTTGGTTGTCTTTTTCTTCGTTGGTTTTAGTTAGCGTTCCATTTTCTGGTTTGTATGTTGTATATTTTGTGTAGCATCCTGTGTCACAAGAGTATGTGTGTTTGACTTTTTTGATTGCGTCTGTGTGTGGTTCAAGTTGTTTTTTGATTGTTTTCCAGAAGATGTAGCCGTTTGGGTTTTTCTCTGGGTCTGCGAATGCTGCTCCTGCTTTTGGGGCGTCTTCTGCAACAAGTGTTCGTGTTTCTCTGCCTGCGATTGGTTCTTCTGCTTTGACTACAATCCCTGTTTCTGCAATTGCATCTGCGATTTCGTTTAGTTTGTCTTTGTCTGTGATGACTACTTTATATCCATTTCGTTTTGACATATGTATATGTTGGTGTGTTAAATGTTAAAAGAATTGTTAATGTTTATGCATCTGTGTAGTAGAGGTCGAAGTCATCTAGTGGGAGAGATTCTTCAACTTGGTCTGCGACACGTTTTCCGATTATGATTTCATTTTCGCAAATAAGGTCAAAATCGATTTCGAGTTTGCAGTTATAGTCAATATAATCAGGTGAATTTTCGCTGTTAAGGTTTGTTCGGAGATTTGTGTTTGTGATTTTTGTATCTCCATTTTTACTGAAGATTTCTTCTGTTGTGTTTATAATTGTTTGTACATCGTCTTCGTTGTGGAAATAAAATCCGATGCGCTTGTCTCTTAGCTCAGTTTTCGTCATAAATGTATGTATAGCAGGCAAGTAGTTAAGATTTTGGTTTTATGATTCGTTCTTTTTGTTAGTGGTTTTGCTTTGACATTCTGGGCAGACTTTTTTGGAGTCACTTATTTTGATACCTAGTTCGTTGTCTGTTCGAAGGGAAGCTTGTGCTTTTTCTGTAGGGCCGTTCCATTTGCATTCTGTGCAGGTAAGTTTCATAATTGTTTGTTGTGTTAAATTGTTATATGTGTTTGTCAATAATTCAAAATTTTTATAATAGTGGGGATTTATGTTTGAGTATGGTTATATACTGTAGCAATTGCGAAGAAGATGTTAGTCCAGAGATTGATGATGAATTTCCATTTGATGCGTATTGTCCTGAGTGTGCAATGACCCTTGAACGAGGTGATAAGTGAGCTACGCCACGGGTAAAACCGTGGGCATTCTGCTTTAATCTCTGTAATTTCATATAGATTTAAGTTTGTGTAGTGTATAGTTTTGTGTATGTCTGATACATATGGTTCAATTGATGCAAGTGATTGCGAGGTTGTTGTTGATATAGAACCGATTAGTAGTGGTGATTATCATTATCGGTTGTTGCGTTTGCGGGGTGAAGGGGAGTTAGTGTTTGTTCAACGTTGGGAAGTGTTTGATGCTGATGTAGGTGAGCATGTTGCTGATGAGAATTCTGAGTGGGAAGTGATTCGTGGAGATGAAGAGATTAGTGTAGAAGCTGTAGTTGGGTTTTCTTCAAAATAAGAGATTCACTTTTGCGTAAGAGTTATTATTTATCAGCAGAGTGGGGTGAATCACTCGGTGTTAACCACCGAGCGCACTTCATTTGTCGTATTCAAGGTCAAATTCTTCAGCGTTGAATTCCGTTGCATTATCAAGTTCCTTGGGTGGTTCACTGCCTAATACAAGTGGTTTTCCACCTGTTGCAGGAGAAAAGTTTTCAGAGTAGCGAATGAGAGAGTTTTCAAGATGGCGAGGATTAATATTATTTTCAATCACCCATCGCCATGCTTCTTTTTCTAGTTCTTCTGTGATTTCAACTCCTGTTTTTGCTAAGACTTCTCTCTGAAATTCAAGGAGTTTGATTGCTCCAATTTCATCTGATGCCATAAGTGTGAATTAGTCTGGTTTGTTTTTATAATTTTTGATTGAATCTGCTGTGTATATGTTACTGTTCTTGGAAAAGAATTATGTTTGTTTATACTATCTAGTTAGCTATGAATTCTAGTTATCCGTTGAATGAAGAGTATTTGTCAAAAATGGAAACCTATCTTGATGAAATGAGTGAGTTACAGAAAGATTTGTTAGCTTTGTTTAGTGAAGAATATTCGGCTGGCGTTGATAATTTTCAAGATGCTTTAGATTATGCAGAAAATCAATATGATAGAGATTTTCCTGATAGTTTTGATTATTTTGGTGATTTTTGCATTCCATTAAAGAACTATTGGAGAGAATTTTCTTGGTGTTTTGTTGGTGCATCTATCCATACGGCTCCGAATATTGTTGAACCTGCAGTAAATCGAGATGATGTTGTTGAGCAGACTGTTCTAGAACAGTTGCAGTATTGGAGTGCAAATGAAAGAAATAGTTTTTATTCTCACCCAACATCATGGGTTGCTGGCTCAACAAGCATTGATGAAGGAGTTGTCAATCGTGTGCTAGCAAAAGTACAAGGAGAAATGCTTTCATTTGAACCACCTGATAGTCTTTATTATGCGACTATTTCAGGACAAGAATCTGTTGGGACTCGTGGTGACATTGGTCGTCTTGTTTTTACAAGTGTTGACCAAGCTATTGAAGAATGTGAGCGGTTTTCGATTGGTGAGTATGAAATGTCTGTAGTTGAGATTAATCCTGGTGAAGATACTTTGGTCAGCCCATTTTTTGAACAAGAAAATGTTCCTGCTCACTCTGATAAATATGTTCTCTCATATGTTAAAGGAGCTGACATATCGATTGTGGAAAGTGATTTGTCGTTTGAGTAGTTTTGTTTGAGTGTAATTCTTATAATAAAGTTGAGCTATCACACCCAGTGTGAGAATCACGGAATCCAACCGTGCAGTGTAGCAACCTCTCACAAGTATCAATATGTACTAAATGGTGTTAAAGATTTTGAATTCGCATATAATGTGAAAATGCAGTAGTTTTTTGGTGTTTGTGATAGTATTGTGTTGTATGTCAGAGATTTCTAATGATAGTGTGCAAAGTTGGATTGATAAAAATGATGTTTGTTGTGGTGACTGTGGGGAGAGTGTATTAACAGTTCTTTCTGTTGAAGAAGAGTCACTTATTAGCGGAGAATTTGATGATTTGTCTCCATATGTAGCTATATTAGAATGTGATGAGTGTGGTGCAGAAACATCAAATCGTTTGAAGACTACTGTTGTTAAGAGTATTCGAAAGTAAGTTTGATGGATTAATGGGTTAATATTGATGTTATTTGATTTTTATTTTATCTTGACCGAAATGTGATTGATATGCAAGTGCGGCTTCTTTTGACATAGTTGTTGATGCACCCCAATTATCGTAAGTGATTGTTTCAGTTTCGGTGTTTGTGATAGTGAAGTCTTTACAGGTTCCTAGTGAGATGATTGTTTTCTCAGTTTTGTCTTCAGGTTCTATTTGTGGTGGGAATGGGATGGATTCTCGAAAATGCTGTGTATCAGTATCAATTGAGAAGTTGCAGAAGTCAGTTTTATTTGCAGTTATGTTTTCTGTATCATACATATATAGAATAATAACTCCATTTTTGATTTCTTTTTCATGGAAAGTGTATGTTTTATCGTCGTCATCAGTGAATGTTGCAGTAGCAGTGTGTAGCGGTATTTCTTCGGATATCGTGTGTTCTCGAACAAGGGAAACCTTGTCTTCTGTCATACTTGTATATAGGGTTGAGAAGTTGATAAAGGTGTTGATTGGCTATTTTTCTCGAACTCGCACTCTAATTGGTTTTCCAGTATGGTGTTTATAGTTTGATTTATTAACTTCTGCAATGTATGTGTTTGTTTGGGGGTGTGCCTTGATTATAGTTGCTTTAATTTGAGATTGTTGGTTGTTTGTGAATTTATTCTTGAGAATATTTAAAAAGTGTTGCCAGAGAGTTTTGTTCTTCGTTTGGTTTTGATGTGAGGATATTTTAATAACATCCCCGTTTTCATATTTTTTCTGCGTTTCAATCCTTGCAGTGTATTCATTAACCCATTCAATACTATGATTCATATCCGTATATATAATATATTGTTATTTATGGTTTGTGTTTAATGAATTGTTTTAGAAATATGTCGGTGGATTTATTGAACTGGAAATTGTAGTATGTGTTATGACTCTTTCTGATGAGAAGAAAGAAGAATTGATGGAAACTATGCCAAAGGTTGCAGTTGCTGGCTCAAATGTTCAAACTAAGCCTGGAAAAAATCCAGATGAAGCATTTTCTGATTCAAAGACGGAACAAAGTGAAGACAGTTCATCAGAATCAAAACTAAACTATTTTCTTGAGTGTTTTGGGTTTTGATATTTGCAGTAAGCTTATTTAGTTTTAGTTTTTTGATTTTGTATGGTTAGAAAATATAAACCAAGTGTTACTGTTGACGTTGATAATGAGACTGGTGTTGCACAAGCAGATGGAAATGTTGAAGTTGTATTGAATGTTCCAGTTTCCGTGACTGGATATTCTGGAGAGGGTGTATCTGATGAAGATATTGAACAAGCTGTGGTTGAAGCAATTCAAGAAGGAGAAGGTCGTATTGTTGAGTTTCGTCCGACTATTAGACAGCGAGATGAGTAAATATTTTATTAAATCGGTGTTTTGAAGTGGTTTTAGTCTGTGTTACTGAATATGATTCCAAACGAAAAGTTACCGTCATTTGTTGGGTTGGTTGGAGAGATTTTTGGTGTTGGATTGTTTGTGCTGATACAAGAGTTTGTCTCTGTTGAGTTGATTATATTTTCGTTGGTTAGTGGTTTGTGTATTTTGTTTGGTGGTATATTTATACTGAGTCGAATTGAAGTGTGGCGTTGTGGGATTTTAGAAAAATTTGGTTTTGTAGAGTGAGTATTTTCGGTGGTTTTATAGTTCTTTGAGTTGTAGTAGAGTATATGTCGTATGACAAAGCGACCGTTCAAGTTCGTGTGGAACATGAAGGTGTGGTAGCTGATGTTCGTGAACTAGTGAGTGAGTTGAATGAGCCTGAGAAGTTTTTGGTTCGTGTTATTGATGAATCCTATGTTACGGAAGGTGGTGGTGTTGATGGGTCTAAAGAGATGGTTATTGAAGTTCACGAGTATGTTGGCGAGATTCCGCTTTTTACTGCAAAGCTCACAGAGAATATTTCAGGTGCAGAAATTAAAGATTCTGAATATGAGCGAGGAGAATCTGAATTAGGTGACTAATCTCACTATTTCGATTTCGTTTAGTTGATTTTTTGTAGTTTCTTTGGTGTTTTTACAGAGATTGTTTCTCTGTCAAATATGTCAAATGATAATATAGTTTTAATATAGTAATATATTGTTGTTATATTAAACTGATTTAAAAACGGCAGTAAAATTGAATTCGATTGTTTGAAAATAGTTATTTAGTATTGTTGGTTTTTGAGTACAGCGGCGAGTTTTTCTCTTGCTTCGTTGAGGTCGGCACTATTGAGCGCAAGGCCAACAAGTACAGCAGCTTTGAATGATGCAAATCGTCTAATGGTTTCTAGAATAGCAAGTGCTATTGTGAATTTTGCAATTTTCTCTTTTGTCGTATCGCTCATATATCATTCATCGGGAAGCGTCCTTTTAATTTCTTCGTCGTTTTTCACTCCTTCAGCGAGACTGATTAGTGTCTCCATATCTTCTTTTTCCCAATCCATATCGTTAATCATCGTTAGTGCTGCTTCGGGTTCGATTGTCATCTTCATGGTATTATTTTGTTCTTACAGCCATTTAAAATTGTTGTTTAGTGTTGTTTGAAGTATTATGGAAAGTACTTTTTTATATGAAGATAGTATTTGTTAGTATATGGAACCAGAAGAAGATGCGTTTGGAAATATTTTGTATGATATTTACACGGGTGATAATTCAGATGCTACAGGAATAATTGAACGAGATGATGGATTTATTGAACCTGCTCAGATGACACAAGCATACTTTACAGAGTATGAAGAGTGGAGTCAACAAGTTCAACAATCTATTGAACATGCTCATGGAAGCGTGTTAGATATTGGGTGTGGAGCAGGTAGGCATTCATTACATTTTCAGGAAGAAGGATTTGATGTTAGAGGAATTGATATTTCACCAAAAGCAATCTGGGTGGCAGAAGAGAGGGGGCTTAATAAAACAAGCAATGTTGGAATTGATAGTGTGGAAGACTTGCCTGAGAGTTTTGATACATTTGTCTTGTTAGGGAACAATCTTGGACTTCTTGGTACAAAGCCGATTGAGCGGCTCAGGTTGCTTGCTGAAGCGTCTTCTGATAGTGCGACACTCATAGGACAGACAAGAGAAGCAACGACGACAGACACCCTTCATCATACTCAATATCATGAATATAACAAGGCAAGAGGTCGTCGTCCTGGCTGTCTCCGACTTCGTGTTAGGTATCAGTTATATCAAGGCCCTTGGCATAATTATTTGTTTATTAATAAAGAGCCGTTGAAGGATATTATTAATAAGACACCATGGGTTCTTGATAAAATATATCAGGGTGATGAATCAGATTATACTGTTATTTTACAGAAAGATTGAACTGGGCTGTTTCGAAATTATTTTATAGATTCTTTTTCTATGTTTGTGTATGACTCGTGATTCGCCTATTGTTGAAGTTTCTAAATCGCACCGTGATGAGTTTGATGATGTTCAGATTGGTATTCGTGTTCGAGCTGCGTTAGCACATTCGCCTGTTGAAAAGTATGGGAATTATCAATCGATTGTTGTTGCTGAAGATGAGGATGCAATTGATATGAGTGTTAGTGATGTGTTAGATTTGAGGTATGATGTTATTTTGAATCAGCGTATTAGTCCAGATGATGAGTGGCGGGCAAAGATTGGAAGTATTGTTCGTGAAAACTTGTCTTCTAAAAGTTGGTTTATTCTTGCTCGAAGTTAGTGTTTTCGGAAAGTTATTTAGGTTTTGTTGTTAAGTTATATTATATGACAAAATATGCTATCTGGCGTCATGAAGGTGGGTTGAAAGTTAAACAAGAACAGTATGGTCCATTTGATGATAAAGAGAAAGCAGAAGAAAAATGTTCTGAATTAAATAAAAAGATTGATATTGCAGTAGGTGGATTTCAGGTTCACCCTGAAGAGTGAAACAAAAATTAAATTCGGTATTTTTATAGTTAGATTGTGTGTATTATCTTGTATGGTTGATATTGAAGTTGAAACACGGACGGTTGAAAGAGAGATTGTAGTGATTAATGATTCTGAGTATCCTGCAAGTGTCGTTTTGGATTTTTTGAATAAACTTGAAGGAACAGATGGATTTTTGTCTGGTATTATGTGTTCTGGATTAGATTCAGAGGTTGCTGAGGAGTTGTCTGAGATAGGTGTTGTTAGTCATACACATTCGTCAGGGTATTATGTTGAAGACAGCGAGTTATTTGAAGAAGTTCGAGATGAAATTATTGAGTCGTATCAATAGTTTTGAGATACTTTTTTACAGTTTGATTTATCTTTTTTGTATATGAAAATTGGAAGTCATCCAAGAGTGAAAAAACAAGATGGTAAATTTTGGTGTGAGAAATGTGGTTTTAGTTCATCTGAACCAAGTGAGTTTAAAGATTTTAACTGTTCTACTGATTTGAAATAACAAGTTCAAATTGAGTAAGTGAAATAATTTTAGAAGTTGTTTCAGTACATTTATAGGCTTATACGACTACAGTTTCTGATATGACTATAAGTTCAGATGTTATGGTTAGTGAAGATGGATGGGAAATTAAGAAGCTGTATGAAGATGGTGAGTTCTCACATTATGTTCTTACACATGAGTTAGAAAATGGACATACAACAAATCCATTTAATGAAGTTCGAGCTTCTGGGGGGTTGTTACAATTAAATTATAATGGTGAACGCAGTGTAACGTTCACTGGTGTTATTAGTGGAAACAATACATATGAAGATGAGGTTGCTGATATGCCAGAAGCAGTCTTTGAGAAATTGAAAATGATTGGACCATATTAAAATTGTTATTTTCTATATTATGTCATCTGTTTTAGATAAGATTAAAGATATTCGTCGTGAAGCATCGATTAATGACAATTTAGGTATATCGTTTTCTCCATTTGTTGGAGTGCATTATATGAGAGTAGGAGATGATATTCTTGTTGCAAAAGAAAACAATAGCACAATAGAACGAGTTTCAATTGAGAATGTTACATCTATTTTTGTTGGAGATGGGTCAAATGTAAACCGAGTTTTTAAAAATAGAGGGATTATCTCTACAGTATCGAAATTGAGGTGGTTTATTTCATCGGCAAGTGTGGTTATTGAAGCTTCTTCAAAA
>Ga0209917_1000282_pt1 | contig 21598 bp, 14 predicted proteins | sample SalPon2_C_H2O_MG_FD_185710 | JGI IMG/M metagenome (GOLD analysis project Ga0209917, IMG submission 185710) | Salt pond water microbial communities from South San Francisco under conditions of wetland restoration - Salt Pond MetaG R2_C_H2O_MG... | ecosystem: Environmental > Aquatic > Non-marine... | reverse complement strand
ACTCAAGCGTCTCGGCAGACGCACCTCGGATCGTCCGGAACAACTCGTTGGCCCGCGCTCCGATCCGGTCGGTGATGATCTCCCGCATCTTCGGCCCGGCCTCCCGGACGTTCTCCCGGACCCATTCCGCGAACTGCTGATCGGCTTTCAGCTCCTTCAACTGCTGGAGCTTCTCCTGTCGCTCCTCTAACTTCGCCTCCAGACGCTCGATCTCCTCACGTGCCTCGCGGAGGCTCTCTTTCTTCTCACCCAGGGATCCTTTCGCCCGCTGTATCTCGCCTTTGAGGTCCTCGATGTCCGAGTCAAGCGTCTGAAGCCGCTCCTCGTCGAACGCTGCTCTCGTCTCTTCGAGTTCGGCTTCCGTCTCGTTAAGGGCCTCTTTGAGGTCGGCCAGTTTCTCTTCCGTCTCGTCGACAGCCTGTTGCCGTTCCTCTACCTGGGAGGCCTGTTGCTCGTGCTTGATGTACGTCTGGTACGCTGACTCGGTCTCCTCCAGTGTCTCCTTGACCTCGGCCAGTTGCTCATCCAGCCCCTCGTATTCCGCCAACTCGTCGTTGATCTCCTCCAACTTCGAGTTGGCAGCACCGAGCTCTGCGCGCTTCTCCTCTAATTCGTCAGGGACGTCCGCGTGCTCCTGCACTCGGAACTCCGCTGTCTCGTACTCGTCATACGCCTCCTGCAGTTCCTCTCGCTCTGTTTCGAGCGCTGGCAGTTCCGCCAGTTCCTCTTCGAGGTCCTCTAGCGTCTCCTCGGTCTCCGACTTCTCTGACTGGAGGTCCTCGATCTCTGCTTCCAACGACTCGATCTTCTCACGGTGAACGGGGAGCTTGTCGGCGCGTTGCTTGACGTCTCGCGCCTCCTCCCGACGGCCACGCAGATCGGAGAGTTCCTCGCTGAGCTCCGCACGCTCTGTCTCGATGGCTTCGATCCGTTCTTCGCGCTGGTCGATTGCGTCAGACCGGTGTTCTTCCTTCAGTGGCCGGTCACACGTCGGACACGGCGCATCCACATCCGTATCTCGTAACCGCTCCAATTGCTCTTCGAGCCGTTCCCGTTCACTCTTCAGTTGCTGCCGCCGCGCCTTCCGCTGGTTAATCTCTTCGTCGAGTTCTTCCGGATGCGTCGTCGCCTCCCACTCTTCCTCGATGGCCTCGACTTTCGCTTCGAGCGACTCGACCTTCTCTTGCTTCTCGGCGATGTCTCCAGCGAGGCCGTTGATTTGGTCCTGTAGTTCCTCGACCTCTCCCTCACGCTGCTGTAGCGAGTTGATCTTCTCGTCGAGTTCCTCGTACCGCTGTTTCTCGTCCTCGCGCTCCTCCAGCGTCTCCTGCGCCGACTGCAGCGTCTCTAAGTCGTCTTCGAGTTGGTCCACCTCGAATTCGACCGACGAAACCTCCTGTTCCTGCTCGGATTTCCGCTCAGCAAGCGCATCTCGTTCGCTCTCTCGTTCCTCTAACTCGTCCAGCCGCTCACTCGCTTCCTCGTGCCGCTGATGCCCCTCACGGTTCTCCTCACACTTCTCTTGTGCCTTCTTAGCGGCGCGAAGCTCCTGCTCCGCAGTTTCCAGCTCTCCCTCGGTCGCCTCGATCTCTTGCTCCTGTGACCGCACCTCCTGTTCGAGGCTGTCGATTTCATCCTGGACCGACTCTAACTCTTCACGCTCCGCTTCCTTCTCAGCCAGCTCAGCGGTCTTCCGATCAATCTCGGCTTCGATTGATTCGACCTCATCAGCCAGCGATTCCGCTTTCGCCCGCTCGTCTGGCAGGTCCTGCACCGTACTCGTGAGCCCTGCAATCTCCTCACGGAGCTTCTGCTCCTCCCGTCCAATCGCGTCCGGGATGTCCTTGAGACGGTTCCAGGACTCTTCGTACGCGTCGAGGTTCAGCAGCGCATCGAACGTCGCTTTCCGACTGGCGGGTCGCTGCGCGAAGTCAGAGAGGAACCGCGTCTGCGGAACGCCGATACACGACTCCCACAGGCTCTGCAGCTCGTCTTTGTCTTCAACGCCGAACTGGGCGCACAACCACTTGACGAGCTGGGATTTGGAATCGATGTCCTGGTCAATCCACTCGTCGTTCTCGGCATCGTAGCGGTGTACACCGTAGCTCGACCGCCCTGCCGAGCGCGTCACACGGAAGCGTTTCCGGCCTTCCGAGGTCTCTTGTTCAAAGGTGACCTCGACAGTTCCGGAGCTCGCGCCCTCGCGCACGAAGTCCTTGTTGTTGAACGGCAGCGAATCGAACAGCGCGAAGCCAATCGCTTCCTGAATCGTCGATTTCCCTGCGCCGTTCTCACCGAGAATCGCCGTCACACCACCCTCAATCGGCACGACTGTCCGTCCCTCGTACGACTTGATGTCCTCCAACGCAACCTCGACAATCTTCATTGTTGCATCACCTCCGCCTCATCGTCAGCTTCTCCACTCGGTTCACCATCACCCGATTCCTCGCCGTCAGTATCCGTGTCCGAGAACGGATCCTCATCGATGTCGAGCACAACATCGTCAGCTAACTCCGGGAATAAGTCTCGCCGTGCGGAACTCACAGAATCACGGATGTCTTCGATGGCCTCTTCCGCCTGCGCCATCTGGTGTGCGTTCCCCAGAACGTCGGCGACGTCTTCGGCCTGCTCATCGTAGATGGATTCCTTCGCTATCGTCTCGAACACGCGGTGTTCCAGCGCCGCCGTGTTCAACCGGCCATCCTGAAAGACCTCGTCCTCGTCGATCTCCGAGATCAGTTGTTGGACATCCGCCGTCCGGATTCCCGTGTTCACTTGCACGTACAGGGCCCCGCACTCCTCTTTTACCCACTCCGCGAGTTCGTCCGTCCGGAAGTCCCCGCGACTGAATTGTAACGTTCCGCTGAACCGCAGGTCGATGATCGGCGCTCTGGGGTCACCCTGCGCCGTGAACTCCTCTTTCCGACAGTACTCATCAATCCGCGATTGCTCCCCGCGGACGTGGTCCTGAAACCCGCCTTCGAGTTCGCTCGGTGAGTCGTACTCCGTGACATCGAACTCGACTCGGCAGTACGGTCGCCGTTTGGTCGGGTGGTGGTCCACCTCGTACTCGACCGCGTTCTCGGTCTCGTCTTCGGTGGCCGTCAACGTGACCGAATGGTAGCCGTGCTCCCAGTCGTGGTGGCCCTCGCGCGTGTTGTGGGCTTCTGGGGATCCGGGGTTGTAGATCCACCCAGCAGCCTCGTACCGCTTGTGAATGTGACCGAGTGCAAGGTAATCCACGTGCTCTTTCACGTCGCGGAGTTCGGCGTGTGTCACCGTCCCGCCTAACGTCGGGACCTCGTCTTCCATGCCGAAGTGTGCCAAGAGCACGGTGGCCGCCGGTTCGCCGTACTCGGCGTTCGTCGCTTGGATTCCGTGTGCCACCTGTTGCAACGCTTGCCCTGTTCGCGCGCCTCGCCACTGGAGCCCGAACACTCGAACCGGCCCGTCAAACTCCGCGACCTCAATGTCGTAGAACCCGGCGTTATCACCGGGATCCTCCGGGTCGTACGGTTCGAAGCGGGCAGTCTCCGAGTCTGCCTCCAAATACGCCTTCAGAAACACGATGTGGCCGCGCCGGTGGAGGTAATTGAGCCACGTCACCTCGCGTGGGGTTAGGTTCTCGTCGTGGTTCCCCCGGGACACCAGTACCGGCACGTCGTCCGGTACTCGGCTGAGTTCTCTTTCGACCTGGTCGAGGACTTTCGGGCGGAGATCCCGTGAGTGAAACAGGTCCCCGGGAAGTAGGATGGCGTCCGTGTCGCGCTCGCCGACCATCTCTTGCAATGCCGCGCGTGTCGTTGACACCATGTCGTCTTCTCGTTGTTTCAACCCGTACTGTCGGTGGCCGAGGTGCGTATCCGCGATGTGAGTCAGCGTTAACATGGTGGCTTCCACATACAGTCCATCTAACCAATAGGTTTTAATAGTTTTGCTCAACTTGGATAGTTTGGGGCGTTGGAACTGATGGACCCAGGTAACGACGACGAAGACAAGAAAAACCGCTTCCGAGAAGCCTTCGAACGCGGGCAACAGGGGCGCGTCGGGAGCTACGAAGTCTGGTTGTCCGATCACGAGTTCCAACCAGAACTAGCCACCCGTGACCAACTCACAGCGTTCTTCCGTGACCACCCTGAGAAAGCGGTCAACCACGAGGACGCGCTTGACAAAGTTGGTGAGTACGCGGGTTTTGTAACCCGGCAACAGGACGTCTATCACACTCCTGTGATCGGGCCGTCGGGGATCGGGAAGACGCAGTTACTCCACACAGTCGTCTCGTTTCTCACGGAACTCTCCGCGGACATCGATACGAAGCTCATCGACGCGAAGGACCTCGGCAAGAAGACCGACGACGGGTTCCTCCTCGATGAGGCCGCTCACGACCTGACCGGACTCGAAACCCCAATCATCTGCATCGATGATTGCGGGCTAGACAAACGAATCGAAACCTCACTCAACGAACTCCGAGACGCCGTGGACAGCGGTCTATTCGTGACGACCTGGACGCCCGAACGTTGGGGCGTCAATCGAGGACGCGTCCAAGACGCTCTCCCGCCCTCGAACGAGATCCACCTGGATGCGTTCCCCCGCAAAGACACCGACGAGACGCTGCAGATCATCTTCGAGGTACTCTCCGAGAACGAATTCACACTCCCATCTGAAACCGTAGCCCGCATCCACGAGCTAAGTGAGGGAATCCCGCGCTTGATCCACATTCTCGCGCTGGAATCGCTCCAAGAAGCCTTCCGGAAAGAACTGGAGCCAGGGGATGTAGCAGCCACGAACTCGGCTGCCGACCGACTCCACTTGGTCGATGCGAGCGCACGCGTCCAGGATCTCTCGGAGTCGAAGCTCACCGTGTTAAAACAGATCCTCCAGCTGCCGAATGACCGAGGTGTCCAACCGGGCACGTTGGTCGAGGAGCTCCACCGGGACAAATCGACCATCTCCTATCACCTCCGGGAACTCAGCGACGGCGGCTTTGTCGAACGCGACCGAGAGGGTCGGCGCGCGTTCTATCGTGTGACCGAGACGCTGGAACCGTTCATCCAACGACGAATCAACCAGGAGGCCGAGTTCGATGGCTAGCTACAAGATTGTGCCACTACGCGACGAGCGCATCGACACGGAAGCAATCGAAGCCGGGATCGAGGCCACCTCGGCATTCCACTCGGAAGCCGACCTTCGCAGCGGAATGCTTCCACAGACGTTCAACGTGGGAGCAGACGGCGTCTGCTGGGCGGAATACGGGCGTGAGACGTACTACGACCTCACCACGCTCGAAGGCACCGAGGAAACGAAACGCGCCGACCGGTACGCGGTCCTCTTCCTCCAGAACGGGTACGTCGCCATCGCAAAGACAACGAAGGAGGTCGAACAGGAGATCCTCACGACACTCGCAGCGGTACTCGATGAGGACGTGAAATTCGAGACCATAGAGTTCGACGAAGAGGATCTTCGGACCGTCATCGAGGAATCCAGCCGCGTCCAACGTGTCGACGTCAGTCCGAGCAAACGCGAACGACCGGACTACGTCTCGGCGCAAGACCGGGGTGACCTGCGGGAGACGGACTGGTGGGAGCAGTACTTCGGGGACACGTTCGAACAGGTCCGTGTCGATCTCCCGGACCGGAACATGGAGGTCGATGTCGGATTCGACGACACCGGTCGCATCACGCTCTACGGCCGTGAAATCGAGATGGCGGTCCAGGCAGAGGCGATGCGGTACCTGACCGACGAGATCATCGATCCGTACAGGAGCCCGTCTGACTTTCAGGGTACTCTCGGGGGGTACAAATGACGGGGCAGCAACCGACCGAGTTGGACTCGCGGGCGACCGTGACTGGGCACCCGACGATGGTCTCTTGGTCGCGGGGGAAACCCCGGCTGTACCTCGCTGACATAGACGAGCCGATTGAGCTTGCCGGGCTCGTCGGAGAAGAGATCCGCGTCGACGTCCAGTCCGGATTCCGCTGCCAGCATTGCGGTGACCGAGCGGACGCCTCCCCGTGCGAGGAGTGCGAGTCGAAGCCCCCGTTCCAACAGTGCGTATACACGCCTGGCACATCCTGTACGTATCAGGACTGCCCGTTCCCGGCGTTCAAACGACGGTCGTGCGCGCACAACTTCGTCGTGTACCTCGTCGCCAAAGACAGTGTGAAGGCTGGCATCACGCAAACAGATCGCGCTGTGAGTCGCTGGGCGGAACAGGGCGCGACGCACGGCATGATCGTCGCTCGAACACCGAACCGCCGCGTCGCCGGTACCGTCGAGGACGAGTTGGAAGCCGTTGTATCGACAGCATCGACGAAGGAGTGGTACGACCCGCTGAACGAGCCGAAACACGCGCTCATGGAAGCCGTCGAGTCGTGCCGCGATGTCCTCACAGGACCGCTGGAACCGTTCTCGACGCTCCCCAGTGACGAGACCGCTCTCGAAGACCGAATTGTTCGAATCCCCACTCACTTCGCCGGGGACGATGCGACCGTCAGCACCCTCCCAGGGATCAGCGTGGACGAGGGACTACAGTCAGAGGTGCTCGGCGTCCGGGGTCAGATTCTGGCGACCAGGGACGCTGTCGTGAACTTCGACCATCTGCAAGGGAAACAGATCACAGTCGAAGCGCCCGCCGACTGTCTCCCAGCAACGGAGGCCGCAGAATGAAACCAATCAATCTCGACGAGAACTCACTCCACGACGTACCGGTCGGAGACACCTATGCCGTCCGCTTCACCCTCGATGCAGTCTTCGAGAACGAGGGTCAGTACCCACGCCGCAACCTGAAATTCACGGACGGCGGCGGCGACGACCGAACCATCACGATGTGGAAGAACTCCGCACCAGCGGAGATCTACGACGAAGACTACGACAGAGGAGCCACGTACCTCATAACCGCCGTCGAGTACGATATCGACGAAGGCAACGACGGGACGAAATACCAGAACCTCACCGTCCAGAGCGATGCAAAACTCCTCGAAATGGAGGGGCCCCCGACTACCGAGGAAGCTCTCGAAGACGGGCTCGCCGAAACTCCCGACACGTCCGCCGACAGCGGCGACCACGGCCTCACGACGTTCCGTGCCACAGATGATCTGCCGGACTACGACGTTTACGAGTACGAACTCGTTCCGAAACGAGGATACCGACCCTCAGGGCAGAACACGCTCCGCGCGACGTACAAAGCACGCCGTAAAGTCCGGCAGCAACTCGACGTAACACCGGTCGTCGTCGGCAGCGCGTTCAAGCTCGTGTCCCTGGTGAAACTCGCGCACGAACGCGTGGACCTGCCTCGCTTCGAGATCAACGAGGTCGGCACTCGACCGGTCGTCTACGCGGACGCGGACGACCGGGAGATCTTGGGCGAAATGCTCGGTGAAGTCCTGAAGGACGCGAAACGCGACCAGTACGACATCCACGGCATCGACAAGATCCTGGAGATTGACCCGGTCATCGAAAAAGAGGGATTCCGCCTCCACGAGCGGTACAACCTCACCGTCGAGGTACTCCCCTCGCGTTCCGCCTACCTGCACGTCGATTACCGCCACCGGATCCTCTCCGACCGGACGCTCGACGGACTCGACGACGACGAGATTCATCCGGGACTCCGGGTGACACCCTCCTACCGAGACATGGGGCTGTACGTCATCGGCGTCGGTCCAGAAACCGTCACCGACAAGCTCCACATCGAGGGCAACAAGAGTCTCGTCCAGTATCACCGCGAAGAGCCCTGGGTCGATCCAGCGAAAGTCGACGAGATCGAGAACGCAGACCGAGAAGTCGTCTGGACGGTCCGTCAGCGCGGTGATGGGACCGAGATGGCGTTCCCACCAGAACTCCTTGCACTCCAAGGGCACCCTGAGAACCTCGCTCGATTCGCACCGGAGTTCGCAGAAAAACAGCGGCTCAATACACGCCTGTCCGCACAGCAGTGCATCTCGAACGCAGAGAGCTTCGTCGAACAGCTCGGCCCACTCCAGTTCGACGGGCACACCATCGAGTTCGAATCTGACCCGCTGCTCGGCGATGAGAACCTCTCCGTTCAAGATCTCTTCGACCCGGAAGCAGACGTGCTCCAGTTCAGTAACGGGCAGACTGGGACACACCCGAGCGATGTCACACGCCTCGGCGTGTACGAAGCACCGGATCCCTTCCGCGTGTGCCACATCCGAATGGAAAAACGGGACGACCGGATCCAACGGGGCTGGTCTACGCTCAAAAGCAAGCTCGAACAGACCGGGGCCCCGCCAGACGATGTCGAAGAGGTCACCTTCGACGCGACGATGTCGGCCGACCAGCTCGGCATGGAGATCGCCGCGGAAATCCCGGACGACCACGCCTACGACGCCGTGTTCTGCACGCTACCGCCGAAGAACACCGGGTACTTCGACACGGTTGAACCGGGACGTGTGTACGACGAGGTGAAGAAAGTACTCGCCACGAAAGACCTCAACAGCCAGTTCGCCCACGAAGCGACGCTCGACGAGCCCTTCACGATCATCAATATCGCCCTCGGACTGGTCGCCGCTGCCGGCGGCATCCCGTTCACTATCGAACGAGCATTGCCCGGCGACTCCGAACTCCACCTCGGCATCGACGTCACCCACCAGTACGACGAATCATCCGACGGGAACCACATCCATCTCGCCGCCGCAACCACCGCGATCCACGCCGACGGAGCCGTCCTCGGGTACACCTCCTCCCGACCACAGTCCGGGGAGAAGATCCCGCCCAAAGAACTCAAAGAGATCGTCAAACAGGCCGTGATGGGGTTCCGAACCCGGTACGACCGGTACCCGAACCACATCACGATCCACCGGGACGGGTTCGCCAACGAAGACCTCAGCGACGTCGAGACATTCCTCACCGAACTCGATGTCGCGTACGACGTAGTCGAAATCCGGAAGCAAGCCCCAGCCCGCGTCCTGAAATACAGCGGCGCGCACTTCGACACGCCACAGAAAGCGACCGCAGCCATCTACGAGGACCTCCCCAAAGCCATCGTCGCCACCTTCGGCGAACCCGAAACCCTCGCCAGCAGAGACGGCACCGGCCTTCCCCAACCCATCACCGTCGAACGCGTCCAAGGCGAGACACCCATCGAGACGCTAGCCGCACAGACATACCTCCTGTCACAAGCGCACATCGGCGCATCGAATGCCACCGCGCGTCTCCCCATCACGACGATGTACGCCGACCTAGCAAGCGCCGCTGCCGCTCGCAAACACCTCCCTCCGACGAACAAACTCCGCGACAAAATCGGATTCATCTAACCGACACTATGACAGGCGATACTGACTGGACCACGGACGGCAATACGCCCCTGGAGTTACTGACACTCCCCGCAGCGACGCTCGACCGCGTATCCCAGCCTGCAGTCCGGGACGCCGTCCAGTACTTCACTCCAGGACTCATCACGATCCCCGGGCCCCGAACGCCGACCGCAGAAGCCACCGCCCGTGACGCCGCCCCGGACATCCCCGTCTTGCACCCACAACTCGGTCGTGGCGGGACCCGCGTCCACCACTACCGGTACTCTCCCGACACCGGTGTTCACGAAGCCCCTGACGCCGCTCCACCACCCGCGACGATAGACATCCTTGCCGTCCAAACCGGGGACGTCCTTCCCCGCCTCCAGACCCAACTGACATCGGGTGAGCGACAGACAGGCTCCGAAGCGGCGACGTTCCTGTTCGTCCCCGAACTCACCGTCGATTGGGATACAACGACCCTCTCGACAACCCTGCCGCACGCCGAGCAGTTGGCGGCGATCAGCGCCACCCTGTCCGAACCCGTCACAATCCTCGCCGGCGGGCAACCAGCAGAGTACTACCACGAATGGGAGCTGCCGCACAACCACTCCTCAGTCCACGTCCCAATGTCTGGACTCGGTGCCACGGAGCACGGCGGAGCGATGTTCGCACAGTACACCTGCACGGCTCGCGGCACCATCGCCGCAGAGGCTGTCGACGCCGACCAGTTCGGACTCAGAGCGTTGAACGGCGTCGGGCAATCAACTGCGCAGCGACTCCGCACACAGGGCTGTCAAACAACGACCGACGTCCAGAACCTCGCACTCAGTACCCTCACCGACCTGCCCGGAGTCGGGCAGACAACTGCCGAGAAGATCCACGCCCACGCCGACGTCATCGACACAGGCGAACCAATCGTCCTCACGAACAAGACACCAGTCAAGACCCGCGACGACCGCCCACCGCTATGCCTCGACATCGAAACCGACGGCCTATCACCCACCATCATCTGGCAGTTCGGCGTCTACGATCCGGCGACCGACACCTACCAAGCGTTCATCGAGAAACAACACCCGAAGGATCCGAAACCAGTCCTCGAAGCCTTCATCACTTGGTTCATCGCCAACCACCGAGACCGGACCGTGCTGACCTGGAACGGGTACAACTTCGACTACCCACACATCACACAGTTCCTCGAACAGCACCTCCCCGAATACGTCGAAGCCTGGGACGATGTGTGGACCTACGACCTGTACAAGTGGGCCGTCCGCGACGGGAACGCCCTGCTCCCCGGACGAACCAACAAACTCGATCACGTCGCTCGCGCACTCGACTACGACTCGGCCGGAACCGGATTAACCGGTGCGCAAACCGCAGCCGCATACCAGGAATTCATGCGGAACCCCGGCTCCCCGGCAGCCGAACTGGACTGGGACCGTCACAGGGCGTACTGTGAAGACGACTGCCGAGCGCTCTGGCACGTCTACCAAGCCATCACGAACGCCACACGCCGCGACATGACCGACAGCGGCACTGGCGGCGCAACCGGCCAGCAAGCCGGTCTCACCGACTTCTAGCAATGAGTGACAACACCACCTCAACCGACGCGACCGCTCGCACCGACGTTGACGCCGACACCATCATCGACACGTTCCCGCGCGTCAGCCTCACCCCGGACTCGGAGTACATCGAAACCATCGAACTCCCCGCAGAACCTGCGGACACGACACCGACCGCGGAGGTCCTCCGCCCGGAACTCGCCGACCCGTATCCGTACGACCTGTTCAGTCACCAAGCCGACGCCCTCAACGCGCTCGAAACAGGTGACAACGTCGCCGTCACGACCTCCACCTCCAGTGGGAAAACCCACATTTACGGCCTGCAAATCGCGCGGAACCTCCTCGACGCCGGCGTCCTCAACCCTGACGGGACGAGAGCCACCGAACAGAACGACGCGTCAACCGCGCTGTGCGTGTATCCGATGAAGGCGCTCACCAAAGACCAGCAGGAAGCCCTCGACGACCTGTACGACGAACTCGGGTTAGACATCCGCGTCGAGATCTACGACGGGGACGTCACAGACGGGCGGCGCGCCATCCGCGAGCAAGCCGACGTCATCCTCACGAACTTCGCCGGGCTCAACGTCTACCTTGAACACCACGACAAGTGGAGTCGCTTCTACAGCGCCCTCGACCTCATCGCCATCGACGAATCACACACGTACACCGGCATCGAAGGCATGCACGTCGCGTGGATCCTCCGCCGGATGCAGCGCGTCGCCGACTACTGGGGCGGCAACCCACAGTATGTCCTCACCTCCGCCACAATCGGCAACCCGCGCGACCACTCCGAGGAGCTCATCAACGCCCCCGTGACCGTCATTGACGACGACGGCTCACCACACGGCCCCCGCGACGTCATCCTCTGGAACCCCCCGCCGCGCGACAAAACCCGAGACTCCACGCCCGACGAAGAGTCATTCGATATCGACATCGACGACGGAACCGACTCAGAAGCAGAAGACGATGAGGAGTTCGTCGCCGAGCGCGTTCCGGCCAGCGTCGAAGCGCCGAAAGTCTTCAATCACCTGACCTCGCGCGACATCCGCACGTTGCTGTTCTGCGAGAGCCGCAAACTCACCGAGCTCAGCATCCAACGCGCAGACGAACACCGCCGAACAAACCCACGGGAATACGACCGCTCGGCCACCGTGGGACGAGAAGCGTACAACGCCGGGCTCGGTCGCCGCACGCGGCACTCCCGTGAACACCAGTTCAAAACCGGCGTCCTCACCGGGCTCGCCACGACCTCCGCGCTCGAACTCGGCATCGACATCGGGAGCCTCGACGCGACCGTCCTCATGGGCTACCCCGGCCAGCGGCAGTCCTTCTGGCAACGCATCGGTCGCGCCGGCCGCGAAGCCAGCCGCAGCGTCGCCGTGCTCGTCGGCGACCACCGGACCCTCGACCAGTACATCCTCACCCACCCCGAGTACCTCCTCGAAAACGACGTCGAAGACGCCGTCGTCGACACCTCAAACAACTCCGTCTTCGCAACCCACGTCCTCGCGGCGTCGGATGAAATCGCCCTTGACGAATCTGACATCGACACGTTCGCCGACGAAGACCGGCTCCGTGCCGCCGTGAAGATGTGGCGTGAAGCCGGGTTCGTAGACGGCTACCTTGACGCCGCCGTCCACTACGCTGGTCCGAGTCGCCCACAGACACGCGTCAACCTGTACGGTACCACCGGCACCGACTACCGCCTCCAACTCGCTGACGACGTCGACCGCGAAAAGTGGGGTCTCCCCGACGATCTGGACTTAGAACCAATCGAACAGAACCGCGCGTACCGCGACTACCACGAAGGCGCAGTCCGCCTCCAGAACGGCCAGCAGTTCGAAGTCGTCAACATGGACGAGGACCGCCCGCAACCCATCGTCGAACTCAAACCAGTCGATTGCGAGTACTACACTCGAACCCGCAACAAGGTCAACGTCCTCGACGCCGAATCCGAAGAATCGCGCGAGGTCAACGGGTTCACACTCCACTTCGGCCGCGGCACCGTTCTCGTCCACCACCACTCCTACGACCAGCTTTACATCGGCAACAGCGACCCGAAACAACAAGCAATCCCGACGGAAACCCCGCCGATCCTCATGGACACGCAGCTCTGCTGGGTCGAAGTCCCCGAAGACGTCGAAACCGCCCTCGTCCGCAAATACCAGGACTACGGCATCGAAACCGGCGTCGATCCGGAAGAGACCGGGATCGCCCACCTCGGATATATCGCCGGGCTCCACGCCGCCGAACACGCCACCATCCAAACCGCCCCGCTCGAACTCCGCGTCGACAAGAACGACCTCGGTGGCCTCGCCACCCTCGTTATGGACACCCATTACGCTCACCCCGACTACGAGGACATCACCGACTCCATCGGCGACTCCTTCGAAGCCGCCACGCACGCCCTCGAACAACGAACCCAGGAACTCACCGGCCGCACCGCCTCCGGCTGGTTCATCTACGACGGCGTCGACGGCGGCCTCGGCTTCGCCCGCGCCATCTACGAGAACTTCGAAGCGCTCGCCGAACGCGCCCGCGACCAACTCCGCGACTGCAACTGCGGCCAACCCAACGGCTGCCCCGCCTGCACCTTCGACGAAAACTGCGGCAACGACAACAAACCACTCCTCCGCGCCTCCGCCATCGACGTCCTCAACCAACTCCTCGGCGACGAAGACCGCGACGACCTCGCCGAACACCTCCCCGACGACGACCACGGCGGCGACCGCCGCCCCGTCGTCTTCTACTCCTGACCTCTGTCGCAGTACGACGGGGAGGGCCGGGGTCTGCCTTCGAATCGGGCCGAGCAAGAATTATAGGGTGTCCTGGTAGTTGTTTTGTCTATAGCTGGTACATAGTCGTGAGTGAGAAAGTCACCGCCGGAGATCAGACTGAGCCAGAGGAGGTAGACGGTTCTCAAGTCGATGAAACTCCAGAGCTCCGGCCCTCCCGTCAACAGGAGCGCGACCATTCTCCCGATGCGTTCTCCTCGGGGTACGATCCGTTTGGTGAGACCCGCGTCGGTATCGGGAGTGCTGGCGGAAAGGTAGAGAAACTCATCCGGCACAATGAAGGCCGGCATCGTTCCGACGGCAATCACAGCACCCGTGAAGCAGTCCGCGATAAGGTTCGTGTGACGGAGGCGTTCTGCTCGGCTCTCGATCTCCCCGCTCATCAGCAACAAGCGGCAGTCACCGCGATGACGACGATGAATCTTGATCGGTTCGGTCGGCAGAAACGCCTGTCAAAAGTTGCTCTCGCCACAATCAAAGTCGTCGTCGAGTGGGACCGGTTCAATCGGATCCCTGACGAGGCCTTGCCGGAGCTTGATGCCGACCGACTCCCGCCGCGGATGCTGGAACAAGACGAGTTCCAAACGCTGCTGGAGGAACAGGAGGTTTCAAAATCCGATCTGTACAGCGTCTCACAACTGGTCAAACGCGAACTCAAAAAACACGACCACTTCCCGCTGTGACTGTGGCTTCCCGCCCGCTGCATTCGCCAACGAAGTCTCATCGGACAACGTTACCCCCCTTTTCTGCCGGTAAATGCCCGATGAACATTATATTAGCGTCCCAAATATTCTTGAGTAATTTTCTTTTAACTATTCCCTGCGACAATATGCGGGATAAGGGTCGTCGGTCGTCGGTTCCGCCATAAGGCGGGACGACGGTCCGGCTGCCAATTAACGCGCGAAGTTCGCATAGCCCTTCGTCAAGCAGGGTGTCCAACTTGGCCCCTTCGTAACCCCTCTTCAGAAGTGGCCAGTTCACGAAGACTTCTGCTTCAGCTACGAAGAGGTCCTCCATTACGCACGCGAGCTTCGAGGCTTCGACCCAGCCAACCGCTTCGGTGTACACTCCATCGTACGCGCGAGGTTCACGCATCGCTTCTCGTCGTTAGCCAGCGACGCCCCTTAGAGACCCTTCGACACTCCCCCAGAGAGTTCCATCCCCCTCGACGGCTCACCTCGAAGGGTCTCCTCAACAGTCCGTATCACCGCGCCCAGTGGCAACACTGGCCAGCGCAGATACACTCCCTACGCAGCCACTGGCACTGAAACGGCGACGCACCACCACACGCGGCTCCTTCGACCAATGTCCAGCTACACCAACCTCGACCAGACGTATCTCCCGCCGATCAAACAGCACGCCCGCGACCGCTGGCACGAACGCTTCTCCACTGACCGCCCGCTCGAAGCCGCCTGGCGCGCCGCCAAACCCGTCGACGCACCCGCAGCCCGATGCAGCCACGCCCGCCTCTACGAACCCGTCGACGCACTCATGCTCGTCCGCGACGGCTGGCTCCGAACCGTCCTCATCAACGACGGTCGCCTCGACACGACCGGCCTCGTGATGTGCGAAGCTTGCGACGATCTCGTAGACCCGATCACAGACACGCGCTGCCCAACCTGCGGAGAACCCCAACCCACCGTCCAAACCTGCGGGCAAGTCACCGTCATCCGCGGAGGTGGTCACCGATGAGCAGCCCACCGTTCCTCCACATCGACGAGTTCGACGGCACGAACGGGTTCATCAAAACGAAAGCGTTCGTCAACTACACCATCGACCTCAACAGCCACACCCCACACCAGAAAGTCATGCTCGGCAACAGCGACCGCGGCGACGTCCAACGCCCCTGCGTCGTCTTCAACGACGACATCACGCTTGACGAAGGCTGCGGGTACGTCTTCGGTGGCTTCGACAACCTCTGGCCAGACGGCGAAGAGATACAGTTGAAGCTCGCCCAAGGCGCGTGGATCCGGAAGATCTACGACCCGAACGACGAGTAGCGCACCTCTCACCGTTCTGCACTCGAATCGGTATCTGTGCTCGGGCGGATTGACGTCCTGCACGGCCCAATTTACGGACGACCGGTCGAGAAGGGCAGTCGCACTGGCAGCTACCCTCACCGAGACTACCGTTCTCGCTTACGCTGTCACCGAAACCTATTCACCAAACAGAGGTTAGTCTGTGAGCGTCACCTTCGCTGCGTAGTCCAAGTGCGGGGTCTGATGGTCGCGGTGTTCGGCGACCGCGTCGTATAACGCCTCTTTCGAGATGTCGCGGATGGTCGCTTCCACGTCATCACTCACCTCGCAGTTGACATGGTTCTCGATGAACTCTGTTGTTGCCCGCTCTGCTTCGATGTACAGGGGCTCCTCTTCGTGAGCGGTCCACGCGGTGTGGTCCATCCACCCGGCTATCCCTTCGTATAGCCGTTCTCTGATGACGTGGTCTGCGCCGGTTTCCCACTCCCTCACGAGGAGTTCTGCGACATCGTCGGCATACCGAATAAGTTCGGTAAACGGCTCCACGGATCGTCCAACTGCGTCGTGGCTGTCAATGGCGTCAAGCGCTTCGTTACAGATTCGGTCTGCAACCTTGTCTTGGTCAAGTTCCAATACGTCCAAGTTCAGCGTTTCACCGTGACTGTCGACCGTGAGCCCGGTCTCGCCGCCAGCCTCTGCCCACGTTCGAATCGCCATCCACTCTGCCTCTGTCCTGATGAGATGGTGCGTCACGCCATTGTTGTCGCTGTCCCGGTTGTGTGCGCGAACGGTAGCACAATTCTCCAGCGGATCATCGTGCGTGAGCGCTTCTCTGGCTTTCTCCTCTACTGTCTGGAACTGCTGACCGTCGTTTCCCTGCCCTGTGCAGTCGTCTTCTTCAGCTGGGTGTTCTCGCGTCATTGGTATCACATGCTGGCCGCTGTCCGTACAGCGAGCATGCGACGTCCGATGGCGCGCTGGCACCGCGCCGGCAACGTTCTATGATACCAGGGCTTGAGGTATCGAGGGGGGTCTGCCAGAGAGATCTACGCATCGTCCGGTGTACAGATGCAGGGGTGGTCTCGGGCGTCGCGTAACCGAATTTAGCACCGAGTCACGTATAAACACTTGGCCTCAGATGGAGTAAACAACAGCCCCGCAGTTCTGCCTGTACGCCTCACTCACAGCCACGCAAGCGCCGCATTGTGCTGCGTGACGTACTGCCGGTTCAGACTCTCCTCCTGAATCGAGATTCGCTCCCCTTCGCGGTCAATGATCGTCCGCTGTAACACGTCACCCTCAGTCTCGAACGCAGGATTCACGCGCAGCCGGTAGTCCCGGTCAATCGTGAACAGCTCCCGGTCGAACGCCGCGTGATGCGTCTTACTGAGCGCCAGCACATTCGAGAGATCAGCCCTGTGTTCCGGATAATCACTCCACGACAGGACATGCGCCACGTCCAACAGGCCGGGATGATCCACCCCAGAAATCGGGCACGTCCGGTTATGCCGGGACAACACGGTCGCGCGGAACTCCGGATCGACCGACCGAGCGTAGACGGTCGTCTCGTACGTCCCGGCATGCATCCCAGTATCGCCCACCGACGGTGTCCAGTCCGAGTCAGCCCACTCCTCCACCGCACTCTCAACGAACTGTAGGCCGTCATCCGTCAACGCGTACTCGTCACCGCGCTTCTCCACGAGTCTCATGCTTCGGAGCCAGTTTACCCGCTGCTTTGCCATGTCCGTCTCTCCGTGGCTCCATCCTAACTCTGGATGCGTATCGAGCTGCTGTTCGCTCACCTCCCGGAGTGTCATCGGTCCAGCAGCCAACGCATACATGAGACTTCTCAGTCCGACGTTCCGATCACACATCATGCGGAGCAGCGTCGCCACATCACCCTTCTCAACGTACTCCTGACCAGCAGCACCGAGTTCCCAATGCTCGTTCGTTCGATGAAGAAACCCGACCTGCTGGAGATAACTCACCCGCCGCATAATCGAATCTCGACTCGATACGTTCTGGAACGAACCACGGTGCCACCCGACGAGTTCATCCGTCGTCGGCTTATGGGCTTCAACGAACTCAAGAATCCCATCCAGCGTCTCAACGTACTGTGTCCCACCACCAAACATCGGGACGATACTACGGAGCCGATCCGGAGGCATGACGAAACAGTGACAGAGCAGGATGATGATCCTTTCCCCCGAGAGATCTGCCCTGAAACTGGTCGAGACTGTCGAGACTATGCTTGCGATGTGTCGTCGATTGGTGGTCGCAAGTCACGCCACCGGAAATCAGTCGTCTCACCAGAATCAAACGCGACCCGGTAAAGCTGCGCATCCCGCTCGTCAGCGGTAAGCGAATCCACATCATCACTTAGCACAGCTACGATCCGGCCATGTTCCCCGTGATAGGCCTGATGATCCGGATCGGTCTCATCAGGGATATCGATCCGGACACGATCCCCCTCAGAGAAGTGCTGCATTATCGGGTCAGACGACGGTGATGGTTATCAGCACTCGGTATTCAGTAGCATTCACGTCCATATTGAGGGAGTTGGATGAAACGCGTTCAGCAGACCTAGCTGGTCAAATTGTTTTCAATACGTCCGCTACTTGTTCAATATCAGTAATAGGGACTACACGATATCCCATTTGTTTGAGCCGGGTCCGCTTTTGCTCGTCGTCTTCTTTGACGTAATCCTTCTCGTGGGCAGGCCCATCTACAAATACGGCGATAGATCTTCCTGACTTCTTGTAGAAGAAATCAGGCTTTGCGACTGGCTCATCTCCGTCATAGATGACTTTCTGGGCATCGTCGGGAAGCTCGAACCCTTGATCCCGGATGGTATGAAGCACTTCACGCTCAAAGCTGGATTCACAAGCCTCCAGTAGCTTATCGAAGTTCCCCTTGTCCTCACCACCACTTCCTCCGGGCAGTTCCGTCAGCGTCGCAGATTCCATATTCTCTAACCACGACTCAACGAGTGTTCTGTCAAGGAACTCGTGTTCTGGCTGATTGTAGAAAGACAGGAGGCATTCATAACACGCTCGCTCACAACCGTCGTCATCAGGATCCCCGTGGAGGACGGTCTGTGCCTCCCGAACTGCTTTTCTGAAGCGTGCTTCGTCCATCAGCGAGTGAAGCACACCTGCGCCACCCTCACTGGTTTCGTAGACTACGATGGTGACCTGTCCGTGTTCACCTGTCGCTGGTTTCACGAACGTGTCGATCTCTTCCTCGTCCAGATCGAACGCAACCAGAATTCCCTGATAGACGGTCTCCTTGAGGGTTCGATAGAATTCTTCAGTCTGCTCTGGCTCAAGGTCGCTGGGAAGTGGCGTTGTTAGTGTCACCGTGTCGTGCTGTCCCTCAGAGAACAGCTCTATCTCACGCTTGATCGCTTCCTCTGACGCATTAGCATAGCAATCCGGATCGTCTTCGTCAACGTGACTCTCGATTTGGTCCTCGCTAGTCAGCCAGCGGTTACACTCCATACAGAGGGCGAATCCGTTGAGGTCGTCTTCGTCAGCATCTCGAAGCCCGCTATTGACCAAGACAATATTCGCACTCCCTTCGTATGTCACTCGGGCCTCGATCCCGTTTCCTTCTAAGTCGTATGCTTGGGGATCGGACCGTTCGTAGTAGCTGTTGATGTCGTAGCCCTGTCGACGACGTTCCTCCTCGTCACTGGTGATGTATTCTTCCGGTCGAGCGTGTTGGTTCGGTAGTTCCATCGCATTCGGATTCGGATGGGTCCCGTCGAAGGCCATCTCACAGGAGGGACACGCTGCGGCCTCCTGAGCATCCTCTCCCATCAGGATGGTTTCGCACTCCGGACAGACACGGAGATGTCGAGTGACTGGCTCCGAATCCTTTGTCCGGGGACGGGCATACCGAACAGCAAACCGCTCTCCAGCGTAGTAAACGTGATTTCCGGGGGCGAATTCGCTGATAGCCCGTGTCTGATCTCGCTGAATATCGTCCTCTCGGGAAGTGAACGTCAGCGTCGTACTCTGTCTGGGGAATCCGTAGTTCGGCAGGAATCCCTGTGAGCGGAGGTACTGATATGTGTAGAAGCGTTTCTTCCCATCACGCATGTCCTCCAACCGGTCTTCGATAGCATTGCGCTCAATCTTGTCCTGATACGATCCGCCTTCTGTTCGAAGGAGTTGGCCTAAGCGTCTTACCTCACGACTCAGACGGGTGTACTCACGCCGCCATGGCTCGAATGCCTCATCGAGGTTCTCGACGAAGTTGTCCACTTGGCGCTCAATGAAGCCATCCGTGAACCACTCCCCGACGATATCCTGTTCACGCTCACGGGCGAACGCCTGCTTCACCGCTTGGATGATCTTCTGTCGGTTGTTCTTGACGGCATTCTCCAAATCTGCCCGATAATCGGGCATAATCTCGTAGTCGCTTCCCTCCTCGATGACCAGCATCTGGCGAGGCTTGCTCTGGAACTTCAGTTCGATCTGTTCGAGAACGAGGGCGTTGATGTGTGCCTCAACCAGATCTTGATTGTTGAGCAGGAACGTCGGCGGGCTGATCTCCCCGGCGATAATCCGTTCCGGATTTCGGTAGAAGTACTGGTCGTGGGAACCACGTCCAAACCCACGGCCACAGAACGTCGTGACGAGTGACGGCTGGTTCTGTCGCCCGGCTCGCCCGGAACGCTGAGCGTAGTTACTCGGGTTCGGCGGGACGTTTCGCATATAGACGTTCGAGAGGTCACCGATGTCGATCCCGAGTTCCATCGTCGGCGTCGAGACGATGGTGTTCACCTTCTCGCCCTCTCGGAAGTCCGATTCCAGTTGCTTCCGCTTCTCGTTCTCAACCTGACCGCTGTGTTCGCCGGCGATGATGTCGACGGCGTCGTCGAACGATTCGGTATAGAGATCGTAGAAGTAGGACGATTCGAGATCCGTCTCCTCGGGCGTGATCGAGTCGCAACTGTAGTTCAGACAGACGTCGAGTTCATCCCGAGTCGTCGGTGTTCCACACTTCGGGCAGACTCGCACGTCCTCGGGATCGGCGTGCGTGACCCGAATCGCACTGTGGTTGAGCATATACACCTTCCCGGTGTACTTCAGCGACTCCTGCGTCAACAGCTTGAGTACCTCTTCGTCGCTGATGAGGTCGATGACGCTGTTGATGATCGCTTTCGCAGTATCGGTGTCGACGTCTAACGCACGGGCTGTCCAACGGACGTGTCGAGAGCGGGGATGCGTGAGTCGACGAACACGGTGTCTCCCACTAGTACTTGCCGTATCGCTGTAGCCGACTGGGAAGTTGAAGAACTCCTGCCCGTGGAAATGGACCTCTTCGTCGAGTTGGTTGATGACGTTCCGCTTGAAGTCGGCGAAGTTCGTGGTGCTCTCGTGGTCTATCGCAATACTCCGGCGGAAGATGTCCAAGAAGCCGTGGACGTACTCCTCCCGCACCGTCGGATCTGCATTCGAAAGCACGGGGACCGAATCCCAAACGTCGTCGACGTCCGCCAGCTTGTCGAGGTTCTCGTATTCGACGTCGATCAGCCCCACGTCTTCGAGACTCTGCTGGGTGCGTTGCTGTTCACGACCGAGTTCGAGAATGACGTTGAACAGCAGGTAGTCGCTGTAGTTCTGACGGTCCTCTGCCGACGGCCCGAACATTCCCGTGTCGATGGCTGGCGGAAGGGCTTCCTCGTCATCGAGGAGGTCGAAGACGTCGTTCCCGAGCGTGGTGAGGCTAACATCGTCGCCCTCTGCGAGGGTATGATACAGCGAGCGTCGGAACCGAACCCGCTGGTAGAGGTTGTTGAGGTGCGCCGCTTGTAGCGCAGTGTCCTGTCGATTGTCGGAGAAGGCGATAGTCTTCTGCTGGTCGTCGGGGAGATTCCTCATCGTGTTTCCGATGAGAACGTCCGTCGCCGTCGAGCGACCGACCGTCCCGAACGTGAACAGCTTGTTGAACTCGTTCTTGACCCGACGAGTGTAGTGAACCCCGCAGTTCGGACAGAACAGGAA
>Ga0209917_1000277_pt1 | contig 21706 bp, 25 predicted proteins | sample SalPon2_C_H2O_MG_FD_185710 | JGI IMG/M metagenome (GOLD analysis project Ga0209917, IMG submission 185710) | Salt pond water microbial communities from South San Francisco under conditions of wetland restoration - Salt Pond MetaG R2_C_H2O_MG... | ecosystem: Environmental > Aquatic > Non-marine... | reverse complement strand
CGCCGGATGCGTGACCACCAGGCCGCCGAGGCGGGTATAGATGGCGCCGTCGCAGGTGTCACAGACGTGCAGGACCCGATGCTCGATGGCGGGGTTGTCGCGGTGGGGCATCTCGGCGTCCGGCGGGAGGACGCGGGCGGTCATGCGACCGCAACACCACGGACAGACCCCCTTCGCCATCGACGCGATTTCGCGTTGGATGCGTTCGTTGGCCGCGCGGAGGACGCCCTCGCGTTCCCGGTCGGCCAGGCTGCTCGGCGGGCAGAAGTATTTGTAAAACACCGCGCCGCAGTCGCCGCTACAGCGCACGCGGAACATGCTGTCGTGGTAGGCGGCCTCTTGGGGGGCGCCACAGACGTGACAGGCGGCGTCGAGTTCGAAGGGGTCGATCCGCACGCGGTCGGTGAACGTCCCCGCCTTGATCGCCTGATACACCCGCACGCCGGGGTAGCTCAGGCGGTAGCCCTCGTCCGTCTCCTCGACGAACTGCCCCACCAACTCTCCGAGGTGGTAGTTGAACCGGCCGCTTCCCGAGATGTCGGCCCGGCGTCGCAGCTCCGAGAACGGCAGCGTCTCCGGCACGCCGGGCGTCGAGGCGTCCCCGAGTGCCCTGATGATCTTGATTCGCGTCCGGTCGGCTAATAGGGTGAAGGCGTCGTCGGGACGCAGGGTCTCGGTGTCCTCGGTCACCGTACGGAACGGCGTTGGCGACGTACATATACCCTCGGCCGTCGCCGGGGGGTCGAGAGTCACCGGCTTATCGGAACCCCAGTTCGGGGATGCATGGTGGATCACGCGTTGGTTTTAACGGGATACCGTCCGCCGATTGCACACGAATGCCGGCCACCGCGCTCGAATATCTGGCTGCGTCGTCCGTTCGCCCCGACGTACTGGCTGTGCTCCGGGATCACGCCCTGCTTTCGCTCCGGGACCTGGCCGATAACGTCTCGGCCTCGCGGCGCACGGTCAAGCGGACGCTGAGCGCGATGGAGTCCCGCGGGTGGGTTCGGAAGGTCGACGGAGGGTACGAACTCACCGCCCTCGGCGAGACGCTGCTCTCGGCCTACGAACGGTTCCGGGAACGGAGCCGCATCGCCATCCGTCTCCGGCCCCTCCTCGAACACCTTCCCGCCTCGATGTTCGACTTCGATATCGAGGCGCTGACCGACGCGACGGTGGTCGCACCCGACGACGACCCCACGGCGTTCGCCGATCGGATGGTGGCGCTCCGTGCGGACGCGACGCGTATCCGCGAGTACGCCCCATTCCTCATGCTCGACACCGTCCGACAGCTATCGCGGCACGTCGAGAACGGCCAGCCCGCTCCCGACACGACGGTCATCGTCCGGACGGACGCGCCGCCGCAGTCGTCGCCGGAGTATCGCGAGCGATTCGAGACGCTGGTCGAAGCCCCCGGCATCGACATCCGACGCCACCCGGACGGCCCGATGCTCGGGTTCGGCATCGTCGACGGCCGCGCCTTCCTCGGCGCGTCGTCGGACGACGGCATGCCGTGTTTCCTGTTGGAGAGCGAGGCGTCCGAATTCGTCTCGTGGGTCGAACGCCAGTTCGAGAGCTGTCTCGCCGCCGCGGAGCCGCTGTCGGCCGAGTGATCGTAACCGGTCGCGGTTCGCCGGGCCGCACGTGACGAGGGCGGACCCGTGGATTCATACGCCGGAACGCGCAACTCGCGGTCATGTACGCGGTGGTGGGCTGTACGGACTGTCAGGCCCTGTGGCTCCTGTCGGACCCGGGGTCGGCCGAGACGGCGACTTGCCCGCGCTGCGGGCGGCGCCACCGAACCGGGAAGCTGAAACGATTGTTCACCGCCGAGGACCGCGAGACGGCGCGCGAGGCCCGCGCGTCGATGCTCGCCGACGCCGCCGACGCGACGGCGCTGTTCGAGTCCGTCCCGTCGGACGCCGAGGCGGACGCGCCCGTCGTCGACGACGACGAGTATCTGGACGCGGCGGGCATCGACGCCGACGCGGTGGCCGCGGCGGGTGAGCGCTCAGACCGGCGCTCGCGGAGTCGAAGCCGCCCCGATGTCGTCCGCGACGCGCTCCGCGAACTGGAGGCACCCGACGAGAGCGACGTAGTGGCGTACGCGGCCGAGCACGGCGTCCCCGAGGAGGCCGCGGCGGACCTGCTCGACCGGCTGGTGCGGCGGGGCGAAGCGACGGCCCACGGCGGCACGTACCGGCTGTTGTAACCTACCGTCCCAGCGACTCGTGCGCCGAGGAGAGGTGTCGCGATCCGAGCGCCGCGAGCAGGGAGAGTTCGCCCGCCAGCGCGCCGGCGGCGATACACTCCGCCAGGGCGTCGGCGTTCGATCCGGGCGGGTCGCCGCCCCCCGCGACGCCCAGCAGTTCCAACCCCTCGCCCTGCGTCGGGAGCTTCGTCCCGCCCCCGACGGTGCCCACCTCCAGGCTGGCGAGCGAGACGGAGACGTACAGGCTGTCGTCGCGCGCCTCGGCGGTCGTGATGGCGTTCGACCCTTCGACCACCTGCGCGGCGTCCTGGCCCGTCGCGAGGAACATGGCGGCGACGACGTTCGCGACGTGGGCGTTGAAGCCGAGACTGCCCGCCTTCGCGCTCCCGACGAGGTTCTTGCGTCGGTTCACCTCCGCGATGGCTTCGGACGTGGTGTGCAGGCGCGACTCGACGACTTCGCGCGGAATCGTCACGTCGGCGGTGACGCTTCGACCCCGCCCCTCGACGGCGTTGATCGCCGCCGGCTTTTTGTCCGTACACAGGTTGCCCGAGAGCGCGATCAGCGAGGCGGTCGTCGCCTCCTCTATCGCCTCGGCGGCCGCCCGCGTCGCGATGGTGGCCATGTTCATCCCCATCGCGTCTTTGGTGTCGTACCGGAAGCGCAGGAAGACGGAGTCGCCGACGACGTACGGCGTCACGTCGAGCAGTTCGCCGTGACTCGTCGTCGCTTCGGCGGCCTCACGGAGCGTCCCCTCGTTGTCCCGCACCCACTCGACGAGCGCCTCGGCCTCGGCCACATCGGCGACGCGGAAGACGGGCGCGCGGGTCATCCCCGATTTCGTGACGCGGGCCGTCGCGCCGCCGGCGGCGTCGACGACCGAACAGCCGCGGTTGACACTCGCCAGGAGGGCCCCTTCGGTCGTCGCCATCGGGAGGTAGCGCTCCCCGTCGACGGCGCCACCGTGGACGGTGACGGGGCCGGCGACACCCATCGGCACCTGCGCCGCGCCGATCATGTTCTCGATGTTGGCGTCGGCCCGTTCGGCGGGGAAGCCGTACGATCCGACCGCGTCCAAGTCGACGCCGGCGTCCGCTTCGACGAGGCGACGCCGCGCGTCCGCCGCCGCGTCGGCGTCGGCGTGCTCTTCGAGTTCGTGGAGTCGGATGTCGCCGTCGCGGACCCGGTCGACGAGGGCGGCGACACTGTCGTCGGTCATGCCCCACCCGTGGCGGCCCCGGCGCCTAATACTGTCGGGTGTCGCCGGGATGGGCACGGGCCAACGCCCAAACAGTAAACTCGCCCGCCGACGACTTTCAGGTATGGAGCTATCCAGCCCGGTCTTCCGAGACGGCGATCCCATCCCCGAGGAGTACGGCTACACCGAGCGCAACGTCAACCCACCACTCGAAATCGCCGACGTGCCGTCGGATGCCGAATCGCTCGTCATCGTCGTCGACGACCCCGACGCGGTCGAACCCGCGGGCAAGATCTGGATTCATTGGCTGGTGTGGAACGTCAACCCGACGCGCAAACGCATCCCGGAGGACTGGTCGACCGACACGGCCGCGGCCGTCGAGGGGGAGAACGACTACGGCGAGGTGGGCTACGGCGGCCCGAACCCCCCGGATCGCGAGCACACCTACCGCTTCCGGCTGTTCGCTCTGGACGACGAACTCGGCCTGTCGGCCGGCGCGTCGCTCGACGACCTGGAACGGGCGATGGAGGGCCACGTTATCGAGTCGACGACGTACGAGGGGACGTACGCGCCGTGAGACGGCGACCGATCGGGAAGGGAGGCCGCCGCGAAGCCCCGGCGGCCTGCGGATAACGCGTCGTCGCGTCAGAACAGCGTCCGGTTACAGGAGCCACACAGCGTTTCCTCTTTCTTGTCCACTTCGCGGACCGTCGGGGAGAAACTCATGACGCAGCGTTCGTTGTCACAGTGTTCGAGGCCGACGGTGTGGCCGATCTCGTGGACGATTTCCTTGCGCACGCGGTCGGCGAACACCTCGGACTGGGGTTTGTGCGTGACGCCGCCGTCGGAGGAGGTCTGGAGGCGGTACGTGGAGACCACGGAGCCGTTGCCGTTGAGATAGGCGAGGCCGAAGACGTAGTTCCGGCGCCGGTAGTAGAGGTCCTCGGACGTGATGCCGATGTTCTTCTCGCCGGAGCCGACGCGACTCGTGAGTTCGATGAACTCCTCGGCCCGGTACTGGTTTCGACTCCTGTCGAACGCGCCGTCGGGGATGGATTGGGTGTCGTGGATCGTCACCTCGCAGTCGTAGACGGATCGAAGCCCGGCAGAAGCCTCGCGTTTCACCTGTGCCGGAACGTCCCCGATCGGCACGATGTCGACGAGCATGGGAGACGTTAAGCGCGGCCCCGCTATAAATATCCCGACGTGTCCGCCACGCGCACCGAACTCGCCGCCCGTCTGGCCGTCTACGATCGCCTCGTCGAGGTTGGGATCGGCCGCCGCCCGGAGGTGGCGACTGCCCTCGCCGACGCCGACTGCGAGGTGACCGCGACCGACGTGTTCGACGCCCCCGTACCCGATGGCGTCCACTTCATTCGCGACGACGTAGTGGCGCGGGCCGAACGGGTTCGGGACGGGGCCGACCCCGGCGACCCCTACCGCGTCGACGCCGTCTACGGCCTGAACCTCCCCGCCGAACTCCAGCGACCCGCCCGCGACGTGGCCCACGCCGCCGGCGCCGACTTCCTCTTTACCACGCTCGGCTTCGAGGAACCCGTTGTTCCGGTCGAACGCGAGACGGTGGGCGGCGAGACGCTGTACGTCGCTCCTCCGAGATAGCGGGTCCCCTTGCCGACGGACCGTCGCGAACGCCGAACGCGTCGAGGGGCGCCTCGCTCGCCAGTGCCGGCCCGTCTCGAGTGGATAGAAAGGCACTTGCCCCGACGCGCCCGCCACCGGATATGGACGTAGACGCGGTCGTTCTCGACATCGACGGGGTGCTCGTCGACGTGGCGGACTCCTACCGCCGCGCAATCGTCGAGTCCGTCGACCGGGTGTACGGGCGGACGGTCGACGACGCGGCGATCCAGGCGTTCAAAGACGCCGGCGGCTTCAACAACGACTGGGAACTTACGTACGCCGCGGCGCTGTTCGTCCTCGCCCGTGACGCCGGCTACGACGCCGACGTGACGGCTTTCACCGACGCAGTCGCCGAGGCGGGTGGCGGCCTCGACGCCGCCGAAGCCGTCGTCCGCGATGCCGGGTACGACGTGGCCTTCGACCGCTGGGACCCCGACCGCCTGCGCGAGACCTTCCAAGCGCTCTACCTCGGCACGGACTTGTATCGCGACTTGGAGGGCGGCGACCCGCCTTTCGAGGCGCGGGGCTACATCCACGACGAACCCGTCATCGTCGACGGGTCGACGATAGACGACCTGAACGCACGGTTCGAGATGGGCGTGTTGACGGGGCGCCCCGCCGCGGAGGCCGATATCGCCCTCTCGCGGGCCGGGCTCTCGGTTCCCGACGCCCATCGCTTCACGATGGACGACTGGGCGGAGGGCAAACCCCATCCCCGCGCTCTGACGACGCTCGCCGACCGACTGGGCGCGGCGCGTGTGGCGTTCGCCGGCGACACCCTCGACGACGTGCGGACGGCGGTCAACGCCGCCGAGAGCGACCCCGACCGGACCTACCACGGAATCGGCGTCCTCACCGGCGGCCTGACCGGCGAGTCGGGCCGCCGCGCGTACGAGGGCGCCGGCGCCGACGCGGTGATCGATTCGGTGAACGACCTGCTGGCCTTGCTCGACTCGTGACGCCCGACTGGCCCCGCTTTGTCGGCGTGTTCGTCGGCCTCCTCGTCGTCGTCGTCGCCGCCGTCGCCGCCGTCTCGCCGTCCGATCCGGCCACGTGGCTCCGGGGGCTCGCTCCGGGTGTCGTCGCCGCCCTCGTCGTCGCCTACCTCGTCGCCGTCGGCGGCGACTAGGACCGATCCCGACGGTCGATAGCCGCTCCGCCGGGTGGTCCGGCGCGCATCCCTCGCGACCTACAACAATCCTAACCCTTACTTCGGGCCGGTCCACAGTCCGACCATGCGAATCGCACTACTCGGCGGAACCGGCGACGTGGGTGAGGGGTTGGCCCTCCGGTGGGCGTACCACACCGACCACGAGGTAGTGATCGGCTCCCGCGATCCCGACAAGGCCCGCGCGAAGGCCGAGGAGTACGAAACCGAACTGTCGAGCCGCGGCGTCGACCGCAAGATCAACGGCTTCGAGAACGCGATGGCGGCCGACCGGGCACGGGTGGTCGTCCTCGCCGTCCCCGCCTACCACGCGACCGACACGGTCGAGGCGGTGGCCGACTCGATAGACGAGGAGACGATTCTGGTGACGCCCGCAACGGGGATGAAACGCGACGACGACGGCTTCCACTACAACCGCCCCGGCGCGGGCAGCGTCACCCGACTCGTCGCCGACGCCGCCCCCGACGACGTGGCCGTCGTCGGCGCCTTCCACAACCTCGCGGCGGGTCGCCTCGCCGACCTGGACGCCGACCTCGGCATCGACACCCTCCTCGTCGCCGACGACCCCGACGCGAAGGACCTCGTCTCCCTCCTCGCCGACGGCATCGACGGGCTCCGACCGCTGGACGCCGGCGGCCTCGCCAACGCCCCCGAAATCGAGGCGTTGACGCCGCTGCTGATCAACGTCGCCATGCACAACGACGGCCTCCACGACCTCGGGGTCCGGTTCGACTAGCACGGCCCCGCCGACCCCCCGATCGGCGACCGTTCCGCGGGCGGGCGCATCCGGCGACGACGACCCCCAATCCGGCCGGCGATCACTGCCCGATCAAGATTCTTGACGCTTCGGTCTGGATGGGCATCCATGGTACTGGTTCAGGCACTGTCGTACACCGCGCTCGCGGTCGTCGCTGCCTTGGTCGGCGGAGTGGTCGCCGTCTACCGCCCCCCGGACCCCCAGATGGAGAGTAACGTCCAACATTTCGCGGCTGGGGTCGTTATCGCCGCCGTCGCTGCCGAACTACTGCCGGGCGTTCACGGTCGAGCGCCCCGAATCGTCGTTTTCGGGTTCGCCGTCGGAGTCGCGACGATGCTGAGCATCCACCGACTGAGCAAAACCATCGAGAAGCGCGATATCGGCGGCCAGTTCGCCGGTGCGGCCGGGCTGCTCATCACCGTCGGTATCGACATGCTCATCGACGGGGTGTTGATCGGGGTCACCTTCCTCGACAACCCCGACACCGGCGTCATCGTCGCCGTAGCGCTGGCCATCGAGGTGCTCTTTCTCGGCGTCGCTGGCGTCGTCGCGCTGCCATCGGACCTGGGTATGGCCCGGAAACTTGCGGTCCCCGCGGCCTTCGGACTGTTGCTCACGTCGGGGGTGGTCGGTGGCGTGCTCGCACTGGAGGGTGTGACTGGCGCCCCAATCGCGATCATCCTCGCTTTCGGCTCCGCCGCCCTGCTCTACCTCGTCACCGAGGAACTGCTCGTGAAGGCCGGGAAGGTCCCCGAGACACCGGTGTCGACGACGCTCTTTTTCGTCGGCTTCCTCGCTATCTTCCTGCTCGATATGCTCCACTGAGGGGAGAGCGGACCGACCCCCGAGGGGGCCACGGGACCACTAAAATCGCTCTTCGAGCTCCGCCCGCAGGTCGTCGACCGTCGCCCCCTCCATCGCCAGTAGCACGAGCAGGTGATAGACCAGATCGGCCGATTCGGCCAGCAGTTCCTCGCAGTCGTCGTCTTTCGCCGCGAGGATCACTTCGGTTGCCTCCTCGCCGATCTTCTCCAGGACCGCGTTCTCGCCTTTCTCGTGGGTGAACAGCGACGCGGTGTAGGAGCCCTCGGGGAGTTCGTCGCGGCGGTCCTCGATGGTGGCGAAGAGGGTATCGAGGACGGCCTCGGGGGCCGGATCGTCGCTCACGTCTCGGCCTCCGCGTCCGTCCGCAGCGGGTCGAACAGCGCGAGGCGATGGAGGCGGTCGTCGGCGGTGAGTTCGGGATGGAACGAGGTGGCGACGACCGGACCGTCACGGACCGCGACGGGGGTGCCCTCCCACGTCGCCAGCACGTCCACGCCGGATCCCACCTCGTCGACGACCGGCGCGCGGATGAACACGGCGTGGAAGGGGTCGTCGAGGCCGGCCACGTCGAGGCCGGCCTCGAAGCTATCGACCTGTCGACCGAAGGCGTTGCGGTCGACGCTCGCGTCGATCAGATCGAGGGTGTCGACCCGGTCGTCGCGGGCGTCGCTGGCGGCGACGATCAGGCCGGCACAGGTCGCGAGAATCGGTTTGCCGGCGTCGGCGTGGGCACGAATCTCGTCGTCGATGCCCTCCAGCGCCAGCAGGCGCGAGATGGTCGTCGACTCGCCGCCCGGAAGCGCGAGGGCGTCGCAGTCGGGGACGATCCCCGAGTCACGAATCTCGACGACGTCGACGTCGACGCCGATAGTAGCCGCTGTGCGTTCGATGGCGTCGACGTGCTCGCTCACGTTCCCCTGGACGGCGACGACGCCGATTCGGACGGCTCTCGTCACAGCGAGACGACGTTCAGGATCTGCACGAGAACGCCGAACAGCACGCCGAACGCGACCACGGTCTTCGGGTCGATCCGGATGGCGTTGCGGTCCTCGGCGTCGAAGTAGCGAACGAGCCCCGCACTCGACATCAGGCCGCCGCTTTGGCTCCCACTCATGAGCGAGTGTGGGGTCCTCGCTCGCCTAAACGTTTCGGCTCGACGTCGGCGGAACCCTCGCAATGCCAAACGCTTATGCGCGCCGCTCCGGAACCCGGTGGACGGATCATGACCGTTCGACTGCTCGATTTCTACGCCGACTGGTGTGGACCGTGCGACGCACAGGAGCCGATTCTCGAGGAGCTGCTCGCGGACTACGAGGGCGTCGAGCTGACGAAAATCGACGTCGATCAGGACCAAGACACCGCCAACGAGTATCAGGTTCAGTCCCTCCCGACGGTCGTCGTCGAGAACGACGACGGTATCGTCGATCGGTTCGTCGGCGTCACCCAGCGTCCCGACATCGAGGACGCCCTCGAACGCGCCGGCGCGTGATACGGGTCACTGGACTACCTCGGCGACTCACCGATACACAGTTACACTACTCCGTATGCGGGTGTCCGCTGCCCACGAATCCCCACCGTTATGACGATCGGACCCTAACCGGCGTTTAAATGGGGATTCTCGAAGACAAATCCCGGGCGCGGCTGTTCTACAAGTACCTCTCGAAGGTGTACGACCAGGTGAACCCGTTCATCTGGAACGAGGAGATGCGCGCCGAAGCGCTCGAACTCATCGACCTCGACCCCGACGACCGGGTGCTCGACGTGGGCTGTGGCACCGGTTTCGGCACCGAGGGCCTCCTCCAGTACACCGAGCACGTCCACGGCCTCGACCAGAGCATCCACCAGATGGAGAAGGCGTTCGAGAAGTTCGGTCGCACGGACCGGGTGGACTTCTACCGCGGCGACGCCGAGCGCCTCCCGTTCAAAGACGACAGCTTCGACGCGCTCTGGTCCTCGGGCTCCATCGAGTACTGGCCCAACCCCGTCGACGCCCTGGAGGAGTTCCGCCGCATCGTCAAACCCGGCGGCCCGGTGCTCGTCGTCGGTCCGAACTACCCGCGAAGTTCGGTCTTCCAGCGGCTCGCCGACGCTATCATGCTCTTTTACGACGAGGCGGAGGCCGACCGGATGTTCGCCGACGCCGGCTTCGACGACGTGACCCACGTCACGATGGGACCGGCGTACAACCCCGAAATCGCGATCACGACGCTGGCGCGCGTCCCCGAGTCGGCGTAGTTACACCGTCGCCGTCAGGGTCGCCAATCGCCGCCCGCCGTACCGGAGTTCGACCGTCACGCGAGCGCCGGCCACGAGCCGCGGCCGGTTCGTCGACGCGAGCCGAACCGACGCGTGTTCCCCGGCTTCCCACCGCGGATCGGCGGCGGCGTTGAACGGCCCGGTCGGTCCCGGGCGAAATCCCCGTGCCGAGAAGAACGGGACCGGCGGTTGGTGGCGCAGGGCTACGCCGTCGACGCGAGCCGAACCGACGCGTGTTCCCCGGCTTCCCACCGCGGATCGGCGGCGGCGTTGAACGGCCCGGTCGGTCCCGGGCGAAATCCCCGTGCCGAGAAGAACGGGACCGGCGGCTGGTGGCGCAGGGCTACGCCGTCGACGCGGACGGTCACGTCGAGGCGGCGCACGTCCACCGGATCGCCCGCCCGGTGTGTGAGGAGGAGTCGATCGCCGTCGACCGCGAGGGTGATCCCGGCGGCGGTCGGTGCCGCGGGGGCCGCGCCGAGGCTTACGGCCGCGACGGCCGTCCCGACGACGACGGCGAACACGAGTCCGAGTGCCGACTCGGTGGCGACGGCGCGGCTGGCCATGGCGCCGATGGCGCCGTTATCGTTGATAAACGTCGGCGACGACCGCGCTCGCGATGGCGGTCGGCATCGGCGTCGTCGTGTTGTCCCCGTCGGATCCGGGGTCCGCGCCGGCGCCGGCGTCCGCGTTCGCATCCACTCGCGGCGGCGAGCCGGGGTCGACGACTGTCTCGACGGACTCGCCCCGGCCGTCGACGGTGATGGTGTAGCGGCGGTACGGCGAGAGCGTCCAGAGGACGCCGTCGTCGCCGGTGGTGCCGAGACGGGTCGCCGCGCCCGTTTCGATGGCCATCGAGACGGTCGCGTCGACCGGATCGCCGGTCACCGTGTCGACGACGCGAATCTGTGCGGGACCGCCCGGGTACGTCTGATTCACGACGAGTCGAAGCCCGTCGCCCGTTCCCTCGGCCCGCCGGTCCGCGACCATCGAGGCGAGCGGCCGGCGCTGGTGCTCGGCGTAGACGACGCGCGCGTCGCTGTCGACGAACGCCGTCAGGTCACCGCGGCCGTGCGCGATTCGGACGGGGTAGGTCCCGCCCCCACCGAACACCTGCGTCTGCTCCCGCGTCGTGTTCCATATGACGGGGTAGTTCGACGACACGATGTCGAGGGCGACTTCGAGTTCGATGGCGTCGCCGGCGCCGTTCCGGAGGTCGCCGCGGTACGCCTCACGGAGGTACGTGTCGTCGAGGATGGTCGAGAGGGTAACGCTCTCCGGCCCGGTCGCGACGTAGAAGCGGTGGGGGGGCGCCTCCCCCGTGAGGACGGCCTGGGCGTGGGCGCGCACCGGCCCAGTGAACGCGGAGAGGCGGTTGCTGATCGAGGCGAGCCGCCCGCGGTCGATATCGAAGCCACGCGTCTCGGCGGCCAGCGACTCGATCCGGTTCCGCCGGTCGCCGAGTTCCTCGGCCGCGATGCGCACGCGAACGAGCGTGATCAGCAGGTCGTGGGAGTCGGTCTCGCCGCGGCCGTACGCCGCGACGGCGGCCGTCTGTCGCTCGTCGAGGTCGTCGACCCGCGCTTCGAGGTCGCGAAGCGCCGTTCGGAGACGGTCACGACGCTTCGCGGTCGTGTTCGCGGACTCGACACGCTCGACCATCGCGCGGGTCCGGAGTTGATCGGTCGTCGCGTTCGTCGACAGGCCGAGGGCGGGGCCGAGGTCGACGTACTGTTGGTCGACGCCCCAGCGTTCGATCGTCGTCGGAGGCATGTCGAGGACGCCGATCTGCTGGGGGCCGGTCCCGCCGTCGGTCTGGGCGACGGGATCGGCTGGGTCGAGGGCGGGCGGCGCGGGACCGTCGCCGGCGATGGAGACGGCGTCGGCCTCGGTCGCCGGCCCGGTGAGGTCGCCGGTCGCCCCGACGACGGCGGAGCAGACGAGGAGGGCAACCGCGATGACGGGGAGGGCTCTCATCGGGCGACGGTAGAGTCGCCGGCTACTAAAACCCCGCCGTCCGCCGTTCGTCTGACGCCCGCTCTCTCCCCGACAGGCTCTCTCCCCCGATGGAAAGCGTTTTCCCGTCACATCGAGACGCACGAACTAATGCGGATCGCCGCGACCCTCCTTGCCCTCCTCGTCCTCTGCTCCGGGACGCTCCCCGCGGTGGCGTTCGCCACCGACGGGGTCGAATCCGCCCCCGTTGCGGCCACAGCCGACCGGCCGGCGCTCGTCGGCCCCTCGGTCGCCCGGATTGCCGACCCCACCGTGACGGAACTCTACGTCGCTCCGGACCCCGACGGGAGCGCGCGCTGGACCGTCTCCGTCCGGTACAACCTCTCGACCGACGCCGACCGCGCCGCCTTCGACGACTACGGCCGCGAGTTCGAGGCCGGTGACGCCACTGTGGGTCTCGACGCCGACTTCTTCCGCACGCTCGCCGCGGAAGCTAGCCGCGAAACCGGTCGCGAGATGTCGATCCGGAACACGACCCGAAACGCGACCGTCCGGAACGGCACCGGCGTCCTCAGCCTCTCCTTTACGTGGACGAACTTCGTGACCGACACCGACGCCGGCTTCGTGATCCGGGACGCGGTGTTGATGCCCGACAACCGCACCTGGCTCGCCTCTATCGGCCCCACACAGCGACTGGTCGTCGAGACGCCGGAGGGCTATCAGGTGACGGATACGCGCTTCGGCCTCGACAACGGCTCGGTCGTCGTCGAGGGGCCACACCGGTTCCGCGAACCGCTCTCCATCTCATACCAGCAGACCGCCGTCGAGGAGCCGGAGCCAACCTCTCTCCCGTGGTCGCTGATCGCCGGCGCTCTGCTCCTCGGCGCCGTCCTCGCCGCCGTGGCGTACGTCCGGTTGCGCGGCGACGAGTCGGCGTCGCGGTCGGGTGACGCCGTCCCGGAGCCGTCCGACGACGGTGGCGGGCCAGTACCCGAAACGGACGAGGCGTCCGCGGCGGGCGACGACACCCGGCCCGAACCCGAGGCGGACGACGGGGCGGACGAAACGGGAATCGATCCCGCCCTCCTCTCCGACGAGGAGCGGGTCGAACACCTCCTAGATCAGAACGGCGGGCGGATGAAGCAGGCCCGGATCGTCAAGGAGACGGGGTGGTCGGACGCCAAGGTGTCACAACTGCTCTCGACGATGGCCGACGACGGGCGCGTCGAGAAGCTCCGCCTCGGCCGCGAGAACCTCATCTCCCTGCCCGACGAGGAGCCGGAGTAACCGTCGGCCGCTTCGGAAAACGTTTACTCTCGGCAGGGGAAGTGGTCGGACATGAAGATTCTCGTGACCGTCAAGGAGGTCGCCGAAGTCGCCGACGACTTCGAAATCGAGGGGCGCTCGATCCCCGAGACGTATCTCGAATACGACCTCAACGAGTGGGACGACTACGCCGTCGAGGCGGCGGTTCGGATCGCGGAGGACCGCGAGGACGTGGAGGTCGTCGCCGTCACCATCGGCCCGGAGCGGAGCGAGGAGACGATCCGGATGGCGCTGGCGAAAGGCGTCGACCGCGCGGTCCGCGTCTGGGACGACGCGCTCGCCGAGGCCGACGTGCTCGACCCGACGACGACCGCCCGGATTCTCGCCGCCGTCGCCGAGGAGGAAGCCCCGGATCTCGTGCTCTCGGGCGTTCAGGCCGCAGACGACGGCTTCGGCGCCACTGGCGTCGCCCTCGCCGACCTACTCGATATGGGGTGGGCCGCCGTGGTGAACGATCTGGAACTGACGGACGGCGAAGCGTCGGTGCGGCGCGAACTCGAAGGCGGCGTCGAGGAACTCACGACCGTCTCCTGCCCGGCCGTGCTGACGATCCAGACCGGGATCAACGAGCCACGCTACGCCAGCCTGCGCGGGATTCGGCAGGCCCAGCGGAAGGAACTCGCCGTCAACACGCTCGCGGACCTCGGCCTCGACCCGTCGCTCGTCGACGACGACCTGACGCTCGCCGGGATGGCCAAACCCGAAAGCGAATCCGACGCGACGCTGTTCGACGGGAGCGCCGAGGAGACGGCCGCGGAGCTAGCGACCGTCCTGCGGGATGCGGGGGTGGGCGCGGAATGAGCGCCACGGACGTGCTCGTCGTCGCCGATCACCGCCGCGGCGAACTCCGGCCGGTGAGCTACGAACTTCTCACGGCGGGCCGGGACCTCGCCGACGCGATGGGTGGGGACCTCCACGCCGCCGTCGTCGGCGGCGACGTGGACCGCTTCGCCGACAAACTCGACTGCGAGGGCGTGGATACGATCTACACCGTCGCCGAGGGCGACGAGTTCAACCACGACGTGACCGTCGCCGCCGTGACGGCGCTGTTCGACGTGCTCGACCCCGGTGCAGTCGTGATGCCGAACAGCGTCAACGGGCTGGATTACGCCCCCGCGGTGGCGACGCGCCTGTCGCTCCCGCTGGTCACCGACGCCGTCGCCATCGACTACGACGACGGCCTGACCGTCACCCGTGAGATGTACGGGTCGAAAGTCGAGACGGCGGTCGAGGTGACGAACGAACCGGTCGCGCTGACGATCCGTGGCGGCGAGTGGGCGGCCGCCGAGGGCGTCGGCGACGCCGACATCGAGTCGTTCGCGGTCGACATCGACGAGTCGTCGATCCGGTCGACGGTTCGCGGCTTCGAGGAGGTCGGTGCCGGCGACGTGGACATCAGCGAGGCGGAGTTCATCGTCTCCGTCGGCCGTGGCATCGAGGATGAGGAGAACCTCGAACTGATCGAGGAGTTGGCCGAGGCGTTGGACGCGACGCTGGCGGCGTCGCGACCCATCGTCGACAGCGGGTGGCTCCCGAAGAACCGCCAGGTCGGGCAGTCCGGGAAGGTCGTCACGCCGAACGTGTACCTCGCCATCGGCATCTCCGGGGCGGTCCAGCACGTCGCGGGGATGAAAGGCGCCGAAACGATCATCGCGGTCAATACGGACCCCGACGCGCCAATCTTCGACATCGCGGACTACGGTATCGTCGACGACCTGTTCGAGGTGGTCCCCGAGTTGATCGAGCGGTTCGAGTAGGAGCGATCGGCCGTCGTCGCACCCGATCGTAGGACCGGATGTGTGGACAGTTTCGAACGCCCCGATAGCGTCACGTACTTGACTCGCCCGTCCCTTCGTCGGGGCGATGGAGTATCTGGATCGCCGCGTGGGCCTGGTGAACGACCGGTTGGAGTCGCTCGTCGAGGCGGTCGAACCGGCGGAACTCTCGGCGGAACTCGGCCACGTCGTGCTCTCGGGCGGGAAGCGGGTTCGCCCCGCGGTGACGGTGCTCACCTGCGAGGCCGTCGGCGGCGCGCCGGCCGACGCCGTCGACTTCGCGGTGGGGATCGAACTCGTCCACAACGCGTCGCTGGTTATCGACGACATCATCGACCGCTCGGACGTGCGGCGCGGGACGCCGAGCGCCTGGGCGGAGTTCGGCTACGGGCCGGCCATCGTCGCCAGCGACGGCCTCCTCGGCGAGGCCTTCGCCCTCTTCTCGGAGAACGAACGCGCCATGCGTATCGTCGCGGAGGCAATGGTCGAACTCGGCGAGGGCGAGGCGACGGAACTGGTCGCTCGTCCCGAGAACGAGGCGGAATACATGACGCTTGCCCGGCGGAAGACGGGCGTGCTCTTCCGGGCGGCGGCGGAACTCGGGGCGGTGGCCGGCGGCGCCGACGCCTTCACCATCGAAGCCCTCGGCGACTACGCCGAGCGTGTCGGCGTCGCGTTCCAGATCCGGGACGACGTACTCGACGCGACGGCCGACGCGGCGGACCTCGGCAAGCCGACGGGCCAGGACGCGGAGATGGACCGGCCGTCGCTGGTGCAGGTGACGAATCTCTCGCCCGAGGAAGCCAACGCCCGCGCCCAGCGCGAATCGGACCGCGCGCTGGCGGCGCTGTCGACGGCCGAAACCGAGGAGGTCGACGCCGTCGAGTATCTGCAGGACCTCGCGGAGTTCGTCGTCGTGCGGGAGCGTTGATACCCATAGTGAGTATTGTACGTCAGTACTGGCGTGTTGCCGCTCCGTTCGGCAACACGCCAGTAACCGGGTACAAGAACCACTATCAGGCCGGGTCGGCGCCAGTCGGGTAGCGGGACTCCGCGAGCGCGAACGTGAGCGTGCTCAGGACGCCCAGCAGCGTCCCGACGGTGAGCGCCACCGCGAGGTCGGTGAGGGTGAGCGTCGTCACACCCGCCACGGGCGGCAGCAAGAACCCGGAGACGGCGTAGAGGACGATGGCGATGGCGACGACGTAAAACGGCGCGTTCAGATAGCGCCACTTGAACTGGTCGGCCAGACACTCGTCGGTCACCTGGCCGAGGCTGCTGGTGATGCCGGCGGCGGCGAACCACCGGATAGCGCCGTTGACGAGCGCCGCGAGCACCGTCACGGCGGAGGGGTCGCCCGCGACGCCGGCTTCGACGGTGCGCAGGGTGTCGACTCCCTCGGCGCCGCCGACGATCAGGAGGGCCGCGGCGACGACGTACGTGATGATCGTCACCCGGCCGGCGTAGAGGAAGTTTCGGACGCGCTCGGCGGCTTCGTCGACCGTCGCCTCCAACCCAAGGCCCCGGAACAGCGTATAGAGGCCGAGCAGCGCGGAGATGAGGCCGAGAACCGCCGCGCCGGGCACGTCGAAGAACGTGGCGATGGTGACGAAGGGGTAGATGAGCAGGAGGATGCCGAGCGGTACGAGCAGGGTGCCCCGCGTTTCGGGGTCGGCGAGCACCTGCTTGACCGTGTAGTACATCGATTCGAGGTTCTGGGCCTGTCGGACGACCACCCGGCGGACGCTGTCGATGGGCACCCGCGATCGGATCACGGGCAGCACCGACTCGTCCTGTGCGCCGTCGGTGATGACGATGGCGCGGACGGACTCGCCGGTCGAGAGACCCGCCAACACCCTGTCGACCTCGTCACCGACTTCTCGCGTCGCGCGCACTTCGCTCCCTTGCAGTCCGGTGACGGCGGCGATTTCGACCTCCTCGCTCTCCGCGTCCCGCAGGTCGTCGAGGACGTGCAATCCCTGGAACATGACGTTCACGTCGGAGTCCTCGGGGTCGGCGGTGGCGAGGGCGACGGCGGCGTCCCTGACGGCGTCCCGGCCGATAACCGGCGTCTCGATGCCGGTCTTGCGGCCGAGATCGTCGTCGAGGTCGACACAGAGCACGAGGAGCACGACCGGGGGTAGGCTACCCGCCTATTTTTGCGTTTGGGCGGCTACCCCGTCACGAAAAAGATCAGGATGCTGACCGCCATCGCGACGAGGATGATGACGGCGGCGAGCGCGCCGCCCATCGAGACGACGGCGTTGGCGTGGCTAGCGAGTGTCTCGGTGCGGTCGTTGCCGAACACCGTCACCGTCGCGCGCTCGGTCGCCAGCCCCGCCTCGACCGGTTCGAGGTCGTCGACCGCCGCATCGACCAGTCGTTCGATGGTGGCGACGAACGCCCCGTGACCGATGGCCGCGCCCACCTGGTTGTCCGCCTCGACGGTGTTGACGATGTGCGTGTCGGTCGTCATCACCTCGGTTACGTCGATGCCGCGCGCGGTCACCGCGTCGACGACGCGGTCACGCAGGCCGGGCACCATGTTGTTGCCGTCGACGAGGATGTACGCCGTGTGTTGGTCGGCCACCTCGACGACGGCGACCCGGATACCGAGTGGGCCGATGCCGTCGAGGGCGTCCCAGTCGGTGCGCTCCCACGCGACGCCGAGCCGGATCGAACCGGTCGGCGCCTCGCACAACCGCGCGCCCGCCTGCTTCGCGGCGGTGATCATGTCGAACGCGCGCTGGCTGCCGGGCGTGACGTGGCCGAGGTCCTCGCCCTGCAACCCGTTGTTGGAGTTGTGGGCGTCGACGAGGAGCACGTCGTCGAGGCCGACGGTCCGGGCCTCGGCGGCCGCCGAGAGGCCAACGCCGTACTCCACGTCGTCCGCGAAGCCGGGGGCGTAGGAGGCGACGAGGAGGGCGTCGCCACCGAAGGCCTGCCCGAGCATCGACGCCTCCCCCGACTCCGTGCGGACGCTCCGAGTCGCCGTCGCCGAGTACGTGAGGCTCGTCTGCGCGGCGTCGATGGCGTCGAGAATCGAGTCCACCTCGCGTTCGGTGACGAGGTTGAAGTCGTGGCCGGCGGTGGCGTGGGGCGGGAAGACGAGGCCGTCGGTGTGCTCCGCGACGCGGACGGGGAAGTTGCCGCCGCCGATCTCCCCCATCGGACCGGGGTGAATCATCGGCAGGACGAACCGCGCCTTCTGCGTTCCGTCGTGACGACGGAACGCGAGTACCGAGACGGGGACGATGGCCTCCTCGCCGAGTTTCTCGAAGAAGTCCTCCAGTTCCCTGGAGCCCTCGGCGACGTGGCCGACGAAGCCACGGATGAAATCGAGGACGGAGACGCCGAGGCTGCGCTGCCACGGGCGGTCGATCACCCGGATGAAGACGTAGACGGCGCCGGCGTAGAGCACGCACATCATCGCGAGGAGCTGAAAGTGGTGGGCGTCGATGACCCAGAGCTCCGGCGGGGCCTCCGAGGCTCGCGAGAGGTAGGGCATCAGGTAGGCGTCGACGAGGGGGCCGCCGAGTTCCAGAAACCGGACCGTCCCGCTGTAGACGAACAGGAAAAGCGCCGAGACGACGGTCTGGAGGCTGGCGGGGACGGCGGCGATCAGCAGCGAGGACTGCGAGACGGCCATGACGACCAGCAGGCGGAACGCGAAGATGGAGGCGAGGGCGATGACCAGCGCGTCGTAGACGAACGTCTGGCCGAGCGGCGTGAGCAGGGCGACGATGCCGGCGCCGATGACGATGGCGACGAGGATGACCTCACAGAGCAGCGCCAGCAACGACGACCGATTGGGGGTGAGTTTCCCGCCGACGAAGCGGTCGACGCCGGTGGTGCCGACGGAGGCGATGACCGTCGGCAGGCCGATGAAGAAGATGCCCTGCCAGGCGTCCCGGCCGAGGATGAGCAGGTTGCGCCACGTGGGCGAGGTGCCGCCGGAGTCGAAGGCGGCGATGCCGGCCATCGCGGCGATGGCGAGGGCGAACCCCAGGCTGGCGTACCAGCTGGGTGCGGTGAAGATGTACCGCGACAGCCCCGCGAGGTCGGACTGCGTCGCCGTCATGTCAGTCGCTCCGACGCGACGGGGCGTCGTAAATCCCTTCCTTCGTATCGGTCGTCGTCACTAACCATCGCTGGCTGTGTCCCGCTCTCGACCTCACCGACAGCGTTCGATGAAGTTCGCGAACAGTTCCTCGCCTTCCTCGGTGTGGGCCACCTCGGGATGCCACTGGACCCCGTAGAGTTCGCGGTCCGTGTCGCTCATCGCCTCGATGTCACACACGTCGCTCGTCGCGGTGTGGGTAAAGCCCGTGGGGAGGGCGGTCACCTCGTCGGCGTGACTCGCCCACACGCGCGTCTCGGGGGCGAGCGAGCCGACGACGGGGTCGTCCTCGTCGACGATGCGGACCGTCACGTCGGCGTAGCCGCCGTAGTCGCCGGCGTCGACGGTGCCGTCGAGTTCGACCGCCATGATCTGCATCCCGAGGCAGATACCGAGGACGGGTACGTCCATCTCGAGATACTCCGCACAGCGTCCGATCCGATCCATGTCGGGGCCGCCCGAGAGCACGAGGCCGTCGGCGTCGAGTTCCTCGGGAGGCGTGGCGTTGTCGACGATGTCGGTGTCCACGCCCGCGTCCCGGAGCGCCCGGTGTTCCAGGTGCGTGAACTGGCCGTGGTTGTCGACGACGACGATTCGAGTCATTACGCCGTCGTAATCCGGAAGCGCGTAAAAACGGATCGAATGTCAGCGCTCGTCGCGGCCGTCGCGCTCCGCTGCGGTCCGGAATCCGAGTTCCGCCTGCTCCTTGCTTCGGCGTTCTTCGCGGGCCGCGAGCGCCTCCGCGTCCGGGTTCACGTCGTCGTCGACCCGTGCCCACCCCGCGTGGACCTTCGCGTGACACCAGCGACAGAGGGCGACGGTTATCTCGTGGGCGGGGTCGTCGCCGTCTCGCTCCCCGCCGCCGTACGACAGGTGGTGTTCCTCCAGCAACGGCCGTGCGTCCTCGTGTGCCATCCGCACCTCGTCGAGCCCACAGCGCCGACACTCCCGGCCATCGGTCGTCGAGCGGTAGTGGGGGCAGTCACGCCACGTGGCGTCCTCGTCGGCGGCGACGCAGGCGTAGTCGTCGGCGCGCCGGTCGGCCGCGAACGTGGGGTCGTCGCCGGCGCGTTCGCGGGCGAACCGACACTGGCCGTCGCCGGTGAGATGGTCACAGCGGTCGGCGTGGGCGTAGGGGTCGTCCACCCCGACCGGCGTGCCCGTTGGCGTCCGCTCCATAGCGGGCGGTCGGTCCCCACGGTCATCAACCTGTTCCGACTACGGTTCGTAGCCCGCGTACTCCATCAGCTGTGCGAACACGTCGGAGTCCATCGCCGACTCGTAGACGATGCCCCCGACCATCCCGCCGGGGTAGGAGTCGCCGTTCATCGCGTGGCTCACCTTGTGACAGTGCATGAGGTAGATGCCGGGGTCGGCGTCCGCCTCGAACTCGATGGTCTTGCGCTCCGCGGGCGCCAAGTCGAGGATGTCCTCCTCGTACTGGGCGACCTCGGGAATTTGTGACCCGTCCTTCTCGACCACCCGGAACCGGTGGTTGTGGGTGTGGATCGGGTGGTTCATGTAGCCGTTGTTGGCGAAGTGGATCCGAACGGTGTCGCCCTGCGAGACGAGGACCGGCGATCCGTCCTCCGGGTGGAGCGTCCGGGGGGCCGCGCGGCCGTTGATGGTGAACACGTCCGGCTTGCGGTCGCGGGGGCTGTAACTCACCGACTCGCCGGCCATCTGCCGGTTGAGTCGGGAGTCCCAGTCCTTGACGGTCATGAACAACTCCTGATCCGCCGGCTCGTACCCCTTCGGATCGACGCGGAAGACGCCGTACATCCCCATGTCGATGTGGCGGTGGGTCTGGTAGTGGCAGTGATAGAGGTGGGTGCCCGGCACGTTCGCCGGAATCTCGTAGGTGTGTTTCTCGCCGGGCATCACCGTGATGCCCGTCGTCGTCGGGACGCCGTCGTTCTCCCACGTCTTGCGGACGCCGTGGAAGTGGACGGTCCAAGACTGATATGTGTATTATAATTGCTGATTCAGTAGGTAGAGACAGTATGTTGCAACTCAACGGACGTTAACAGAGTAAACACTATGGGGAAAAAGAGTGCCCGACAGCGTGAAACCTCTCGGGGAAAGTGATAGGTTGTTTTCTTGCGCGTGTTTACAACAACGTATTAATATCTATTGTACATGGAATGAAACAGCTACATGGAAAGATAGAACGTAGTTGGGGCCCGACTCCACGTACTTGACACCGGAGGCACGCGAGGTATCGATCCGACGGCACTGGCAAATCTTATCAAGTTTCTTATACTACCCCCATGCCGTCTGTCGATTGCTCTCTAACGCCCTCAGCGGACCTACAATCGATCCCAGTGGGTAGATGATACGAAGCACTCGCAGACTATTCGAGCGGCACACAGCGGCACACAGCGGCACACAGCGCCCTCAGAGCCGACGTGAGAATACACTCACAGACTGATTCCTCTCTAACGCCCTCAGACGGCTCACAATCGATTTGAA
>Ga0209917_1000275_pt1 | contig 21747 bp, 26 predicted proteins | sample SalPon2_C_H2O_MG_FD_185710 | JGI IMG/M metagenome (GOLD analysis project Ga0209917, IMG submission 185710) | Salt pond water microbial communities from South San Francisco under conditions of wetland restoration - Salt Pond MetaG R2_C_H2O_MG... | ecosystem: Environmental > Aquatic > Non-marine... | reverse complement strand
CGTGCGGACCGCCGTCGCCGTCGACGCGAGCGAGGACCGCGCTATCGAGCTGGCCCGTCGGCTGGACGACTGATATCGCCGACCGTAACTTCCGCCGGCCGGTTATGGCCGAACGTCACGCGGACCTCGCCGAAACCGTCCCGTTGTCCACCCGTGACGTGGTAGAACCGGTCGTGTGTTTCCGTCCCACGCAACGTTTAAGCCGTCAGTGGCCCATCATTCGAACATGGCTTCGAAGCGTTCCACCGCCACGCGTACTGCCGCTCGGACGAGTTCCATCGAGGGCTCCGGCATCTCCTTTACACGCGCGGGCAATTTCAAACGCTTCGGAACCGGGAACGTCGTCGACGCGGGCAGGTCGAGGGCGTTACACCACCGTTCGGCCGATGGGTACGGCCGTTAACGTGGCATGAGCGTCTCACAGCATCCGGTCGCGCTCCGCCTCGAGCGACAGGTGGGCGGCGCCACCAAGCTCCTCGCCACGGTGATGGCCCTCCCGCTGATCGACGGGATTTTCCCGGCGTTGATCCTCGCGGGCGCGCTCACCTACCCGTTCGGCATCCTCGAAGCCGGCCTGCTCATCTTCGGCGGGTCGGCCACCGTCGCCGTCGTCCTCGCGGAGATGGACGGCTCGCCACGCGAGCGGATGCGCGCTATCGCCCTGCTCGGCGTAATCTTGCTCCCCGCCGCCGCCATCGAGGCGGCGCTGGCGCCGACGGTCCAGACCGTCATCGATATGGCCGTCTTCCAGCGCTTCGCCGGCCTGGTCATCCTGACCGTCGCGGCGAAGACGGCCAGCGCCCGCGTGGGCGAGTACCTGCCCCGACCGGCGGTCATCATCGGCCTCGGCCTCGTCGCCAGCCTCCAGCCCGCCGGCGCGTCCGTGGCGTTCGTCACCGACCCCGGCCTCGTCCTCCGCGGCGTCGCCGCCGCGGGCGTCGGCGTCGGCTTCGCCATGCTCGTCGCGGCTCTCGGGCCGACGCTTCAGGAGTCGGTCGACCTCGACCTGTTCAGGTTCGGGAGCGCCGTCGCCCTCGGGATGCTCGCGCTCTCGGTGCTGGGCCTGATGCCCACCGAAGCGCCCGTCGCGCTGGGTGTCCTCTGTGTGACCGCAGTGTTCTCGTTCGATCCGGATCGGGCGTCCGGGACCGAGGCGGAGGCGGAGGCGGACGCGGACGCGGCGGCCGCGGACGGCGGCGACGACGACGAACCGGCCACCGCCGACGAGGAGTCCCGCCCCTCGCCGTTCCCCATCGAGGAGGAGTCGCGGGCGCCGTGGCTGTAGCGACTGCGGATTTTTATTGATGGACGGTAATGCACGGCTATGAGCGACCGAACGCGGGCCCGGGTGTACGTCTCCGGTCGGGTCCAGGGCGTCTACTACCGGGCGAACACCCGCGACGCCGCGCGGGCGAGAAACGTCGACGGCTGGGTTCGCAATCTGGACGACGGCCGCGTCGAAGCCGTCTTCGAGGGCGACGAGGACGCCGTCGCGGAGATGGTCGAGTGGTGTCACACCGGCAGCCCGGCCGCCACCGTCCACGATGTCGACGTATCGTACGAGGAGCCACGGAACGAGTCGGGGTTCTCGATCCGACGATGACGGTTCGACGGTGACCTCGCTCCCCAGACTCGTCGCCGCCGTCGTCGGCGTCGTCGGCCTCGTCCTGACCCTCGGTGCGGGCTATCTGGTCGTTCGCGGCCCCTTCTTGGGCGGCCCGACGCTCGCCCCTCGGCCACTGCTCGCGACGCTCGCCGTCTTCATCGTCGGCGTCGCCATCTTCGCGTGGGGGAGCACGCAGTACGCGAGGCTCTGATCCGATCAGCGGTCGTCCGTGCGGTGGCCGCCCGAAATGGGGTGGAAGACGGCGGCGACGACGGCCGCCCCGGCGCCCGAATCGACGACGTGGTCGACGACTTTCGTCCCCCGCTCGCCCGTCCAGTCCCAGTCGCGGATTCGCCTGGCGTCCGCCAGGTTCGCGTCGAGGCGGCGCGCACACGCCTCGGCCGTCGGCGCGTCGTTCTCCATGAAGACGCCGCCTTCCGCGGCCAGTTCCCACCCGAGACCGGCGGCGACCCGTTCGCCCTCAGTCGACGACGTTCGCGACGCCAGCACGACTGCCACCAGGTCGCCGGTCGCCCACCGCCCGGGGTCGAGCGCCCCGACGCGTTCGACCGTCGCCCCCTCGGGGACGATAGAGGAGAGTTCGACCAGGTTGTAGTTGTGGACGTTCGCGTCGCTCAGCGCAGCGTCGAAGGCGCCGAGTTCGGTCCGGGCCGCCCCCGTCCCCCAGACGAGTTCAATCGGCATCCGTCCCTCCCTGGGGAGCGAACGGGTGACCGACGGATCGCGTCATCGCCACGGGCTTTGCGGTTGGATCGTTTATGGCTTGCTATCGTCGCTTCGGACGCCGCCGCCCGTCCGGTCGCGGGGCCACACGCCGCCGCACTCGGCGTCGCCGTCGCGGACTTCCCAACTAACCTACACAATTATACGGTATGGTCTCGACATGTAACTGGCATGATATCCGAACACAGGCTCCGGGCGCTGTACGCCGACATGGTGACCGCGCGGTACTACGAGGAGCGACTACAGGAGGAGTATCTGGAGGGAAAACAGCCGGCCTTCGACATCTCGGCCGGGCCGATTCCCGGCGAACTCCACCTCGCCGCGGGACAGGAGGCGGCCGCCGTGGGCGTCTGTCACCACCTCCGCGACGACGACGTGGTAACCGCCCCACACCGACCTCACCACGTCGCCATCGCGAAAGGCGTCGACCTCGAACGGATGACGGCGGAGATATTCGGCCGCGAGACGGGGGTGAGTCGCGGGAAGGGCGGTCACATGCATCTGTTCGACCCCGAGGTCAACTTCGCGTGTAGCGGCATCGTCGCGCAGGGCTGTCCGCCCGCGGTGGGCGCCGGCCTCGCCGCGAAAAAGCGCAACACCGACGGCGTCGCCGTCGCGTATCTCGGCGAGGGCGCGGTGGATCAGGGCGGCTTTCTGGAATCCCTGAACCTCGCCGCCGTCCACGACCTGCCCGTCGTGTTCGTCGTCGAGGACAACGACTGGGCGATCAGTATGCCTCAGGAGCGCGTGACCGACGTGGAGTTCACCTCGGAGCGCGCGGACGGGTTCGAGATGGAAGGCATCCACGTCGACCGCGACGACGCCGTCGCCGTCTACGAGGCGGCCGCCGAGGCGGTCGGGCGCGCCCGCGACGGCAACGGTCCGACCGTCCTCTCCGTCCAGGTGCACCGCCGGATGGGGCATTTCATGGGCGACCCGCAGAGCTATCGGTCGGACGAAGATCAGGCGGCGGCGATGGACCGCGACTCCATCGAGCGGATGGAGGCCCACCTCCGCGACCACGGCGTCGGCGACGACGCCATGGCCGAAATCCGAGACGCGGCCCACGAACGCGTCGACGACGCCATCGCGTGGGCGAAAGAACAGCCGAAACCCGGCCCAGAGAGCGCGTACGAGAACGTGTTCACCAACCCGCCGTCGGGCGTGACCGACACGGAACCCGACTTCGACCTCGCGGGAACGGGAGGTGAGGGCGAATGATCGACCGCGAACTGACGATGAGTCGCGCCATCGTCGAGGCCATCGGCGCCGAGATGCGCGACAACGACGAGGTGTTCTACATGGGCGAGGACGTGGCCGACTACGGCGGCATCTTCGACAGCACCCAGGGACTTCTCGACGAGTTCGGCTACGACCGGATCATGGACGTGCCGATAAGCGAGACGGCGTATCTCGGCGCCGCGGTCGGCGCCGCCCAACAGGGAATGCGCCCCATCGCGGAGCTCATGTTCGTCGACTTCTTCGGCGTCGCGATGGATCAGATCTACAACCAGATGGCGAAAAACACCTACATGAGCGGCGGCGCGGTGAGCGTCCCCATGACCCTGACCACCGCCGTGGGTGGCACCTACAGCGACGCCGCCCAGCACTCCCAGACCCTCTACGGTACCTTCGCCCACCTGCCGGGGATGAAGGTGGTCGTCCCCTCGACGGCCTACGACGCCAAGGGCCTCATGCACAACGCCATCCGTGACGACGATCCGGTCGTCTACATGTACCACAAGCGCCTGATGGGGCTGGGCTGGCTCCCGGCGCCCGAGGGACCGAAGACGCCCGTCCCCGAGGAGGACTACACCATCCCGTTCGGCCGGGCCGACGTGAAACGCGAGGGCGCCGACGCCACCGTCGTCACCCTCGGCCTGCACGTCCACCGCGCCCTCGACGCGGCGGCGTCCCTAGCGGCGGATGGGATCGACGTGGAGGTGATCGACCTCCGGACGCTCGTCCCCCTCGACCGTGAGGCGGTGATCGAGAGCGTCCGGAAGACCGGGCGTCTCGTCGTCGTCGACGAGGATTACCACTCGTTCGGCCTGACGGGCGAAATCGTCTCGTCGGTCACCGAGGCGGCACTCGACTCGCTGGAGGCGGTCGAGCGGGTGGCGATGCCCGACGTGCCCATCCCCTACGCCCGCGAACTGGAAAACGAGGTACTGCCGTCGACGGCCGATATCGAAGCGGCGGTCCGGAACGTGCAATGAGCGAGGCGGACCGCGTGCCCGTCGTCGCGGACGGCGAGTGGACCGACGACGTCGACGAGGAGGAGGGGGTCGTCGTCAACTGGTTCGCGAAGCCGGGGCGTCGCGTCCCGGCCGGCGAGAGCCTCTGTGAGATTCAGGTGGAGAAAGTGAGCGTCGACGTGCCCGCGCCCGTCGACGGCGAACTCGTCGAAATCGTGCGCGACGAGGGCGACGAGTTCACCGTCGGCGACACGCTGGCGTGGATTCGGCCGGAGGGGTGAGCGTGGCCGACCAGCCCGCGCCGCGCACCCTCCGCGAGGAGCGCACGCCGAGTCCGATGCGGAGGACCATCGCGAAACGCCTACAGGAGAGCTACCGGGAGGCCGTCCACGTGACCGTCCACCGTGAAGTCGACGCCGAGGCGCTGACCGCCGCCGCCGACGCCGCGGACGTGTCGGTCGTCGACGTGCTCGTTCGCGCCCTCTCGGACGCGCTCGACGCCCATCCCGCGTTCAACGCTACGTTCGAGGACGGCACGCATCGTCTCTACGAGGAGCACAACGTCGGCGTCGCCGTCGCGGTCGAGGACGGCCTGGTCGCGCCCGTCGTCGCCGACGTGAGGGGCCGGGACCTCGACGGTATCGCGGCCGAGCGCGAGCGACTGACCGACGCGGTCCAATCCGGTGACTACGCGATGGCCGACCTCCGGGGCGGGACGTTCACCGTCTCGAACCTCGGCCCGCTCGGTGTCGACGGGTTCACGCCGATCATCAACCCGCCACAGGTCGCCATCCTGGGCGTGAACCGACTGCAGGACCGGCCCCGACCGGCCGACGATGGCGGTGTCGCGTTCCGCGAGACCCTCCCGCTGGATCTGAGCTTCGACCACCGGATCGTCGACGGCGCCGACGCCGCCCGCTTTCTCGGGACGCTCGCCGAGGGTATCGAGGACGCCGAGGGGTACGTCGCGTAGGGCGCCGCGCCATCGGTGAACGTTTTGTGGGGGCCGAGTACCGCCGGTCGATGACACTCGCCGACGGGGTGGGACGCCGCCGTCCCGATGATGGCCTGTCTGACCGTCGCGACGCTCGTGCTCTTCACCCTGCTCCGGACCGACCTCTCGCTCACGGACGGGGAGGCCTCCGTCACCTACGTCGGCTGGATAGCGCTCGAAACCGTCGGCGTCGTGGGACTACTCCCCATCGGCTGACCGGGAGCGACGGATCGCCCACAGCACGAGGAAGACGCCCTCGACACGCGCGGCGGTGTACACCCACGGCCGGAGCGACACGTCGTCCTCGCGGGTCGCGAGACCCATCCAGAAGTCGACGACGCTGCGGGGACGGAGCAGTTCGAGGAGCCCCAAGACGAACGCGGCGAGACGGAGGAGCATACCGAAACCGACGACGGCGACGGACTTAACTTTTGTTGGATATATAACAGTATTCCGGACGCCGCCTCGTTCCTGCCATCTGGGAACGAGGACGCAGTTAAACCGCCGTCGCCGCCGAGACTCGGATAGAGCCTCGCTGTCGGGCACACCATGTCACACACCAAGCGTATCATCGTCGCGGGTGGCGGGCGCGTCGGGCTTCGGACGGCGCGCGAACTCGCCGACCGCGGCCACGAAGTCGTGCTGATCGAGAAGGAGGCAGACCGGTCGGACCGCGCGGCCGACGAGCGGGTCGGCGTGGTCATCGAGGGCGACGCCACCTCGCCGGCCATCCTCGAACAAGCCGATCCGGAGCGTGCCGACGCCGTCGCCGCACTGACCGACGAGGCTGGGACGAACCTAGCCATCTGCCTCGCGGCGAAGGACCTCGCCCCGAACGTCCGAACGCTCGCCCGCACGGACGCGGGGACCGAGGACGCCTACGACGCGATTACGGACGCGACGATCCTCCCGCCGGAGCTGAGCGCGTCGGCCGCCGCGGACGTCCTCTCCGGCGACGAAGTCCGGACCATCGTCGGCGATCACCACGACCTGGAGATCCTGGAGGTGGAAGTCGCCCCCGGTGCGCCGGTCGCGGGGCGGACGCTCGCCGATATCTCCCTACCGACGGGGAGCCTCGTCATTTCGGGGCAGGATCGCTGCTGTGTCGCCCGCGGCGACACCGAACTCCGTGCCGGCGAACGGTACGTCGTCGGCGTGGAGTCGGACGTGCTCGACGAGGTATTGGCCCTCTTTCGGGGGTGACGCCGCGGATCGACCCACGACGCCGGCCGCATCGCCAGCCGATCACCCCACCGATACCCACCCATGGTTGACCCAGTCATCGCCAGCCGCCTCCAGTTCGCGCTTACGACCGTCGTCCACATCATCTTCCCCGTGGTCAGTATGGGCCTCGCACCCTTCCTGCTCTACTTCACGTGGAAGGACATCCGAACCGGCGAACCGGTGTACGAGCAGTTACGCCGGTTCTGGACGCGCATCTTTGCCGTCAGTTTCGTCGTCGGCACGGTGACGGGTATCGTCCTCGAGTTCGAGTTCGGGACCAACTTCGCCGCCTTCGCGACGACGGCCGGCCCGCTCTTCGGCGGCCCACTCGCCGTCGAAGGGATGATGGCGTTCATGCTCGAAGCCACGTTCCTCGGCGTCTTCGTCTTCGGTCGGGAACGCGTCGGCGACGCGCTCTACATGATCGCTGCCGTCGCCGTCGGCCTCGGCACCTGGCTCTCCGCGGTCTGGATTCTCGTCGCCAACTCGTGGATGCAGATGCCGCGGGGGTACGAGCTAGTCACCCGGAACGGCGAGCAGGTGATCCACCTCGTCGACCCCATCGCGGCCTACGCAACCCCCCGCTTTTTCTGGATGTTCGTCCATATGCAGAACGCCTCGGTGGAGTCGGTGTCGCTCGCGATGGCGGGACTGAGCGCCTACTTCGTCTTCAGACACCACGTCTGGGAACGCCCCGTCGACCACGTGACCTTCTGGGAGACGACGCTCAAAATCGCCGTCGTCGGCCTGCTCATCACCGCGCCGCTGCAGGTGTTTCACGGCGACCTCTACGCCCGCCACGTCTACGAGACCCAGCCCCAGAAGTTCGCGGCGATGGAGGCCGTCTGGGAGACGGACTCCTACGTCCCCGAGTATCTGATCGCCTTCCCGACGAGTCTGGAGAGCCTGCTCGACCCACGGGCGAAGGAAATCTTCGGTATCGGCATCCCCGGCGGCGCCTCGTGGCTCGCGAGCGGCGGCGACCCGCAGGCGACCATCCAAGGCTTGGAGGAGTTCGAGGGGCCACAACCCCCCGTCGCGGTCGTCTTCTGGTCGTTCCGCATCATGGTCGCGCTCGGGTTCTGGTTCGTCACGCTCGCGTTCTGGAGCGGCTACCGGTGGTTCCGGGGCGAACTCTTCGCGGACGACCTGTTGCACAAGGCGCTGATGGCGTCGGCGCCGCTGGGCGTCCTCGCCGTCGAACTCGGCTGGGTCGTCACCGAAGTCGGGCGGCAGCCGTGGATCATCCAGGGGGTGATGAAGACGAGCGAGGGCGTCTCGCCCGGCCTCACCGGCGCCGAGGCGACGGCCACGCTCGTCGGCTTCGCCGCCGCCTACCTCGGCTTGCTCACGCTCTACGGCTACGTGATCACCCGGCTGATCCGCGCCGGCCCGCCGGATCGGGCCGACCTCGTGACGACGGCGACGACCGAACCGGCCGAGGGCGAGGTGCCCGCCGATGACTAGCGTCGAAACGCTGTCGAGTGGCCCGCTGTTCGGCCTCCCGCTTCCCGAACTCTGGTTCGGCCTCCTCTTTTTTATCTTCGCGACCTTCCTCTTTCTCGACGGCTTCGACTTCGGCGTCGGCGCCCTCTTTGCCACCCGCGAGGACGCGGCCGAACGGGAGCAGTTCCTCGCCGCCATCGGCCCGTTCTGGGACGGCAACGAGGTGTGGCTGGTCGTCTTCGGCGGCGCTCTCTTCGCCGCCTTCCCGCCCGTCTACGCCAACCTATTCAGCCGCCACTACCTGCTGATGTTCGCCATCCTCGGGGCACTCCTGCTCCGCGGCCTCGCGCCCGAGATGTACGAACAGCGCCACGACGAGCGGTGGCAGCGCTGGTGGGGGCGGGCGTTCGTCGCCGGCAGCCTCGCCACCCCGTTTTTCCTCGGGCTGTTCACGGCGAACTGGCTGCTCGGCTCGACGGCGCTCGTCACGCTCCCGGGCGTCCTCGTCGGCCTGACCGTCGTCGCGCTGACCGTCGTCGACGGCGTCGCCTTTCTGCGGCTGAAGACCCGCGGCGACCTGCGTGCCGACCTGCAAGCCGACGGCTACCGCGCCCTCGCGGCCTACCTCCTGTTGGTCGTCGCGACGCTCGTCGGCGTCTACCTCCTCGCCCCCGGTCTCCGGGCGACGATGCGCTCGCCGCTCGTCCTCGGCCTCGTGGGCCTGACGCTCGTTTTCGCCGCCGCGTACGCGCTGGCGACGCGAGGGGATCGATACTACCTCGCCTTCGTCGCGGCCGCGGGCCTCGTGTTCGCCCTCGTCGCCGTCGTCGCGGCGCTTCTCTACCCGTCGGTCGACCCCGCGACGGGGCTGACCGTCGAGGCGGCCATCGTGCCGACGCTCTCGCTCAACCTCATGTCCATCGGCGCTGCACTCCTCCTGCCGCTGGTGTTCGTCTACTTCGTCGTCCTCTACTCCGCGTTCAGTGGTCCGATCGAAGCGGGGGAGTCGTACTGATGGGCGATCCGTCGGACGCGATGCCAGCCCCACGGCTCGGCTCCCGGATCCTGGTGACGTGGATCGAACTCACGCTCGTCGGCATCACCGGCGGCCTCCTCGGCGACGCCGTCGGCGGCCCGCCGGGCTTCATCGTCTACCTCCTCACGACGCTGCTCACCGTCGGGGTGCTCTTCTACAACGTGAACGCGCTCGTGGCGTGGTGGGTGCGGGCGGCCGGCGCTGTCGACGACTGATAGTGTGTACTGTAACTGTTTTCGGGCGTGGTGTCGCCCCGTCCGGTAGCACGCCGGTACTGACTTCCAATACTCACTACGAGCCGGACGCCGTCCCCGTTCTCGCCGAGCGGAAACGAACTCCGGATATTTGAGTCCGCACGTCGTACGGTCGCGTATGTCAACTAAAGATCGCTTCGCGGACCGAACCGACGCGGGACGGCGGCTGGCGGCCGAACTCGTCGACCGCGGCGTCGACGCGGACCTCGTGTTGGCGATTCCGCGCGGCGGCCTCCCGCTCGGTCGGGCGGTGGCGGACGCGCTCGACGCGCCGCTCGACATCGTGGTCGCGTCGAAGATCGGCGCCCCCGGCAACCCGGAGTACGCCATCGGGGCCGTCGCGAGCGACGGGAGCGCCTGGCTCGACGACGAGGCGACTGCCTCGCTCGGCGTGAGCGACGACTACCTCGATCGGGAGCGCGAACGCGAGATCCGGGCGGCCCGGGAGAAGGCGTCGCGCTACCGCGGCGACCGCGAGGCGCCGGCGGTGGATGGAAAAACGGTCGTCGTCGTCGACGACGGCGTCGCCACGGGGTCGACCGCCATCGCCGCGCTCCGACTCGTCCGCGAGGGTGGCGCCGAGCGGGTCGTCCTCGCGGTCCCCGTCGGTCCGCCGGAGACGGTGTCCGAACTCGACGCCATCGCCGACGAGGTGGTCGTCCTGCTGACGCCGAGCGCGTTCGGCGCCGTCGGCGCCTTCTACGACCGCTTCGACCAGGTGAGCGACGAGGAGGCGATGGCGTATCTGGACGAGGCGGGCTGATGCAGACCTCGTCTCGACCGTTCACGCCGAACCTGCCGCCGGGGTACGCCATCAGGCGTCCTCGTGGGGCGGACGCGCCGGCCATCGCGCGGGTGTACGAGGCGACGTACCCGGAAGACACCGACTACCCGCTGGTCGAGGCGTCGGCCGTCAGATCGGCCGTCTTCGACGACGGGTCCGTGACGCCATTCGTCGTCGAGACGGGGGGCCGGATCGTCGGCGTCGCCGCCATCGAGTTCGACTCCTTCGACGAGGGGAACGCCCAGATCTGCAAGTTGGCGGTCCATCCCGCCCACCAGGGACGGGGGCTGGGCCGCGAACTCCTGAAACACCGGCTGAACGTCCTGCACGCCGATCCGACCTTCGACGGCCTCGTCTACTCGGCGGCCGTCACCTCGCATCCGGCGTCCCAGCACAACCTGCTCGCCCGCGGGTTCGAGCCATACTCGATCCACAAACACATTCAGGGCGGCTACTTCTCCCCCGAAACAGAGAGCGAGGTCATCGTGCTCTACACGCCGAGCATCGACTACGCCGAACGCGACGTGTACGTGCCAGAGCGCTACCGGCACGTCGTCGAGCGGACGCTGTCGGGGGCGTCGCTGGATCTCCTCGGCCGCCGGATTCGAGCGGTCAACACGGTCACGTACCCCACCGCGGAGGGGTTGCGGATGGCGCTCTCCCACGAGGGCGACTTCCTCTGGGAGGTGACGGCGGGCGGCCGCAAGTCGTGGGCGGAGACGAAATCGGAGTTGTTGGCGGCCGTTCGCGACGGCGACCATCTGATGGTCCCCATCGACGCCAACGCGCGACAGTTGCTCGCGCTGTACGAACCGCTCGAACGCGTCGGCTTCTCCCCCGCGGGCTTCGTCCCCGACTGGCTGACCCGCGACGGCGAGAAGCGCGACGCCTTCGTCTTCCAGCACCCACCGACGGACGCGCCGACGACGATGCGCGTCGTCGACGCGGTGAAGGCACTCCTCGACGTACTCGGCCTGTCGTATCGCGTCCTCGCGGAACACGACCGTTACTGGGAACTCGAACTGTAGGGCGCGTCCGCTGCGAACGCCGCGAGCGTCCGGCAGTAGTCGGGGAGGCTTTCGACGACGAGATACTCGTAGCCCTCGTGGGAGCCGTACGCCTCGGGACCGAACGCGACGCCTGGAACTCCGTGGGTGGCGAAGTGACGCAGGTCGCTCGTGTGGGGCTTGCGGACGAGGCGTACGTCCCGGCCGATGACGCGTTCGGCGTGGCGCTGCAGGCCGCGGACGTACGGGTCGTCGGGATCGGTGTCGACCGGCGCGCCGTGGCCGACGCTCTTGACGTCGATGCCGTCTATCGCCCGGAGCGCGGTCAGCACCCGGTCGCGGGCGTCGGGGTCGGGGTAGCGCACGTCGAGGCGGAGCCGTGCGCCGTCGGGTACCTGGTTGACGGCCGTGCCGCCCTCGATGTGGCCGTAGTTGACCGTCGTCGGCCAGTCGCGCTCGGCCTCGGCTTCGAACACCGACTCGATGGCCGGATACGCCGCCATGAGCTTCGCGATGGCGTTCTCACCGTATTCGGGCGTCGCGGCGTGTGCGCTCTCGCCCGTCGTCGACAGGTCGATCCGGATCACCCCCTTCTGCCGGTGGACGATGTCCATGTAGCCGTCGAGGTTGTTGGGCTCGCCCGTGATACAGAACGCGGGGTCGTAGCCCACCTCGTCGAGGAGGTAGCGGGCACCGTGGTGGCCGCCTCGCTCCTCGTCCGTGACGACGAACAGGGCGAGCGACAGCGGCGATTCGTGGCGGGACAGGTCGCGCACGACGTGCATCATGGCCGCGAGGCCGCCCTTCATGTCGGCCGTCCCGCGGCCCGAGAGTTCGCTCTCGTCGATGTACCGCGTGGTGAACAGGGAGTCGGCGGCGGGGACGACGTCGAGGTGGCCGTGGAAAGCCACGTCGGGCGCCCGCGATCCGTCGAGCGAGACGACGAGCGACGGGACGCCCTCGTGGCGAAATCGGTCGATATCGACCGCCGCGTCGGCGAAGAAGTCGACGACGTACGACAGGGCGGCCTCGATAGCCTCCGGTCGGTCCTCGGTCGTGCGAAACTCCACGAGGTCGGTCGTCGTCGACGTCACCCGGTCCCGAAGCGACGCCGCCGACTCCTCGGCGTACGCGACCATTCGTCGACCCTTCGCGGCGTCGATATTTGTATCTGTTCCGCTCACCCGGACGCCCGGAACGCCCGCACGTCGTCGAGGGTCGGCACCCCGTGTCGGGCGCCCGCCGTTTGCGTCGACAGCGACCCCGCGACGACCGCCGTCTCGACGGCGTCCCGGAGCGACGCGCCGGCGGCGAGTCGCGACGCCAAGAAGCCGTTCAGCACGTCGCCGGCGCCGGTCGTGTCGACGGGGTCGACCGTCGGCGGCGTCACCGGGAACCGGTCCGTCGCCGTCTCCACGATCAGGGGGTCGCCGCCACGCTTGCGCACGACGACGCCCCCGAACCCGTCGAGGGCGTCACCGAGCGCCGCGTACTCGTGTTCGTTCGGCGTGAGGTAGTCGACGGCTTCGCAGGCGAGCAACGGCTCGACGCCCGCGGGCGGCGCAGGATCGAGGATCACGGTCGGCCGCTCGGCGTCGTCGGCGAGTTCGGCGAGCAGTCCGGCGACCGGGTCGACCGGAATCTCGTTTTGCAGGAGCAGACAGTCCGCGTCGCGGACGGCGTCGACTTGCCCCCGGACGTACGCGTCGTCGACGGTTGCGTTGGCGCCGGGGGCGACGACGATCCGATTGTCGCCGCTCGGCTCGACGAAGATGTACGCCGATCCGGTGGGGGCGTCGGCGACCCCGACCCGGTCGGCGTCGACCCCGGCGTCGGTGAGCGCCGAGCGGGCGCCGAACCGGCCATGATCCGCCCCGACCTTGCCGAGCATCGCCGTCGTGGCGCCGGCGCTGGCGGCTGCGACGGCCTGGTTCGCCCCCTTGCCGCCGTGACGAATCTCGTCGGCGTCGGGCGCGAAGTCCTCCGGCAGCGTCCCGACGCGGACGGTGTGTCCACGCGACGGGAACCAGTCGTACCGCTCCTCGAACGAAGTGAGTTCGGCGTCGGTCGCCCGCCGGACGTGGTCGACGTTGATGCTCCCCAGGCTGACGACTCGGCCCATCGTCTTCCGTCGCGGCTGGCAGCAACCTATACGTTCGGGTGCGACCGGACGCAGGCCGACCCACTGTATCGGCCCGGAAATGGGTTCGTGTAAGTATAGGGTAAAAAACATTATCTCGAATCGACGAAAGTGGGCTGAACCGGTCGATTACCGGGATTCAAGCGCACCGGTCGGCGAGACGTTCTTCGAACCTGATAATTATCACCAACGTTTATTTAAACGCCGATACGACAGACGTATGCTATGTCAATCCTGGCTGCCGTGGACGACGCGGAGAGTTCCCTCGTAGTACAGCGTGGCTACGAGCTCGCGCAGGCGTTCGACGAGGACCTGGTGGTCCTGCACGTCATGCCCGAGACGGAGACGACCGAGGAAGCCAAGTCGGTGGCGGAGAACGCCATCCGACTGTCGCTCGACGACCCCGAGAACGTCAGTGCAGCGGGCGCGCTCGGCGACCCGGCGCCGCGTATCCTCCACGAGGCCAAGGAGCGTAACACGAGTTATATCGTCCTCGGACCGCACAAACAGACGCCCATCGGGAAGGCCCTGATGGGGAGCGTCTCGCAGCTCGTCCTGTTGAACGCCGACTGCACCGTCGCGTTCGTCGCCGAGGAGTAGTCGTCGACTGCCGACGACCGATCGTTATTTTGTGGCCGCCGAACGGCGACCGTTCGACGCCCACACCAAGAGGGCTAAACGTGACACCGCCGTAGCTGTCGGTATGGACGGAGACGCGTTCAGCGGCCACTCACGCCGTCGGTTCCTCCTCGGGACGGCCGCGGCCGTCGGCCTCGCCGGCTGTCTGGGGTCGACGGACCGACCGGACCCCATCTCGCTCGCCGAGCCGCTGGGTTGCGATCAATGTGGGATGATCATCAACCAGCATCCGGGCCCATCCGGACAGACCTACTACCGCGACAACAGCCCGGAGGGACACGACCCGCCCGCCCGCTTCTGTAGCACGGTGTGTACCTTCCGGCACCGGTTCGCGACGGAGCCCCGGGGCTGGCGCCCGCAGGTGACGTATCTCACCGACTACGCCACCGTCGACTACGATGTCCGAGCGGAAGGGGGCGCACAGGTCATCTCGGCGCATCTGGCCGCCGAGGACTTCGCCGCCACCGAGGACCTGCAGGTGGTGGTCGGCTCGGACGTCGAGGGTGCGATGGGGCCGGCCATCGTCCCCTTCGGCGACGGCGATCTGGCTGCGGAGTTCGCGTCGACGTACGGCGGCGACGTCATCGCCGCGGAAGACGTCTCGCAGGAACTCGTCGCCCAGAGCTGATCCGTCGACTGTACTGGGGGTAGTCACCGCTCCCGAGGCGACGACTCCCGTGACGCCGGTACTGCCGACAGTCCGACGACGTTCCCAACGTCCGGGAATCGTCGCAGTAGAATTGTACTTAAAGCACAATATTCTACGGTATGACCGACGTTCGCCGACGGGTACGCGAGCACGTCCGGACCAACCCCGGCGTCCACTTCAACGCCCTTGCGCGCAACCTCGACATCGCGACCGGGCAGGCGCAGTATCATCTCCACCGCCTCGGCCGAAACGACGAGGTGATCGCCGAGCGGATTCGGGGGCGGACCCACTACTTCGACCCCGAGTACGACGCCTGGGAGCGTCGGTTGCTCGCGCTCTATCGGCGGGAAACGGCCCGGGAACTGCTGACGCTCCTCCTCGACGAGGGGCGACTCCCGGCCGCGGCACTCGCCGACCGACTCGACCTCGCCCGGAGCACCGTCTCCTGGCATCTCGACTCGCTCTCCGAGGCGGGCGTCGTCGAGACACACCGCGGCGCCCGCGGACGGGTCGAGGTGACGCTCGCCCGTCCCGAGGAGACCGAACGGTTCCTCCGCGAGGTGTCGCCCTCCCTCGCCGATCGGCTTGTCGATCGGTTCGTCAACCTCGTCGACGGCGCGGGCTACGGGGCCGCCGACGCGGACGACTGACAGTCGAGTCGCCCGCTCGACGGCTACGTGGCCCGCTCGACGAACGCACGCGATCAGGCGCGGAGCCACTCCAGCAGGCCGACGGTGGCTTGGCGGCCCCGAACCGCCAGCGTCGCGACGAGCAGGGAGCCGACGCTCCACCCGAGGAGCCCGGTGACGGCGGCCGGTACCGAGACGAAGCCGGCGCGCTCCGAGAACGCGACGTAGAGGACCGTCTCGAACACCAGTCCGCGGTAGGCGCTCGCGGGCGAGACGCCGAGGAGCGTGCCGAGATCGGCGTCGACGAGGCCGCCCGAGAGCGCCCGCAGGACGGTCACGTCGGCGCCGACGACCACGACCAGCAGGCCGACGAGCGCCAGGAGGATGGCCCGTCGGCGGGAGTCTGCGAGCGCGGAGACGGCGACGGCAATCGCGAGCGTCGTGAGCGCGAAGGTCGCCGTGAGCACCAGAAAGCGGACGAACAGGAGCGGCGAGTCGACGCCGCGGTGACTGGCAAAGACCGTCGTCGCGGGGGCGGCGCTCGCCGCGACGACGGCGCCGAGGATCAGGAGCGGCACCAACACGACCGACAGGAGCGCGACGGCGCGGCCGGCGTAGACGCCGACCACGTACGCCCACGGCGGAAGCGGGTAGGTGGCGAGTACGTCGAGCGTCCCGCGGATCGCGTCGTCGGTGATCGATCGGTAGCCCACGGCGAAGGCGACGGCGGGCACGAGCACCTCGACGACGAGCAACACGTCCACCACCGTCGGGATGTAGCCCGCCGAGGGGCCGTTCCCCGCCCGGGCGAGGCCGAAGACGACGAGCGTCAGCGCGGCCGTCAGCAGGAGATACGTCCGATTCCGGGTCGCGCCACGGATTTCGCGGGCGAACACGGCCCAGAACGCGTCGAGTCGCCCCGTCATCGCGTCGCCTCCGTGCGAACCGAGACGGCGTCACCGACGTCCACGAGGTTCGCGAACGTCTCGTGGAGCGGGCCACCCGTCCGCTCGCGGAGGGCCGCCGGCGTGTCGCTCGCGACGACCGAGCCACGGTCGAGGACGACGACCCTGTCGGCCGCCCGCTCGACCAGCGGCAGGTCGTGGGACGTGACGACGACGGCGTGTCCGTCGTCGGCCAGCGTCTCGACGATGTCGAACACCCGCCGGCTCATCACCGGGTCGAGTCCGCTCGCGGGTTCGTCGAGCGCGAGCACCGGCGGGTCGCCGGCGAGCGCCTGGGCGATGCCGAGCAGGCGCGTCATCCCGCCCGAAAGCGCCTCGACGCGGCGGTCCGGGACGGCTCCGAGGCCAACCCGTTCGAGCAGTTCGATCGGATCGTCGTCGACGAGGCGCGCGTAGAACGTCGCCGTCTCGGCCGTCGTATAGCCCGGGCGGAACGTCGGCGCCTGGGGTAGGTAGCCGAGCGGCCGGGTCGCCGAGGGACCGTCGTACGTCACCTCGCCGTCCGTCGGCGACAGGAGCCCCGACAGGATGCGCAGGAGCGTGGTCTTGCCCGACCCGTTCGGACCGATCAGCGCCACGACGCTCCCGCCCGGTATCTCGACGGACACGTCGGCGAGCGCGGTCACGTCGCCGAAGGTGCGGCCCACCTCCGTCGCGTGCAGGTACGCGTCCGTCACGCGACGCGCTCCTCCACACCGACGGCCGTCTCGTTGCGGGCCTGTGCGAGCAAGTCGGGATTCGCCGGCCGCCGAAGCGGCGCGAGGTCGATGATGCTGGCTTTCCGGAAGCCGGGCGTCGTCCCACGGAACGCCCGCAGGCCGCGTACGGTCGGGGCGGCGCTCAGCGTCACCGCCGCGTCGGTCCGGTGGAGCCGACGGTCCAGGTCGTCGGTCGGCGAGTAGGCGCGGTCGAGCGTCGGCGATCCGTCCCCACCGAGGGTCGTGTCGTACGCCCCTTCCCAGTAGTTGCCGCGGCCGTCCTCGCTGTAGATCCGAAGCGGTCCGGGGCCGGCGGTAGCGTGGCGGTCGTTGTCCACGAAGTCGTTAGCGACGACGCGGTTCGACGGCACTACCGTCGAGGCGGCGAAGCCCACTTCGTTCCCGTAGAGGACGTTGCGTTCGAACGTCGACTGCGTGGCGTACGCTACCAGCCCGCGATCGGTGTCGACGACGACGTTGTGGGCGACGTAACTCCGCGATCCGCCGGCGAATATCCCGCCGTTAGCGTGGCGTACGTCGTTGCCGACCACTGCGTTCTCCGTCGGGCGGGTCATGATGACCACTCCGCTTCCCACCTGTCCGCGGGCGACGTTGTCCGCGATCAGCGTCTCCGAGGTGTACATGAGGTGGACGCCGAAGCGGTGGTTCAGAAACGTGTTGTTTCGGACGACGGTCCCGTGTGCCCGGTGGAGGTAGACGCCGTCGCGGCCGCCCTCGACCCGCGAATTCTGGACCACGACCGACTCGTGCATCGCCATGACGCCCATGAACCCGTCGAGCCACTCCTCGGAGCCGTCTACCCGGAGGCCGTCGACGACGGCCCCCGGCGTCCCCCGGAGCAACACGCCGTTGGCCGGGGTGTGGATCGACACGTTCCGGACGTAGATCCCGGAGACGTTCACCGCGGCGACGCCGGCGTCACCCTCGCCGTACCCCTGCTGAATCGGGGCGTCCCAGTCGCCACTCGCCGACGCGTTCGCCGCGCGGGTCGCGTTGCCGACGCCGCGGATCGTCAGCCCGGTCACTGCCACATCGGCCGCCCGCACCTCGATCACCGTCCCCTCGCCCCCGCCGTCGACCGTCGCCCCGTCGCCGCGGAGGGTGAGCGGCTTCTCGATCGTGACGCGTTCGGCGTACGTCCCCGGCGGCACGACGACGGTCGTGTTCGGCGGCGCGGCGGCGACGGCCGCGCTAATCGTCGGGGCGTCGCGGCCGACCACGGTCGATACGTCCCGATCGAGGAGCGTCGTCGCCGCGGCGACGCGGCGGTCTGCGCGCGCCCGACGGTCGTCGACTTCCGACTTCACGCCCGCCGCGCTCGGAACGGCGGGCGGGTCGGCACGGAGCGTCGCCCAGTCGACGGCCCGGCCGCCACACGCCTCGGCGAAGTCCTCGGCGTCGCCCGCGTCCGAGAAGGGGACGACGACCGACGTGCCGGCGAGCGTCGCCCGGCTGCCGACGACGAACTGCGCCTCGGTCACCGACACCCAGTCGGGGTTGGTAGCCGCGGTGAGCGTGCCACCCTCACATCGCGGCGACCGCCCCGCGTAGTCGGAGGCGTAGACGGCGAGCGGGTAGCCGAACTGCTGTTCGCGGCCGGGTTCGTCGAGCGCCGAAATCGCTCCCGAAACGCCGGCGTAACCGACGACGTATCGATACTGCGAATAAAAAACCTCGACGCGTGGAATCGTGGCGCCCGCCTGTTCGGCGGTCTGTTCGGCCTCCGCGGTGACCCCGAGTTTGACCGTGTCCGCGTACGGGACGGGGTCGGGCCGCGCCGATCCCAGATCGACGGCGAAGGCGCCGACCGCCGCGGTCAACAGCAGGACCGAACACGCGGCCGCCACGAACTGCCACGTTCGCGTCTCCCCGGTGTTCATCGACCGACCGTTGGCCGGGGGCGTATTTACTTGGTGTGGTGTGGCCGTCTAGCCCGAATACTCCGCGTAGCTCACGCAGTAGGCCTCGGGTGCGATGTTGCCGGCAACGATGGCACACGCGCCCATCCCGTCGCCGTTCTTGTCCTCGATGTAGAACTGGCAGTTCGAACACTGCTGGCCGTCCTGCGGTTCCTCCTGATAGTTCACCGCTGACTTCGCGGAGAGCGTGTCGGGATTTCGCTGGGTGCCACCCAGACTCGTCGCCGTCTCGTACTCGGCGGGAACGGTGTCGTCGCCGGAGTCCATCGACCCCTCCGTCGCGGTCGCGGTTTCGGTCGCCGTGGCCGTGGCTGTGGCCGTATCCTCGTCGCCGCCACCACCGCCACCGCCACCGCCACCGCCGCCACAGCCGGCCAGACCGGCCGTGAGTCCGCTTCCGATCAGCGCGAGCAGTCGGCGTCGGTCAGGCTTCGTCAGTCGCTTTCCCATAATCGTTCGTTGTGTCTCCAGCGAGGAATAAACTCTGGTTCCCCCGTCGAAACCTGCGGCCGGCGGATACCGACCTTTTTATCGGCGTCCCGTCTACGGCCGTCGGGGCGTGTGGCCTAGCGGATAGGGCGAGAGGTTCCTAACCTCTCGATCGCGGGTTCGAATCCCGCCACGCCCGTCTCACTCGCTTCGCTCGTTCGACGGCCGTGGCGTAGTCCCTCTCGCTCACTCCGTTCGCTCGCGGGACTCCCGCCACGCCCTCTTCACCTACTTCGTTCGCGGGACTCCCGCCACGCCCTCTTCACCTACTTCGCTCGTTCGACGGCCGTAACGTAGTTCCCTCCGCTCACTTCGTTCGTCGTCGGTGCTTCGCGCCGACTGCCCGGGGGTTTTCGATCCCTCGCCGCTCGTTCCACGGCCGTATCAAAATACGGCGCGTTACAGCACCTCGTCGTCGACGGTCTTGGGTACGACCTCGGCGTCGGCGAGCGGCGCGATGTTGATCTCGACGCCGTGTTTGTGGGTCGGCCGGTAGCCGGCGGTCGTGATCTCGGCGTGAGCGCGGGCGGCCCAGTCAGATGGAATCTCGGCGGCGACCCCGTCACAGGCGTCGGCAATCTCGTCCGCGAGCGCCGTGTACTCGTCGAGGTCGCTCGCCAGGTCGGCACAGAGACGCTGCCGTTCGGGGACGCCGTCGTCGTCGATACGTGACTGGTCGGCGTCCGCGAACCCCTCGAAGTAGTAGGTCCTGAACAGGATGCCGTTGCTCGCGTAGTGTGCGGAGCCGATGAGGTCGTGATAGTATTCGAAGCGGTCGTACAGGTGGGCGGCGACCGGTTCGGAGCCGTCGCGGGCGTACGCCTCGAACGCGGATTCGAGGTCGTCGAGGGCGTCCAGCCGCTCGTCGCGGGCCTCCCGGACGGTGTCGTAGATGGTGGGGCTGAAGAGGTCGACCATCGCCACGCCGTCGCGGTCTGCGAGCGTCTCGACGGTGCGTAATCGCGACGCCGTCCGCTCCCGGAACTCGGCGACTCGCTCCGCGGCCGCCTCGGCGAGCGCCCGGTTGCGACGGCCGGAACTGACGGCACCGACCCGTCAGCCCGCGTCGTACAGCGAGTCGACCTCACCAGCCGAGAGGGGCCGGGAGTAGACGTGCACGTCGCGGATTCGCCCCCGGAACAGCCGGTCGCCCTCACCGCTGTCGGCCGTCTCGCCGCCGATGGTCGCGGGGCCGCTATCCGAGCCCCACGGGCCGGTGTCGTCAGCGAGCGTTGCCTCGCGGCTGCCGTCGACGTAGACGTGTCGTTCCGCGGCCGCGTCGTCGTAGACGCCGGCGACGTGGTGCCAGGTGTCGGTGTCGACGACGCCCGTCGGCGTATCGAGGCTGATCGTGTCTTTCCCACGGCTGTAAAATCGCACGGCACCGGGGCCCGGATCGCCCAGCGACAGCGCGTAGCCGCCCGTGTTGTTCTCGTCGTCCGCGAAGATCCGCTGTCCGACTCCGGTATCGCCGGCCGTTTTGATCCACGCGGTGATCGTCAGCCCCGAGCCGACCGGATCGTCGGGGAAGTCGGGAACGGCGACGTAGCCCGTCTCGTCGCCCACGTCGAACGTCGCCGCCGTGCCACCCACGAACGACACGTCGCCGACGACCGTCCCGTCGTAGTCGTTGCCGCTCGCGTCGTCGGCGGTGGTGGTGAGCGGATAGTGGCCGAGCAGTCCCGTCGTTAGCCCAACGCCGTCGTTGCGCCGACACTGTTCGGTGTAGAAGCCCAAGTCGAAGGTGACGCCGTCGCTCTGGAGGGCGTTCACGCGCCCCGGCGGGACGGCCCACGCGAAGACGGCGGAGTGGACGGCTGCGGTCCCGCCGGCGGCGGTGCCGGAGAAACAGTCGCGACCGGTGCCACCGCCCGTCGACGCCGCGACGTTGCCGGCGAGGTCGATTCCGGTCCCGGTCCCCAGCGTCGCGAGCACGTTGCGAAGCGAGTCGACCAGCACTGTCGACTCGTCCGTCTCCAGCGTTCCGTTGCCGTCGTCGACCCAGAGGAGCGCCAGCGTCTCGTCCAGCAACTCGACGGTCGCCGTCTCCTCGTTCGGATCCTCGCGCTCGGGTTCGGTCAGGCCGTTCTCGGCTACGCTTTCGATGCCGGCGTTCAACCAGACGTAGCCGGGGTTGTCACAGAGGGCGAACTCGAAGGTGACGAGGCCGAAATCACCCGGTTTCACGTCCTCGATGTCGACGACAGGCCGGTCGCCGCCCTGGTTCGCCAGCGCCGCCGGGACGTTCGACCCCTCACACGGCGATTCGGGCATGGCGACACCCTCCTCGGTCGCGTTGGCTTGG
>Ga0209917_1000271_pt1 | contig 21891 bp, 42 predicted proteins | sample SalPon2_C_H2O_MG_FD_185710 | JGI IMG/M metagenome (GOLD analysis project Ga0209917, IMG submission 185710) | Salt pond water microbial communities from South San Francisco under conditions of wetland restoration - Salt Pond MetaG R2_C_H2O_MG... | ecosystem: Environmental > Aquatic > Non-marine... | reverse complement strand
TGGAGATGAAAAAGTCAAAGCATCGTAATTAGCTGGATCAGTATCTCCAACTCCGCTGAATAATCCTAATCTAAGCACTCCACCAACAGTGTCTTCTTCATCTAGATTATCACCAGCGACGTTATCTGCTATAATGATTCCGTCATAGGTGAATGTACTATCAAAACCACCTGTTATAGTTATCGAGCCATTAGACGTATCAACATTAATTAGCCTATGTGGCTTCACTAATCCTGTTAGCTCTTGTTCGACTTGACTTATTTCAGAGTACCTCGATGTTATATCTACTTCTTTTGACTCAGCAGTCATATTGAATGAGAAAGAATAGTCTAATGATGTACCAGGGTTAAGTGATTCAGATACATTCCTGCCCACATTAGATGATATATCTAGAGTACCTGGACAATTACCTTCATTGCTGAATGATACAGTGGACTCAACTAATTCAGAGGGTTCAGCGTACTGTGGAAGTTCAAGATCAGTTGAGGTGAACTCTGCATTTCCAATCTCAACTGAGTCACTATCATCATCGCTATTAATCCACGAACCCGCAAGCTCTCTTTGTGAGATCACTGTATATTCTATTTCATCAACCGAAAGAGCTGAAGTTGGGACAGTGAACTCCGAGCTGAACTGAGTGTTGGATTGAGGTTCAAGCCCACGTGGGCCTATGGTTTCAGTAACGTCATTGTAATCATTAGAAACCTGCAATCTAACATCCTGTGGACACGAACCGGGATTAGCAACTACACCACTAACTGTTACATTTTCTCCAACACATGCATCTTCTGTAACAGTTAACTGTCTGAACTCAATGCTAGGTGATACAACATTTACAGTTGTTTCAGCATCACCAGTATCATTAAACTCTGCACCCTTTTTCGAGAAGGCTATAACCTCATAATCTATTTCATCTGAAGCATTAGCTGGTACAGTGAAATCAAATCTTACTGTTTCATCCTGTGAACCAGTTAGGGTAAAGGTTCCACTTTCTTTTGTATTTGAGTTGAAATCGTTTTTGAGTTGTGCTTTACCCGTGACCTCACATGACGACGTGGTGAATAGATCAGCTGATACTGTACCAGACCCATCTGGGCATATATTGGACGATGAGTTTATATTCCGTATCTTTATCTCTGGCTCTGATAATTCGATTCTTATACTATCTCTATCCGCCCTTTCCCACTTGAAATTTTCAAAGCTATATTGTTCTAACTCAAGTTTTACCCTAGCTCTTGTTTCACCTTCAGCTACTCTGGTTGTGAAACTCTCAGTTACTGTTTCGTATTCAAACGGAGGTTGGTTAGGACTTGGAGCTGCTTCTATGACTTCTTCTCTTACAACTTCTTGATTTATATCTTCATTGGTAAGAGTTAATCTGTACTTACCTCTTTTACCTGAATTTGTTATATTAACACTAAAGCTAAAGTCATCATCAGGGCATAGTGTACCTCCTTCTGGAACATCGCTAAGATTAAGACTGATTGGAGGCTTTGGTTCCTGAGTATTCAGTTCAAACTCGGTTTCATCAGTCTTAAGTAAATAACTTGGAAGAACATCACATGTGTATCCTCCACTAGCGTCTATATTCCCAACATCAACTTCAATCTCCATTCCATCAGTGACATTGAACTCTCCATCTAATGCCCCACCTTTGTCACCATCATCTATAGTAAATGAAGTCCCTTTTTCTATACTTTTGCATTTTTGTAGTATGGGACTATCTAATGAATCAGATTCAACTAAAAACCCTGCTAGTACAAATCCTGACCCTGAGCTATTTTCTGTGCATTCAAGCTCAAGTTCAACTTCTTCTCCTTCAACAGGATCAGAAGGATCTATTACTACTTCATCAATAGTAACATCAGCTGGGTCGTAGTCTGATAGCGTCTGTGGATCTACTATACCAGTCACTGAAACGTCAGTGCCTAAAACTTCTGGTGTTCTTTGCGACATAGCTGTATCTCTACCTGTTATGTTATACAATGTGTCGTTATTTATAATTGGCGATAGAATACAGAACGAAAGATCGTAAATGACACGGCAAACTTTATAAATTAATGCATCGTATATATCTATGTATGTCACAAGCAGAAAATCAGGTGAAAGACTTAATTCAGTACGCTGATGCAAGTCCAGTAGCTGGAGTGTACGGGAGCGTAGAACCAGCTACTGTTGAAGCAGGAGATGATACCACTTTAGAAGGTTCAAATAGCACGATTCATGCACTTGACGTAAGTAGCGCGGATGGAGATGTTACAGTTAGTCTTCCCAATCCGTCAACTGCTTCTATGTTGATGGTAAAAGTAACTGACGCTAGTAACAATGCTGTTTCACTCGGGCAGAACGACAGTGAAGAAATTGAAGGATCTGCTTCATCATTTGAGATAGTAGCAGCTGATGGTAATAACGTGTGCGTAGAAGTTGTCAGTGACGGTACAAACTGGCACATAGTCTCCCGTTACGACGGAGCGTAATCAGATAATAACTTTTTTTGTATGCAGTTCCTAAGAAACATCCATGTCTGAAGATGCAGTTTTATATGCTTGGATGTTTTAGTAACCCATATGGCAGGATTTGAAAGCCATGTAAAAGATGCTGTTTCAAGAGCAGACCAGAATCCCATTGGTGTGTTCACTGAAGCAGTTCCAGTAGACAGTAATGAAGAGACTAGTGTTACAGCTTTGCCCAATCAAATGCTATTCGTTGATGCAGAAGATAACCCAGTAACTGTAACACTTCCAGAACCCACAGCTAACACTTCAGTTGTAGTGAAAAAGCTCGACAGTACTGGTAATGCAGTAACTATCGAGACCCCCGTGGGTACTCAGACCATTGATGGTTCAGCTTCAGACAGAACTATCACTGGAGAAAACGTAAGTAGAGAGGTTGCTAGTGACGGAAGCAACTACTTCATAATTTAAACAATGACATACGATCCATTCAACGTAGACGATGATGATGAGATAGACTCAGACACTATCTCAGATCATGCATCAAGCCATGAAACTGGAGGAGAAGATGAACTCAGTGTTTCAGGTCTTTCAGGGGATCTAAATGATGAACAGGATCCAAAGGCCCACGCCGATGAGCATGCAGATAGTGGGGCTGATTCTGTTGATCATGACACTCTTACTAACTATGTGTCCGATGAGCACGTAGATCACACTGGTGTTGATGTGACTGCAGGCTCAGGGCTTACAGGTGGAGGTAGCATTGATTCTACTGTCACTGTAGATGGTCACTCAACTTCAGTAGTTACATCTGATTACACTATAACTGATGAGAATGAAATTGTGATTTCAGATGGATCGAGCTCAGCAGTGACTATAACACTTCCTTCGCCAAGTACAGACTTAGATCTAGTAGTATCAGCGATAAATACATCTTCAAATAATACTACAATAACTGCACCTGGGACTGAAAACCTTAATGGCTCAGATCAGGACTTGACTATTTCTTCAGACTATGATGCTGGAACTCTTAGAATCGTGAGTGATGGTTCTGAGTTCTTTGCAATCTAGTCAACGAATATATTTGAGAATCCACCTATTGTAGGGTCGGGTTCCACAGCAAACTCAAATATTTCATCAGGATAATCAGTTATAACTCTATCTAGAGCATCCAAGTAATCACCAACCCATTCTGTTCTACTTCTGGACTCAATCGCTTTCCGTGTGACAGAATACGTTCTTTCTTTCCATAATTGGAAAGGTTTAGTGCATCCTCCGGTAGCTTTTGTGATCATATCTTCAGAACAAATTGAAGGTATGCCATTTATCCATATGACCCCCACACCCGTTGATTTTGAAAACGATTCTATCGATTCTTTAAGTTTTCTCCGTCTTGGAGTCTGCATTACGAAAATAGCATCGCTAACTTGCTCTTTATAAATGGACGATTGTATAATACCTTTTAATGCCGATGTACCATGTTCAACTGATTTGACCTCAAATGCAAGTTTTTCATTCTGAATATAGAGATCAGCAATGGTATATTTAGCAGTATCTACATGAGACATTCGCTTTTCAAAAATTGGGTCAACATTACGATCATGGTATATAAATGAACCCAACATATAGGAAGCTAGTGATTCAGAAATAGCTATTGATGACTCTGTCTCAATTCTCATTTTATTGGATTTGTATTAGTCTTGTTCTATTAATTGCAGTATAGTTGATGGCGCTTCTTGAGAGTAATTGTCTACAAATAGTGTTATAATATACTCATCTGTAACTGCAAAGTCTGTTCTTGTAGCAGTTCTTCTAACGTCAACAATTGATATTGATCTTCTTATAGCTGGTGTATACCTAGCTACTATACTTTTAGCCCGTAGCCCTCTCGGTTCGAATGGAGCTACTACTCTAAATTTAAGAATAGTGCCGTAACGTCCCTCACGTTGAGACATATAGGCACTATCTAATACATGCCCGTAAGCGTCCCCATAGCTCTCTCCTATTTTGAGAGCCATAGGTTCACCTCACACTATTAACTTTTACCTCAATTAGACCAGTAACATTTCCTGTCCCCTTATTAGTTAGAAAACTAGGAGAAGTATCAACAGTTAAATCTGATGAAACAATCTCTGTAACTTGTTCGGGGCTTTGTACTAAATGAGGAACATTAACTCCAGTTTTAACTAATGCTCTGACACGAGCTAGGTATAATGCAGTGTCTTTATTACCAAAGCACGACATTGAAACAGTAACTATATCATCGTCTCCATCGTGCTCAACTTCAGTTACTCTTTTTATCAACGGCATACAATACACTACGTTCGGGGTTTATAAAAAGATTTATGTGAGATATCGGCTTAATCTAGGTCAATATCATACACATAGATTAAACCGACTATAATAGCTACCAAAAACATTTGAGCTGCATCTATAAATCCTCCCCATAGCCCATTAACTCCATCGAAAAAAGGTATAGCTGAAACAGCCAGTTTTATACCTTCGGTTAAGAACAGCGCAAATATGACTGGTAGTGTCCCAGCTTCTTTTTCAAGATCATGAATACGTTTTCTTGTACTGTGCTCCCCGTAACCCGGAAGTAACTGTTTTAAGTCCATTAGAATCTTATTCCCTCTTCCTTTTGCCTCTTGTAGTTATTGTGTTCCGGACCTGATAACATTTTCCTCCTTTGGGATTTATACATAGCTGCATAGGGTCTATAAGCAACTTCTCCCATCACAGAGAACTGAAACTTCTTAGTTATTTGCTCTTCCAGTAAGACTTGTATGAGTTCCTGTTGATCTAAATCAGTTTCAAAGTTTCCTATATTCTTCAATACACTAGTTCTAACAGCTGAATTATTTCCAGGTAGATTCCATGTGTTAACTATACTGTGCTTTATTTTCTGTGGTCTAGTAAACAATGGATCTTTAGAGTATATATTGCCAAAAGCTGCAACTACATTATCATCTTCGAAAGGCTTTGCTATTTCATCTACCCAACCTTCAGAGTATATATCTCCGGCATCAGCTGAAAGAACAACATCAGGCTTTGATTCTTCTATACCCATGTTTCTTGCTGTCAGTATTCCACGCGGGGAGAATAAAACATCATCAACATACTCTCTAGCTATATTTACTGTATCATCAGTAGAATATGAGTCAATCAGTATTAACCCCACGTCACCGTTCTTAACTGGATCCTGCCTGTATAAAGACTCTAGTGTATCTTCGATGTATTCTTCCTCGTTCAACGTGGGGATATGGATTTCATAGTCTAAAGATTCATAATCAACATCTATATCTCTGTCACGTGTATACAACGCTTCAGATAACCTAACTGGCATAGCAATATTAGCTAGTCTGTTAAGTACCTTTGTCATTGTTATATCTATGTTATAGCAATAAATAAATATGTCTAAGTGTATTCTTTGGTAAAGAAGATACTTATTCAAAAGCGTTTTAAGTTACTAGTTCATAATAGTGTATGCAATGGCAGATAGCATTGACGTAGATGTTAGGATGGAAGAGGAAGATAATGAATCGTTTCAGTGTAGAGTCAATGTACTCGTCGCTGATCAAAGTGGTTCACCGCTTCCGGAAGCTACTATCAAAGTAAACAGTGAATCATATAACAAAGAGAAAAGTGCAGAAGATCATGGAATGAGAGCTAACTTTGCACAAGTCCCATTGCCTGCTAATATGACTATTACTGCCTCTGGATACAAAGATGTAGATGTAAAGTTAACAAAGGAAGATATTAACGGAACTGTGCGCCATAACTGGTAATACTTTATTTAAGTTCTTCTTATCTGTGGTTCTGGAAGCCCACCAAGTGCAAATGACAATTCTCGATAACCATTGGCTAGGTCAAACACTTCTTCTTCCTCTGAACTAAAGTATGTATACTTGAAATTGACGCTAGTATCGTGTGGATGGTTAGTCATCCATGCAGTATACACGACAGGCCACACATCTTTTGGCTCTGCTTCAACTCTAGCTTTTCCAAATTCTGATTCTCTCCCAGCAAACATACTCCCAGCTGATGAGTTAACTGAAAGGAACCATCCCTGATCGAGCAATATAGAATCTCTCGTTTTAACGCTAGAAAATGGTATTATTTGAATGTCTGCAGGGTCATATCTATCACTGAGTCTGTTAGCTATTTCAGAGTGAGTTTTTGATAGTGGGCCTTGTCTAGGCTCTATCACACATATATTTTCACTTTTCAAGTATAACCCAGTCATCCCTTCTTCTCTGGTATCATCCCTGTCCCACTTCGGATATGGGTTATTACCCTTAGAATCAACTATAGTTGGTGGTCTAAAGCCTGAAACTGATTTCTTTATATAATCAGCTCTTATATCAGCTGCTAAGGTACTTGTAAATGGAGCATAGTCAGTTAACCTAGGAAAGCCGAGCGGTCCTTGAGGCATTATGGTGCAATCTCTACATCGTAGATCCCCACGCCACGCGATTCGGCTTCATCTAAACTGTCTCGTAATTCAGCCAAACTTTTTAATGGGTAATCAGATACATCTATTATAACTTTAAAGTCATTCAACCTTTCGACTTTTTCAATTCTTACATCTTGCATGAAGTCGAACGTGGGTGTAACAATATTTTCTGCCTCTTCATTAACATCATCTACTGTGTCTGCTTCAATGACAAATGAAGCCTCACTTCCGTTATTTTGATCTACAAATGGGCCTACTGGTCTAAGCTGAGCAAACGGTCTATCCATGTATACATTTTACTTACCAGTAGTAATAAAGCTTTATAAAAAGACCCAAGAAATAAACTACACTACGTATTCGTAGCTTTCTTCTGTAACAGTTCCAGTAATTATTCTGTTCATCTCACTTTCTATTGCATTAAGCATTACATCTTCCATAGCATCAGTTACTTGACGGAGCTTAGTTGAAACTGAAAGTTTAACAGTCATTGAGTCCATGACAAAGTAGTCTACATCCATAACTGGCATTCTACCAAAATTACGGTCAAGCTCTGTATTGAGCTTGGATTCTAGATTATCAACTACTTCATCCATCATAGGTTCAAGCTCTGACAAGTCAGATGACGACATGCTGTATACAGCATTAAACCCTAATCCGGAATTGCTATTCATCTGTGCAAATGGCCCTATCGGTCTCTTATCTGATAGTGGACGTTCCATACTAGCTAGTATAACATCAACCTATTTAAAACTCATCAATCAATCTTCCATTCTAACTGTTCTTTTCATATACTGGAAAGCTATATCAAATAATTCTTTGTAATCTTCTTGTGTTGTTTTTTCTTCAGCTCTAAAGTGGGGATGAGCAAAAGTCCCCACGGGTGTGGGTCCGTTAGAATAATCTAAGTTATACTTTCTAAATTGTATTTGAAACTCCTCAAAAGCGGTTTGATTTATATCATCTCTTAGTTCATCAAGTAAGTCTCGCACTATCGGGATTCGCATCATACCCGTGGGTTGTTCTCCTTGCCACTGATCAAACTCATATGTAAACATACCACCATTGCTAGTATATTGTTGAGACGTTAATTTAGATCTAAGTGGGTGAGGGTCTTGACGTTTAGAATATATAATATCAGTACTTCCTGGCTCTCCTTCAGGCTTAGTAAATACATTGCCTGTTTGCCACCAAGTAGTGTAATCTGAGTATCTCTGATCGGTTTTTCTAGTAAAGTACCAATTATTTACTGAATCACTGAGACTTCTGTTATCAAAGAATCCCATACTAGACTGAAGCAATATTGGTGGGTCAGGTCCGTATCCTACTTCTGGAGTATTAGCGGTAAGTTGCCATACATGGTGAGCTAACTCATCATCAATCTGCCAGTCCCAATCTGAAGGTGCATCTAATTCGCTACTATCCATTGACTGCCAGTCTCTACCTGCACCTACAGACTTAAATGAAAATCTATTCTTTGATATAAATGGACCTATGGGCCTTTCGTTCTTAAATGGTCTTTTCATAATGTATTCACCCACATTAGTTATATGTGAAGTACAGAACTTTTTCGCTATCTTTGATTATAGGCTCTTCACATGCTACAACACTGTTTGCATATTTAACTTGTGCATCTGGATAAAATTCTTTTAGTTGATCAGCATAAAAGTTACCCATCTCAGTCATATCATTTCTAGTTACAGTACTAGATTCTATAGATTCTCCATCTCTCATTTGATTATGTCCTTCATATATGTAGTAATACAACTTTACACCCTTTCCATCTGCAGGTGGTATAATGTCGTATTCTACTGCTACTTTAATATCAGGATCAATACTACTGTTTCCTATTTGTATACTATTTATTGATAGACTATCGGCTGAATCAGATATATTATCTAATCCTCCGAAAGCACGTATAAACATACCCGGATTTGCTCTTTCAAACTCATAGTCATTCTTTAAGACCACAAGCGTGTGACGTACCCACATCTCACTTTCAGACGGCATATTGCGATCTAGTTGTGCAAACGGACCTATAGGTCTTTTATCCGCTAGCGGTCGCTCCATACATATTTATAGCACGTATACATTCATAAAACTTTGTCAATACAGAACATACAGCTATGGCTCTTGAGTAGTTATAACATCTGAATTTCTTCCATCTCGGAGAGGCAAAGTCATAGTGTTCGGATCAAATAGTGCATCATAGTAAAAGTCACGAGTTCTAAGTAACCCGGATTTAGGATTTCTTATATTTATTGGAGCATTAACTGGTGTATATATCGAAAGGCCGTTACGTGATAAACTAAATTCTCCACCAGGTCCAAACTCTTCATTTGCACTGTCAGATGCAAAGTCATTATATTCTTCTTGAGTAATAGATTTAGATAGTTCAAATGACCAATACAGTACATTGCTATCTGTATTGAGTTGTGTTTCTTTAGGCCATAGGTATGAAACATCTACTTCAGCTATTGGCTGAAACTGGAGAACAGCATTTTGAACATTCAGTCTCTTTTGGAGTGTATCTATTACAATAAACTTAGCTTCATCTCCTTTATATTGAGAATCGGTTACAGTTATGCGGGATCTAGGATATTCTGGATTTATATTGGAAATAAGTTGACCTTCATCTCCTGGTTCTACATAGCATTCGTATTTTAATGTTGATTCTTGTGTTGATGAGCTGTAGAGATTAGTTATTGGCCCTACAGGTCTCTTATCTTTAAGTGGTCTTTTCATTTTAAACTGCCTCAACTGTTACTCCAATTCTTTCTTGGCCTAGTGCATCTTCAATATCACTAACCAAGTCTTCTATGCGTGAAAGCATTGCCTTATTGCTGTTTAGTAATATTTCTATTATTACTTTATCAAATGCTTGCTCTTTAATCAACTCTGTTTCTTCAGTTATGCTAACGGACTCCACATTTTTAAACCGTTTGGTCAAGCCGTCTACTACCATCTGATCTACATTATTGTCTGGAGCATTCATTTCTATTTGTATGTTAATAGATGAAGATACTCCTGGACGACTTGCTCCTAATGGACCCCGAGGCATAGTATATCTATTACCCACAATAACATATAACTATGGGTCAAAGTCTTCAGGTGATGCTTCGACTAGTTTCTTGTGTAATTGTTTACCGTATCCCGTCTTATCTGTACTGCCTCCATTTTTACAGTATGCACACTCCCTTAAGTCATGATACATCAATTCTGATTCAGATACTTCTCTAATATTATCACCTATTGCACGGCAATCTTTATTAGTGTGATATACATTGTTCTCGTTTGTAGTAGCCATTACAGTTTTCCACTTAGTCATAGTTTTGATATTGACACACCGACGTGTGGTTTAATTTGTTTACTGTTTACCATAATACTATTTCACTATTACTGATACTATTAGTGCTAAGAATCTTGAACACAATAAGATTATTACAGTAACAAGTAACAAAGCTACAATAGATGAAGTCCAGTCTCTAGTCTTGTTCATTATATATTTACGGGAGATCATCTTTTTCAAGTAGTAGTTTGTAGTATTTAGATCTACCTTTATCGGTATGTCTAGTATATTCTCCACTACATTTTAAGCATTCTCTCATTTCATGGTATTCTACTTCACTTTGACTCACTAATCTCTTTTCACCCTTTAAATATTTACAGCTTGCATCTGTGTGATAAACAGTTCTACTTTCTCCTGTTGTATTTGCAGGTATCCACTTTTTGCTCATTTTAGTATTGTGTTTGGTTATCAATATGCTACCCCACGGGCGGTGGGGGTTTGATTCTAGATCTAGTGTATATTTTTAAAGCTTATCTTTTTCGTTTTCTATCTTCTCTTTGACGGCCTGTGCTACAAATGCAGATTTGTTAGTGTATCCAGCTCTTTTGTATAATTCCACTTCAAGCTCATCCTGACTGTCCATTTCTTGCTCTAATGAGTTAGGTAATGTCGGTCTGAAAGTCATGACTCCGATATATGTCGTTTATTGTCCCATATACATCAATATTACGATTTATGATGGCGCATATCGGTATTTATAGGACGGGGCAAAATGGGCCATTCTGGGAGATCTGTTTCGGTATAATGAAATCAAAAGACGACGGTATAGCCCCTGTACCCCCCGTTCTGGGGGTCTGGGTGTTCTAAAATAATTATATAATTCGTTCCGGCGGGGCTCCAATAACGGGCCGGTTACTGATTTTTTTAAAATTTATATTTTACGAAACAGCAAGCAACTAACATAAATTCATACGCGCGTTTTTAAAATTAAATTTCAGTGTACATGTTGTATTAGGTGTATAAGCAAAAACTTTATATGTACATCGCACGTAACGTAAAACGAGTCATGATAGACCAACCTGTATGCCGGTTGCCTACCCCGTCTTTCCGTAGACGGATTTTATTCGGTAGGCGCCTGTGTGACTCACGCAGGGGTCTATCCCATGACTCGGAAGACAGACTATGTCCGACGAAGCCAACCTACTCGCGACTAGCGGAGACGAATCGCAGACGACTAACGACGACTCTGGGTCTGCGTCCGACCCTTCCAAGACGTGGACGAAATACTTCGAAGACAAGCACAGCCGCCCCTACGACCTAGTCTCCGGCGGCGGAGTCATCCGCGAGGGTACTAAGAAGACGGCCTACGGCAGCCACCATGCGTGGTCTGCGCACCTAATCGAGGCGGTCGAGCCCCTCATCGGAGACGTTGACGAAGGCGGCGAGAACCTCCGGCAGCCGATATTCGGAGTCGAGAACGCGCCTACGATAGTCGAACGTCTTGCCGAGGCGACTGTCGAAGCCGTGGTCGAAGGCGACGGAGACCGCCTGCGTGCGATGGCAGACAACCTCGAAGGCGCGCGCGAAGACGACGAAGACGAATAGACACGTAACACCCCTTTTTTTAGGCGACTGCGTCTAACCGAAGGGGTGGTTTGCGGCTTTTTAGACGACTGCCGGTCGTCCTAACAGACGCAAGATAGCCGGGAGACACGTCTTTAGCCGCGATACCGAGACACGAGACACCTCGTGAGATACATGATAGTCACAGACAATCTGTCCACCGTGAGGCATAGCCGACTAAAAAGCGGGGCATCCGAGACATGGGCATAGATGACCTACTGAGCGACTCTGGCGATAGCGGAGGTGATAGTTCGTCTTCGACAAAGGACAAGTACACAGGATCTAAGTCCCTGGATAGAACGACCAACTCTCAAGGCAATAGGAAGTGGAACACCAAGATTGACTTCAGTACAGCGTATGTCTTGGTAGCGAGAGACCGACACGGACAAGTCCATGTCCACAAAGACACAGTCGGCATCAAGGACGAAGATGACCACTGGCTACGATTTGACGAGGACTTCCGTAGGACATGTCCATCTTGTAACTATTCCACAGATGACATGACACGTCTCAAAGCCCATCTACGTGATAGTCATGGTATCACAGAGTGGGACGAGGACGAGATAATCACGAAGACTGAACGTGAGTACTCTAAACAGTATGAAATGCTATTCAGACAACAGAGTAGAGCGGGGTGGCTCACGTTCTGTAACCTATGCCAAAAACAGCTAGACGAAGACCCTAACGAGGTTATCGAGAACGACCCCGCTAGGTTAGTTGAACTGAACGAGCGTGTCTATTACCCACCTAAATCAAAGCCCGACACTACATCTACGTGTCAGGTGTGTGGGGCAAAAGCCACAGACAACTCATGCTCAATACTTCAGATTAGACTGAAGGACCATAGCCGAGTTCATGTCTGTGCTTCCCACACGGTGGGTGAGATGGCCGAGGAAGGTATACTACAGTAACTTTCATCTAATCTATATATCAAACCTGTAGATGTATCTACAGGCGTGTTAGCCAGACACCGAGGTTCATATTCAGAGCCGAGAGTCACTGGCAGGTGTATTAGAAATGTACCCGTACTCCCCAGACATGGAGCCTGAGACTGAAGCATCGGCATTAGATGACCGCAACAACTCAGAGTCTGAATTCTCGGTAGACGAGGAATTGGCTTATTCCATCGGATACTCTGACCCAGACCCAGCAATCTAATATGAAACCCGAACCTGAAAACGAACAGACCGACTTAGACGGCATAGAACGACAGATAGCGACGGTAGAAATTGAGATAGACCACGTAGAACACATCGTAGAGAAACCTATTTGGGGCTCGCGCGCGCGCAAAGAATTGTATAGAGGCGACAATCACTAAAGACGATCACCAAGATAGACACACAGCTATGACTAAGCACAACGCAGTCTGGAATGATGATATGGTGAACAGAGATGAAACTTTCAGTGATGAATGTATGGACGAAGAATTAGATAACTACTGGGATTACAAGGACGATGACTGAACTTAACGTAACCGACTACCGACAGATGGAGATGAGAGACGTGGGTAATGAAGTCATAGTTGCCGGTGGAGAATATGAAGTCGCAAACTATGCTCCAACTGGAGCCTCACATAGCAATGACTGGGTTAGTGTAAACGGTAGCATTAGAGCACTATGTATAGGTTACTTAGACATGAGATATAACGTGGCCGTAGAGACTGAGTTAGGAACCCATACTATAATTATGGTTCCTGATGAAGATATAACCACATACGAAGACGTGAGATCACAAAACGAGGCATCTATGGACGCAGAGTATCACGCAGCACAACTAGTAGACGCATTACAAGATGCTGATGCTCCAAAACACATGTTAGATTACGCTGAAAGTGTGTATGAACAAGCAAGCGATATAAACAACAAGAGACAATAGACCAATGAAAAAATGGAGAGTCTACACTGTCACAGACGACAGTAAAGCCGGTAGTGACGTTATCGAGGCGGAGAACATGAAAAAGGCTGCTTCAAAAGCTCTTGAACACCCACGGTTTGAGGATGTTCTTGAGGTGGAACAGTTTGATAGGGGCAATATAAATCACCCCTTCCATAGGTAAAATACAACTACCAACTTTATTTATACACGACCCTTAGTACCTCTTAGCTTCCAGAGCTAGGGTTGATTCGCTGAACGAGGGAAATAGAACAACTGTTGATTAAACAGATATGGATGACAGAGAAAAACTTGCCGCAGTCGCAGCACTCGGGTGTGTAGACGCAGAAGATGTTAATGAGCACTTAGCCCTAATGATACAGTCAAACCTTGAACGGGATAATAGTGGCTTCATAGTTGAAGGCCCTGAAGATTTCGATGAATCAGAATTAGAATATCTGTATGCGGAACTGCGCCACGAGTTAGAGAATTAAAAAGTTATGAGTGATGAGAAATCAATACTCGACCAAATAGCTGATGAGATTGGCGAGATAACCGAAAAGCAGGAAGATGATGAACCCGACGAGTCTGAAGAACAGTTTAACCCTGAAGATTATTACAGGAACAAGAACGACTACGATGGTGGCTGGTAGATACACATGGATTTAGAAAGTAACCCAAAACTGAAAGAAGCACTTGAACAGGACGAATATAGAGTCGGATGCTGGAACGGTGAAGTTTCAGATGGTCAAGCCATATTGAGACATGACTCTATGGATGAAGATGTGGTAGTAGACGTTAATGAACTTCATGACATAGCTAACCTCACAACTATACTGATACTCAAAGATATAATTGTCAGAGGTAACAGAGATGACGTTGAGAACTTTGCTGAGTTGGTTAACGACTTAGAGGCATAGAATAGCATTATGAAACATTTTTTAAACCTGTCCTTCCTAGGACAGAGCCTGTGAAAATCAGCGAGAGCATATCGATGCTTGGGAGTCAAAAGACATACGATGACAGAATTTAATAACGAAGACGAAGCCGAAGAAGTACAGCACAACAGCGGCCCGATAGGAGTACACATAGACGGATGTGTGATAGTCGATACTGATGACCATATAATAGCAGATGAGATAGCAGACGGAGTCGTTAACCACCTTCACAAAGCCATCCATCAACTAGAAGAGTCGGTTGATGATGAAAAGGCTATAGTGAATATTGATAGGACCACCGACTACTTCTATCCAGAAGACTCTGAGTGAAACCATGAAAGTAGATCCAGATACAACCTCGTACAAGGTAGAAGGGCTTAAAACAATCAAAGTCGCAACCGATAGTGATAGGGATACACCAACAGTCAAGGTTATCAAGAATATCAGCACAGATGATGAACTGTATTTCTTGATAGTCAAAGAACCTCCAATAAACGAGATCACAGGACCAGACGATATAGAAACAGTTGAAAAGCACAAAGTAGCATCACACGAGAACCGATTCACAGTCCGAGGAGAGGTTGTAAATAAAGCCATAGATTACGCTGACAAACTTAGCATGTAATATATGACTAACCACTACACTATCGTAGCCGGTCCTAATGGAGAGCCCACGTTGTTAAAGAAGCAGATCGAGATCCGTGGGTATTTCTATGATGAAGTTATAGGAATGGTGAATTTCCACGGATGGGAGTACGCGGCTAGCAAGGTATGTGGGTACTGTAGGATGTATATAGAAGACGAAGACGAGAACGCAGAGTTTACTGATTATATCTGTACATGTAGTGAAGATGAACGGGAGCCTACAACCCTAGAACCTCCAGTTTAACTTCACCCTGACTGGCATTTTTCTGGTTCGATTCCAGAACAGGGCTTAGCCCGAGATGGCTTAAAACTACGTACAACCATGACGTTTTACAACTCAGAAGAATTCATGCTCTCATGCTTAGATGGAGAGTGTAGAGGTTGCATGGAGATCGACTTATCGGAATCGGGTATCAGCAACGAAGTTAATTCAGAGTGCCCAGAATGTTCACACAACTATAACGTGATACTCCAAGATTTCGAGGAGGAGCCAGAAGACGTAAAACACTTAAAAATATACGCATAGGATAATATTACATCTATATTTAAACCTGCTCTTCCTAGAGCAGAGCCTGTTAGAATCAGCGAGAGTATATTGATACTCGTGAGTTAAAAGAAAAAAGCTATCAAATATGAAAGTAGAACCCGATACTACAAACTATACGGTAAAGGCGCTAAAGGTTATCAAAAAGGTAAGTGATCGAGTCAAGGTCATGAAAAATATCTCAAAAGATGATGAGATATACTTCTTAATCGTGTATGAACCTCCAGTTGAGGAGATAACATGCCCTGAAGATATTGAAACTGTAAAAAAGTTCAAAGTTGCCGAACACGAGAATAGATTCGCTGTAAGACAGCAAGCTCTTGAAGAGGGCCAAGAATACTGGGATAAGATCAAACCATAAAAGTAAAATGCCATGTCAATAGATGTAAGCAAAGTAGTACACATCTGCCCTATTTGTGATGCAGAGTTCGGATCTCATGAGAAGGTCCGTAGACATATCACAAATACAGTAGACGAACAGCATCAAGGAATTAACGGCTTCACGATGGATATGACCATAGTAACAGATACAAAGGACATATGGGACGTACAGTCTGAACAAGAAATCCATGACAAGATAGCTAAGGCATCTGAGTACTTTGACGTTATCTCAAATGATGAAATACATGAGATAGCTGATAAGGCTGAAGTTCATTTCAGCCGGGTTATCAGAGTCTTTGACGACGAAGATATAACCTACCGCAGTTATGATATTAGATCTAAGACAAGCGAAAGTGATTTAACTCAAAAGCAGCGTGCTGTCTTAGAAGAGTGGAATGGGAAGAATGATAATCGATCTATCAGAGATATATCGAAAGAAGTAAATCGTAAGAATCAAGATGTTCAGGTTAGCGAGTCATACCCCGGAAATGTAATAAGAAAGTATGGCTGGCTGAAGTTACCTATATACGATGGTTCAGAGCTTAATAATGAGAGTCCGGAAAGTAGAGAAATAATTGTCGAGAATACAACTGATGAAATGTTAGACACTACAGATGCGTATCTAGACCCAACTAGTGAACCTACCGACATAGATGAAGAAGAGGACGATTCAGATAACAGTATTATCACTCAAGAAGATGTATATGAGGCATTTCTTGAATCCGATGTTGAGTTTACAGTTGTGCCTGATGAAGATGAGTTTGATGTAATGTCTAAACTCATCAAGTCAGGGCACGACGAAGTAGCGCGTCATATTTTCGAGTAGATTCTATATTATATTTCTTTGTTGCCACTTGTAGCATCCACCTCCTCGTGGTAAGTGGCGGGTAATGCTAAGTGATGCTAGAAAGATGTAACACATGGGGCTAGATGACCTATTAGTAGATGAAGATGACGGTGGAAGTACAGATGACACTGAAGATAGCTCAAGTGATTCTGGAGATTCAGAACATGAACCATCCGAGGTCCGTGAGGCAATAGAAAACAATATCAGAGAAAAAGCATTGAACAACTTCGATGATATAGAAATCTATGATGGGGAACTAAAAGGTGATGTTAAAGACTTTGCTATGATGTTCGCTTTGATTGGCATGGAATACACAGAAGTAGATCTTGATGATTTAGCTGGAAAAGAGTAATAAACACAAAAGAGCAATAAACACTGTAGAAAAACACACAGAAGATAAAATCGAAGACGAAACATTTTTACGTGCGTAACACGTATAGAATAATAGGTCGCGCCGAAAATAGCGTGACCTACGAAATCAATAGATGGGTTTCGCTGTTCACCTTACCATCTATGCCAGGACTCTAAAACTGTCCGTGGTGAGGTAATAAGGGAACTAGTAAACCAATGTCGAAAGACTACAACCAATCAGAGTCAGCTGTACCAAGCGAGAAAACTCTTGCTGTATCTGAAAATACAACTTCAAGAAATGCTTTTTGTATTAGTTCTTACGGAGCATTTCATGCTGTATCGTCACTAAGCCCTACGGGCATTAGAGAAGTGTTTTGTGACACTAATCCAGCAGAACTGAGAGAAATAGCTGATCAAGTAGACGAGTTTGTGAACGATGTGTACCCTGAAGATAATGAGGGGGCTATTAAAGACATGGCATACAAACGCCAGATTCTCTTAGTGATGGCTCAAGAAAATGATGATCTTTCAGTTGTCACTGAGACTAACGAAGGGGATTTCTCTACACCAGAGTTCTACACAGATAAGTAATATTCGTTTAGCTTAGCCACTTCATTTATTTTCTCACCCACGGTGGTCTGGAGTAGTGGAGTTCGATTCTCCACGTGGGTTTGACCTAAGTAAGTCGAAAAACTGCTTGGAGAAATAATGGAACTGACAAACCAAGGTTACTACAACCTGATTGTTTATGAAAGCGACACAAAAGACATGAAACACCTCTTCGAGCGCACAGGTGAACACTCTGATGAAGAGGTCAACCAGTGGATTGATGAAGCGCTCAGCTTCCTAAGTGACAGGCTACATGATGGCTCATATGACAGCGATGAGGATAGTGATATGCCAAGTAAGGATGAACTTCATGAAAAAATGGATGTGCTTGCTGAGATGAAATCTCAGATGGAGTATTAAACTCATGGAATACACAGTCGAATTTGAAGGAGACACATACGAACACGCAGAGTTCAGACAAATGATTCTCTCATACGGTGGAGAGATTATTGAGGGTTAAACTTAATGACTGAACTAAACCAAGAAACGCTTGAGGAGATGAATCACACCTTCCACTGGATAGAGTCACAGTATCACCAAGCACGCAATCTGGTGATGGAACTACAGAGATACAAGCGATATCTCGAAGATGAAACAAACGAAGAAGAGATTGAGGTACTTCAAAGACAGATAGATGAAACTGAAAGCAGGCTACTTCAACAGATGAGCGATATGAATATCGACCCAGATAAGTACCAGAAATAATGCAAGACGTTAGATGTAAGAAGTGTGGCGAGCCGTACAGTACTTACTCGTTACATAACGAGATTCCAGATTGGGAGGATCAGCCAGAGAACGCATACGAGAAGTTTATGCGAGGTGATGGCTGTCCCACCTGTAACTGGGGTGAAAAAGCCGGTGAAGTTTCAACAAGTCGAACAAAATCTCAGGATGAACTAGACGCAGATCACATTAAAGACATAATGAATAATACGGACGACGACCCTATCAAGTACATATAACACAGTTATGTACTCAAAGCGGTACTACTGCCCTAAGTGCAAGAAAACCTTGGACTACGGTGAATACGAAGAGCACATACTGGAAGAACACGCTGAACTTCATGGTAGCTTCCAGTATGAAAAAGAAGAATAAATATTACTGTACTTATTGTCAAAGATGGCTTAAGTACGGAGCATACAGGACACATATGATTAACGACCACGGAGTGGGAGTAGAATGATAACTAAAAAATACAATCTTACGGGTGAATACTGTAAGCAGTGCGGTGTACCGCTGGCTGAAGAGCTAGATAAAGATAACACAAAGTGTAAACTTTGTAGATAACAAATGGCTACTACAAATCTCAAAACATATTACTCTGTATTAGTTATACAGGGTGAAGAAGTATCGAGCTTTCAAGTAATAGGTGTATTCGAGAACAATCAGGAAGCTGTCGAATATGCTGAAGAAGAACTAGACCACACAACTCCGTATGAGGTTAGGAGTGCAAGATACTACTGAGATGAAAGACGAATACGCTTTCGGATGTTGGGAAAAAGATGGTAGAGAATGCCCGATTCAGTCTGCGGGAATCGAAAGAGATGGAATAGTTGATGATGTTGCTAGACAGTACGATAGGAATGTAGAAGAATTGGTAGACTATGTTAAGTTTGAAGGCATAGTTGATGGTACTGTTGCTAAGAAAGCTATCAAAATGACTAAGCAAGATCTAGAAATGAGGTGTTCAACAGGCGGAGATCAAATGTATGTAGATGTATGCGATGAAGTCTTAGAAAGCGAGTTTCAGAACTGAAATATAGTATTTCATCTTTGATTTATCCCTCACGGTAGATGCTCACCTTGTCGTGGTGTGAGGGCTTACCCACTAAGAAGCATCCGAACCGACTGTGCTAACTGAAAAAACTCGAAGCAACTATGCCAACTAGGAAATTCGAAGCTACCGAAGGCTTGCTCCACGATGACATTAGGAAGCAAGCTGGTCGTATAGAAAAGTCATGGCTCGAAGCCGTGATGAACTCTGTGGACGCAGATGCCACAGAAGTTGAAATTGAGATAAATTCAACACACAGTATCATCCGAGATGATGGTACTGGCATGTCTGAAGCCGATATTGACAAGTATTTCCGTCTTTTCGGCTACAAGGACGATGATGTTGAAGAAAAAGTGTACGGAAAGTTCCGTAGAGGCCGTGGTCAAATCTTCAACTACGGTAAAAACATATGGCATACCCAAGATAACATCTTGGTTGTTGATTTAGAAAATGAACAAGCCATAGTCGAAAAGGAACTCGATGCTTCATCTGATGATGAAGGTATTATCGAGTCTGATGGAGATAGGTTCATCCTTGATGCTGGTTCCAAGAATGACTTGGTATTCAACCAGCAAAAAGCGAACGAGTACTTCGACGGCACAGAAGTATTCGTCTGGCATTATGATGATCTAGATGATGTTAGTTCCAAGGTCACTGAGTTCAAGAAACTCATCAAGTATATCCCTTGGATGAATGATATTGAAGTACAAATCAATGGTAACTATGTTAACTATGACATAGATCCAAAGTTCGAGACTGACAATGCGTACTACGAATTTGGAGGAAACTCTATGTTCAATAATGCTTCTGTCTACAACATGGGAGCATTTGTAGATGACATGTCAGTTAACTCATCAACTGGTGATAGAGTCCCTGTTGACGGGATAGTCATCTCAAAGAAAGCATTGGATCTCAACAATGCCAGAACAGAAATCATCGAAGGAGATGATGTGTGGGAGACAATAGTAAAGGAATACGCTGGAAATGCTATTGACTTTCTGATTGAATATGATGATAAGTCTCCTACTCAGTCTCAATGGCTACTAAAACAGTGCGAAGTCAGAGAGTGGCTGTTGGAGGAAATTAAAGATATACCTCTCATCGAGGACATTAAAGGTGAGAAGCTGTCACTATCTGATTTATCTGGTTCAAAGTTTTCGTTTGCTCCTGAAGGGAACGCAATAGCTGAGGAAGCTATGGAGCGTAAAGGAGTAACGATGATCAAAGAATCATATGAGTCTGCGTTTTCTGCTATCAATAACATCGGTAAGAAGAAAGACTATACTGATGTTGTGAGGGATGAGTTCAGTTATGAAATGAAGGAAGTATCTCCGGACGATCTATCTAAAAAGCGGTCGAAAAACTTCGAGAAATTGAAGTGGTTAATCAATGAGATCACCCACGGGGAGCAGATCAAGCCGGGTTACTCTAACCACTACAATGTGTGGAAGGATACTGACGGCACTGTATATGTTGATAAGAACTATCTGAACTGCAAAAAGAATGTGTTCCTAACTGAGGTTATCGATGAAGTGATTAAAGTTCTATCGCATGACGGGAGCACTATGAAGGGCTTCGATAAGTCCTTTACATACAGACGGAACTACGAAAGAAACATGAACAAAGTATCATCTCATCGACTCCGCCTGTTGAACGGTACGTGGGACTCAGGACAAGATCGTAGCTTCTACTAACTAAACTGATACCCACATTTTATTACCCTATCGAAGCTATGGGCCTTGACGTGGCGATAGGGCTTAGTCGGACTAACACATAGCTGGAAACAACGACTTGAAACCATGACAGAAGAAGAAAACGAGTTGTACGACTACGAGATGCTAGGTAGAGCAGATACAATCGATAGAAAGCCTATTCGATACCACTATCCTGAAGACATGAATGTCCCTGCAGATAGTCATAGGATATTCGCAGAACTTGAAAGTATTCTTGATAATCATTCTCTATATAACCTAAGTCAGGAGCAGGTTTTGTATGCTATGATCTACTTTGGAAACGAGCGGAAACTAGATGTTGAGTTTGAACAGTTGACTGGTATGAGTAGAAGTGAAGCAGCTGAAGTTGAAGACAATCAGGGTGAGTAAGTTTAGTTAT
>Ga0209917_1000269_pt1 | contig 21949 bp, 18 predicted proteins | sample SalPon2_C_H2O_MG_FD_185710 | JGI IMG/M metagenome (GOLD analysis project Ga0209917, IMG submission 185710) | Salt pond water microbial communities from South San Francisco under conditions of wetland restoration - Salt Pond MetaG R2_C_H2O_MG... | ecosystem: Environmental > Aquatic > Non-marine... | reverse complement strand
GCTTCGACGCCGGCTTCGTTTATCCCTCCCGCCTCATGGAGGGTGCCGTCGTCGATCGCCGGCTCGGGGTCCCGTGGGTGAACGGCCGCGACGCGGTGGTGACTTCGCGCAACAAGGCCGGCGTGCTCGCCGCGCTCGACGACGCCGGGATTCCCACTCCGCGGACGACGCTGGTATCGAACCCGATCGACGAGTCGGTCGTCGAGGCGGCGGCCGCGTCGTTCTCGTACCCCGTCGTGGTCAAGCCGAACTCGGCGACCCGCGGCGTCGGCGTCGCGGTCGCCAATGACCTCGATTCTCTCCTCGGCGTCGTCGACTACCTGAACCTCGTGCACGACTACCGCGCGACCGGCGACAAGTCGTACCTCCTCCAGGAGTTCCTCCCGGACGCCGCCGACTACCGAGCGATGGTCGTCGACGGCGAGTACGTCGGTGGCGTGCGACGCAGGCTCTCTCCCGAGGCGATCGAAGCGGGCCGCTGGAAGCACAACGTCCACCGCGGCGCGGAGGCGGTCGGCGTCGACCTCGGCGACGAAGCCCGCGATCTCGCCGAGCGCGCGGCTGCGGTCCTCGACATCGACTACCTCGGCGTCGACCTGCTGGAGACGGACGGCCGGCTCGTGGTCAACGAGACGAACGCGCGCCCCACCGTCGACGCAGCGACGAAGTACGAACCGGGCTTTTACGACCGGCTCGCGGCGCTGATACGGCGGACGGCGAGAAGCGACGACGGGTAACGCCGGCCGCGGAGCGGTGACCGGCTACGAGAGGTCGATCGACGCGGAGTCGTCGTCGCGGTCGAACTCGACTTCCAGGACGCCGTTGTTGAACGTCGCCTCGGCGGACCGCTCGTCGACCGGGACGGGGAGATCGACCGTCTCGTCGTACTCCCGCCGGTCGGAGACCGCGGAGATGGTGAGCGCTTCGCCGTCGCACTGCAGGGAGAGCTCGTCTTTCGAGACCGCCGGGAGGTCGGCGATGAGTCGGACCCCGTCGTCGGTCGTGTACGCGTCCACGTGCGTCTCGGAGCCGAACCCGGCGTCGTCGGGGCCGGCTCCAGCGCCGGCGCTGGCGTTGGCCATCTCGTTCATCATCCGTTCGATCTCCTCGAAGAAATCGCCGAACGGATCGTCACGGTCGTCTCTGTCCATATCTCACGTGAAGCGGGTAATCCCGATAAGCCTTCTGTCGGTCGCCGTATTGACCCGGTTCGGTACAGCGCGGTCGGCGGTGGTCGATACCGTTCGTAACAAATACGAACGTCTGTGACGGATACAGCCCGACTGAGTCGGTTTTAAGTGCCTGCGCGTGGCCTATTTCGAATATGAGTAAATCGTATCTCGCTGCGGGCGACGACGTGAGCGATGACGAGGTCGTTCGCGTGGGGCTCAACGGATTCGGACGAATCGGCCGAAACGTGTTTCGCGCGGTCACGGAGAGCCCGCGGATCGAACTTGTGGGCATCAACGACGTCATGGACTTCGACGACATGGCGTACCTCGCGAAGTACGACACCGTCATGGGCCGGCTCGACGGCGTCGAGCGCGACGGCGACGCGCTGACGCTCGGCGGCACCTCGGTCGACCTGTACAACGTGCAAGACCCCGCCGACCTCCCGTGGGACGACCTCGACGTCGACGTCGCCTTAGAGTGTACGGGCGTCTTCCGCACTCGCGACGACGCGAGCGCGCACTTGGAGGGCGGCGCGGACACCGTCATCATCTCCGCGCCGCCGAAGGGTGAGGATCCGGTCAAACAGCTCGTCTACGGCGTCAACCACGACGAGTACGACGGCGACGACGTGATCTCGAACGCCTCCTGTACGACGAACTCCATCACCCCGGTCGCGAAGGTTCTCGACGCGGAGTTCGGCATCGACGCCGGGACGCTCACCACCGTCCACGCGTACACCGGCTCCCAGAGCCTGATCGACGGCCCGAAGGCGAAGACCCGCCGCGGCCGCGCCGCGGCCGAAAACATCGTCCCGACTTCGACCGGTGCCGCGGGTGCCGCCCAACAGGTCCTCCCGCAACTGGAGGGCAAAATCGACGGGATGGCGATGCGCGTGCCCGTCCCGACCGGCTCCATCACCGAGTTCGTCGTCACCCTCGACGAGACCGCCACCGCGGAGGAGATCAACGCCGCCTTCCGCGACGCCGCCGATTCGGGACCGCTCGCAGGCGTCTTGGGCTACACCGACGACGAGGTCGTCTCCTCGGATATCGCCGGGCTTCCGTTCTCCAGTTACGTCGACCTCCAGTCGACGAACGTGATCGCCGGCGGGAAGCTCCTGAAGATCCTGACGTGGTACGACAACGAGTACGGCTTCTCGAACCGAATGCTCGACATGGCCGCGTACGTCCACGACGAGGCGTGAGCCGTCGACGCACGCGCTGTCCGCCGCTCGACTTCGTCCCGCCGCAGCACCGCCTATCGACCGCCCGGTAACCCACCACTAAGTAGCTCACCGTCCATCGCTCACTCATGTCTACGTTCGCCACCATCGACGACCTGCCAGCCGACTCGCGCGTCCTCGTTCGACTCGATCTGAACTCGCCGATCGAGGACGGGAAACCGCAGGACAACCGCCGCTTCGAGCGCCACGCCGAGACCGTTCGCGAACTCGCCGACGCGGGCCACCGCGTCGTCTGTCTGGCCCACCAGGGCCGTCCCGGCCGCGACGACTTCACCACTCTCGCGGGCCACGCCGACATCCTCGCCGACCACGTCGGGCTCCCGGTCGGCTTCGTCGACGACACCTACGGCGAGGAGGCGCTGGCGGCGCTCGACGCGCTCGACGCCGGCGAGATACTCCTCGTCGAGAACACGCGGATGTGCGACGACGAGCTGCCGGAGGAGTCGCCCGAAGAGAAGGCCGAAACCGAGTTGGTTCGGACGCTCGCGGGTCACGTCGACGCGTACGTCAACGACGCCTACTCGGCTGCACACCGCAAGCACGCCTCGCTCGTCGGGTTCCCGCTCGTGCTCCCGTCGTACGCCGGCCGCGTGATGGAGACGGAGTACGAGGCCAACACCGCCATCGCGACCCGCGAGTTCGACGGCCCCGTCACGATGGTCGTCGGGGGGACCAAAGCGACCGATGTCATCGGCGTGATGGACGCCTTGGACGACCGGGTCGACCGATTCCTGCTCGGCGGCGTCGCCGGCGAGCTGTTCTTGCGCGCCGCGGGCCACCCGGTCGGCCACGACCTAGAGGGGATGGACCTGTTCGACGAACAGTGGGAGCGGAACCGCGAGCTGATCGAGTCGGTTCTCGACGAGCGAGGCGACGCGATCCGCCTCGCGACCGACCTCGCGTACGAGGGAGAAGACGGCGGCCGCGCCGAGATCGCCGTCGCCGATATCGACGAGAAGCGTGACGCGTACCTCGATGTCGGCTCGGCGACGGTCGCCGACTACGAGCCGCCGATCCGCGAGTCCGACGCCGTCTTCGTGAAGGGAGCGCTCGGCGTCTTCGAAGACGAGCGGTTCGCGGACGGCACCGTCGGCGTCCTCGACGCGATCGCCGAGACCGACTGCTTTTCCGTCGTCGGCGGCGGTGACACCTCTCGGGCCATCGAGATGTACGGGCTCGACGAGGACGACTTCTCGCACGTCTCCATCGCGGGCGGTGCGTACATCCGCGCGCTCACCGGCGAGCCGCTCCCGGCGGTCGAGGTGCTGGAGGCGGCGGCGAATCGGTAGGAAGAGGAGCCGAGGCGGGAGTCGACAGTACCGCGGTACTCGACGCGCGCGACGGCCTACTCCTCGTTGAGGTCGAGGTCGAACTGCTCGTTCTCGGAGACCGCGTTCAAGACGACGCTCGTGTTCGACTCACGGATATCGGCGTCCGTGAGGATCGCCTTGATCTGGTCGTTCATCCCATCGGTGTCGGTGAACTTACCGATCGCGATCACGTCGTAGTCGCCGGTGACCTCGTAGACGCTCACCATCTGCTTCTCTTTGCGGAGCTTCTCCGTTACGTCGGGAAGCGCGCTCCCCTCTACCTTGAGTTGGAGCACCGCCGTCACGTCGTAGCCGAGCTTGTCGTAATCGACGATCGGTGTGTAGCCGCGGATCACGCCCTCGTCTTCGAGGTCGCGCAGGTGATTCGAGACGGTCGTGACCGAGACATCGAGCTCGTCGCCGAGGCTTCTGAGGCTCGCGCGGCCGTTGCTGAGAAGGGAGTTGACGAGTTTCGCGTCGAGGTTTTCGTACGTCATCACACCTAACCACGTGTTCAGGGGTTTATAATTTTACGAACGTCCAGCATTTTTGCGCGACTGGCGGTTCATGCGCCAAGCGATAAGGCCTTTATACTGGCAGATAACGAATGAAACGTCCAGAACATGACGGACGAACACGCGAAAACAGACGGCGGTCTAACGGCGAAAGAACAGGCGGTACTCGACGAGATCGAAGAGAAGAACGTCGACTTCCTCCGGCTCCAGTTCACCGACATCCTCGGGGTCGTGAAGAACGTCTCCGTGCCTGCTCACCAGGCCGAGAAGGCGTTCACCGAAGGGATCTACTTCGACGGCTCCTCCATCGAGGGGTTCGTGCGCATCCAGGAATCCGATATGCGGCTCGTCCCCGACCCCGACACGTTCGCGGTGCTCCCGTGGCGCAGCGACGGTGACGGCGACAGTGGGGCCGCGCGGCTCATCTGTGACATCGTGACGACGGAGGGGGAACCGTTCGTCGGCGGCCCGCGTCAGGTGCTCAAGAGCGTCCTCGAGAAGGCGGACGACATGGGCTACTCCGTCTCCATCGGGCCGGAGCCCGAGTTCTTCCTGTTCGAGAAGGACGACGACGGCAACGCGACGACCATCCCGCACGACAACGGCGGTTACTTCGATCTGGCTCCCAAGGACCTCGCGAGCGACGTCCGCAAGGAGATCATCTTCACGCTCGAAGAGATGGGCTTCGAGATCGAAGCCTCCCACCACGAGGTCGCCGAGGGCCAACACGAGATCAACTTCAAGTACGACGACGCGCTCACGACGGCGGACAACATCGCGACGTTCCGCGCCGTCGTCCGCGCGGTCGCAGAGCAGCACGACCTGCACGCGACGTTCATGCCCAAGCCGATAGCGGAGATCAACGGCTCGGGGATGCACAGCCACATCTCGCTTTTCGACGAGGATGGCAACGCCTTCGCCGACGACGACGACGAGTTCAACCTGAGCGAGACCGCCTACCAGTTCATGGGCGGCATCCTGAACCACGCGCAGGCGTTCACCGCGATCACCAACCCGACCGTGAACTCCTACAAGCGGCTGGTGCCCGGCTACGAGGCACCGATCTACGTCGCGTGGTCAGACACGAACCGCTCGGCTCTGGTCCGCGTCCCCGACGCCGCGGGCGTCTCCGCGCGCTTCGAGGTCCGCAGCCCCGACCCGTCGTGTAACCCCTACCTCGGCATGGCGTCGCTCATCGCCGCCGGACTCCACGGCATCGAGACCGACGCCGACCCCGGCGATCCGGTCCGCGAGGACATCTACGAGTTCGACGACGCGAAACGCGAGGAGTACGGCATCGACACGCTCCCGCCGAACCTCGGCAAGGCGGTCGAGGCCCTCGAAGAGGACGACGTGATCCAAGACGCGCTCGGCCCCCACACCTCCGAGAAGTTCGCGGAAGCGAAGTCACAGGAGTTCAGCGAGTACCTGACGCAGGTCTCTGAGTGGGAAGAGGACCGCTACCTGGAGACGTTCTAAGCGCGTACAAGCGTTTCTCTCTCTCTATTCTCTTTTTGCCGGCCGCTCTCGGCGCGAATCGCTCGTCAGCGTCCGCGTTCGCGAGACGATCGATCTCCGGGCCAGACGGTCACGCGAACGGTGCGCACGCCGCCGATCAGTTCCCGGGGAGAACCGCGTCACGCCCCCCGTCCGCCACGGCCGGCAGCGCGACCACGGCGACGACCGCGGCCGTCGTCGCGACGAGCGTGACCAGAAGCGAGTCGGCGAGCGCGTACGCCCCGACCCAGAGCGCGCCGGTGACCGCCAGCGCCGGAACAGCGACGCGAACTGAGACCGGGGGCTCGTCGCCGTCGACGAACCGCCAGCCGACCGCGCCGCCGACTCCGGTGGCGATCCCGATCCCCGCCTCGACGACCTCGCCGGTGTGACCGGCAAAGACGGCGAGACCGGCAGCGACGACGGAGAGCGCCGCGGCGGACAGGAACGCCGGCGTCGGGTCGAGTGCGGCGGTCGGGTCGCGGGGCGCGGCGGCTCCCTCCGACCGGAATCGCGGGTCGCCGGCGAGCCGGAGTCCGCCGGCGACGACGCCCGCGCCCACGGCGACGCCGGCGATCACGTCGACGAGATAGTGAACCTCGATGACGACGCGCGAGGCGGCGACCGCCGCCGCGACGACGCCCGCGCCGAGGAGCCGCCGACGGTGCGTCCAGACGCGGTCGTACAGCAGCGCCAGCGCGCCGTACGCCGCCGCGCCGCCGGTCGCGTGACCGCTCGGGAAGCCGAACCCGTCCGAGAGCACCTGCGCTCTGAACCATCCGGCGAGCGCGTCCGGGAGCCACGTCGGCACGTCGGTCGGGGGCATCGCTCCCGGCGGCCGCGGCACCGCGAACCACGCCTTGCCGACCGCGACGACGGCGTACGCGCAGGTGACGACCGCGATCGCCGTCGCGCCGGCGCGACGCGGCGAGCCGGCGACCTCCTCGCCGGCGAACCAGTAGCCGAGCGCGAGCAGGGCGAAGAGGAACCACGGGTCCGCGAGGTGGGTGACGGCGGCGAAGACGACGACCACGAACTCCGGGATCGCGTCGACGACGACGGTCTCTCCGACCCCGCGTTCGGCCGGGACGAGTCCGGTCACGCCCCGACCACCGTTCGGCCGACGCCCCCGGTCGTCATTTCCGGTCGCGTGCGTAGTCGAGCGCTTTTCCCGGCGTCTCCAGCACGTTCAGGCCGATGCCGACGATGATAAAGAGGGTGTACAGCCCGAGCGTCGACAGCCCGAGGATCACCATGGCGGCGATGGCGTAGAGGCCGTCGAGCAGGGAGAACGCCCCGAGCGTCAGCACCGTACCGTACAGCAACACGAGGTACGGCCCCCAGCCGCGGGCGTGTCCGCGACGCATCCGGCTGCGAACGTACCGTTTCAACTCGGCTTCGACCGCGGGTTTGTCGACGGTTCGCTCTTCGACATCGTCCTCGAACTCGTCGAACTCCGCGCGGAGCTCGCTGAGTTCCTCTCGCAGCGCCGCGACGTCCGGGGCCCCACGCGGGTGCTCCTCGTCGCCGGCACCGGCGGCACCGTCCGACTCGCCGTTCATACTCGGGGGTCGGTCGCGGGCGTGTTGTAACTGCCGGTCCGCGCCGTGGCGGGACGGGAGGCCGTCCCGGTCCGGTCGACGGGTTCCCTGCGGGGACTCTCCGGGGCGATCGCGGTCGGCGAGCACGACGTTGACCACGCCGCCGAGGACGACGACGACGGCGGCGAGGTACAGCCACGTGACGAGAAGCAGGACGCCGCCGATGACGCCGTACACCTGATACTGCCCGGCGCTCGCGGCGTACACCTGAAAGCCGGCCTGCAGGAGCGTCCACCCGGCCGCCGCGAACACCGCGCCGGGCAGCGCCTCTCGAACCGACACCGGGGGTTCCGGAAGCAGGTAGTACGGCGCGAGGAACACGACTGCGAGCACCGTCGGAAGCGCGAGGAAGCTCGCCGCCTCCACCGCCGGGATCGCGTCCGCGGCCGCGACGAACGCACCGACGGCGACCATCGTCCCGATGCCGACGCCGACGGCGACCACGACCGCGACCGCGTCCGCGACCTGCTCCGCGAGGGAGGGTCGTTTCTCGACGCCGTACAGCGTGCCGAACGCGGTGTCGAGCCCGCGGAACACCTTCAGCGTCGACCAGACGAGGGCGACGAGTCCCAGCACGCCCGCCCCGGTCCGGCCGCCGGCCGACGAGACCGCCGCGGCGACCGCGCCCTGTCCGGCCGGTGTGAGGAACTCCCCTGTCGCCGCGACGAGCCGGGCGGCGATCGTCTCGCCGAGCACCGCGCTCGCGACGACGACGAGCAACAGCAGGGCGGGGATAAGCGAGACGAACGCGTAGTAGGCTATCGCGGCGGCGAGGAACGTCACCTGCCGGTCGACCGCGACGGCGGCGACACGGCGAGCGGTGTCGACTGCGGCTGTCGCGTGGCGGGACACACGGGGTGATTCGGGGGATCGCGACAAAAACGAGAGGGTCTCAGCGGGACGGAAGACGATTCAGTCGCCCGCGTCGTCGCCGAGGATCGCCTCGCGCATCTCGGGAATCGACGCCGTGGTCTTCACCGCCGTGCCGCGATAGTGCGCGCGGCTCGCTTCGTGACCGGCCGCGCGCAGGTGCGCGACGAACTCGTCCATGCCGATCGCGGGCTCTCCCCACTGCTTGTACAGCCGGTGTTGGTCGTAGTGCGTCGGCGTGTCGATCTCGGTGGCGACCGTATCGAGCAGCTTTCGCGCGCGCTTCGCTTCGCCCATGTCGTCTGTGACCCGATCGCGAACCGCGCCCGCGAAGTCGGGGTCGGCGACGGGACCGAGCCATATCGGGCCGGCCGTGAGCACGCGGTCGCTCTCGCAGACGGGGCAGGCGTCAACGGGGTCGGCGATCAGCCCGGCGGTCGGCTCCCGCCAGAGGCAGTCCTCGCAGTGATCGACGTAACCGAGTTCGTCGACGCAGGCGTCCGCCGCCCGCGCGCCGGACTCTAATTCGAGGTACGTCCGCGCGTAGTGGCGCGAGACGTGCGAGCAGATCGGTCTCGCCGCCTTGTCGTAGCGCGCCGCGGTGCGGACGAGCGCCGATAGCAGGGTCCGAAGCCCCATTTCGGGGTGGTAGTCGGTGTTGCGGGGGACGGCTCCGTACTTGCGGATGCCGCTCTGCAAGTGCGCGCCACAGAGCGGCGCGGTGTCCGTGGCCGTGACGCAGACCAGGTTTCGACCGTTCGCGAACGCCGCGTCGGCGAAGGGGATCGGGGTTCCGTACGGATCCAGATCGACGATGTCGAACGGTCCGTCGTCGTACAGGAGGGCGTTCACGTCGCGCTGGACGGCCTCGCCGTCGAGGCCGTTGTCGGCGAGGTTCTCGGTCGCGAGGGCGACCGCGTCGGGGTCGACGTCGGCGCAGGTCACGTTGTAACCCTCTGCGGCGGCGCGGACGCCCCGGATCCCGGAGGCCGCCATCGCGTCGAGGTACGAGGCCGCACGCGGTTCGCGATCGCGATACGCGCGAAGTACCGCGACGGTGATGTCGCGGTTCAGCTCCTGTGTGGGGTTGAAGAAGACACCGCCGCCGGTCCCCTCGCTCGCCCCGTCGCGCGCTTCCGGAACGGAGACGGTGACGCCGCCCTCCTCTATGTCCATGCTCCGCGTTCGCCCATCCGGCACTAAAGGACCGCGCTCCGAGACCGCACCTCCGGCGGGAGCCGGCACCGGTCGCGTCCTCGTCGTAGAAGCACGGTCATTTTAGCCCGTCAGCGCGGATAGCGCATATATGACGCCCACCACGCCGAAGCGGCGAGCGGATATCGAGGAGCTCCGAGAGCCGAGAGCGACGGGCCGGGACGCTGGGACGGGGGGGTGGTAACGATGGCGAGTCCCGCCCGCGTGGACGCGCTCACTGACATCGCGTACGGCGCGTTGATCGTGTTGTCCATCGGTCTCATCGCGACGTTCGAACCGAACAACGTCGGCGTCGCGTTCGGTATCGGTGTGTTCGCGTCCTACGTCGTCCACGTCGTCTGGAAGATGGCCCGGTTCGACCCCGACTGGATGACCCGCGAGGTCGCAGATCAGGTCGGCAAAGAAGTGGAGAAGACCGTCGGAGACACGGTCAACCGGGAAGTGGAGAAGACCGTCGGCGATACCGTCGACAAAGAAGTGACCGGTAAAGTCGAGGAGACCGTCGGGGAGACGGTGGAGAAGACTGTCGGAGAAACGGTGGAAAAGACGGTCGGCGAGAAAGTTGAGGAGACGGTCGGCGAGAAAGTCGAAGAGACAGTCGGCGAGAAAGTCGAAGAGACGGTGGAAAAGACGGTCGGCGAATCGGTCGAAAAGACGGTCGAGGAGACAGTCGGCGAGAAAGTTGAGGAGACGGTGGAAAAGACGGTCGAGGAGACAGTCGGCGAGAAGGTCGAAGAGACGGTAGAAAAGACGGTCGGCGAATCAGTCGAAAAGACTGTCGAGGAGACGGTCGGCGAGAAAGTCGAGGAGACGGTGGAAAAGACGGTCGAAGAAACCGTACAAAACGCCGCCACAGAGAGCGACGGTGAGGGCGACGCGGAGGCCGACGCGGAAGACGACGCGGAGAGCGAAGACGAGGACGGAGACAGCGGGACTGACGCCGACGCGGCGGACGGCAGATCACAGTAAGACGGCCGGCGACGCATCAACGCACACAGGGCCGTCGAGACGAACATCCGCGCTTCCGCGGAGCGATCGCGAACCGATCACGGGTCGACGCGCGAGATCCACGCCGCCGGGTCGTCGATCTCGTCTGCGGTCGGAAGGGCCTCGGGGCCGTTCCAGACGACGCTCGCGGCCTCGATTCCGCGGGCGTCGGCGACGTGTGTGAAGAACGCCGCGCCGCGCTCGTACTGTCGGCGTTTGAGTCCGAGGCCGAGCAGGCGTCGCGCGAGCCGCTGTACCGGGCCGCCGCCCCCGCGCCGGGCGTCGAGCTTCCGGCGCAGGTCGGCGTACTCGCCGTCGAACGCGCGGTCCATGAGCATCTCCGCGTACCCCTCGACCGCGGTCATCGCGGTCTGGAGTTCCGCGAACGCGGCCGGGTCGAACCCGCCGGCTGAGAGCCCGTCGACGCCGCGCTCGACGCGAGATTCGAGGTACTCCGGGAGCCACGGTGCCGCGCCGAACTCCGCCGCGTGCGTCACCTCGTGGAAGGCGATCCACCGTCTGAAACGGGGGAGTTCGATATCGAGCGCCGACGCGACGCGGACGATGTTCGGATGGACGAAGTACAGCCCGTGGTCGGCGTCCGGCTCGTCGGCGAGGAGCAGCGGATCGTACTGGCCGAGCACGTTTCGCGCGAGGAACCCGAGCGCGAACGCCATCGAGCCGGTGTTGGCGACGCGAGAGAGGTCCCGCACCGGCTCCCAGGTCCCACCGATCGCGGGGGAGTCCCCGAGTGCGGCGGCAAACCGATCCTCGGAGCCGCTTGCATCCCGATGGGTCCCGTCCGGATCGGTCGCGGCCGCCTCGATCGGTGCCATCACCCGCCGGAAGGTGTCTGCGCTCGCGTCGATCCAGTGGTGGCGGTTCTGCACCTCGATCGTCTCCGGCACGTCGAAGTCGATCCCCGCGACCTCGCGGAGGCGTGCGTTCGCGTCGCGAACGTCGGTCGCGTACCCCTCTCGATCCGCGCCGCTGAGCGCGAGCCGCCCGGGATCGGTGCTCGCCTTCGCGGCCGCTGCGGCCCGGTCCCAGTCGACGACGCCAGAACCGGACGCCTCGGAGACGACCCGGACGCTGCGGAGGATGTCCATGTCGGTCAGAGGCGGACCCGATTCAAATCCCTTGTGCCGCGTGCTTGGCGGTCGCGGACGGTTGATCCGGCGGTTTCTTACTCGTGCCGCGACAGCCACAGCCATGAACCAGCCACAGCGAGCGTTTCTCGACGACCTGCTCGCGACCGCCAGCCCGTCCGGCTTCGAGACGGCGAGCCAGCGCGTCTGGACGGCGTACGTCCGAGAATTCGCCGACGAGGTGTCGACCGACGCGTACGGCAACGCGGTCGCGGTCCACGAGGGCGATCCCGAGGCACCGACGATCGCGTTCACCGGTCACGCCGACGAGATCGGATTCATCGTCCGGGACGTCCTCGACGACGGCTACCTCCGGATCGGTCGGATCGGCGGATCAGACCGCACCGTCTCGAAGGGCCAACACGTCACCGTCCACGCCGACGAGCCCGTCAACGGTGTGATCGGACAGACCGCCATCCACCTTCGTGACGCCGGCAACGAAGAACACGAGGACATCGCCGGGCAGTTCGTCGACATCGGCGCGGCGGACGCCGACGAGGCCCGCGAACACGTCGAGATCGGCGACCCCGTCACGTTCTCGACCGCCGCGGCGGAGTTGGCCGGCAACCGGATCGCTGCACGGGGAATCGACAACCGAACCGGGACGTGGGCGGCCGCCGAGGGGCTCCGGCGCGCCGTCGACGCCGAGGTAAAACCGACCGTCTACGCCGTGTCCACGGTCCAAGAAGAGGTCGGACTGCAGGGCGCGCGGATGGTCGGCGTCGACCTCGACGACGTGGACGCGTTCGTCGCGGTGGACGTCACCCACGCCACCGATAATCCGGACGTCGACAGGGAACATAGCGGGCCGGTCGAACTCGGATCCGGACCGGTGGTAAGCCGCGGGAGCGCGAACCATCCCGCCCTCGTTGAGCTCGCCACGACCGCCGCGGCCGACACCGACATCCAGGTACAGCTGCAGGCGGCGGGCACGCGGACCGGAACCGACGCCGACGCGTTCTACACCGCCCGCGGTGGCGTCCCGTCGCTCACCGTTTCGATCCCGAACCGCTACATGCACACGCCGGTCGAGGTGGTAGACACCGGTGACCTCGACGCGGTCGCAGACCTCCTCGCCGCGATCGCTGCTGGCGCACCCGACGCGACGCCGCTCGCCGTCGACGTGTGATCGGTCCGGCGACGGCACGCGAGCGCCGGTCTCTGTCACGGTAAACCGGGGCACGGAAGCGGCGAAACGGAACTGTTTTACAATCGCCTTTCGTACCCGAGAATGCGTAGAGGACGCGCGCTCTGGTGGTGTAGTCCGGCCAATCATATCACCCTCTCACGGTGATGACCTGGGTTCAAATCCCAGCCGGAGCATTCTCTTCCCGGTCTCGTCTCAGGAGACAGTTCTCTCGGCGGGCGATTCGACGGCCGCGAGCGATCTCTGGATCCCCTTCCGTCTCGCTTCGTTCGTCAATCACACCAGATCGGTTAGTGTCGGCCGACGCCTACGCCGGGTATGGACGCGCTCGCGACGCTTCTCGCCCCGCTTCGCTCGGAGCCGAGCGCCGCCGCGACGACGTGTGAACCGACCGGCACGATCTATTCGGCGGAGCCGCTGAGCCTCGTCGTGTTCGCGCTCGTCGGGCTGCTCGGCGGGGCCCACTGCATCGGCATGTGCGGGCCGCTCGTCACGACCTACGCCGACCGCATGCGCGACGACGCCGACCGTCCCGGCACCGGGTCGCGCGCGGACCGTCTCACGGTTCGACAGGTGCGCCAGCACGCCCTGTTCAACCTCGGTCGGACGACGAGCTACGCCGTCATCGGCGGGCTGTTCGGCCTCGCGGGGAGCGTGGCGTTCGTCAGCGCGCGGACGGTCACGACGGTCGCCGACGACGTGCACGCGCTCACCGGAATTCTCGTCGGCGGCGCGATCATCGCCATCGGGATCAGGTACGCGCTGCGGCTGCAACTGCACGCGCTTCCCGTTCCCGGCCTCTCGGCGGCGACCGGTGCCGTCACCGAGCGGCTCGTCCCGCGCGTCGACGCGTGGGTCGGCGGCTGGCGGATCGTCGGCCTCGGAGCCGTCCACGGGCTCCTCCCGTGTCCGCTGTTGTATCCGGCGTTTCTCTACGCGTTCGTACAGGGGAGCGCCGTCGGCGGAGCGGCCGCGCTCGCCGCACTCGGCGCGGGAACGGTGCCGGCGATGTTCCTCTTCGGCACCGTGTTCCAGTCCGTCCGCGTCGAGACGCGGATGCGCCTCCACCGCGTGCTCGGAATCGCCTTCGTCGCGCTCGGATACATCCCGCTTCAACACGGGCTCGCGACGATCGGCGTGCCGCTGCCGCACCCGCCGATCCCCTACTACTCGCCGTTCTGATCCGATGCGTTCGACGGACGCACCAGACGCGTTATGACCGGACGGCGTCTGCGATCGGGTATGGAACGCCGGAGGCTGCTCGGGAGCGTCGGCGCGCTGACGGCGGCGGCGACCGCCGGGTGCACGGCGCGGCTGTTCGGAGACGATCCGGAGGGTGTCGTCCTCGATCCACAGGAGGACCAGATCGCCGACAGCGAGGACCTCTCGTATCCCGCGTACGGTCAACCGCTCCCCGCGTTCGAACTCCCCGCCCCGATCGCCGACATCACGATCGACAGCGAGGCGCTCAACCGGACTGCGCTCGTGACGGGCGTGTTCACGTTCTGTCCCGTCGAGTGTAGCATCCTCCTCCGTCGGCTGGTGGGCGTCCAACACCGGGTCGCGGAGGCGGGGCTCACCGACGAGACGGTCTTCCTCCCGATCACGTTCGATCCCGAGCGCGACGACGAGGCCCAGCTACGGCGCAACGCCGAGACGATAGGCGTCGACCTCGCGGCCGGCAACTGGCACTACCTCCGCCCGGAAAGCCCGGAGCGCGCGAAGGCGGTGGTCCAAGAGCGGCTGGGAATCGGCTTCGAGCGGACGACAGAGCGGTCGCGGATCGAGGGGTACGACTTCACCCACCTCGTCGTGACGCTCCTCGTGAACCCCGACGGCGTCGTCGAGCGCGCGTATCGCGGCGAGCGAATCGACCGCGACCGCGTCGCGGACGACGTCAGCACCGTCGTGGAAGCGTTCGCGGATCGCTGACGTCACCCGCCGATCGCAATCGCCATCTATCGGTCGCTGCTGTCATCCCGCTATCCCACCGCCGACCGCACCGCGGCCGACCGCATGTCTGATCGTCACATGAAGCCAACACACATGGTCGTCGCCTCCCCACGACCGGTATGAACGTCGACGTGGTGGTGTACGACGGCTTCGACGAACTCGACGGGATCGGCCCCTACGAGGTGTTCGATCACGCGTTTTCGGTTGCGGGAGACGCTGGTGACGCGGGGCGCGTCCGATACGTGACGCTCGGCGAGCGCGAGACGGTGACGGCGAGCCACGGGACGCGCGTCGGCGTCGACGGCGTGTTGCCGGACCCGACCGACGAGAGCGCGCCCGACCTGCTCGTCGTTCCCGGCGGCGGGTGGCGCGCGCGCGATGAGGCGGCGAGCGCGTGGGCCGAAGCGCAGCGGGGCGACCTGCCCGACGCGCTCGCCCGGTACCACGACGCTGCCGTCACGATCGCGTCGGTCTGTACCGGATCGATGCTGTTGGCCGAGGCGGGCGTCACCGACGGGCGGCGGGCCGTCACGCACGCGTCGGCGCTCGACGAACTCCGCGAGTCAGGCGCGCGGGTCGTCGACGCGCGGGTCGTCGACGACGGCGATCTGATCACCGCGGGCGGGATCACCTCCGGGATCGACCTCGCGTTGCACCTCGTCGAACGGGAGTTCGGGAAGCCGACCGCAGAGCGCGTGGCGACCGTGCTCGAATACGAACGACGGGGCGACATCGCCGGCGCGGCGTAGACGAGCGCGTTGACGGGGCGGAGAACTCCGGAAACCGTTCGGATCGTCAGTCGCCGCCGTCGTCGGGGATCGGTGCGGCGTCGCCCGGGCTCTCGCCCGCCTCGTTGCTCGTCGTGCCGCCGTCGGCGTCCACGGTGATGACGGTGCAGTCCAGTTCGCTGCGGAGGAACGAGTCGATGTCGGGGTCCGAGAGCAGCTTCTGGACCATACGCCGCCAGCGTCCCGCCTGCTTCGAGCCGATGACGACGACGTCCGCGCCCTCAGCGACTATCTCTTCGAGGATGGTCTCCTCGACGAGGAAGCCGCGACGGACCACGTACCGCGCGCGGCCCAGCCGACCGAGGCGCTCTTCGACCGCGCGCTTGAGATCGCTGCGCGAGACGCCCCCCGAGTTCTGGTACAGATCCACGTGGAGGACCGTGAGTTCGGCGTCGCGCTCTTCCGCGACGCGGACGGCCTCCCGTAGCGTCGCCTCCGAGTGAGACGACGGCGGGTATCGAACCGGGACCACGACGAGGGTCATGTGCGAAACGTTGCACACCGGGCATAAATACCCTGTCGGTGACGTTAAAAGGTAAAGTGCCTCCCTCCCGGAGTGACGGCTATGGCCGACGAGGAGATCGACGACGTGGACAAGGCGATCCTGTACGCGCTCCAGGAAGACGCGCGGAACATGTCGTCAGGCGACATCGCAGAGCGGACCGGCACCTCGGACAGCACCGTTCGAAAGCGAATCCAACGGCTCGAATCCGACGGCGTGATCAAGGGATACAGCGCGAGCGTCGACTACCAGACATCGGGATATCCGCTCAGGATGTTGCTCTACTGTACCGCGTCGATCGTGGAGCGCGGCGACCTGATCGACGATATTCTGGCCATCGACGGGGTCGTCTCGGTCCAGGAGCTGGTCACCGGCGAACAGAATCTCCTCGTGACTGCGGTCGGCGAGACGGACGGCGACATCACGCCCGTCGCGCAAGCGCTCATCGATATGGATCTCACCGTCGCCGACGAAGTGCTCGTCCGAACACACGAGACGACACCGTTCGGAAAGTTCGACTCCGGCGATCACGCTGAAGACGATCCCCAGTCGGCGGAAGACGCCTCGTAGTTCGTCGTCGACACGCCCGAGTCGACCGAAGCTACGTCTCTTTGCTCATTCAGACGACGTATTTGCTCGCCGCCCGAGGACGGAGTCGCCCGGGGACGTGACCGCGACAGCCCCACGCGACACGGCCTCAAAACCATAATGTTCTATAATGAGAAAAATACGAACAGTTTGTGAATACAGATAGATTTAATACACATTCTGTTCTCAATAGCGGTAGACACGACCAGAATCGGATTTAGAAGTGCCCCACTCGCGGGCGCTGGTCGTCAGATAGGCTGTACGATGTCAGGACACAGTTCGAAGCCGACGGTCGGAGCACTTCCGGACACGACGGCGGAGTCGCCGCTCGTGCCCGTCGTACTAACGTGGCTCGTGTGGTCGCTGTTCGCGGCGAGCGTCGCCGTCCTCGTCGCTCGCGTTCGGATTGAGGGCGCGTGGGAGGTTCCCGGCGTGGTCGCCGTCGACGGCCTGACCGCCCTAATGTGGGTGGTCGTCACCTTCTTCAGCGGAATCGTCCACAGCTACTCGCGCCGCTACATGGCCGGAAGCGCCCACGAGACGAGCTTTTTCCTCGGCGTGTTCGGCTTCACAGCCGCCGTGATGGCTCTCGTGGCCGCAGACCACCTCGCCCTGTTCGCCGCCCTGTGGCTCGCGATGGGGCTCGTGATGGCGACCCTCATCGGCACCCTCGACGGCTGGAATCAGGCGCGGGCCGCCGCGCGTGTCGCCCGGCGGTACTTCCTCGCCAGCAGCGCGCTCCTCGGTGTCGCGCTGACGGTGCTGTGGTGGGCGACCGGCGCGACCTCGATATCCGGCATCGCCGCTGCCGCCGACGGCCTCGGCGGCCCGGCGTGGCTCGTCGCCGTGACCGCCCTCCTCCTCGCCGCGATGATCCAGTCCGCGCTCGTTCCGTTCCACCGGTGGTTACTCTCCTCGATGACCGCCCCGACCCCCGCTTCGGCCCTGATGCACGCCGGGTTCGTCAACGCGGGCGGCATCCTACTTCTCCGCTTCGCGCCGGTCGTGACCGTCGACGCCACGTTCATGCTCGCCGTCGTGGTCGTCGGCGCGGCGAGCGCCCTACTCGGCAAGCTGCTCAAATCCGTTCAGTCGGCAGCCAAGAGCGAGCTGGGCTGCTCGACGGTCGGACAGATGGGGTTTATGATCATGCAGGCCGGCCTCGGCTTCTTCGGTGCGGCCGTCACGCACCTCGTTCTGCACGGATTCTACAAGGCGTACCACTTCCTCAGCGCGGGCGGACAGGTCGAACACACCAGTCCGGCCGAGGGGGACGCCCGCGAGACGAGTCTCGCCGGCACCGCGGTCGTCCTTGTGACCGGCGTCGCGGGCGGCGCGCTGTTCGCGGTCCTCACCGGGAAGGGAACGAGCGTCGACAGCGGCCTCCTGCTCGTGGTGTTCGTCGTGCTCACGACGCTCCACGCGGCTCGCAGCGCCCTCACGCACACGACCCTCTCCGCGAACGCCCGTTACGGTGCGGTCCCGCTCGTCTTCCTCCCGGCCATCGCCCTCTACGCGCTCGTCTACGAGGCGATCTCGGTCGTCCTGTCGGGGCTTCCAGTCGTCGCAGCTCCGACCCAGCTGAGCGCCGCACACGCGCTCGTCGCGGCCGTCTTCCTCGCCGTCTACGTCGCGATAGAAACGGGTGTTCACGAGCGGAGCCAGCGCCTCTACGTCGCGCTGTTGAACGCGAGCCAGCCCGTCTCGAGCACCGTTTTGACCGCCACGGAGGAATACAATGAGCACTGATCACACGATAGCGGACCGTATCGACAAAGCAGCAGCCACCGTCGGATCGACGTGGCCGATCCACTCGTTCGTGACGGCCAACCCGCTCTCGGGCTTCGAGGACGTGCCGTTCGAGGAAGCCGTCGCGCAGGCGTCGGCCCTCTTCGGCGGCCGCGGGTACCCGAGCCCCGAGACGTTTCAGGCGGCCCTCGATCACGGACAGATCGATCCCGAGATCCTCCGGGCGGAACTCGCAGAGCGCGGCTACGACGCCGACCCCGCCGCCCTGCTGGACCGGTTGGACACCGACGCGGGCGCAGAGCGCTCCGACACCGACGCCGACCGGGTCGACCGCGTGCTGACGAAGTGGCTGTCGGCGTTTCTCGACGAGGGACAGGCGACGTGGTCGATGCCGAATCGTGAGGAGGGGTTCTACAGCGCCTTCCGCTCGGTGGCCGCGATCGACGGGCAGATCCCAGGCAGCGAGCACATCGCCGAGCTTCCGTCGTCGCCGATCGACGCCATCGACGCCGTGCTCGACGCCTACCCAGAGAGCCAGTTCGTCCCCATCTTCGAAGAACAGCTGGCTGCGCTCCCCGGCTGGACCGGTCTGATCAAGCAACGCGCGGCCGACGGCGGCGCGTGGCAGTCCGCGCATCCGATCACGCTCGAAGGCTACCTCGCGGCCCGGCTCGCGCTGCTTTCCGCCTTCGACGTCGACATCGAGCCGTCGGTCGGTTCAGACGACACCGATCCCCGGCCGGACGACACGCTCGCAGACGCGTTCTTGAGCGCGTGGGAGGCGACGTACCGCGACGACCTCGTCGCTCGCGTCGCGGACGCGAGCGAGGCTCGCGCCGCCGCCGAGACCGTCACAGAGGGCGACGCGGACGGTCGTCCCGACGCGCAGCTCGTCTTCTGTATCGACACGCGTTCGGAGATACTCCGCCGTCACGTCGAGGCGACCGGCGAGTACGAGACGCACGGGTACGCCGGCTTCTTCGGCGTTCCCGTCGAGTATCGGGAGTACGGCTCCGACGTGTCGATCGACGCCTGTCCGCCCATCCTCGACCCGCAGCACCGGGTCTCCGAGGTCCCGGTCGACGGCGACGGACGGACGACCCACGACCGCCTCTCGAACCTCCGCGAGGCCGCGAGCGAGGTGATAGAGACGCTGAAAACGAACCCAGCCACCGCGTTCGGCTTCGTCGAGAGCGCCGGCAGCGGGTACGGTCTCGCGCTCGCGGCGCGCACGCTCGTCCCCGGTCGCGTCCGCGAGATCCTCGAAACCGCGGACGACGCGGCACCCGACAGCCACGAGTTCTGCGACCAGCTCGTCCACCACCAGCACACCTACGCCGGCGACCTGCCCGTGGGACTGACCCGCGAAGAGAAGACCGAGTACGCCGCCACCGCCTTCGAACTGATGGGCTGGGAGGAGTTCGGTCGGCTCGTCGTGTTCACGGGGCACGCGAGCGAGACGGCGAACAACCCGTACGGTTCCAGTCTCGACTGCGGTGCCTGTGCCGGCAATCCCGGCGGTCCGAACGCCCGCATCCTCGCGGCGATCTGCAACGACGAGGCCGTCAAGGCGGACCTCCGTGACCGCGGATTCGAGGTTCCGGACGACACGGTCTTTCTCGCTGGCGAGCACAACACGACGACAGACGAGGTGGAACTCTTCGACGACGGTGTCCCAGAGAGCCACGCGGACGACCTCGACCGGTTGCGCGCGGACCTCGCGACCGCCCGGGAGAACGCGGCGGCCGAACGCCTCGAATCGATGGGCGCGGACGGCTCGACGAGCGTCGCCGAGGCCGAACGTCGCGCCGCCGACTGGGCGGAGACGCGCCCCGAGTGGGGGCTCGCCGGCAACGCCGGGTTCGTCGTCGGCCCGCGCGAGTTGACGAGCGATCTCGACCTCGACGGTCGCGCTTTCCTCCACTCGTACGACTGGTCGACGGACCCCGACGGCGACGCGCTCGAAGCGATTCTCACGGGGCCGATGGTCGTCACGCAGTGGATCAACGCCCAGTACTACTTTTCGACGGTCGACAACGCCGTCTACGGTGGTGGGTCGAAGGTGACGCAGAATCCGATCGGGAACGTCGGCGTGTATCAGGGCAACGGCGGCGACCTGATGACCGGACTCCCCTCGCAGTCGCTTTTTGCTGACGACGACACGCCGTACCACCAGCCGCTCCGCCTCTCGACCGTGATCCACGCGCCTCTCGACCGCGTCACCGACGTCTTGGCCGCCCACGAGGAACTGCGCGAACTCCTCGACAACGGTTGGCTCTCGGTGACCGTCGTCGACCCGACGCGGGACCACCGCGCGTTCCACTACGAGGAGGCGTTGGAGTGGACACCTGCGTTCGAATCAGTCGACGCGGAGGCGGCGACGCCGACTGCGCCCGCCGTCGCGGACGACTAGGGCGGCGTCGACAGCCCCACCGGTTCGTGGTCGGTCACGGCTCGGCTGGAAAGGAAGTCCGCCCTCCCCGAATTGAAACGCGTGAGACGCCCTGCGGTCGTCTCACTGTTCCCCGCGAGCGGAGCGAGCGGGGACGGGGGACAAGTCGATATGCAGTCGCCTCACGATCGGCTGGAAAGGAAGTCCGCCCTCCCCGAATTGAACGGGGGACAAGTCGATCTACAGTCGACTGCTCTACCAGGCTGAGCTAAGGGCGGTCACTGAATCGTAGCCGCCGGATCCAACTTAAGGGTTCTCTTTCGTCACCGGTGTGAGCAGTCGTACCGCGGCTCGATCCGATGACGGAACGGGCGTTGATTTCGCCGACGAACCGTCGTCTCCTCCGCGCGGTTTTTAAGTCGATCGCGCCGGGAGCGGGCGTATGGCTGACGGCGACGACAGACAGGCGACGTTCGGGTCGGACGGCAGCTTGGAAACCGACACGACGCCCGACGCGACCGGCGAGAACGACTTCGGCGAGCCGAAAGAGCCGAACGAGACCGACGGTGGCTACAACCGCTATGCCGTCTCCAGCCTCCTCCAGAAGGCCGTGCGGCGATCCGACGAGGAGGTCGCCGCGTGGGCCGCGTGGGAGCTCGCGCGCTCCGGCTACGCGTGGAACCTCTGGGACCGCCTGACGCTGTACGTCGTCGAGGACCTCCGCGCCGGCAGCGAGGTCGCGCTCACCGTCCAGCGCTACGAGGAACTGGCCACCGAGCGATGGGAGCCGGCCGAGTGGAAAGGGCGACTCTGTGCGATCCACGCCGCGCTCGCCGCCGCGCGCGCACAGTCGACCCGGGAGGGACCGAACGCAGACGAGTACTTTCGGGCCGTCGCCGAGCGCCGCGCCGAGGCTCGCGAGCGCGGCGAGGAGCCCGCACACGACTTCCCGGTCGGCGACCTCGAACCGGGCGGCGAGTTCGACGCGATCTTCGACGGCCACACCGGCGAGGGGTCGCGACTCGGCCGCGGAACGGAGTTCTTCAAGACGCGCGGCGCGCGGGTGGGACCGGAGGGCGAAGGCGAACACAGCGCTCGGTGGCAGCGGCTCGCCATGCTGCTCGACGAGGATCACGACTACACCGAAGCGGAACTCGATCGCGCCGTCGAACCGGTCGACCCGGACGCCCCCTGGGCCGAACCCGAGACTATCGGCGGCAACGGCGAGCCGACCGCTGGCGATCGCACAGACGGGAGCGGCGAGGACGACA
>Ga0209917_1000266_pt1 | contig 22066 bp, 20 predicted proteins | sample SalPon2_C_H2O_MG_FD_185710 | JGI IMG/M metagenome (GOLD analysis project Ga0209917, IMG submission 185710) | Salt pond water microbial communities from South San Francisco under conditions of wetland restoration - Salt Pond MetaG R2_C_H2O_MG... | ecosystem: Environmental > Aquatic > Non-marine... | reverse complement strand
CCGCTGCTTACTGTCGACGATACGTCACAAACGCGAAGTCCTCGTGGGCATCTCGCTCGAATTCAACCCACTCACTGTCGTCCCACTCGGGGAACTCGGTGTCGCCCTCGTAGGCGTCAGCGAGTTCAGTCAGTACCAGTTCGTCGGCCCAAGCAAGGAACTGTTCGTAGACGGTCGCGCCACCGATCACAAAGACCCGCTCGGCGGTGGCATCGAGTTCACACACAGCGGTGGCCTCGGCGATGGCTGCTTCGATCGAGTCGGCGACAACGACGCCGTCATGCAGGTCGGGGTCGCTCCGACTCAACACGATATTGTGCCGCCCCGGGAGTGGGCCGTCGATCCGGGCGGCGATGGACTCGTAGGTTCGTCGACCCATGATCACCGGGTTGCCCATCGTTGTCTCCTTGAAGTGCTGGAGGTCGGCCGGGAGCTGCCACGGCATCTCGCCGTCGTCGCCGATGACGCCGTTGGCGGCGACGGCGGCGATCAGGGCGATGGGTGGGTCGTCGCCGTCGGCAGCGGTATTGTCAGCCATCATTCGGCGACCGCGAAGCTGATCCCGTCGGCCGGATCATAATCTGTTAGTTCGATATCATCGAATTCGAGGTCGTCGAGTGGCTTGTCGGCGATCTCGATGTGTGGCCGAGATCGGGGTTCACGCGACAGTTGCGTGAGAAGTCCAGGGACGTGGTCGTAGCCATCGGTCTCCTCGGTTTCATCCGGTGCCTCGGTTTCGAGCCAGTCGCGGACAGCAAGGTACGCCTCGCGGTCGTCGACAGCGGCCAGTCGCTCCTGCAGGCGATCGAGATTATCGGCGTACCAGTCGCCGCGGTCGCCCTCGCCACAGTAGACGTGAGCGTCGACGACGGTGTGGCCGAATTCGCCGACCTCGAAGCCGGTTTCTTGGGCGACAGCGTGGGTGAGCAGCGAGTAGGCCGCGATGTTGAATGGGACGCCAAGGGCGATATCACCGGATCGCTGGGTGAGATGGCAGTTGAGTTGGTCGCCTTGCACGTTGAACACGAAGGTGTAATGACAGGGCGGCAGCGTGCTCACGGCGGCGTTGGCCGGATGCCACGCCGAGACGACCAGTCGGCGAGAGTTTGGTGACTCCTTCAGCGTGTCAACGACGTACTGAATCTGATCGAAGGTGCCGTCGTCGTTGCGCCAGCGGTGGTCGTCGTCGGGCCACGCCTCGCCGTCGAGACCCTCCTCGGGAGCCGGAAACCGCCGCCAAAAACGGCCGTAGGCGGTGTCGAGCCGTCCCTGCTCGTCGGCCCACGCGTCCCAGATGCCGGTTTCTTCGCGGAGATTGCGGATGTGTTCCTCGCCGGAAAGATACCACCTGAACTCGTGGATCAGCGAGTTCCAGCGAAAGCCGGAGAGATCCTTTGTCGTCAACAGCGGGAACCCTTCCTGGAGGTCGATCCTGTACTGTTGGCTGAAGGAGGCGATGGTATCAACGCCGGTGCGGTTTGGCTTGTGCCCGCCGCCGGCGAGCGTGTCGGCGACAAGGTCGAGATACTGCTGCATTGCGGCTTGGTAGATTCACCGGAGCCTGCTACAAGTGCATTGCGCTACCAGTCGTCGTCAGCCGGCTCCTCGCTGAGAGCCACGTCGAGGAGTGCGTCGTAGACATCCGCATAGGCGTCGGCGACGCTAGGTGGATCGCGCTCGTCATCGCCGAGCGGCTGTAGCGTGTGTGTCGACACCGGTTCGATCATCTCGATGACGCGGTTGACACGCTCCTCCAGTTGGCCCTCCCGGTTGCTTCCACTGGCGACCTCGTATGCTTTCAGATACCGCGAGCCAGCATAGAGCCGGACGCGTGTCGGGGCGACGACAGCGACTGCATCGAAGTCAATTTCTTCGACCGGCAGCGCGATATCGGCGTAGGATTCGACGACCGCGGGCGACGTGTCGGCGATCCGGTCGGTCACGCGCTCGAAGGCCGGCAGATACCGCTCGGCCATCACGTCGTTGAACGCGGCCACGCTCTCGACACGGGTAACTGATTCCAGCGGGAGCGCGTCGGCAACGTGGTCGGGCAGTAACCCGACATCCTCGGCGACGCCGTTGATGACGAACGACGGCCCCTCCGGCGTCGTTACGCGATCAACAAGGAACGTCCGGCCGGCTTCGCCAAGCATCCCGGTTCGGCCGGGTGTCGGCCGCCAGAGGCGGTGGACGGGATTTAGCTGTTCCTCGGGGCGGTCGGTGTCGCCAGCGGCTGCGAGCGTGGCGACATCCTTGCCGTAAAGTCGGCCGCCGCTGAGGGCAGCAGCGGCGTCGTCGTGGTCATACCAGTAGTCGTTGCCGGCGCGTGGTTTGAACCCGACCGCTCCATCGAGGGCCGCGAGCAAGCCGGCGGCGAACGTCGTTTTGCCGGCATCAACGCGGGCGTCGCCAGCGACGAGTAGTTTCATCGGTTAGTCGTCGCTGGCGACCTCGTCGGCGTCATCGGCACCATCGTCACCCGCCTCTTTCAAGCCGTAGTAGCCTGGTTCCTCCTCGTTTGGTGGCTCGGCGATCACCAGTTCCTCGGCGTTGCGCATGATCCAGGGGATCGCCCAATCGAGCAGCACGTCTTCGACACCCTCGTCGATCTCGGCGTCTGTCTCAAGACCTTGCAGCAAACGGGCGATCTCGTAGACGGAGTACATCATATCATCGTCGAGCAGTTCCTCGGGCGTGTAGAAATCACAGGGATACAGGTCGTCGAACGCATCCTTCGGGCGTGGCATACCAGCTTGTAGCAGTGCCGCCCCGGAAAACCGTACGGATTGGCTGTGGCTGAGAGCCGAGTCTTGCCACTACACGGTCAGCATCGCAAAAAATAACGTGAACTCCCGACTTACTCGAAGAGCTCGACGGCCTGTTCGTAGCGTGCACTCGGTTCCTCCCAGTCGACGACCTCGAAGAAGTTGTCAACGAAGTCGCCGCGGGCCGGACCGTAATCGTGGTAGTAGGAGTGCTCCCAGACGTCGAGTGCGAGAATCGGGTGACCGCCCCAGACCGCGCCCTCGTCGTGGTTGTCGACCACGACGTTGCGAAGCTGGTTTGAGAACGTATCGTAGACGAGCAATGCCCAGCCGCTGGCGTTGCCGGCTGCGGCTTCGAACTCGCCTTTCCACGCCTCATACGAGCCGAAGTCCTCCTCGATCCGGTCGGCGAGGTCGCCGGTTGGCTCGTCGCCACCCTCCGGCGACATGTTCTGCCAGAAGAGATCGTGCAGAATATGACCCGAGGAGTTGTGGGTTACATCGCGGATTGCGCCCGCGCTGGAACCGAAGTCGTGGTTCTCACGGTTTTCTTCGAGGGTTTCTTCGGCCGAGTTCCAGCCGTTGACATAGCCCTGATGGTGGGTGTCGTGATGCCACGTCAGGACTTGTTCGCTGATGTGCGGCTCAAGGGCGTCATAGTCGTACGGTAGGGGGTCGAGTTCGTAGCTCATCGGTAATTCCTCCACTCATTGATACTGGTGGCACGCTGTTAAAGGTTGAGGAGTTGTATGATAGCAATTCTCACGATTTGGCCGCTGAAACAAACGGTTTCGACACCTTCGGAGAGCGTGTGTAATCGGAATTCGTTCCGCGTTGCTGTCAGTTGAGCGATTACTCAGTGGATGGGTGAACAAAGATCAGCGTGACTGTACAACCGCAGCCGCGGCGATCGTCAGGCTGACGCCTCGTAGCCGGCGTCGTCAACAGCGGCCAACAGGTCGTCGGTTGCAGCCGCCCCCTCGACGGTGGCAGCACTCGTGTCTCGATCCGCACTCGCTGCCGTCACACCGTCGACCGATTCAAGCGCGTCCTCGACGGTTTCCTCGCAGTGCTCACAGCTCATCCCTTCGACCGTGATCGTCTGTCCCATAGCCGGCTACACATCGGGGCTGCGGTGGCTTGTACATTGGTGCTTCAACTCGAAGGCTACGCGTTGGGTACAGTATGGATTCCAAAGCGGATCGTGGCCAATCGTATTGTATCCGGCATGCGTACAGCCACCATGCGCGATCTTGACGAAACCGACATGGAAATCCTCTCGATGCTGGCCGCTGATTCCCGCCGGCCGTTCAGCGAGATCGGCGACGAAATCGGCCTCTCGGGGCCGGCCGTCTCCGACCGTGTGACGCGACTACAAGAGGCCGGCATCATCAACACCTTCACCATCGACGTCAACCGTGGCGCGCTGCGGGCCGGCGTCCCGGTGTTGATCGATCTCGACCTGCCGGCCGAGTCACTGACGCCAGCCCGAGAACAGCTCCAAGCCGCCGACGCCGTCGAACACATCTTCGTCACCGCCGAGGGCGACCTCCGGTTTTATGCCCGCGTCGAGGCCCAAAACGTCCGCGAGTGGGTCGCCGGGCTTTTTGAGGATATCGCTGTCGACGACTACACCGTCACCCTTGTCGACGACGTTGAGTGGACACCTACAATCGATGGCGTCGAGTTCGCGCTGACCTGCGCCGAGTGCGGTAATACTGTCGACAGCGAGGGTGAAACAACACGGATCGGCGGTGAGGTCTATCACTTCTGTTGTTCCTCCTGTCTGAGTCGCTTCGAGGATCGCTACCAGCAGTTCGAAGCGGATGCGTAGCTGCTTTTGATTTCTAAGTTTACGGCCTGGATAAGCCGTGGTCTCGAAGTAGAAAACGGGGTAAACATGGAGCACGTATACTAGAACACAATGACCACTCGCAACGCCACCCTCGATATCACGGGGATGTCCTGTGCGAACTGTTCGGCTAGCATCGAGGACGCCCTCAGCGAACTCGACGGCATCGACGACGCGAGTGCCAACTACGCGACCGACGAGGCGACCGTCGAGTACGACGCCACAGTGGTATCGCTCGCAGATATCTACAACAAGATCGACGATGCCGGCTACGAGGCAGTCTCGGAGACGGTTCGCATCGGGATCACAGATATGTCGTGTGCGAACTGCGCCGACACCAACGCCGAGGCCTTGGAAGCGCTGCCCGGTGTCATCGAGGCAGATGTAAACTACGCGACCGACGAGGCACAGGTTCGGTACAACCCCGCGGCCGCAAACATCGACACGTTTTACGACGCCATCGAAAACGCCGGCTACGAGCCGGTTCGAGACGCCGGCGATGACAGCGGCAACACCGACGCCCGCGATGCGGCCCGCGAAGGCGAGATCCGCAAACAGCTTCGACTGACGCTCTTCGGGGCTGTGTTGTCGGCTCCGCTGCTCGTCTTCCTCGCCGACAAATTTCTGCTCGGCGGCGCGGTCGTCCCCGATTCGGTGTTCGGGGTCGAACTCGGCTGGATCGAGTTCCTGCTGGCAACACCGGTTCAACTCGTCTTGGGGCGTCCGTTCTACAGGAATTCCTACGACGCGCTCGTGAAGAACGGGCGCGCGAACATGGACGTGCTGATCGCCTTGGGCTCAACGACGGCCTACACCTACTCGGTTGCCGTCCTCGCAGGGGTGATCGCCGGCAGTCTCTACTTCGATACCGCGGCGTTGATCCTCGTGTTCATCACGCTCGGCAACTATCTCGAAGCCCGTTCGAAGGGCCAAGCCGGCGACGCGCTGCGGGAGTTGCTCGAAATGGAAGCCGACACGGCAACCGTCATCACCGATGACGGCGAGGAGGAGATCCCGCTGGAAGATGTCGCCGTCGGCGACCGGATGAAAGTCCGGCCCGGTGAGCAGATCCCGACCGACGGCGTCGTCGTCGACGGCCAGAGCGCGGTCGATGAGTCGATGGTGACCGGCGAGTCGGTACCGGTCGAAAAGACGGAAGGCGACGAGGTTGTCGGCTCGACGATCAACGAAAACGGCGTGCTCACCGTCGAAGCGACGAAGGTCGGCTCGGACACCGCCCTCCAGCAGATCGTTCAGACGGTCAAAGAAGCCCAGTCCCGCCAACCAGAGATCCAAAACGTCGCCGACCGCATCTCGGCGTATTTTGTGCCCATCGTCATCGCCAACGCCGTGCTGTGGGGGCTGCTGTGGTTCTTCCTGCCAGAAGCGTTGGCCAATTTCGTCGCGTGGCTCCCGCTGTGGGATCCCGTGGCCGGCGGCTCGACAGTCGTCGGCGGAACGGTCTCGGTCTTCGAGTTCGCGGTCATCGTCTTTGCGTCCGCCGTGCTCATCGCCTGTCCCTGTGCGCTCGGGCTCGCGACGCCCGCTGCGACGATGGTCGGCACGACAATCGGTGCCCAAAACGGCGTCCTGTTCAAGGGCGGCGACATCCTCGAACGCGCGAAGGATGTCGACACGGTCGTCTTCGACAAAACGGGAACGCTCACCGAGGGCGAAATGGAGTTGACTGACGTAGTCGCCTTCGATGGCGAGGGCGACGCGGTCGCCGACGGTGGTGAGCCAGTCAGCGAGGATGGCGACGCGGCGACTGACGGCGGCCAACTCGCCGAGCGTGGGGCACACACCGAGGACGACGTGCTTCGACTCGCGGCGAGTGCCGAACAGGGCAGTGAACACCCACTCGCCCGGGCCATCGTCGAGGGAGCCGCAGATCGTGGGCTCGAACTCGACGACGCGACCGACTTCGAGAATGTCCCTGGACAGGGGATTCAGGCAACGGTCGACAGTCAAGAGGTACTGGTCGGCAACCGCAAACTCCTGTCGGACAACGGAACCGACACCGAACCTGCGGCTGAGACGATGGAACGCCTCGAACGCGAGGGCAAGACCGCGATGCTCGTCGCCGTCGATGGCGAGCTCGCGGGTGTCGTCGCCGACGCGGATACGGTCAAACCGAGCCCAAAGGAGGCCGTCGCTGCACTGCAGGCCCGCGGCATCGACGTGATGATGATCACCGGCGACAACGAGCGCACTGCTCGCGCCGTCGCCGAACAGGTCGGTATCGACCCCGACAATGTTCGCGCTGGCGTCCTCCCCGAGGACAAATCTGACGCGGTTGAGGCGATCCAATCCGAGGGTCGCAAAGCGATGATGGTCGGCGACGGCGTCAACGACGCGCCCGCGCTGGCAGTCGCCCACGTCGGCACCGCCATCGGCTCCGGCACCGACGTTGCCATCGAAGCCGCCGATGTGACGCTCATGCGCGACGATCCGCTGGACGTGGTGAAGGCGATCCGGATCTCGGCGGCGACACTCCAGAAGATCAAGCAGAACCTGGTGTGGGCACTCGGCTACAACACGGCGATGATCCCGCTGGCGTCGCTGGGGCTACTCCAGCCCGTCTTGGCTGCGGGTGCAATGGCGATCTCCAGTGTCTCAGTGCTGACCAACAGCCTGCTGTTCCGTCGGTATGCGCCGGAGACGGACTACAAACTGCTGGCCCGGCTTCGGTGATCGGCAGGGATGTGTCGACCCTGTTAGGCACACGGCCCGGTGAAACAGTTGAGGCAGTCCATCGCACGAAGATCCAACAGATATGACGCGTTCGCGTTTTCCTGGTCACCCTGTCGCCGCGTGTACTGATGCAGCGGTGCCTGCTCCGCCTCGACGATGGCTTCGATCTGTGCAACTGAGGTTCGCCAGACACCCTCCATCTCCTCGACCTCAGTGCCCCACCCCGACAGTTCTTCCCGCCACCGTACCCAGAAGTAGATGTCTACCGCCGGTTTCTGGCGGTACCGCTCGTAATCATTCCGATTGAACGTCACGACATACTGTGGCGGAAGATCGTATCGCTTTCTGGCAGTAAAAAACGGTGTCTCCTGTGTTTTCAGATCGGCTGGAGTGCCCGCTACCAGCAGATCAAGCGCCGTTGGATCGGTCGCCTTCGCGGGATGTTCCTTCGCGGTCACCCCCACCTTCGGTGCGACCGTAGAGAGAAATGTTTCCTCCCGCTGTTCACCCAACTGTAACCACGCTTCCTTCTTTTCGGTATCGGTCGGTTTGTCGTCTTCAGTCATAGCATATCTGGTCGACACCTGATATATGAATCCTCGCCTCACAGACAACGACAGGACGGGTGCTGTGATGAGAAAGAAACAGCACATGCACGGCAGATCATGGCTATTGCGCTGATATCTGCGTGGAATACAGGATGAGAAAGAGACTCATCAGTGTCACGAGCCCAGCAGCCCGAAGCCCGATGAGATAGTAGGCTGCTGGGAGCACAGCAAACACGAGCACCCCAAGAATCGCTGTCTGCAGATACTGTGAGTGCCACAGTGACTGGCTGGGTGGGTCAGTCGATGTGGAGTCTATCCGATCGTCGCTCATGTCTGATCGTTATTCCAGTTTGATGTCGACATCGCCAGCGTCGCCCGCAACCGTATTGGTGACGCCGCTACCGGCAGCAAAGGCGATTCGTTCAGCAGCCAACCCAACGCGTTCGGTGAGGCTGCGAGATGGCTCAAACGCCTGTATCACTGGGTCGCTGTCGATCAGATCGCCGATCCGACTCTCAACATCCTGCTCGGTACCGAGTTCGTCGACAAGGCCGATCTCCGCGGCGTCGCTCCCTAGGTAGATGCGCGCTTCTGTCTCACGGATAGCAGCCGGATCCATGTCTCGCCCCTCGCTGACAGTCTCGATAAACCGTTCGTAATACCCGTCAACGATACTCTGCAGGTACTCTCGTTCGTCGGCTTCGATCTCTCGCAGCGGCACGCCGGCATCCTTGTACTCGCCAGCGGTAAACTGTTCATACGAGATGCCAAGCTTCTCAGCCAGTCCGGCTGCGTTTGGCCGCGAGCCAACAACGCCAATCGATCCGACGAGACTGACATCTCTGGCCCACAGTTCATCACAGCCGCTGGCGATCCAGTAGCCACCGGAGGCACACGTATCAGTCGCATAGGCGATTGTTGGGCCGTCGAAGTCGGCCGCGGCTCGACGGATGTCGTCACTCGGGAGTACCTCCCCGCCCGGTGTGTTGAGCTCAAGCAAGAGCGCCGCAACGGCCTCATCATCGTCGGCGGCGTGTATCTGTTCGACAATCTCATCAGCCGCGGCTGAGCGCGACCCTGAGAGCGGCGACATCCGGCCTCGTTCCCGCTGGATCGCCCCCGAGATGGTTACCTTCGCCACGTTGTACGCATCAGTTGCGCCGACCCGACCACGGGTGAGCCGCGAGAGGAGGCGTTTTCCAGCGACTGTGGCGGCTGCACCCACGATGCCCGCAGCCACGATGGCGGGCGTTGAACTCGTTGAATCAGTTGCCATGGTTAGGCGTCGGACTCGTGTTCGCTGTCATCGCCTGTAGCGTCGGTGCCGTCGTCTTCAACCCCTTCGTCGCTTTCATCCGCATCGGCGTCGTCTGTCGGAGTTGCATCTGTCGCTGCAGCAGCAGCCGGACTTTCGCTAGGATCGATACTAATTGGATCGCTGTCGGTTGGCGGGTTCTCAACGACCGGTGTTTGGTCGCGCGAAACGGCACCAGACACATAGCCCACGGTTCCGCCGACAAGCCCACCAGTAATTGCCCCCGGGAGGCCGCCGCGTTTGAGGCCAGTGATCGTTCCCACGGCACCACCGGCTATCGACAGTGCGACCGGATTTGCGCAGTCAGTCCCTGTGACCGGGTCAACAGTCGTCTCTTCACCCATACCATCGCTTGGGCCGCGAAACGGATATATTGGAGGATTCACTCACTGAGACGTACCAACAGAGGTGCTGTGGTCACTCCACCGATCCGTATCAGCGTGATCGGATCCCGCCACCAGACCCATTGTTTCCGATAGGAATGATCACTGTCGGTGAACTGATTGACAATATCATGGTACTGTGCGACATGCTTATTGCTGTCAATCCCCAGCCTACAATCAGCCTCGGATACGGGTCGAGACGACGCCTACCGCGTTGGTTCTTGTTGAGCTGTTGTCCGTTGCGATATACAGACAGCCGGTCGGGATGATGAGCTGCATGTCTGTCGGGATACTGGAATCCCTGCTGTCGCCACCGGGAGATCCGCTGCGACCACCCGTCGAATCGGCACCGTCTCCGAGTCCACATGGAAATGACAGACCGACACACGCTTGAACGACTCAGCGAGGAGTATCGAACGGGAATTCCTGATGACCTTCGGGAGGCCCGTTCATTCACGTGGTACCTCGACACGCTGTACGATGACCCACGCGTCGCGCGAAACGCTCACCAGCGCGTCGCGGATATGTTTGACCACTACGGAACACAGTACGACGAGGCAGACGGCCTCGTCGAGTACGCCCTTGCCGCCGAGGATCCACTGCATGATGGTGAGAACGTGTTTTATGGTCGTGAGATCCACGAGGCGATCCACGAGTTTGTCAACAAGGTAAAATCCGGGGCCCGCGGCCTCGGGCCTGAAAAACGGATCAAACTCCTGCTTGGCCCCGTCGGGTCGGGCAAATCACACTTCGATTGGCTTACTCGGCGCTACTTCGAGGCCTACACCCGCGCCGAGGCCGGCCGGATGTACACCTTCCGGTGGATCGACCTCTGTTCGGTGATCGACGATCAAGATCCTGGCGACGACACCGTCCGGTCACCGATGAATCAGGATCCGCTGGTGTTGTTGCCGAACGAACAGCGCGCGGCGGTTATCGAGGATCTCAACGAAACTCTCGATGCACCGTACACGCTCCGTAACGACCAGCATCTCGACCCTGCCTCGGAGTTCTACATGGACGAGTTGCTGGCCCACTACGACGACGATCTGGAGGCGGTGCTGGAAAATCATATCGAGGTGATCCGGCTCGTCGCCAGCGAGAACCGCCGGGAATGTATCGAGACCTTCGAACCAAAAGACAAGAAAAACCAGGACGAAACCGAGCTCACCGGCGACACCAACTACGCGAAGCTGGCCGTCTACGGCGAGTCAGATCCCCGGGCCTTCGATTACGCCGGGGCGTTCTGCAATGCCAACCGCGGGTTGTTCTCCGGCGAGGAACTCCTCAAACTCCAGCGAGAGTTCCTCTATGACTTCTTGCACGCCTCCCAAGAGGGGACGATCAAGCCGAAAAACAACCCCCGAATCGACATCGATCAGGTGATCGTCGGCCGAACGAACATGCCGGAGTACCGCGAGAAAACCGGCGACGAGAAGATGGAGGCGTTCAACGACCGCACCAAACGGATCGACTACCCCTACGTCCTCGAATACGACAGCGAGTCGAAGATCTACCAGAAGATGCTACAGAACGCCGACGTGCCGAACGTCCACGTCGAGCCACACACCCTAGAGATGGCCGGCCTCTTCGGCGTGCTGACCCGCCTCGAAGAGCCAACCGACGAGACGGTCGATCTGCTGGAGAAGGCGAAGGTCTACAACGGCGAACTCGAAGATGAGGAGGTCGATCGCCGAAAGCTCAGAGAAGACGCCGAGGAGTCAGCCGAGATCGGCGAAGGGATGGAAGGTGTCTCCGCGCGATTCATCGGCGACGAGATCGCCGAGGCGATCATGGATGCGACCCACCGCGATCGATCCTACCTGTCGCCGCTGTCGGTTTTCGATCATTTCGAGGCAAATCTGGGTGGCCACGGCTCGATTGCAGCCGACGATCTCGATCGGTATGAGCGACTACTCGATACCGTCCGCGAGGAGTACCGCGAACGCGCGATCGAGGACGTGCGCCACGCCCTCGCCTACGATGTCGATGAACTTCGCCGCCAAGGCGAGAAGTACATGGATCACGTTATGGCCTACATCGACGACGCCACCGTCGACGACGAGCTGACCGGCCGGGAGACTGAACCGGACGAGACGTTCCTCCGGGCGGTCGAAGAGCAACTCGATATCCCCTCCGATCGCAAGGACGACTTCCGACAGGAGGTCTCGAACTGGGTCTCCCGCCGGGCCCGGGAGGGACGGGACTTCGACCCGCAAGACAACGACCGCCTGCGACGGGCGCTCGAACGCAAGCTCTGGGAAGATAAGAAACACAACATCAACTTCTCGGCGCTCGTTTCGGCGACAGAGCTCGACGAGGAGGAACGCGGTGCGTGGGTCGATGCCCTTGTCGACCGCGGCTACTCCGAGGATGGGGCCGCCGAGGTGTTGGAGTACGCCGGCGCGGCCGTCGCCCGCTCGGAGATGGAGAATGGAGCTGACTGAGCGATGACAGACCCCACAGACGGCGAGACGTTCCGGCGGGCGGCCGACGAGCGGCTGCAACAGGCCTACGACTCGCCGATGCGTCTCGACGAGTACGTTGATCAGGTGCTCACGAATCCGATCGCCGCCGCCTCTGGCCCGCGGTATCTGCTCGCCGCCATCGAATCACAGGGCACCCGCACCGTTGAGGAACGCGGCGAGACGCTGGATCGCTACCGGTTTTTCGACGACCCGTTTAACGACGGTGAACATGCAGTACTCGGCAACACCGCCGCGCTGAACGCCTTTGTCGACGATCTTCGAGCGGCCGCCGCGGGGCGTGGCAATGACGAAAAGATCGTCTGGATCGACGGCCCGACAGCGACCGGAAAGTCCGAGTTCAAGCGGTGTCTGGTCAACGGGCTGCGTGAGTTTTCGAAAACCGAGGAGGGCCGACGCTACACCGTTGAGTGGAACGTGACCGGCACCGCGGGCTCGGCGCGCTCGCTGTCGTACGGCAGCGGCGGCGACGCAACCGCGTGGTACCGCAGCCCCGTGCAAGCGACCCCGCTGTCGGTGTTTCCGGCCGATATCCGCGCAGAGATCGCCGATGCGGTGGCCGACGAGGCAGGATATCCCATCGCGGCCGATGTCGATCTCGACCCGTTCAGCCGCGAGGCCTACGACCATCTGGAATCGACGTACCGCGAGGAAGGCCGCCGAGATCTCTTTTCGGCGGTGACCGACCGCGATCATCTTCGGGTGACGAGCTACGTTGTCGATGTCGGCCAGGGGATCGGTGTGCTTCACGCCGAGGACGACGGCACCCCCAAGGAGCGACTCGTCGGGTCGTGGATGAGCGGGATGCTCCGGGAACTCGATTCGCGGGGGCGAAAGAATCCACAGGCCTTCAGCTACGATGGCGTGCTCTCGCAGGGCAACGGCGTCGCCACCATCGTCGAGGACGCCAGCCAGCACGCCGACCTCCTGCAACGACTGCTCAACGTGCCAGACGAGAATCGCGTCAAACTCGACAAGGGCATCGGGATGGATGTCGACACCCAGCTGATCATCGTGTCGAACCCGGATCTCGATGCCGAACTCGACCGCCATGCCGAAAAGGAGGGTGCCGACCCGCTGAAGGCACTAAAACGCCGACTGACGCGCCACGAGTTCCGGTATCTCACGGATCGTGGGCTTGAGGCCGCCCTACTTCGTCGGGAGATCACCGGCCAAACTGGGGTGCCCGGGGCGGCGGTCGGGGAAGAAGCTGTCACCACGGCTGGCAGTGACGACAGCGCAGGCGGTACTGGTAGTGTGGCTGGTGGCAACACGGATCACGCCAGAGCGGCTGTTCGGACGAGCGTGCGGGACGACGACGGCCGGACGCGCCAGCGTGAACTCGCGCCGCATGCGATCGGCGCGGCCGCGCTGTATGCGGTCGTTACTCGGCTCGAAGCCGACGATCTGCCCGCGAATATCGACCTGATTGAGAAGGCCCAGCTGTACGAAACGGGCGAACTCCGTCGCGACGACGAGGTGATCACCGCCGACGATATGTCGTTCGATGGCACCGATGGCCAGACCGGGATTCCCGTCACCTACACGCGGGATGTCGTCGCCGATCTGCTGAGTGAACACAGCGACCGCAGCCATCCCGACCTGCCCGTCGAGCGCGTTGTGATGCCGCATGATGTGTTGGATGCGATGGTCGACCGGCTGGACGATGCGCCGGTGTTCTCCCGCGGGGAGCGCAAGGAGTTCGAGAGCCGTCACACCGCGGTTGCGAATCGCGTTCGGGAGCGACAGCAGACGGATGTCGTCGACGCCGCATTAGCGGCTGAAACCGTCTCGACGGAGACTGTCGCGGAGTACGTCGAACAGGTCTACGCGTGGGATGCTGACGAGCCGGTCGAGACCGACCGCGGCCAGGAGTCACCGGACGAACTGGTGATGAAGGTCTTCGAGACCGAGACGCTTGGCCGGTTCGATGACGCCGATTACCGCGGCACAGCGGCAACCGAACCGGTCGCCGAGTTCCGCCGCGAGCAGGTGATCCGCGCGCTCACCCGGTATGCGTGGCGCAACCGAGGCGACGAGTTCAGCGTCGACGATGTCGAACTCAGCGAGATTCCGGAGCTACAGTCGGTGCTTGAAACGAACGATCTCGCGGATCTGAAACGCCGGTTTCCGGAGCTCGATCCCGGCGAGTGGGCCGATCCACCGGCCGACACCGAAACCGCCCGTGTGAAGGCCAACACGATCGACCGCATGGTCGAACAGGGGTACAGCCGCGCGTCGGCAGAACTCACCAGCCGCGCCGTGATGCAGGACATCCGCGAGGAGTGGCCGACGCTGGAAACCGACGGTGGCGAGCCACCAGCCGAACAGGATCAAAACAGTAGCTCGCCGACAACGCTCGACGGGGGTGATCGCTGATGGGGTTGCCAGAGGATCGCGAGCGGTTCCGCGATATCGGCGAGGCCCGCCGTGAAGATCTCTCCGAGTTCATCAGCCACGGCGATCTCGGCGGCTCCGGGCCGAATCAGGTGCGGATTCCGATCAAGATCGTCGATCTCCCGGCCTTCGAGTACGACCAACGCGAGGTCGGCGGCGTCGGGCAGGGCGAGGACGGCCAGCCACAGCCCGGCCAGCCGGTCGATCCACAGCCGGACGATGGCGAGGAGGCCGGCGACCCAGGTGAGGAAGCCGGCGACCACGAGTACTACGAGATGGATCCCGAGGAGTTCGCCAAGGAACTCGATGAGGAACTCGGCTTGGATCTGGAACCCAAAGGCAAACGCGTCGTCGAGGAAGTCGAGGGCGATTTCACCGACACTGCCCGAACCGGGCCACAGGGGTCGCTTGATGTTGATGAGTTCTTCAAACGTGGATTAAAACGCCATCTGGCAACAGATTTTGACGAGTCCTATGTGCGTGAGGGGCTGTTCGTCGACGGTGCTGGTGTCGACGCGGTGTTCACGTGGGCCCGCGAGGCGTCGATCCCGGTCTCGCGGGCGTGGATCGCCGACACGGCCCGCGAGATCGAGACCGAGCGCGGAGCGGCCATCGAATCGGTCGCCCGCTGGCCGGACTTCGAGACGCTAGAGGTCGAGGTCGACCGCGAGCCGGCGGGCCAGCGGATTCGCCGGCAGGGGATCGACACCGTCCCCTTCCGCCGCGAGGATGAGCGATTCCGCCATCCCGAGGTTATCGAGCAACACGAGCGAAACGTCGTCGTCGTCAACATCCGGGACGCCTCGGGGTCGATGCGGGAGACGAAACGCGAACTCGTCGAGCGCGTCTTTACCCCGATGGACTGGTATCTGACCGGTAAGTACGACGCCGCCGAGTTTCATTATATCGTCCACGACGCCGAGGCCTGGGAGGTCGACCGCGAGGCGTTCTTTGGGGTTCAGTCCGGCGGCGGCACCCGCATCTCCAGTGCCTACGAGCGCGTCGAGGCGGTACTGGAGGAGTACCCGTATAGCGAGTGGAACCGGTATGTGTTTGCCGCCGGGGACTCCGAAAACGCCGGTGCCGACACCCAGCAGAATGTGATCCCGTTGATGCGGTCGATCGACGCCAACCTGCACGCCTACGTCGAGACCCAGCCCGGCGGGACAACACAAAACGCCCGACACGCCGACGAGGTCGAACAGGCTCTCGGCGATGCCGACAACGTTGCCGTCGCCCGCGTCACCGGGCACGACGATGTGACCGACGCGATCTACGAGATACTCAGCACGGAGGACACCGACCCATGAGAGACGACAGACTCGAAGCAAAACGCGAGGCCGCAACGCTTGACGAACCGGCCGAAGAGGCCCGCAATCTGGCCGAACGGCTCGGGCTTGACCCGTACCCGGTTCGGTATTGGGTTGTCGACCACGACGAGATGAACGAACTCATCGCCTACGGCGGGTTTCAGCACCGATACCCGCACTGGCGGTGGGGGATGAACTACGAGCGCCAGCGCAAGAAGGATCGCCACGGGCTCGGGAAAGCCTTCGAGATCGTCAACAACGACGATCCGAGCCACGCCTTTCTGCAGGAGTCGAACACGACCGCCGACCAGAAAGCTGTCATCACCCACGTCGAGGCTCATGCCGACTTCTTTGCGAACAACGACTGGTTTGGCCTCTATGCCGATCGCGGTGAGGACGGGCCGAACGCCGTCGCCCGATTGGGTCGCAACGCAGACCGGCTCGCCGAGATCGGCCGACGAGCCGATGTCGATCGTGAGGAAGTCGAACGACTGATCGATGCGGTCACGGCCATTGAGGACACGATTGACCAACATAGCCCGGTCAACGCCGCCCGCGATGGTGACGCGATCAAACCGACCAGCGACGGTGACGACCCCAGAGAGGAACTACAGGCAAAGATCGACGAACTCGACCTCTCAGCGGAGGTACAGGGCGATGTCTTCGATGAGGAGTGGCTCGCAGCACAGGAAAGCGGTGTCGAGCCCGACAAGCCTCGACCTGACGTGCTCGCCTTCCTGCGGGATCACGGGAAGCGATACGACTCCGAGACGGGGAAGGCCGTCGACCGCGAGCCCTGGGAGACGACCGTCATCGACGCGGTCCGCGAGGAAGCATACTACTTCGCGGGCCAGAAGGTGACGAAGGTGATGAACGAGGGATGGGCAACATATTGGGAATCAGTTATGATGGGCGGGGAAGGATTTGCCGGCCCAGACGAGTTCCTCACCTATGCTGATCACATGGCGCGAGTGCTGGGCTCACCCGGGCTGAACCCCTACAAACTCGGCTTCGAGCTGTGGACGCACGTCGAGCTACAGGCCGCCCGGCGGGATGTCGTCGACAAACTGCTCCGCGTTGACGGTGTCACCCCCGAAACCTTCCATGCGGAGATCGATATCGACGAGGTCATCGATACGTTACAGCCGCATCCAGCGATCGAGGGTGCCGGCCCGGCGATGCTCGATGAGCTAGCGGAACTAGCTGCCAACGGCGACCCACGAGTCGACGCCGAGATGGTCGACCGCGCGCTGTCCGTCCGAAGAGGCGATACCGATGCCGACGATGGCCCAGATATCGAGCAGTATCCGTGGAAATTGCTCACCTATGAGGGGCTGGCAGAGCGACACTACGTGCTGGCGCGACCGCAGCATCGGCGCGCGCTCCGCAACCTCTCACGGTCGACCCTTGAGGAGCGAGCGCGGTATATGTTCGATGTCGACCGCTACAAAACGGTGGCCGACGCGCTGGCCGATTGTGACCGCACCGCCGGATGGAATCGGATGTACGAGGTTCGAGAGAGCCACAACGACGTAACATTCATCGACGAGTTCCTCACCGACGAGTTCGTCCGCGAGCGGAACTACTTCACCTACGAGTACAGTCAGGCTGGCGACGAGTTCCGTGTCGCCAGTACTGATGCCGCTGACGTGAAGCGAAAACTGCTCTTGCAGTTCACGAACTTTGGGAAGCCGACGATTGTAGTGCTTGATGGCAATTTCAAAAACCGCGGTGAGCTGCTTTTAGGGCATCAGTACAACGGCGTCGCGCTTGATGAACGACAGGCGAAGGCGACACTCAAACGGGTGTTTGAACTCTGGGGGCGGCCGGTGAATCTGGCGACAATCCGGACGGAGTATGATGAGACGGAGCTCCGGCGCGCACAGCGACAAAATCGGGAGCCAGAGGGCACTGAGGTTGGGGTTCGATTGCAGTACGACGGTGGCGATGTCACCGAACACGACCTCGACGACACAATCAAGTCACGAATCGAAGCTGACGAGGTCGACTATGACACGAAGCCCGACGCGTGGCTGGCGTGAGCGTCTATCGAGCCCGAGCAGTACTCACACCGAACCTCTGTGCTGATTCGCTGTAATCCGCTTTCGTTCCGGGATCACAGCTGCAGCCGTGGCTCAGTTCACCCTCTGAGCTTTGACCACCACAACCGCTTTATCAAATGCTACCGTGTCACATGTATGCGCCTCCCAGAGACACGCGACCTCTTTGCGCGAAAACTCCAGTTCCCGGCGACACGGGCAACCGTCATGGAGACGGTTGGTAGCACAGTACTCGACGCGCCCGGTGGCGAAAACAAAACGATCGGGGATATTATCGATCGGTGTGAAACAGACGAGTTTGAGTCCGCTGACACCCTTTATGATACGTTGATGACCTTTGTCGGCGAGGAGTTCATCGGACGGAAATATTACGATGACCGCGGTGGCATCGGACAGTCACTTGATGACGAACAGGAGGTGAACTTCTGATGAGCGTTACCATCGTTGCTGGTGTCACCGGTGTTGGCCTCACGAGCGTATGTCAGGCTGTTCGCGGGAAACTGGGCGACGGATACACCCTGCTGAATTTCGGCGATGTGATGCTTGAACAGGCGGCGACCAGCGGGATCACGACCGACCGTGCGGAGTTGGCGACACTCAGCCAGACACAGACACGCCGCCTCCAACGACGGGCGGGTGAGTTCGTCGCCGACGAGGCGGCACAGACGAATGTGATCCTTTCGACACATCTCGCCGTTGAGACAGATGCGGGCTACATCCAAGGCCTTCCTGAGGAGGTATTAGATGACCTCTCGCCGACGACGTTCATACTCGTTGAGGCTGCCCCGGAAACAATCCGCCATCGCCGCGGCGACGGCGACAGCGCGGCCGTGGACAGCACGCGAAAGATCGCCTTTGAGCAACAGTTGAACCGATCGGCTGCACTGCAGTATGCTCGTGAACAGAACGCGCCGGTAGAATTTCTTGAAAACGAGGGCAGTATTGCGGCTGCTGCCGAACGGATGGCCGACACGCTGTGAACAGCCGGTAACACACTCCAGCGTTGATTATTGAAGCGCCCGTAGCAAGCAGTATGATGGCTGCTGTGTGAACTAACGGCGCGCTACCGCCGATCACTCCTCGCCGCGAGCCGCCTCAAACATCGCCAGCGCCTGCTCACGTCGCTCGCTGTGATCAACAACTGGCGCGGGATAGTCAGGAGCGGTGTTTCGCCGTTGTATCGGTGAGGTTTCGTGCCACTCATGGATGATCTCAGGGTCGACGCCGACCAGTTCGGGGACATAGGTTGTGATATACTCCGCGTCAGGGTCGTAGCGTTCGCCCTGTGTCATCGGATTAAAGATCCGGAAATACGGCTGGGAATCGGTGCCGGTTGAGGCCGCCCACTGCCAGCCACCGTTGTCATTGGCGGTGTCGTGGTCAACCAGTTTCTCGCGGAACCAGTCGTAGCCCTTCCGCCAGTCGATCAGCAGATCCTTTGTGAGGAACGAAGCGACGATCATCCGAACACGGTTGTGCATGTAACCCTCAGCGCGGAGCTGTCGCATCCCAGCATCGACGATGGGATAGCCGGTCTCGCCGTTCTGCCACGCCTCCAAAAGATCGGGGTCATTCTCCCACTCGATCTCGTTTTCATACTCCTTGTAGTTCTGCGAAACGACTTCCGGGTTGAACCACAGGACGTGGGTGTAGAAGGCTCGCCACGCAAGTTGGGACTGAAACTCCTTGATCTCCTCACGCTCGTCGTCGCTGGCAGCGGCTTTTGCCGCTTCACTGGCCCAGTAGACTTCTCGGATCCCGATGGTTCCGTATTTCAGGTCGGCCGAGAGCCGCGAGGTTGAGTCCCGAGTCGGATAGTCGCGGTCACTCTCATAGCGATAGATGCCATCCTCGCAGAACGATTCAAGGCGCTTGCGGGCAGCAGCGGTGCCGGCTGTCGGTAGGTCGGCCGCCGGCTCCTCGAAACCAAGTTGCTCCAGCGTCGGCAACGCGCTGGGATCGACGCCGACCGAGTCGCTGTCAGCGAGGATATCAGCGTCGGGAGCCGGATACGGATCGTCCTTCTCGCGGTCGTGCCACTTCCGTCCGAAGTAGGTAAACACGGAGTAGGGGTCGCCGTCGTTGGTTGTGATCGATCCGGGTTCATGGCAGATCGCGTCGTGGTAGGATTCGCGGGCGATATCGGCATCGGCAAGCGCCTGCCGAACAGCGGCGTCGCGCTCGCGGGCTAGTCCGGAGTAGTCTTTGTTCCAGACGACGTGGTCAGCGTCGACGGCGGCAGCGACATCGACAACGACGGATTCGGGATCGCCGTGGCGAACCAGCAGGTTGCCGCCGCGGTCGCGGTACCACGCACGGAGTTTAGCGAGTGCGTCCAGCAGATAGGCGACGCGTGGCGCGCCAGCGTGCTCAAGAATCGCGTCGTCGAAAACGAACAGCGACACGACGCCATCGGTGTCTGCGTCGTTGTCGACGGCGTCAGCGGCCGCCGCCAGCGCGCGGTTGTCAGCCGCGCGGAGATCCCGGCGATGCCAGTGGAGTTGCATACCCATATCATGAGTGCTCGGGTAAGGAAAGTTGCGGAGTCGCTATGTCAGACACTCGTCGACAGTGTCGTCAACTCAGTCGTCAGCGCGTCACGGCGGCCGTCGAGCACGTCGAAGCGGTCGTCGCGGCGACGTTCCAGCCAGTACAGCAGGTGTTCGGCCCACTGCAGTTTGCGGGCTTTCATCGGCCCGACAGCCGGATCGTCGAACTCCCAGCCGAGAAACCGAAGTCGGTCGGCACCGAACGCGTCGGCGAGAAACGCCGCGCGGTCGCCGTCAGTGAACCCGCCGGCGTTTTCGACAGCAGCAGTTGGAGCCGCCTGCGTCGTTACCAACGTCTGCTGGCTGTCGAACTGTGGGAGCCACTCCCGAACAGCAGGGATGTTGTCGCCGTGAGCGTGCGCCGCGACCGGCGTCCCCCGGTGGGTTAGCTCGCATGCTGTTGCCGCGTTTTTATCCAGATCGGTGACCATCAGATCAACCGCGATGTTAGCATCGGCCAGGACATCGACCGCGGTTGAGGCGGCAACAATGGCGTCGACGCTGTCTGGATCGAACGCAGTGAGGTCGGCCATCAGCGACGGGGCGGCACCGACGACAGCAACATTCGCGCCATTGAGAGCGGCGAGGCAGTCGTGATCGAACGGTTCAGCGAACTCAGCGGCCACATCGCGAGCACGCTCGTCGGCCGCCCGATCGAAGCCGAAATCCGCAAGGATCGCCTCGTAGATCGGCTCCCAGTCGGTAAACGCGAGGCTGTCGCTCATCGGTGTAATAAAAATCCGCTGACAAGCGAGATGCTCGTCAGCTGGGATATTGTATGGGCCGGAGTGGCATCAAGTACCCCTACCCAAATGCCGTTCCGGCGTCCACCTGATCGTTTAGCATCATCCGGCATACGTTTTCTCTTAACAGCACCGTTCGCTGATACGTTCCATGGTCGCGGCTAGCTGGGGTGAATCGTCCGAAATCCGGCGTGTAAGCGATTTGAACCCGGCAGGTGTGCCAATCAATACCAGTGCGTTGTCAGACGTGCCGCTGACAGCGGTCACCGGCGTCTCACCAACAGCAGTGAGCAACTGCTCCCGGCTGTCGGGATCCAGCCCAGTGAGTTCAAATGTTCGGCTCACGCTGCCGTCGGCAGCCGCGTTTGCCGCGTTATACCGATCAAGATGCCGCTTAGCCTCTCGCTGAGTTGTGATATCTAACTCTTCGACTGCGACACCATCGATGGTCTCCCGCAGTCGATCACGGCTGAACTCCTTGCCGATCAGGGCGGCATCCCGTGTTTCGGCCACATCGTGGGTGCGAATGACGTGTGCGCCACGTTCGACCGCCATCGCCGTCGCCGCCAGCGAAACCGGTAGGGCCCCTTCGGTGTCCCGACCAGCGACCGATCGGAGGAAGTTTTTGCGATTGATCGAGACCAAAATCGGGTGGCTGTAGCCGCGGAACTCCCGGAGTCGGTGGAACGTCTCGCGGTCGTCTTTGACTGTTTTGTCCTCACTCCAGCCGCCGAAGGCTGGGTCGATGATCGTTTTGTCGGTGAACCCATTGAGTTCCAGCGCATCGTAGATATCATCAACATCCTCGATCGCCCCCGGGCGTTCGAGATCCGGCGGTGAGGCCATCTTGGCGACCGCAACGTCGTACTCCTCGCAGATCTCGGGCATCTTCGGGTCGGCGAACCCGCAGATGTCGTTGACCATATCGAAGCCGCCGTCGAGAGCCGCCTCAGCAACTTCGTGG
>Ga0209917_1000265_pt1 | contig 22103 bp, 23 predicted proteins | sample SalPon2_C_H2O_MG_FD_185710 | JGI IMG/M metagenome (GOLD analysis project Ga0209917, IMG submission 185710) | Salt pond water microbial communities from South San Francisco under conditions of wetland restoration - Salt Pond MetaG R2_C_H2O_MG... | ecosystem: Environmental > Aquatic > Non-marine... | reverse complement strand
CGCCCGGCGCGACAACTAACGTAACCACGACTGACCGCCGAAAGCGGTCACTCCGTGCGGATTCTTTTATCGATACTACTCAACCAGCGGCGGCTGTATCGGGTCGATAGCAAGGTCCGCTGACACCGCCCCGAAAGTCGAGATTGCGACGGCAGACAGCACGGCCGTCCCCCTCGCGTCCGCTCCCGACAGGGGTATATTTGTTTACGACCGTGAGCCAGTCACCGATGGAAGACGACATATCTCTCCGGCGTAGCGCGTCGGACGATCCGTCCGGACTCCCGGTCCAGGGGTCGGTTCCGGAGCGATGACCCGGGCACTACTCGTCGCCGGGACCGCGAGCCACGTCGGTAAGAGCACGGTCGTCGCCGGGCTCTGTCGATACCTCGCCGATCACGGCGTCGACGTCGCCCCGTTCAAGGGACAGAACATGAGCAACAACGCGCGGGCCGTCCTCGTCGCCGGTGATAGGGGGCGTTCTCGGGCGGACGCCGACGTAGACTGGGGTGAGATCGGCGTCTCGCAGTACGTCCAGGCTCGGGCTGCGCGGGTCACGCCGACGACGGACTGCAACCCGGTCCTACTCAAACCCCGTGGTGACGCCGAGAGTCAACTCGTCGTCCAGGGGGAGGCAGTCGGTCATTATCGGGCCGGCGAGTATTACGAGTCCCACTGGGACCGCGTCCGTGACGCCGCCGAGGAGTCGTACCGTCGGTTGGCCGACGCACACGACGTCATCATCGCCGAAGGAGCCGGCAGCATCGCGGAACCGAACCTCCAGCACCGCGATCTGGCAAACGTGGAGACGGCACGGTTCGCCGACGCCGACATTCTCCTGCTCGCGGACATCGAACGCGGCGGTGCGTTCGCCAGCATCGTCGGATCGCTCGATCTCGCGCCCGACGACGTGACGGAGCGCGTCGTCGGCGTCGTCATCACGAAGTTCCGTGGCGAGCGGGAGATCCTCGAGCCGGCCATCGAGACGGTCGAAGCACGGACCGGCGTGCCAGTGCTCGGCGTCCTACCGTACGACGATCCCGGGCTCCCCGCGGAGGACAGCGTCTCGCTCCCCGACGACGGGAGACGCGGCGACGGCGACGGTGTGCCGGCCGATCGGACTGTCACGGTCGGCGTCCCCCGACTCCCGCGTGCCTCGAACGTTACGGATCTCGAACCCCTCGAACGCGTCCCGGGTGTCCGCGTCGCCTACCTTCCCCTCGATGCGTCGCTCGCTGGCGTGGATGCCGTCGTCGTTCCCGGGACGAAGAACACGGTCGACGACTGTCTCGCCCTTCGAGACGCCGCGTTCGACGAGGCACTCGCTGCCTTCGACGGGCCCGTCGTCGGCGTCTGTGGCGGATATCAACTACTCGGTGAACGAATCCATAACGCACACGTCGAAAGTACGGGCGACCGGGAGACGGTCGAGGGCCTCGGCTGCCTGCCGGTCGAGACGACGTTCTCCGCCGACAAGCGCGTCGAGGCGGTGACTCGAGAGATAACGGGTGTCGGGCCGTTCGCCGGTGCGAGCGGCAGCGTTTCTGGGTACGAGATCCGCATGGGTGAAACGCGGGCGACGGGCGCCGTCGACCGGCCCGTCGGACCCGAAAGCGCGGCCGTCGGCACCGTCCTCGGGACGTACCTCCACGGGCTCTTCGAGAACTCGACGATCCGCGAGGCATTCGTCGATACCGTCTACGACGCCGCCGAGCGGGCGCGGCCCGCCGCCGACGGGGCGAAGCGGTCGCCATACGACGATGCGGCAGCGCTCGTTCGGGACCATCTCCCCATGGATGCGATTCTGCCGATCGACTGAGACGGACCGCGTGCCTTACACGGTCCAGATAGCCTTCACGTCACCGTTCGAGAGCGACGCCTCCCACCGGCAGGTGAGGTCGCCCGCCTCCGTCCCCGCGGGGACGGCGTAGACGAGATCGCCACGCTGCACGGTCCGGCCGTCGAGTTTGCGTCTCTCGTACGGATCGTCGCTGACGTCCTGACGTTGCGGACGGCGTTCGCCGTCGACTTCGAGGACGAACGCCGACGCTTCGGGAGTGGTCCGTGGCTCCTGCAGGAGGTTTCTGACGTCGAGTCGCATGACTGCCCACGCCTCCCCGTCGGGTGCGGGGGTGGACGTGCCGTTCGTCGTGGTCGGTAACGCCGTTTCGAACGAGCCACCGAGGACGTTGAGACGGAGTCCAGTCGGTGCGTCGTAGGAGTCGCCGAAGCCGAGCGACCTCGGCGTGACCTGGGTCGACCACTGCTCGTCGAACGCCACGAGATGAAAGCGGATCGGGTCGAGATATCGGGGCACGAACCGGGAGCTTTGCCACTCCCTCGTCTCGCCGGCGGGGACCGATACCGAAATCTCGCCGGCCGTCCGCCACTCCGAGTCGCCAACCTTGATCCGGACCGCCGACGTGAACGTCCCGTCGGCCGACCCGACGTTTCGCACGGTGATGGTGAACGACTTGGGGACGTTCAGTTGGACGGAGTCGGGCGCCTGCACGCCGACGAACTCGAACTCCGCCGAGCCGCGCCCCCCGTTCGTGCTCGTCGACGTGGTGGGCGTCGACGTGGCGGTTGGATCGGTGTCCGACCCGTCGTTGCCCGCGCAGCCACCGACGACGGTGGTTCCGAGCGTCCCGAGGAAGGCGCGGCGTTGCATACGCCGTCCCTTACGCTGACGACTACAAATTCCGTTCGATGTCGCCGGCGAACACGCCAACGAGTCGCGGAACCGGCGGCGGACGTACCACCGTCGGTTCCGATTCCCGAAGACGGTCGACGACGACGACATCTCGGCGCAGTACCGCAACGGTATCCTCGAAATCCGGCTGCCGGGCCTAGAGGGTGCCGTTACGCAGGGCACCACGATCGAAATCCAGCAGTGATCGGCGGCGGACAGTCGGTGTCGCCGCGGGCGCTCTCGTCCTCGCTCCGGGCCTCGACGTCGCCGCTACGGTGCTCGCGGCGCTCGCTATCGCCGCGGCCGTCCGGGCGGCCGCGTACTACAGCGAGGACTTCTCCCGGATGCTGGCGACGATGCTCCCGTTCTCGTTGCTCGGTCTCGCCGTTCTGGACGGCGTGGTGACGCGTTCGCCGGCACCCGCCGCCGACGTGGTCGCGCGTCTGCTCGCTCACTGGCCGGTGGCCGTCTACGGCCCGTTGGCGCTGTTGCTCGTCAAGGCGATACTCGGAACGATCGACGCCGTGCGCCGTCGGTAACCCGTTTCTCGCACCCCGGCTCGGTACCCGGCCCCGCGAGCGTGTAGGGAGCTCCGGCTACCCGTCGCCGAAGACGGCGCCGTGGGGGAACGGCGCCGAGCACCGAGGTGCCAGTGGGGTGTGCCGGGCGCGCGGGTGGGGAGGATGGGAACTGAAGCCGGTGGTGCGCGCCCAGTGATACGCTATCTATCCCCGACCATAAATATGCGTCAGACAGGGGTCTGCCGTCACGCGATATCCCGCGGGCAAGGCTCTTTACGCGGCCCCGCTCACACCCGTCCATGACCTGGGCCGACCTCTTCGCACGCGCCGACCGCTACGACCGGACCGAGGCGGACGTGATCGACGCGCTCCGCCGACGCCGCGCGGACGACGATGACGACTAATGTGGACTGCTGTCCCCGCGTCCCCGTGCGCGACCGGAACGGGGCGACGGAGCGCCGGCAATGACTGACGGCGACCCCTCGCCCGCCCGCGTCGTCGCCGACGCCGACGTGCTCGCGGCGGACCTCCTCGCCGGCGGCCCCGCCCGCGCGGCACTGGATCACGTCCGCGAGCACTCGTGGGTCACGCTCGTCGCCAGCGACCCTCTCCTCGACGACGCCGCGGCCGTCATCGAGGCCCTCGGCGACGCCGACCTGGCGCGGGACTGGCGAACCCGGGCCGAGCGGGCGTGTGAACGCGTCACCCACCCGGCTGAGGACCACCCGGCGCTCGCGAGCGCCTACCGCGGCGGCGCGATGCACCTGCTCACCCTCGACGACTCGCTCCTGTCGGCGTCGGCGGGCGCCGCCCTCCGGGGTCGCGTCGAGACCAGCCCTCGCCATCCGCGCGCGTTCGCGACGCTGTTCGACGCCGCGAGCCTCTATCGCGAGGTGGTGGGCGGCGAGTATCCGGGGCCGGATCGGGATCCCCGGGCGTAGGTGCGGAAAAGGGAACCACGACGCGAACCGTGTCGATCCTCGAACGCGACGTTACCGCGTCGCGTACCACTCCGCGAACTTTCCGAGCGCGCGGCCGCGATGGGAGACGGCGTTCTTTTTCGCCGGCCCCATCTCCGCGAACGTCGTCCCCTCGTGTTCGAACACCGGATCGTAGCCGAACCCGGCGTCGCCACGCGGTTCGACGAGGCGCCCGCGGACGACGCCCTCGAAGAGTTTGACGGGAAGTGTGGCGTCGTCGTCGTCCTCGTCCACGGCCGCGGCGGCGGCCCGGTCGCCCCGGTCGATAGGATCGGGGCTGGCGTCGAAGGGGTCGCCGTCGCAGTAGGCGAGCACGCAGCGGAAGGCGGCGCGTGCCGGTTCGGGGTCGGCAACGTCGCGGGCGAGTTCGCTCACCCGCTCGATGCCCAGTTTCTCCTCGGCGTACGCAGTATACGGTCCGGGGAAGCCGTCGAGACCGTCGACGAACAGACCGGCGTCGTCGACGAGGACGGGTTCGCCGGCGTGGCGGTAGGCCTCGCGGGCGCCGCGAGCGGCGATGGGGTCGAGCGTTGGCGCCTGAATCTCGGTGTAATCGAAATCGAGTTGTGAGACCGAGCCGTCGGCGAGATACTCCTCGGCCTCGCGTACCTTTCCGGCGTTGGTCGTGACGTAGCGAAGCATAGCGGGCGTGGGGTCGGTCGGGGCAAAGAGGCGTCGGTCTACCGGTCCCCGCGCGCTCGGGCGTGCCGGCTGGCCTCGATGCCCCTCTCTGCGCGTCGGCAAACAGCAAGTTTATCACCGCCAGGGGGCGAAAATCCTCCAAGATTACTCTCAATGGCGACGGAAACACACCAGCAACCGGAGGTGAACATCGGCCTCGTGGGCCACGTCGATCACGGCAAGACGACGCTGGTCCAGGCTCTCAGTGGGTCGTGGACCGACCAGCACTCCGAGGAGATGAAACGCGGTATCTCCATCCGACTCGGGTACGCGGACGCGACTTTCCGCAAGTGTCCCGGCGTCGAGGAACCGGAGGCGTTCACCGTCGACGAAACCTGCCCCGACGGCTCCGAGAGCGACGTGCTCCGGACGGTCTCCTTCGTCGACGCGCCGGGTCACGAGACGCTGATGGCAACGATGCTCTCCGGGGCCGCGCTCATGGACGGGGCGGTGCTGGTCGTGAGCGCGACCGAGCAGGTCCCGCAGGCCCAGACCGAAGAACACCTGATGGCACTCGACATCATCGGCGTCGAGAACATCGTCATCGCCCAGAACAAGATCGACCTCGTCGACCGTGACCAGGCGGTCCGGAACTACGAGCAGATCGAAGAGTTCGTCGAGGGCACCGTCGCCGAGGACGCGCCCATCGTCCCCATCAGCGCCCAGCAGGAGGTGAACATGGATCTCCTCATCGCCGCCGTCGAGGAGGAGATTCCGACGCCGGAGCGCGACGAGGGCGAGGCGGCCCGGATGTTCGCCGCCCGCAGTTTCGACATCAACCGCCCGGGGACGACCTGGGAGGATCTCAACGGCGGCGTCGTCGGCGGGAGTCTGGTCGACGGCACGCTGGAGGTCGGCGACGACCTCGAACTCCGCCCCGGCCGCGAGGTCGAAGAGGGTGGCCAGACCGAGTGGCGCCCCATCACGACAGAAGTGCGATCGCTCCAAGCCGGCGGCCAGTCGGTCGAGGTGGCCAGCCCTGGCGGGTTGCTCGGCGTCGGCACCGGCCTCGATCCGTCGCTCACGAAAGGCGACGCGCTGGCGGGGCAGGTCGCCGGCGAACCCGGCACGCTCCCGCCAACCTACGAGTCCTTCGAGATGGACGTAGAACTCCTCGACCGCGTCGTCGGTGAGGAAGACGAGGAAATCGAGGATATTTCGACGGGTGAGCCGCTGATGCTCACCGTCGGCACCGCGACGACGGTCGGGGCGGTGACCAGCGCGCGCGCCGGCGAGTGCGAAGTATCGCTCAAACGCCCGGTCTGTGCGGAGTCGGGCGACCAGATAGCCATCAACCGCCGTGTCGGCGCGCGCTGGCGACTCATCGGGATCGGCACGCTCAAGTGACAGGACCACCCGTCGCAATGGACACCAGTGCGCTCATGATGCCGGTCGAATGCGACGTGCGGCTGTTCGACGAACTCGACCGCCTCCTCGGCGATTGCGAGTTCGTGACGCCGGCCGCCGTGATCGCCGAACTGGAGTCCCTGGCGACGGGTGCGGGTGCCGAGGCCACCGCAGCGAGCGTGGGCCGGGACCTCGCCGAGCGGTGTCGTGTGGTTGAGACCGACGCGTCGTACGCCGACGACGCCCTCGTCGAACTCGCCGAGGGCGGCGACTGTGCGTACGTCGTGACGAACGACCGGCCCCTTCGGGACCGACTGCTCGAACGCGGCGTTCGGGTAATCGGTTTAAGGGGTCGGAACACACTGAACATAACACAACCTTAGCATGTACAAACGGGTACGACTCAAGGACACGGTCGAAGTGCCGCCCAGGCACCTCGCCGACGTGACGCCCGAGCGGGTAAAGCGCCTGCTCCAGGACAAGCTCGAAGGACGGATGGACGAGGAGGTGGGGAGCGTCGTGAGCGTCATCGAAGTCCACGACATCGGCGACGGCGCGGTGTTGCCCAACCGACCCGGCGTCTACTACGAGGCCGATTTCGATGCCATCACCTTCGATCCACAGATGCAGGAGGTCGTCGACGGGACGGTCGTCGAAGTCGTGGAGTTCGGAGCCTTCGTCGGGATCGGCCCCGTCGACGGCCTGCTCCACGTCTCCCAGATCTCCGACGAATATCTCGCCTACGACGGCGAGAACCAGCAGCTCGCCTCGACGCAGACGAACCGGACCCTCGGCGTCGGCGACGAGATTCGGGTGCGCATCGTCACCAAGAGCGTCGACGAGCGCAACCCCCGAGACAGCAAGATCGGGTTGACGGCGAAACAGCCCGGGCTGGGCAAGCACGGCTGGCTCGAAGAGGAACGCCAGAAACGCGAGGCACAGATGGAGGGTAACTGATGGCCGAGGACCGCCTCGCCTGCCGTGAGTGTCACTTCATCAACGATCCCGACACGCAGACGTGTGCGAACTGCGGATCGTCGAGCCTCACGGAGGACTGGGCGGGCTACGTCATCATCACCCACCCCGAACGCTCGGCGGTCGCCGAGGAGATGAACGTCTCCGCGCCCGGCGGCTACGCGCTCAAGGTTCGCTGACCGTGCTCGAACTCCCCGACGACCTGCGGGGAGCCTTCAAAGACCCGCTGGGCCCCGTCTTCACCGATCCCGAGACGCTTCTGGCGGCCGACGACGCCGGTCGACCGCTCGTCGCCGTCGGTGACGTGGTTACTGCCCACCTCCGCGACGCCGGCCACCCACCGGACGTGGCAGTGATCGATGGGAAGACCGAGCGCCGCGTCGTCGACGACTCCATCGGACGCTCGCTTCCCGACCCCGACGTCGAGGTGACGAACCCGGCGGCCACCCTCTCCCGGGCGCTCCTCGACGCGCTCGTCGAGGCGCTTGCCCGCTCCGACTCGACGACTATCGGCGTCGACGGCGAGGAGGACCTGGCGGCGCTGCCGGCCATCCTCGCGACGCCACTCGGCGGCTGTGTCGTCTACGGCCAGCCCGGCGAGGGGATGGTACTCGTGCCCGTGACTGAGGAAACGCGGACGCTCGCCCGCGACCTGCTCTCGCGGATGACCGGTGATGTCGACGCCGCGCTCGCGCTCCTCGACGGCTGACCGGCCGCCTCGAACCCCTGTGAACGCGTCGCCGACCGCTTCGTAATCCTTTTGTCCAGTTCGGGACCACGTATGGGTAACTGAACGATGGATATCGACATCATCGAGGAAGACGAGAACCCCATGTTGCATCGAACGGACGTGCGTTTCGAGATCATTCACGAGGAGGCGACGCCCTCGCGACTCTCCGTCCGCGACAGCCTCGCGGCCAAGCTGAACAAGGACTCAGCCGAAGTGGTCGTCCACGAACTCGACACGAAGTTCGGGATGCGAAAGACCGTCGGCTACGCCAAGGTGTACGAGAGCCCGGACCACGCCCGCGACGTGGAACAGGAGCACATGCTCGACCGGAACAAGATCAGCCCCGACGGCGAGGACGCCGACGAGGCCGACGCGGAAGCCGAAGAAGCGTAACGCTGGATGCGAATTCTCGGCATCGAGGGCACCGCGTGGGCGGCGAGCGCCGCCGTCTTCGACTACGACCCCGACGATCCCGTGCCCCTCGACGCCGCCCCACCGGTCATCGAAACCGACGCCTACCAGCCGGATAGCGGCGGCATTCACCCGCGCGAGGCCGCCGAACATATGGGCGAGGCCATCCCTGCGGTTGTCGACGCGGCGCTCGACGCCGCCGACGGCCCTATCGACGCCGTCGCCTTCGCCCGCGGGCCGGGACTCGGCCCCTGCCTGCGCATCGTCGGCACCGCCGCCCGCGCCCTCGCGGGCACCCTCGACGTGCCCTTGGTCGGTGTCAACCACATGGTCGCCCACCTCGAAATCGGGCGGTACGGCGCCGGGTTCGACGCCCCCGTCTGTCTGAACGCCAGCGGCGCCAACGCCCACCTGCTCGGCTACCACGGCGGCCGATACCGCGTCCTCGGCGAGACGATGGACACCGGCGTGGGCAACGCTCTTGACAAGTTCACGCGCCACGTCGGCTGGTCACATCCGGGCGGTCCGAAAGTCGAGGCGGCCGCCGCCGACGGCGCGTACGTCGACCTCCCCTACGTCGTCAAGGGGATGGACTTCTCCTTTTCGGGGCTCATGAGCGCCGCCAAGGACGCCTACGACGAGGGCGTCCCCGTCGAAGACGTCTGTTTCTCGCTGCAGGAGACGATTTTCGCCATGCTGACCGAAGTGGCGGAACGCGCCCTGTCGCTCACGGGGTCGGACGAACTCGTCCTCGGCGGCGGCGTCGGGCAAAACGAGCGCCTGCGGGAGATGTTGGCGACGATGTGTGCCGACCGCGGTGCGCGGTTTTACGCGCCCGACCCCCGCTACCTCCGCGACAACGCGGGCATGATCGCCGTCCTCGGCGCGAAGATGCTCGCCGCGGGCGATACGCTCCCAATCGACGAGTCGGCGGTCGATCCGAACTTCCGCCCCGATCAGGTCGAGGTGACGTGGCGGGCGGACGAGGGGTCCGTCTCCGTCGCCCCCGAGGAGACGCCCGAACGGCGCGGTGCGGAGGCAGTCGTCACCGTGACCGACGACCGCGTGGTCAAGCGCCGGATTCCGAAGGCGTACCGCCACCCCGACCTCGACGCGCGCCTGCGACGCGAACGGACGGTCGCGGAGGCCCGCCTCACGAGCGACGCGCGCCGGGTGGGCGTACCCACGGCCGTCGTCCGCGACGTGGACGTGCCCGAGGCGACGCTCACGTTCGACCGGGTGGGCGACCGTGACCTCGGTGCCGCGCTCACCCCCGACCGCGCCCGAACCGTCGGCGAACATCTCGCCCGCCTCCACCGGGCGGGCATCGTCCACGGCGACCCAACGGTCCGGAACGTCCGGGTCGGGGAGCGGGTCTACCTGATCGATTTCGGCCTCGGCTACCACAGCGGCCACGTCGAGGATCACGCGATGGACTGTCACGTCTTCGGCGGGAGCGTCCGCGGGACGGCGACGGTCGACGTGGACGCGACGCTCGCGGCGTTCGAGGCGGGCTACGCCGACGCCGGCGACGACGCGGTACTGGATCGCCTGCGGGAGATAGAGGAGCGGGGCCGGTACACCTAACAGTCCGCGCGCGGCCTGAACAGCGTCGTCCACGCCGACCAGTAGTGGCTCACGGCGTCGACGTAGCGTCGAATCGGCTCCTCGGGCGTGGGTTCGGAGACACGTCGCTCGTCGACGACGCTCCGACACTCCGGACAGCGAAGCCGCCGCCGTTCGCCGACGGTCCGGACGGTCCAGTCGCCGTCGACGGCGCTGGCGTGGCCGCAGTCCTGACAGAACAGGGTGGCTTTGCGGTCGCTCGTGTCGGCGGCCGACGGCGACGAAACGTGGGTAGAACTCATCGACTTCCCTAGGTGCCTGAGTCGGATAATACTGGTGGTAGACGGTCTGAATCGGTAGATAATGATGGATACGGTGTGCCGCGCTACGACCTGTCATCACTCCGAAGACCTATGTACGAACGCCCCTTGGCCGACGCCGTGACCGAACCGATGGACGTCGAGACGGCGGCGGGCGTCTGTAGCGACATCGTCGACCGGGTGGGCGAAGCCGTCATCGCCGACCGAACCTTTCTGGAGACGGTGCTGACCGGTCTGCTCGCCCGTGGGCACGTCCTCGTCGAGGACGTTCCCGGCACTGGCAAGACGCTGACCGCCATCGCGTTCGCGGACGCCCTCGGTCTGGAGTTCAACCGCGTCCAGTTCACGCCGGACCTCCTCCCCAGCGACATCACGGGCACGCACGTCTACGACGAACACGAGGGTACCTTCCGCTTTCAGCGTGGCCCTGTGTTCGCGAACGTCGTCCTCGCCGACGAAATAAACCGCGCGCCCCCGAAGACCCAGTCCGCCCTGCTGGAGGCGATGGACGAGGGGCAGGTAAGCGCCGACGGCGAGACGTTCCCCCTGCCCGAGCCATTCTTCGTCATCGCGACGCAGAACCCCGTCGAACAGGAGGGCACCTTCCGCCTGCCGGAAGCCCAGCGTGACCGGTTCGTCGTCGAAGTGTCGATGGGGTACCCAGACCGCGACGGCGAACTCGAACTCCTCGAACGGCGGAGCAACCGGACGACGACGAAACCCCGTGTCGACTCCGTCTTCGACGACGGCGACCCCGCGTCCACGAGCGACCGGCCCAGCGCCGAACGCGTACGCACCCTCCGGCAGGTTCCCGAGACGGTGACCGTCGAACGCGGGGTGCGCGAGTATCTCGTCGATCTGGCACGGGCGACCCGCGAGGACGACCGGGTCGCGGTGGGCGTCTCCCCACGCGGCATTCAACGGTTCTACGAGGCGGCCCGCGCCCACGCGGTCGTCGCCGGTCGGTCGTACGTCGCGCCCGACGACGTGAAAGCCGTCGCGCCCGCGGTGTTGACCCACCGTCTCGTGCTCACCTCCGAGGCGTCCATCCGCGACGTGGACCCCTCGACCATCGTCTCGGCCGTCCTGGATAGCGTGGCCGTGCCGGCGGCGACGGCGGACTAAGCCCGCAGGACGCCCAGTAGGATCACCGCCGCCGCGACGGCCGCCACCGCGCCGAGCAGCGCGCCGTCCGGGAGCGCCACCGTGCCGACGAGGCCGAGCGACGCCCACGCCACGCCGACGCCGGCGGCCGCGACGGCGACGCTCCCGACGGCGTGAACGGCTTCGATGCTCGTCGCCGACCGCGGGCCGAGATCCGCCCGCGCCGCCACGCCCCGGTCGCTTACGTCCCACGCGACCACCCCGAGGCCGACGAGGACGAACGTCGCCAGCCCGGGCGCCGTCCCGAGGGCGAGGACGACCGCACACGCCGACAGCCCCACCCCGGCGAGCACGCCGCCGCTCCCGCGGGTCGGCACGAGGTCGACGGCCAGCAACACGACGAAGGCCGTCAGCGCCGCCGACAGCGCCCCCAGCGTGACGACGGCGACGCCGAGTGCCAGCCCCGTCGGCGAGAGCGCGTCGAGCAGGCCGACCGCGACGGACCGCACCGCCGACGGCAGCCCGTCGACGACGCCCCGGACAGTGCCCCCCGCGCCGGCGGCGACGAGGACGACCCCGACTCCGCCGACCGTGGCGGGCAGGACCCGGCCGAGCACCGCCGCCGTGTCACCCGCGGCGGCCTGCAGGAGGCGCCCGACGAGCGCGAGCGTCGCCGTCGCGGCTGCGAGCAGGAGGAGGGCGACCCGCGGCCCCGTCGGCGCCACGAACGCGCCGGCCGCCACGACCGGGAGTGCCTCGCGGACGACCGGGAGCGCCGTCGGGAGGCTCGCGCTCGCGGCCACCACGCCGTATTTCACCGCCGCGCGGCAGTCGGCGTCGAGGCGGTCGACCGCCCGCTCGACCGACTCGCGTCGCGCCCGCGGCGCCAGTTCGGCCAGCGGGAGCACCGACAACGCCCACCGGCAGGCGAGCGCCGCGGCGACGACGAGGCCGAAAAACGACACCAGCGACATCGTCGGCCCACCGGGCGACAGCACGGGGTCGAGGAGCGCGCCCGGCGCGAACGCCGGCGTGGAAAGCCCGCCGAGCGCGTCGGATCGGACGACTAGCACGGCGCCGAAAGCCAGTCCGACCACCGTCGCCGTCGCGAGTGCGGAGCGATGCACCCGCCGGACCGCCCCCTCGCCGATTCCGTCCCCGAGCGTGCCGGTCGCGCCGAGGGCCGCCACGCCGGCGCCGACCGCGAGGACGACGGCGGGGAGCGCCGCCCCGAGTCCGCCGCCGAGAAGCCCGTCGACAGCCCCACGCTCCGCGGCGACGCGGACGACGCCTGCGACACCGACGAGGGCGACGACGGGCATCAGCGCCGTCCCGGCGGCCGCGGCCGCCGGGCCGTCACGCGCCCGACAGAGCGTCGCGACACCCAGTCCGACGCCCGCCGCCGCCGTCGCCGCCACGCCCGCCGCTGCCCCACCCGTCACGCCCGCGACGATCAGGCCGACGCCGACGGCGAGCGCCACGGTCAGGCTCGCCGGCCGGGACGCGCCGGCGCCGAGGTTCGTCCCGGACGAGTCGTGACTCACGACCGTACCCCCGCACGGAGCGCCCGGGCCAACGCCATCGGCAACTGTTCGTCCTGCTCCCAGTCGACGACGGCCGCGCCGACCCCCCGCATCCGGTCGAGCCGAACCGCCCGCTCCAGCGCGAGCACCCGCCCGCCAACTGAGTCCGGCGTCATCGACGGCGAGAGAACGGTCACCGCGTGGCCACGCGACCGGATCGACTCCACTGCCGATACCGCCGCGTCGTCGAGGGCGGGCGTACAGTGAATCACCTGCGCCGACGCGGGGAGGCGGCCCAGCAGTTCGCGGCGCTCGTCGCCGGCGCCGTCGGCCCGCACCGCGTCAGTGATCCCGTCGCCGGCGCCGGTCGCAGCGGCGTTGCAGACGGCAGCGGCGTGGATCGCGAAGGCGTCGGCGTCGGGCGGCACCCACGCCGGCCGGCGGCCGGTGATCGGATCGGCGGAACCGAGGGCACCGACGCAGACGTGGTGACCCTCGTCGCGGAGGGTCCGGACCGCGAGGGTGGCGGCGTACGCACACAGCGTCGCCCCGGTCGGGCGCGATGCCTCGCTGGCGACGTGGTTCGGGCCGCGGCCGTCGACCAGTACCGCCACCCGCGCGGCGCGCTGTTCGCGGTACTCGACCGTCGATAGCTCGCCGGTCTTGGCGTAGCGCCGCCAGTTGATTCGGTTGACCGGGTCGCCCGCGCGGTAGTCGCGGGTCGCGTGGAACTCGACGCCGACGCCGCCCGTATCGGTCGCCATCGACCCGGTGAAGGCCGCGGTCCGCTGGCGGAGTGGCACGTCCTCGGCGTCGATCCGACACTCGAACTCGTTGGTCCCTTTCGCCTCGCGGGTCGTCTCGTCGACGACCGTTCCGCTCACGCTCGACGCACGGATTCGAACCGGCTCGAACGCGTAGCGCCCGCGGTTCGCGGCCAGCGTGTACGTCGCCGTCGTCGACTCGCCGCTCCGAAGTGCCGCGCCCGCGCTCTCCGACCCATCCCGGACGGCGAGCTCCTCGGGCACGCCGTCCCGGACGCGCAGGTCCGGAACCACCGACTCGCCGACGTTCGTGGCCGTCAGCGTCACCTCGACCGGCTGGCCCGGGAGCGGCGCCTCCGGCCGAATCTCGCGCTCGATCCGTACCCTCCCGTCGAGTGGTGCAAGCGTCGATAGCGCCCCCTGAACGACGAAGGCGAGGGGAACGACCCCCGCGACCAGGAGCGTCGGCGTCCCCGTGCCGACGCCGACGGCGACGAGGAGGACCGTCGCCGCGGCCAGCCCCCCGTACCGCCGGACGCGGCGCGTCACGACGCGCCCTCCAGCGCCGCACGGAGGGCCCGAAGTCGGCTCCGCGGCGACGGCGAGTCCGGTGCCTCGTACCCGGACGACCGATCCGCGTACGCCCGTTCGGCGGCGGCGAGCGCCCGGCACACCCGTCGATCGTAGGCACGACCGGGGTAGAGCCACGCGTACAGCCGATGATACCACGGGTAGTCAACGTCCGCAGTCGTCGAGAGGAAGGCGGCCGCGTATCGGTCGTCGGTCCACGTCCCTCGGTCGACGGACGCCGCAGCGTCGTCGTCGTCGACGCTCGCGACGACCACCTCCCGGAGCCGTCGCCGGATCGGGTCGCGCGCCGCGTCGTCGGGGCCGTCCTCGACCGCCCGCTCGTAGTACGTCGAGAGATCGGTCCCGGCGATGGGCGGCGTCGAGGGACCTCTCGACTCTCGCTCCGACATCGGCGTCGTGGCGTCCGGTTCGGTGAGCCACGAGTACAGGAGGCCGATCACGCCGGCCACCGCGCCGGCGAACCCCAGCGCCAAGCCGCGGTCGACGCCCAAGGCGTCGAGACCGGTCCGTATCGACGCCGGGACCGTCTCGGGTGCGTAGCCGTACCAGACCGCGAATCCCACGCTCGCGAGGGCGAGACCGACTGCGGCCCGACGCCACGTGAGGCGGCTCATCCCTCCGTCTCCTCCCCTCGCACCGCCTCGTGGATCGACCGAAGCGCCTCGCGGGCGCGGGCGAGGCGATCCGCATCGGGTGCGAGGCGGCCGTACTCGGCGTCACGGTACGCGTCGGTCAGTGCGTGGATCGGTGCCGCCGGCAATCCCCGGTCGATGGCGTAACGCGCGATCTCACCCGGCGTCCGGGTCGTCGCCCGCGGCGGCGCGACGAGGCCGACGAACTCGCACCAGAGGTCGCGAAGCGTCGCCGTTCCGTCGGCGTCGCCCTCCGCGCCGATCCCCGTGACCGCCGTCCCGCGGTCGCCCCTGCCGTTCGACCTCGATTCGGCCGACCCGCTCCGCGACAGCACGGCCGCCAGCCACCGCCGGAACAGCCCGACGAACCGACGCGGGTCGAGCGCCGCGAGTGCGGCCAGGCCCTGCGTCGCGAGTCGGCCCGGGAGCGCAGCGAGATGCCCCAGCCCGCGACGGAGCGCCTGCCCCGCGGCGACGAGGAGTTCGGCGGCCCGGACGCAGGCGCTCGCCGCCCACGCGACGATCCGCGACAGCCACGCCGCCACCGCCCGCCCCGCGCGCCGTGGCGTGACGTTTCGCCGCCGGAGTGTCCGGCCGACGAGTGCGAGACCGACCAGCGCGACGGCACCGACGACGGCTGCGTTGCGGGCGAGCGGGAGGGCCACCCGCGCTTCCCCACCGTCCGGGCCACGGGCGACGACGCTGGCGCCCCCGGCGACTGGGAGCGACACGCCGAGCGTGCCGTTTTCGGTCGTCGTGCCCGCCTCGCGCCCGTCGACTGTCACCGCGGCGCCGCCGACCGGCGTCCCGTTCCGCGTCGTCGTCACCGTCGCCGAGCCACCCGGGAGCGCGAGGAGCGGCGCCGACACCGAGAGGTTCAGCGGCGGTGGCTCGGATTGCGGCGCCTCACCGGCGGCGTACACCCGTACCGTCGTCGTCGCCTCGACCGACTCGCGACGGACCGCGAGTTGGTGGGTCCCCGGCGATATCTCGGCGAGCGAGACGCCGAGTCGGCCGTCCGGCCCCGTCGTCCCGACCCGTTCGCCGTTCAGGGTTACCGTCGCCTCGCGGACGGGTACGTCACGAATCGCCGCCTCGACGGTCATCCCGCCGCCCGAGACGGGCGTCCCCTCGACGGTGAGCGTGACGTTCGTGTCGCTCCGGTAGGTCCGCGAGGAGCCGTTCGGTGCCGGCGCGGCCTGCTGTGGGGCCATCGGCGGTCCGTCGGTCACTGCTCCGCCGCCGGCCGGAAGCGCCGTGCCGCCGGCCCACAGGTCGGCCGCCGTCCCGTCGCCAGCCCCCGTCCGATTAGCCGAGGAGCGTGCCCTCGCATCTCCGTCGTATTTCGTCGCCCCGTCCGGCGGCCGCGCGGTCACGGTTAGCTCGGCAGCGTAGGGAAGCCGGGTCCGCACCGTCCCGTTCGCGCCCGTCCAGCCGACCCGCTCGCCGTTGATTTCGACCGGCGCGCCGACGACCGGCGACCCGTTCTTGGCGACGTTGACCGTGACGGGCGCGCCCGCCACTGCCGAGCGGTTCAACGAGATGTCGTACGGCGGCTGGGGGTTCTGCACCGGCAGTCGCCCCGAGCCCGTCGGATCGAATCGCACCCACCCGGTCCCGGGGAAGAAGACTTCGACCCACGCGTGCCCCCGGTCGGCGGTGACGAGATACTGCTCCTCGCCCACCCGCTCGCCCGGCGCGTAGCCGACGACGTACCGCGCCGGGATGCCCTGCGTGCGCAGCATCACCACCATCGACGTGGCGTAGTACTGGCAGTAGCCCGACTCCATCTCGAAGATGAACTGGTCGGCGACGGGTTCGCCCGGTTCGTGACTCGCGTTCAGCGAGTACGGCTTCCCCTTGAGCCAGTCGCGGATCGTCACGGCCCGGTCGTACGCCGTCTCGTCGCCGGCGGTCAACTCGTCGGTGAACGTGCCTACCCGCGCCGGCGTCGACTCGGGCAGTTGTGTGTACCGCTTTTCGAGTCGGTCGGGGTAGTCGGTACCCGCCGCGCGGAGCGTCGCCGGGTCCGACGGCGGTGCCGCGCTCCGGGCCAGATACGTCGTCCCCGCGGGGAGCCGTCGCGTCGCGCGGACGCCCCCGACGCTCGACGCCTCGACGCCCGCGCTCCCGTTCGGCACGCTGACCTCGCTCGGTTGCCACGCAGTCGGGAGCGACGACGAGGGCACCAGCAAGGTCACCTCGTAGTTCATCGCTCGCCCGTCGACCGTCCGCGCGTCGTTGGGGACGCCCTCGGCGATGGACCGCCATTGCGGCGAACTCGCCCACGTCGCCCCCGTGTACGTCGCGTACGCCGTCTGCCGCCAGTAGGTGTTCTCACCGCCGTCGACGACGAACTGTGGCGTCTGCGGGAGTTCGCCCTCGAACCCCTGTGTCGAGCCGATTTGCGTCCGATCGGGGGGTTGCGAGAGCGGGACGCCGCTCGGCGATCCGCCGCGCAACGCCTCCATCGGGGCCGTGGATCCCGACTGCTCCCCGCCGGCTTCGGCCGTCGCCGTCGCTGCCGGCGTCTCGCGGTCGCTCGGTTCGCTCGCTCCGTCACCGAGACCGGCCGCGGGAAGCAGCGCCGCCGCGACGACGAGCGCCGCGACGACCGCCAGCGCGAGCGCGGCTTCGCCGTACTCGACCCCCGTCCCCTCGGGGCCGTCGGACCCCTCACCACTCATTGCGGATAGCATCACTCGGCCGCCGTCGGCAATAACCCTGTTCCCGCTTGGCGTCGAGCCGAAACGATTTATCCCGGGGAACCGTACGACTCGGCTATGGCAGACAAGCCGCAGTCAGGATCGATTCTCGGCATCCCGTACAACTTCGAACGTCCGAGCCTCGGGCGCCTGCTCTCCGCGCACTGGAAGCCCGGTGAGGGGATGGTCGTCGAGAAACCCTTCGGCATCGGCTACACGCTGAACCTGGCGAACTGGCGGTCGTGGATTGTCGTCCTCGTCGCCGGCGTCCTGCTCTGGCAGGAGCGCGGCGGCGAAGGCGGACTCGACGAGAGCGACGACGGCGACGAACCCGTCGAAGTCGTCGTCGACGACTGATCGTGAGTACTGGAGCTGTTTCCCGATGTGTCGCCGGACGGGCGCCGACACACCGGTAGTGAGTTACAGTACCCCCTCTGAGGCGGTACGTCAGTACCGGTCAGTCGCCGTGACGTGTCGGTGCCTCACCGGCGAACGGTTACGACGTCTCCTATGACCGCCCGATACCGCCGTCCCGATTCCGCCGCATCATGAACCCCGACGAGCGCGCGAAGTCGGAGTACGCCTTCGAACTCGCGCTGTGTGCTCACCTCGAAGGCACCCGTGACTGGGTGCTCGGTCGGCAGATCGGTGCGTCGGTCGCCGACCCCGGCGCTCGCATCGTCGACGTCTGTGCCGTCGTCCCCGGTCCCGAGTTCGACCGCCGGGCCGCGATCACGAGCGAGACCATCCCGCCCCGCGCCGTCGAGAGCGACGTGGGGCTGGGTCGAGCCGTCGACCCCGCCGCGGCGTTCGACTGCTCGCCCGACCACGCCCGGAGCGTCGCCGACCGCGCCGTCGACGTAGGTTACTTCGAGGCCGAACACCGCGGGAGTCGCCGGCACGTCCGCGCGACGGCGCGCTACCCCGACTGGATCGGCCGCCTCGTCGGTATCGAAAACAAACCCGACCTCGGTCGACCCGGCGACCTCGAACGCCAGTTGCGCCGCGACGCCTCGCTCGGCCTCTTCGACACCGTCGTCCTCGCTACCGAGAGCTACGTGACCGGCGCGCACCTGAACCGCATCCCCGAGGCGGTGGGCGTCTGGCGGTTCAGCGACGCCGACCTCACCGTGGTCCGCGACCCGACGCCGCTCGACCCGGCTGCGCCGGGGATCGAACCCCTCGCCGACCGCCCGCTCCGGACGGACGTGGCCGTCGTCTCCCCGGACGCGAAGGCGCGAAAGCGCCGCGCAGTCGCCGAGCGCGTCTACGGCAAGGGGTGGCGTCCCCACGAGTACCCGGGCTGTGCGTCGATGTGCCCGACCGACGACGGCCGGCCGTACTGTGCCGCCTTCGAGCGCGTCGTCGACCCCGCAAGCGACTGCGGCGAGTCGTGTCCGGCCGTCGAGCCCGCCGACGCACCGACGGTCGAGCGTCAGGCGTTGCGCGACGCGCGGACGCCGTGGGTCGCGGAGCCGGAGGGCGTGGCACGGCGACAGGCCGGGCTGGACCGGTTCAGGTGAGGCGGGCGACGGCCGTCACCGCGGCTACGAGGGCGGCGAGCGCGAGGCCGACGACGGCCGCTCGCCGCGGGTCCGGGGTGCCGACGAAGAGCAGGGAGACGGCGACCCAAGCGAGCGCGCCCGCGAGGCCGCTGGCGGCGCCGCGGCCGAGCGTCGAGACGACGGTCATGTGACGGGACACGGGACGGAGCTCATAAATCGTATCGCTCGCCGTCGACGGCCAGCGGCTCTTCGAACGCCTCGTCGGCCGGGTAGTAGTGGGCGAGATGGACCAGCCGCGTCCGGTCGGCGTCGAGTTCGGCCGCGAGGTCGAGCGCCCCCTCCCGAGTCATGTGTTTCGTCCCGAAAGTTCGCGGCACGCCGTCGGAATCGTGGTGTTTCCCGCCGAGCGGGTGGTGTACCGCCGACGACGCGGGGACGATGCCGTCCGCGAGCAGGAGGTCCGGGTCGGCGAGCGCCGCCCGCGACGCCTCGGGGATGCCGTAGCTCGTATCGCCGGTGAGCGAGCATTTCGCGCCCGTCTCCGGGTCCTCGACGACGACGCCGTAACACAGGAGCGGCGGGTGATCGACGGGGACGAGGCGTACGTCCAGCCCGCACGTTCGGAACCCCTCACTCGGCGCGTGGTCGTGGACGCTCACGCGGTCGAGGTAGTCGTACTTCCGGCGGATGGTGTCGGCGACGCTCTCCCCGGTCACGGGGTCTACCTCGTCGGCCGCGTGGACGGGCAGGTCGTCGAACAGGCGGTAGGCGTTGCCGAGGCCGTCGAGATGATCGAAGTGGATGTGGGTCACCAGCGCGGCGTCCGGGAGCGACACGTCGTGTGTGAGAAACTGGTGGCGGAAGTCGGGGCTCAGATCGATCAGTAGCGACTCGCCGGTCCGCTCGTTCTCGACGTGGACCGAGAAGCGCGAGCGCTCGACGCCCAGTTCGCGGGCGCGTTCGCAGGTGTCGCAGTCACAGCCGACCGTCGGCGTGCCCGTCGTATCACCCGTCCCGAGTAGCGTCACCCGCATTCGGTCGCCGATTGCCGCCCGCCCGTCTTATACTGTCGGATGTCCACGGGTCGGCACCGTGCCCGCCGTCCCGACTCGCTCACGACGGTCAGCGCCCGCGATTCGCGCGGTCGGACGCGTAGCCGTGGCCGACGACGAGCGCCGCGGCGTTGCAGGCGAGGAGGAGCCCGATCCACGGGAGCGGGACGCCGAGTGCTAGCAGGCCGATGACGGCGAACGGGAGGGCAACGGCGCTCCAGAAGGCGGCGGCGCGGAGGGCGGAACCGGTGCGCGCGGCGGCCGACCGAGCGCGGTGGGTGGCGACGGATGGGACCATACGTAGTCCTCGGACGGGCGGTGCAAAAGGGTGTGTAAGGGGAAAGTCGGCGTTTGAGTGACCGAGCCGAGCGACCCCGCCTCGTCCGGACCGTTGTACCTGTGTCCCGGTGGTTCGCCAAGGCGGCGCGGCGACCCACCGGTGATGACGTACAACGACCCGTATCAGTCCGTGTCGGGCGCCACCGCCGACGCGGGCGGGAGGTCGCTCCCGGAATCGGTCGCTCTCGGCGCCTCCCCGCCGGGGTCGGTGTCACGCTCCGCCGTCCCCAACCCCCGTGCCGAGTTCCCAACCACCAGCAGGCTGCTCGTCGCCATCGCGACGGCCGCGACGAGAGGGTTGAGGACGCCGAGCGCGGCCGCCGGGACGGCGAGGACGTTGTAGAGGAACGCCCATCCGAGGTTCTGGTGGAGGCGGCGCTTCGTCGCCGCGGTCAGATCGAACACCTGGGGGACGGTCGTCAGGTCGTCCGTCGTGACGACGGCGTCGGCGGCGTCGGCGGCGAGGCGGGTGCCGCTCTCGAGCGAGATACCCAGATCGGCGGCCGCCAGTGCGGGGGCGTCGTTGCTCCCGTCGCCGACCATCACCGTCGTCCCCTCCGCGCGGAGCCGGTCGATCACCTCGGCTTTCGCCTCGGGAGGGACGCCCGCGAAGGTGTCGTCCACGTCGGGATGGTCGCGGAAGCGGGCGGCCGCCGATTCTCCGTCGCCGGTGATGACGACCACCCGATCGACGTCCTCGGCGACGGCCGAGACGACTGACTCCCACTCCGGCCGCGGTTCGTCGCCGGCGACGAGGACGCCCCTGACGCTCCCGTTCCAGCCCACGTAGGCGGGGATGCGGCCGGCGTCGACGGCGCGGTCGTAGCGCTCACGATAGATGTCGGGAATATCACTGCCCTCGAACAGGTCGGCACGGCCGACAGTCACCCGATCACCGTCGACGACGCCGCTCACCCCCCGCCCGGGGTGGCGCTCGAAGTCGTCGACGGCGAGGTCCGGCACGTCGATTGCGTCGGTCACCGCCTTCCCCATCGGGTGATCGGCGAACGTCTCCACGGCGGCGGCACGGGCGATGGCGTCGCTTTCGCCGGACTCCGTCCGGCTCTTCGAGGAGCGTGGCTCCTCGCCGTCTCCGACCGCGTCGTACAGCCGCATCTCGCCCGTCGTCAGCGTCCCCGTCTTGTCGAAGGCGACGACGTCCGCCTCGGTCGCGCGCTCGAACACGTCGCCGTCGGTGATGACGACCCCCTCATCGAGCGCCTCGCGGACGCCCGCGGCGACGGCGAGCGGCGTCGCCAGTCCCAGCGCACAGGGACAGGAGACGACGAGGACGGTCAGTCCGGTCAGGAAGGCGGCCGTCGGCGCCGCTCCGAGGGCGAGATGGACGACAAAGGCCGCGACGGCCAACAGGACGACGACGGGCACGAACACCGCCGCGATGCGGTCGGCGAGGCGCTGGACGCCCGAGCGCGAACTCCGGACGTTCCAGAGGTGGGTGACGAGGCGGTCGAGCGTGCTCGTCGTTGCGTCGTCGGCTTCGATCACCACACCGCCCTCGGCGACGAGGCCGCCCCCGATGACCTCGTCGCCGACTTCCCGTCGGACGGGCACCGATTCGCCGGTCACGAGTGACTCGTCGATCGCGGCGGTCCCCTCGATCACCGTGCCGTCGACGGGGACGCGGTCGCCCGCGCCGACGACGAGTTC
>Ga0209917_1000262_pt1 | contig 22141 bp, 22 predicted proteins | sample SalPon2_C_H2O_MG_FD_185710 | JGI IMG/M metagenome (GOLD analysis project Ga0209917, IMG submission 185710) | Salt pond water microbial communities from South San Francisco under conditions of wetland restoration - Salt Pond MetaG R2_C_H2O_MG... | ecosystem: Environmental > Aquatic > Non-marine... | reverse complement strand
CCTCGTTGATGGCCCAGTTTACAAAGGCGATGCTCGTGAAGCTGCGATGGTAGTCGCACAGGAACACCCCGAACTCGTCGCTGAGAAACTTCGCGAGTGGGGAATAGAATATCTTGATAAATAACCCACAAGCATCAATATTCAAGGGTTCCTTTGCCCCCTCGGATCCGCTTCGAAAGTGCGACTGCGACATATCAGAGACAACAGCTGCAGCATCTCTAGCACCGTCTGGTGTACTCATCAACCGGGTGGGAATTTGACTCGCCGCCGGTGTCGTGCTGGTCCCGCTGTTCTTGATTGTGTTCGGCGAAATCGATTTCAGCGCGTTCGAGAGACATATCAATTCCATCAGACCGTCGCCCAGCTCAGAGAATATGTCGAGTAGCTACAGTTCGTCTACCGCGAAGAGGCCTTCCAGGTCGCCACGCATCTCCTCACGACGGTGGCGTCGTTTCTCTGCCTTCGAGAGATAGTTGTCGAGGACAACGTCTGCTGATTTCGAACCCTGCTCTTCTGCGATATCCTCAAACCGCTCAGCTACCCGTCGGACTGCTGCCCCATATGCCGTGTACCAGTATCGACGCCCCATCTTCGGCGTCGGCACGGTCTCATCGACAGTAACCCCAGCTACGTCAGCGAGATCGCGGAAGTGCCGGCGGGCGGTCTCGGTCGATATATGCCCCGATTTCGAGGACGGCGACGGTAGCAGGTAGCCGTTCCAGTCGTCACCGTGTGTCTCGTGGAGGTCGTCAACCCGTGTCTCAAGCTCTTCAACGCCGACCAGTAACGCGACTGTTCCTGGCCCGTTCTTGCGTTCGTCCTCACCGAAGTCGATGTACGGATCCGAACCTTCGGGGTCGTCTTCGTCGGGTGAGAGCGTGAGCTGGCGTGTATGAAGGGCACAGACCTCACTCGGCCGTAGTCCCCACCCGCAGACACCAACGACGAGGAGGCGGTCAGCCGGCGTCTTGGCCGTCTGGTAGAGCCTCTTGATCTGGTCGGCCTCAAGGGCGGGATTGTCCCAGTCAGGTGCCGAATCCCACCCAAATCTGCGTTCGAGCCGCGTCGTCGGGTCGTAGTCGGCTTCCCCGAAGTCGACACGGTGTTGGTAGAACTGCCGGACCTCTTGGACGTACTTGCGTCGCGACGCGTGCGTGTTCAACGTCTCGTCGAGGTGTCGAAGAACATCGAAGGTATCCGCGACACGGGCTTTCTCCTCGGAACTCCCCTGCTCTGACTGGAGTGGTGAGAGCAGATCATCGGTGTCGTTCACCTGCTGGTAGGTCTCGGCGTAGCGACGAAGCACCGAACATCGGGTCGCGACCGTCGATTCGGCACGCCCCTGCCGGTCCCGGAGCTCATGGAGATAGGATTCCAATGCGTGGCGTGTCTCCTGGTCGTCGACGAACGCGAACGGGCTAGTATCGTCGTCGTCGTTCGGTGGAACCCCGATCTCGGCGTAGAAGTCCCCGGGTGAAAGATCGAAGTTCCGGGAGAGATGTGCGATGAAGCCCCGATAGTGGTCACTCAGCCACGCGTAGGTCGGCGTCTCGTGGTCAGGGTCAAGCCCGTCGGCCCGCATCTTCTGGGCAATCTCTTCGTGATAGAAGGCTTCGCAGTCGTTAAGATCCATCGTGCTGTAGCGTGGTGAGTCGGTGGTAGCGTCTGTGGACATAGATGGTGCGGTCGTGATGGGTGCTGAGTCGAATGCTGTTATGTGCGGGCTTCTCAGTTGGATGGTCGAAATCGCGGTACGGAAGGCGGCTTGCTGCGTGTACCCGTGATTCTAAGACGGTTGTTCTCGGTGGATAGACCGTTACTCCTAGTCCACTTATACTTTGTGTGGTATTGTTTTCTAATCCAGAAAACCACAACAACACACAAACCTCGTGTTCAGTGCCTCAAGTAAATAAATCATATGTCGCTATATCATTTTCGAGCCGTGGCGCTGCACAGTTTCGGAAGATGGGCCAGTTTTGGATCGAATCGCCATCAATTCGTGGTGGTTCTCACCGATCAGTCATCAGTTTTGAATCCTTACTCTCGAACTGCCGGACGAGCGTACGAAATTGCGTGGATTTTGGCGCTGGTGAATACGGTTGTCACTCTTGAACGGCGGACCCAGCAAGATCTCAGCGGGTTAGTCGTGTGGAATCAATGCTGAGGCAACGAGCTCAACACACTCACCCGCAGTAATCACAGGTGCGTAGTTCATCTCACCGTCAACGTCCGCTTTCAGCAGGAAGTCGGTGAGCCGCCAGATATTGTACAAGAGTACGGCAAACACGAAGTAGAACAAGCGAACGCGGTAGTCTTTCGAGGAGGTTTTGGCGAGAAAGTCGCCCTTGATCGATTTGTACTCGCTCTCGATTTGCCACCGGCGACTATACCGTTTACAGAACGCCTCGGCCTCATCGGGTCCCACTCGGAGATTCGTCGCGAAGACAGCCGTCCCTTCACCACTCGTCGACGGCACGTATAGGAATCGCATTGAGTGCGAACCCGTTTCGACGTGGACAGATGACGATTCCACAGCTACGTCCTGACCGTCTTCGTCCATCTGGTCAAACACCTCCCGCTCGGTGCTGGAGATCCGTTTTGGGATGAGATAATTCACACCAAGGTTCGAAAGAGTCTGGAACACCCGCATCGAGTCGAACTCTCGGTCACAGAGCACTGTCTCGATCGGGACGTGTTCTTTCGCTCGCCGAACCAGTCGCCGAACAGTTCGATGAATCTGATTCGACGGGTTCTCATCCCATTCAGAACTCTCTCGGACTGGCTCAACGGCGAGAACGAGTGGAATATTCTGTCCAATGATCGAGAGCGTCGCGAATTTGAATGCCCGGCCTTCGCCATCTTTTGCTCCGCTCACCATCGGCATCTCAGTCGTCTCCCCGTAGTAGGGGACGGTCGTGATGTCGAGCGCGACGGTCACGGGCCGTCGGAACGATACTCCGGATGCAATTCTCGAGAGTACTCGATCCGTGGCACTATCGAAGCTCTCGAGAAAGTCTTCGGGAGTGAATTGTTTGACTGCCCGAAGGTGCGTATCACCGTGTGGGCTGTACTCCGTCCCACGTCGGTACTGGAAGCGAGCCGCGCCCTGTGCCGTTCCACAACCGACCATGCCCATGAAGGTCTGTAACTCGAAGAACCGAACGTCCTCGTAGGTCGCGTTCCGTGCTCGTCCGGAGTCGAACGAACCGAACGCGTGCTCGCGAGCCAACCGTGTCGTTCGAACAATCGCCTCATCACTAAACTCTGTCTTCGAGTCCTCATCGGAATCATTCTCTGGTGTTTCCTCGGTGGTGACGTCAGATTTTGGTCTAATCTGTGGACCAGCGAAATCATAGTCACAGCTCTGTTTGACGACGAAGTGCGCTGCCGTCTCGACGAACTCACGTTCATCGTCATCAAATCGTTCCCGCCAGGTCCGTGAGAGGACAGATGGGCCCGGCGTTTTTTCGAGATCGAACTCGTTGCCGAGTTCGGGATACTGAGCGATGTATTGGTAACTCTCGGCAGTGATCTCGTGATAGATGAAGATACGGAGCATTCCCTCGAAATCGTAGGGTGCCGGGTGCCACGCTGGGTAGGGGTCCTCCAAAGTCTCCGTCCTAATCGGTAGCCCTCCGATCGCCCTGACAAGGGGCGTTCCGTGGCGGTACATGTCCGCGATCTCGATGCCAACGCGATACGCGTCGGTCCTCCGTCGTTCCCGTTCGAGGGGCTTTCGGTGACACTCGGGCATAGCGGCCCTTCGATATCGACACTGTTGAGGGTTACCACGCGCTGGACAAGGTTATCGCGCCATGGCAGAGAATAGGCCCACACCTGCCGCGGGAGAATGTTTCTTGCTATACGTGCGTAAAGCATCTGTATATTATGTTTGATGCCAAAAGCTCGACGGGGGACGACGACCCGGAGACAGTTCAAATAAACTTCCGGCTCACGCAGGCGTTCCTTGACGACATCGACGCAACTTGGGAAGAGCAGGGGTTCAACTCGCGAAGTGAGTTCCTCCGCTACGCGGCGCGGGACGCCGTCAAGCATCCTGATTTCTCCCGTGAAGGCTGGAAGCAGATCGCCGCCAGCGAGCACGAACTTCGGACTGGCGAAGGAGAACTCGTGTCCCGCGAGGACGTGCTGGCGATGATGGCTGACGATACGGATGGCGAGTGACGACGAGTGGACGTGGAAGTTCGCGCCGAGAGCCGCCAAACAGTTCGATAACCTCGAACACCACGTTCAGGATCGCATTGCCTCGAACCTCGACGAAATCGTCAGCGACCCATAGTGTGACCCCGGTGATAATCTCGAACCACTCACTGGCGGCCCGTTCGAGAAGCTTCGCATCGGACAGTACCGACTCGCGTGCGTCCTCTATCACGGCGCACTCGTATTGGAAGTCCACCGAATCGAGCGTCGAATCGGGACCTACACGGCAGACGACTGAATCCGTCTCCTAGTCTTCGCACCAAGAGCCGAAGAATGAGAGATACAGATGAGCAGCTTACTGTGGGGTGGCGACATCTTTCCGAAATCTGTCAAAATCGGCGTGACCGATGCAGAGCGTGTATCTGTCACTATACCTCAAGAGAAAATTCGATTCCGAGCTGACCCCATTATGTAGCAATTCCCGCGAAAGACGCTGTCTCTGCGATTTCATCGTCCTGGACGCGACGCATGTGGCGTCCAGGAATCTCCTACCTATTTGAACAAGTACGACGAACAGTAATACTACAATCCAACACTAACACTCAACAATCCATTTCCTATACAAATCTGAGACAGACCGGGGAACCAAGCTTCGTCACCCCCTCGATTCGGTTGAACGTTCCTGCGTCGGAATCGAATTCGAACGACACGATATTGTCGCTGTGCTGATGACAGAGGAACACCCGTTTACCCCCAGGGTGAATCGCGAAGTTGCGAGGCCACTTCCCATCCGTGGATCTGACGTCCGTCTGCGAGACGTTCAGTGGCGATTCCCGCGTCACGAACAACGCGATGGAGTCGTGTCCCCTGTTCGTGGCGAACACGTACTCGCCGTCAGGATGGACGTGAACGTCGGCGGCGATGGTCCCACTCGGATCAACGTCGTCCGGGAGCGTCGAATGGGTCTCTTCGATTACAGGAGAACGGGGGTCAGTTAGGTCAAGGATTGTGAGGGTCGCATCAAGTTCGTTCAGGAGGTAGCTAGCGGGCTCATTCGGGTGAACTGCGAGGTGGCGCGGCCCGGAACCCGGCTTGCAGTCAACCGTCGTGTCGCTGAGCGGGCGGAGCCGCTCCGCGCTACGGTCCAGCTCGTAGACGACGACCTGATCGGTGCCGAGGTCGGGGACGTATACGAGGGAGTCCGTAACGAACCACGCCGAGTGTGGATGGGGGGCAGCCTGTCGGTCGTCATTCGGCCCAGACCCCTCGTGTTCCTGTCTGTCCAACGGACCCTCAAGTGCACCGTGGGTACTCACGGATAGCAGCGTCACGGAGCCACCAGCGTAGTGAGAGACGACGGCGTACTCTCCACACGGGTCAAGCGCGACGTGGCATGGTCCGTCGTCCCCGGTACTCGTGGCGTCGAGACGGTTAAGCGAGCCGTCGTCCTCGTCGACGCGATAGCTGATTGCCGATCCGTTCTCCCGTTCGTTCACGGCGACGACGAACTGCTCCGTTGGGTGGACATCGAGGAATGAAGGGTCTTCCTCGTACGCCACATCACATAGTGTAATCGACGCATCGTCAACGCAGTACGTCGAAAGTCCATCACCTCGTTCCCGTGTGTACGAGCCGACGACGGCGAACTCCGGTTCGGTCATCGGACGCTAAAGGTCCCGCCAGCTCTGTTTTGGCTCCCAACCGAGCAACTCCTTCGACTTCGAAAGATCTACGATCGCCTCGTGACCGGCGAGTGGTTCCCGTACGTCGGCCTCGGGGTAGAACCTATCGACGACATCGGCAGTCGTCGCGTCGGCCGTGGTGTCGCCTGCAACTGCCCAGAACACCTCGTGGCCGTCGTAGTCCGCCTCGACAGCCTTCCGAGCAATCGACGCTGCATCGGCAATCGTGAGGTAGGAGAACAACACCTCTCGACCCGTTGCCGGATGTACGTCGTGGAGTTCGTCGAGTGACCGGTCGGGTTCGACGAAGTACTCATACATCTCCTCTTCGTTGGTCACCCACGGGTACCGCAGCGAGGAGATGGTGAGATCGGTCGGCGGGCGCCGGCCGAAGCCGTCCGCAGTGACCTCCATCGCGTGTTTGGCGATCCCGTAGGGGTCGCCCGGCGTGCGCGGATGGGCCTCGTCGAGTGGAATGTACCGAACGTCTGCCCGACGCTCTTGGTGCTCGCTTCCCATGGCGTTGATGCTGGAAGCCAGACAGACCGACTCTAGCCCGAGCGCGTCGGCCGCCTCAAGGATATGCGCAGCCGACATGACGTTACTCTCATACACCCTGAAATCGGGGTTCCGATAGGGATTCGGAATTGTCCCCATGTGGATGACGGCGTCGGCCTCCGTCTTCGCGAGCGCACCGTAGGTCTCGCCGGCGTCGAGTAGGTCCGTCGTCACGTACTTGTCGGAGACCTCCTCGCGTCGTTTCCCGCGAGAGACGTTCACAGTTTCGTAGCCGTGTTCCCCGAGGTGTTCGAGAATTGCCGAGCCGATCTTCCCGTTGCCTCCGGTAACCGCTATCGTATCGTGTGTCATGGATTGTGTCAATCGTATTGATGGTGGTTGTTGACGCCGCGCTACTCCAGCAGGCCCTTGATGTACCCGATTGCGAACAGTCGACCCATATCGGTGTAACCCGCCATGGCGTCGTCGCGGTCCTGTTCGCCAACCATCCGCGGGACGTGGTCCGGGCGGATCGGCCCATCGAAGCCGACCTCCTGGTATGCCTCGATGGCAGCCTTCATGTCGGTCGGTCCCTCGTCGTGCCACGTTTCGACGAAGTTCCGCTCGTCACCCTCGACGTCGCGGAAGTGGACGAAGTGAATCCGGTCGCCGAACTCGCGGATTGCGTCGATAGTGTCGCCAGCCATCGCGGAGAAGTTCCCCTGACAGAAAGTGACGCCGTGGTGCGGGCTGTCGTAGAGATCGAGAATCCGCTGGTAGTCCTCGACGGATTGGACGATCCGCGGGACGCCCCGGACGGGTGAGGTCGGCGGATCGTCGGGATGTAACGCGAGGTTCACCCCGTACTCCTCGGCGACTGGAACGACCTCGTCGAGGAAGTACCCCAGGTTCTCCCAGAGGTCGTCTTCCGTGATTCCGGCGGCTTCGTGGTCAGGGGCACGCTCCATCCACTCGTGGTCGTAGCCGATGCGGTGGGAGTTGCCGCGTCCCGGTAGCGAGTCTGAAGTACGGATGACGCCGAGCGGGTTCTCGGTCCACACCCAGCAGTACGTATCGATCCCGAGTCGACCCATGTTCTCGATCAGGGTTTTGACGGTCGCAATCTCCTCGTCACGGCCCGCTTTCCCGAGGACAGCCTTCTCCATCGGCGGCCGATCCTCGACGACGTCCAGCGAGAAGCCGTGGTCCTCGAATCGGGTCACCGTGCGCTGGAGCGTATCGTACTCCCACCAGTCGTCGACGTCCCAGAAGCGCACGACAGCAGTGTCGATGCCGAGTTGCTTGGCGATGGTCCACCGCCGATCCGGCTTCGGCGGGAGCATTACTGTTGGGTCCATGTCGTATCTGTCACTCATCTGTGTTCGCGGTCGTGAATGTACGGTCGGCAGGCTGTGCGTCGTGCGCGGAGCGCCAGCATTCGTAGAATGCGCTGACAGGGTGGTAGTCGGGCTCGACACCCGGTGGGTCGGGGGCGACGAGGTCGTCGCCGTGGTCCGTCGGAACCCGCTTTTCGTACCAAAGGCTGGCAGGGCCGCGGTAGCGGTCGGTACATTCGATGAACCGGTGGTGTAGCGCCCGGAGTCGGTCGGCTGTGTCATCGTCGTGCGCGGCGGCACGCTCGGTGAGCGCCGCAGAAGCGCCGATGGCTTCCGCCAGTGCCCAGCCGTAGTGGTCCGACACGATGGGCGACCCGTCCTCCTCGTGGGTGTACACGAAGCCGGTCTCTGTCCAGCCGTATCCGATGGCAGTTTCGAACAGCTCGAGTCCGCGGGCGTACCAACCGCCCTCGGACACATACTCGTCGCCACTATCGATGTCGGCTACGGTCGCGTCATCGTACCTGTCGATCAGCGCGAGGAACTTTGCCCACTCGACGTGGTGGCCGGGCTGGTACCCCGGCGGCCGGAACTGGTGACGAGGTTCGTCCTCGTTGTACCCGAAGTCGTGTTCCCAGTTGTCGGTATAGTGTTCCCACAGCAGCCCGTCGGTCTCCCCTGCGAGAGCGATCGTGATTTTGTGCGCGATATGCCGGGCACGGTCAAGGTACCTCGTTTCTTCCGTGGCCTCGTAAGCTGCGAGGTAGGCCTCGCAGGCGTGCATGTTCGCGTTCTGGCCGCGGTATTCCTCCTGTTCGGTCCAGTCAGGGTTGCAGTCGCTCCGGAGCATCCCGGCGCCGTCGCGGAAGCGGTCCTCGATCAGCTCGTGGGTCGTCACGAGACCATCCTTGGCGCCGTCGATATCGGCTGCTGTCGCACGTGCGTACGCGAGGAGGACGAAGGCATGCCCGTACGCCGACCGGGTCCGGTCGAGCGGCTCGCCATCGTTGCCGACAACCAGATGATAGCCGTCCCCGTCGTCGGCGCGGTGCGCGTGCCGGAGAAACGCAAGCCCGTGTTCGACAGCGTCGAGACACCACTCTGGGCCGTCGGCGACCGCGCCGATCGCGAAGTTCGCGATCGACCGGCATGTCGCCACGAGGTGTCGCCGATGGTCGGTGTACGGGTCGCCGGACACCGGGTGCAGTAGCCGGAAGCCGCGCTCTGCAAGTGCGTCCGGATACTGCATCCGGAGCGTCGCGAGTAGCCGGCCACGATTCGCGTTCGAAGGAGTGTCGATCATCTCAAATTCTTATAACTGGCTGGAACTCGTGCTTGCGTTCTGTGACTGTCCACCAGCGAGCATCTCGACGTCGCTGTCGAGTTTGCGTTGATGGATCGTCTCACCCGACTTCGTATCGAAGAGATGGACATCCTCGGGCGGGAAGTGTGCGTACAGCCGCTGTCCTTCAGCGATCGGTTGCTGACCGTCGACCTCGACGACGAACGTCTGCTCGTGGGACTGGTCGACTGGCTGGATGTACACGTACGAGATACTCCCCATCGGCTCGACGACGTCGACAACGACTTCGAACCCGTTCGTGTCGATGGAATCGTCGTGCAGTTCGATATCTTCCGGTCTTGCCCCGATGGTGACCTCCGCACGGTCACCGACATTCGAATACATCCGCTCGGAGAGTTCGTACGTGAAGCCGTCACAGATTAGCGTACTGGCGTCCTCGACGTCACCCTCGAAGAAATTCATCGACGGTGAACCGATGAAACCGGCGACAAAACGGTTCCGTGGACGGTAGAAGCACTCCAGCGGCGTCCCGACCTGCTGGAGGTCACCGTAGTTGAGCACGACGAGGCGATCACCCATCGTCATCGCCTCGGTCTGGTCGTGCGTGACGTACAGCGTCGTCGTGTCGAGGTCGTTCTGGAGGCGATTGATCTCGGTTCGCATCGTCGTCCGGAGCTTCGCGTCGAGGTTCGAGAGTGGTTCGTCCATCAGGAACACGTTCGGATCCCGGACGATCGCCCGACCGAGCGCGACACGCTGTTGCTGCCCACCGGAGAGTTCGCCGGGTTTGTTATCGAGCAGGTTCCCGATGCCCATCATCTCGGCGGCTTCCGTGACTTGGTCTTTGATCTCCTGCTTCGAGAGGTCAGTCGACATCTTCAGCCCGAACGACATGTTCTCCTCGACGGTCATGTTCGGGTACAGCGCGTAGTTCTGGAACACCATCGCAAGGTCCCGTGCGCGTGGACCGAGCTGGTTGACGAGCGCATCGCCGATGTGGATGTCTCCCTCGGTCTGCGTTTCGAGCCCCGCGACGATCCGCATGAGCGTCGACTTCCCCGACCCCGATGGGCCGACAAAGATGACGAACTCGCCGTCTTCGATTTCGAGTGAGACGTCGTCGACGGCGACGACCGAGTCGCCGCCCTCACCGAAGCGTTTCGTGATGTCATCTAACGTGATACTTGCCATTATTTCTCCTCCGTGATGCGGCTCGATGCCCCCGCCGCAGAGGGGGTATTTTGCGAACAGTGCGTGCCGCCCGTGAGAAGTCGTGTTCGTACTCATTCTTTGATCACCACGCCGAAGCTGAGACCAGCTGCGAGATACTTGTTCACCGCGATCAGGAAGATCACAACAGGGATGATCATCGCCGTCGAGGCGGCTGCGAGCATCCCCCACTCGATAGAGCGAGAGCCGATGAACGAGTAGACGAACAGCGTCACCGGAACCGCATTGAAGTTCGTCAGTACGAGACCGAACAGCAGCTCGATCCACGCGAAGATGAAGCTGATGATGGCGACCGAGAAAATTCCAGGTTTGGCCGCCGGGAGGACGACCTTACGGAAGCCTTGGAACCGGGTCGCCCCGTCGACACGTGCTGCCTCTTCGAGCGTCTCGGGAATGCCGTCGAAGAACGCCTTCATCACCCATACCACCAGCGAGAGGTTGATGCTGACGTACATGAACACCATCCCGATGCGCGTGTCGAACAGGTTGAGCTCCCGGAAGATGACGAAGAACGGGATGACGACGGCAATGGGCGGGAGCATACGTGAGGAGAGAATCCACACGAGCACGTCTCGCTCCATCGGGATGTCCCACCGCGAGAGGACATACGCGGCAGGCACGCCAATGAGCAGGACAAGTACCACGGACGCTCCGACCATGATGACGCTGTTGGCGAAGGCTGCGAGGAACGCGCCGTCCTGCGCGAGTTGGATGTAGTTGTACACCGTCGGCAGGAAGATCCAATCCGGCGGGAGGGCGTTCGCCTCCCCTGGCGGTTTCAGCGACATCGAGGCCAGCCAGTAGAGCGGGAACAGCACGATGAACGACCACACTAGCAGGAGGCCGTGCCGGCCGATCCGAACGAGCGTCTCTTGAGTGCTCTTGTCGAGCCATTGCGAGCCGGTCGCAGAGTCGATGTCTTGAGACTGAGTCGCCATCAGTCCCACACCCCCTCGAAGCCGACCTTCGCGATGACAATGTTGGCGATGGCGATGACGAAGACGAGGTAGACGACTGCGATTGCGGTCGCCACCCCAGGTGAGTTGTTGATGAACATCTGCTCGTAGATGTTAATACTCACCAGTTGGGTCGCCGTCCCCGGGCCACCCTGGGTCAGGCCGTACACCACACCGAACGTCCGGAACAGGTCGATCATCCGGATGAGGACAGCGACGAACACCACCGGCTTCATGTACGGGATGATGACGTGGACGTACCGCCGCCACAGCGGCGCGCCGTCGACCCGCGACGCCTCGATGAGGGTTCCGGGTACCGACGAGAGGCCGGCGTAGAAGATGATGAACATGAACGGCGTCCAGTTCCACGTGTCGAGGAGAATCACCGTCAGCAGTGGGATCTCCGAGAGGAACGCTGGAGCTGCGAACGGCGTCACTGTCTCGATCAAGTATGGGATGACCCCGATCTCACTGTTCAGCATGATACGGCCAATCGTCGCGAGCGAGACGGGTGCAACGGCCATCGGAACGATGAACAACACCCGGTAGAACGATTTCGCCCGCGAGGACTCGACGCCCGCGACGAGTGCGGCGAGGAAGAACCCGAGGAAACTCTCGAGGAGCAGCGCACTGGCGACGACGGTAATCGTGATGACGAACGAGTGGATTGCACCCCCACGGGTGAACGCCGTCTCGTAGTTACTCAGGCCGACGAACTCAGCGTTCAGGATGTTCACCGTGGGCTCTTCGATCAGACTGAGGTACAGATCGTACGCACCCGGGAAGAAGGTGATCATCACCATCACCAACACCATCGGTGCGATGAACCAGTACGGGAGGTAGTCGTTCCACAGATTCCGCAGTCTGGCGAAGCTGGGCTGGTCTTTGTTTACCGTTTCTGTTTGTGTCTGGGTATTCATTGTTGGTGATTAGCTTGAAACGGTTGCGTTACTCGCTGTAGATGTCCTCTGAAATCCCCGCCGCGGTGGTCATGGCAGCTTCGGCGGATTTCTGTCCGGCGAGGGCTCGCTGCAGTTCCTCTGAGTAGCGCTGGCCCCACTCGGGATACTTACGATCGAACGGATCCGGCGCTGCGGCCTGTAAGGATTCGAGCGTGACCTGTGCGAAGTCCTCGCCAACTCGCGAGCGGAATTCATCGTTCTCCCAGACGGACTGCCGGACCGAGAACGCGGCCTCATTGTTCAGATGCATCCAGGTGTTGGTCGGCTCCGACGTCGCCCAGAGCATGAACAGGAACCCCTGTTCGGAGTTCTGCGCGTTCTTCGAGGTGGAGATCTGCCAATTGTACGCGTTCGGCGAGAACTGGCCATCGGACGGGGACGGTACCTTGGCGATGCCGACGTTGTCGGCGACCGACGAGTCGGAGCCGGTCAGTCCGGGCCAGAACAGGTTGGCGTCGGCGACGATGTGGCCCGCACGACCCTCCTGCATCGTCGAGAGTACGTCCGACCAGGACTGCGTAGATGCGCCTTGGGGGCCGAAGTCCCGCAGCAGGCTCGTGTACCACTCCGCCGCGTCGATGACGCCCTGGGAGTCGAGGCCGGAGTCACTCGGGAACTCGCTCCAGAGTTCGGCACCGTTCTGCCGAAGGAACGTGTTCAGCACGTAGATGTTCATCCCGTAGCCCTTCTGTCCGCGACCGACAGTGCCGACGACGTCCGACTCGTTCTCGTGAATCGCCTGGGCGTTCTCGACGAACCCCTCCAGTGTCTCGGCGACTTCGAGGCCGTGTTTCTCGTAGAGATCCGTGCGGTAGAACTGGGTCTGGACTTCGACAGTAATCGGGAGCCCGGTCCAGTTCTCACTGAAGCCACCACCGTGTGCCTGCCATCGTGACGCCTCGAAGAGGTCCGTCGGTTGGTACCAATCCTCGTCGTACAGACTGCTGTCGTTGAAGTACGGATCGAGGGCCTGAAGCCACCCTTCTTCGCGGTACTGGTTGACCACCTGGTCCATGAAGAAGACGTCGAACTGGCCGGCACCGGTACTCACGTCGGTCTGACGCTTGGTCCGGAACTGGTTCTCCGGAAGAATGTTCCAGACGACGTCGATTCCAGTGAGTTCCTCGAACGTCGGAATAGCGGGTTTAATCGCCTCTACCCACGGGTGCTGGACCGCACCGATGTTGATCTGTGATCCCTCGAACTGAGCCCAGTCGATGTCCGCGTCGTACTCACTCAGTGGAATCGGAGGCTCACCTGATGATGAGCTCCCACTGCCATCCGAACCGGAGCCGTCGCCGGAATCAGTCGCTGTCTCTCCGCCTCCGCCACGCGTACAGCCAGCAAGTGCCGTACCGGCCGCAACACCCGTGGCTGTCTTTATTAATGTCCGTCTGTCGATTTCTTTCGTCATTGTTGTGTGTCTCAGTGTTTGTGTAGTTGGTTAGCCAAGCTGTGCTGCGCTACTGCGAGGGGTACACCACTTTCTTCAGGCCTTCACGAGCCTCCATCTGCTCGAACGCCGTCTCGAGCCCATCGAGACCGAACTCATCGGTGACGAGCGCGTCGACGTCGATACGGCCGTTTTGAAGCAGCGTCACCGCTCGCGCGAACGTACTCGGCGTGAGCGAGTAGCTCGAGACGATCTCTCGCTCCTCGAAGAAGAGGTCGAACGGTGAGAACTCGATCGTCGCGTCCTCGGGGGGGACCCCGAAAATGAGTGTCCTGCCACCTGGTCCAGTAAGGCTATGTGCTTGTTGGATGGTCTTCGGAAGGCCGACAGCCTCGATGGCGATGTCGACGTCCCCGACGAGGTCGGGAATAGCAGTCGTTGGATCTTTTTCCATCGGATCGATGGCGTAATCCGCCCCGAGTTCAAGGCCCACTTCCCGCCGTTCGGCGACCGGTTCAGACAGGACGATGGTCCCTGCACCGCTCGTCCGTAGTGTCTGGACGATCATCTGGCCGATGAACCCTCCACCGACCACGACGACCGTCTCCCCACTCGTCAAATCGACCTGGTCGATACCGTTGATAACGCACCCGAGTGGTTCGGCGAACGACGCCGTCCGGTAATCGAGGTCGCCGATGTCCTCAACGTTCCCGACAGGCACAGCCGCGTACTCCGCGAACGCGCCATCGATGATGTTCTTGGCTGCTCCGCCGATAGACGTGAGGTCGTGACAGAGGTTCTCCCGACCGGCCTTACACGCCCGGCACTCGTTACAGGGAACCGATGGGTTGATCGCCACCCGGTCTCCTTCCTCGTAGCTGTCGACGTTCTCACCGACAGAGACGACTTCTCCGGCGCTCTCGTGTCCGGGTACCATCGGGTAGTCGACGGTGAGGTTTCCGCTGTACATGTGCAAATCTGTCGTACAGACGCCACAGACGCTGATCGCGACAAGAATATCGTCCGGACCAGGTTCCGGTCGCTCCCTGTCGGAGGTTTCTACCGTGTGGGCGTCGGTCAGTGTAGCTGTCTTCATCGTTTTACGCCGATTCGATGACACCTGAAAGTAGTATATAACGGTTCTGCCCAGATATAGAAACCTCAGTTAGAAGCCCATTGTGGCCCCATTTCGGCATTTTAGCCTTGTTTTTCAGAGAAAAACACGATTAAAAATCATATACAAAATATAATGATGAATATATGTGTGGTAGTTCATGAGGGTTATATCTGAAACGTATTGATCAGAAAAACCGGTTCGTGTTCTTCTCTACAAAACACTAATAACGGAGGCGTGTACTCTTCATACGATGCGTTGATGACCCGAAATAGCTCGCAAGGGGTTCAAGCGACGGTCAACTCGTTCCGGATTCTGGAGCAGCTGGTGAGGGCTGAGGGGTCGTTGGGCGTGACGGAGATCGCAGACGCTGTTGGCCTCTCGAAAGGTGTGGTCTACACACACCTCAAAACACTCATTGACCTCGGTTACGCCAGAAAACAAGAACAACGATACCTCTCTTCGTTTAGGATCATTAAAATCGCAGAAGACATCCGACACAATATTCCAAGATTCACACAGATCAGACACAACGTCGAGAATCTCGCACGAGTGTCAGGTGAGGTTTCGACGCTGTTTGTAGAGGAAGACGGGGTGGGTGTCTGTGTCTATACAGCAATGGGAAGTGAACCCTGGTTACCTGATTACACCTGTGGAAGTCGTATACCCCTCCACGTCAACGCACCCGGAAAGGCGATTCTTTCGTCGTTTGACCGGAACCGTGTCGACTCGATCATCGAAGAACACGGTCTCAGTCGATTGACGGACGACACACTGACGATTCCAGAAACCCTCAATTCAGAACTCAGTACGATCCGTGAAAGTGGCGTTTCGTTTTGCAGAGGAGAACAGTTTTCGGACGTCGTCGGGGTCGCAACGGCAGTTGGTCTCGGTGAGCGCGCGCCAGCGGCGGCAATCGGTGTCTGCGGCCCGAGCGAACGATTGTCTGGTCGCTACCTCGAAGAGGACATCACTGGCCAAGTAATTAGCACTGCGAAGACGATTCAGATCGACCTCGCGAAGTAGAGATCCCAATCATCCTCCGGAATACGTTCTTTTCAATAAATATGACCGGTGCGGACGATGCGTTCCTCTCCTGTTCGATTGCAGCCTTCGTCGATAGATACCGCCCCAGGTTCTACTCGTGGCTCTCGACGGGACGCCCCAATACCGGCTGTGTGCTTGGTGGATGACAAGTCGCGGTGAGAATCACCACTCGGCGAGACTGCCATCCTCGTGGTGCCAGATCGGGCTATACCAGTTGACCCGTGACCTTGCCTTCTCACGGACGAAATCCTCGTCAACGTCGATACCGAGACCGGGCCCAGTCATCCGTTCGATGTACCCGTTCTCGAACTCAAACACGTCGGGGTCACGGAGGTATCTAAGCCACTGACTTGAGTCCGGATCGTGGACATCGAGGTCCTGTTCGTGGAGTACGACGTTCTGCGAGCAAAATCCCACCTGGAGACTCGCAGCGAGCGCGACAGGCCCAAGTGGACAGTGCGGAACGACGGCGACATCGAAGGCTTCTGCCATCGAAGCGAGTTTCCGCATCTCGGTAATACCACCGACGTGCGAGACGTCGGGCTGAATAATCGAGACAGCGTCGTTGACGAGCAGTTCTTTGAAATCGTACCGCGAGTACAGGCGTTCGCCCGTCGCGAGTGGAATTGTCGTCTGGCCGCTGAGCGACTTGAACATCTCCGTGTGCTCCGGGAGGAGTGGTTGGTCGACGAATGCGAGATTGTACGGCTCGAGCTGTTTCAGGAGTGCACGCGCCATCGGCTTCGAGATTCGGCCGTGGAAGTCGAGCCCAAGGAGGGCATCGTCGCCGACAATGTCCCGAATCGCTGAAATTTGGTTGGTGATCCGGACGAGTCTATCGGGTGTCGCGAGCGGGTTCACCTCACCAGGTAAATTCGTCTTGAACGCTCGGTACCCCTGCTCACGGGCTTGTATTGCTTCTTTGGCGAGTTTCTCGGCACTCTCTCCACTCAGATATTTATGTACGAGCATCCGGTCACGGACGTGACCGCCGAGGAGCTGGTGTACTGGGACGTCGTGATACCGTCCATTGATGTCCCAGAGCGCCTGGTCTATCCCCGAGAGAGCGCTCATCAGGACTGGCCCACCACGGAAGTAGGCGCTCTGGTAGAGCTTTCGCCAGTGGTACTCTGGACGGAGGGGATTTTCGGTGAGCAAGTGTTCTTCGACGAGGCTCGAGACGGCAGTGCGAACGGTCTCCAGTCGTCCCTGGACGATCGGCTCGCCCCACCCGACGATACCCTCGTCTGTTTCCAGTTTGAGCAGCAACCACCGGGGTGGGACGGCGAACAGTTCGTAGTCGACAACCTGCATGATTGTTCTATTAGAATGCGGCTACTTGAACCAACAGTACGACCTGCACTACTCTTCCAGTTCTACGTTGCGAGTCTCACAGGCGGGATTAGTCGAGCAATCTCTGGAATTATCGAATCACGTTGTGTTCGACGAAGCCACACAGACTGGCAGAAGGCGGGTGTAGTGGTCAGTATTGGTACACGACCGCTTCGTATGGGCAAAGTAGTCGCTCCCCAGGGGTGGACGGCGCATCCTCGTAGTTGGAGAGGCGTACGCTGAAGTCGATGGCGTCGTCGCCGAAGCCAGTGTGACCGAGTCGAAGAGGTTCGCGTTCTCGACGCGAACCTCTTCGACGATCTCTCCAGCCTCGTCCATTACTGCCACCTGTGCGTACCGTTTGTGGACGTCGATTCCGAGGTACATGGTTCGTTCACCCGGGACGCCAGTGCGTGAAGCAGAGATTCACCTATTCGGGCTTTCCCGGGTGCCGCGCCGCGCGGCACCCGGGCTGTACCGCCCATGACTCGGCTTCTTTCGCACACGGACCAGGAAGCACGATGTGCTCGATGGCACGGAATAGAGGTCGGTCTCTTGCGCCCCATGCTTGGTTTACACACTCATGGAGTAGCAGCGTTTCCATCGAGTCAGCACGGCGGTAAGAACATCATACAGATCCGTCAGGAATCGCAACGGCAGGTTCGCACACCTACTGAACGGGTGTTCCGCGAGAAAGTCTACGTAATGAAGGCACGCAACAAAACTATCCTCCGAGGTTGTGGACGTTGGGCAATTTCACAAGACAGAGAGCAAAACGCCCAATACAGCAGTATTATAACATCAGTAATTGGCTAAAATTATGTCTGGTGACTGATTTCCGCTATCAGTCGGTAGTTCAGAGAAGAAAACACGGAAAACAGCGACTATACAGTAGTGTCGCCACTCACGAGAGGGCAAACCCGGAAACGAAAACGTCAGTCAGGGGGATCTAACCCGACGTAATCCTTCGCAATCGTCAGGAACAGATCCGCCGTCACGAGCGGTTCATATCGGAACTCAGACTCAGCCCGTAGCTCCAACTTCACCAGTAGATCGGTGAGCCGCCACACGTTGTACAGCGTACACGCGTACAGGAAGTTGAAGAACCGGTACTCGTGGTCCATCGACGTAGTACGGACACGGAAGCTCTTGATCTGCTTGAACCCGTTCTCAATCCCCCACCGATGCTTGTACTTCCTGATCACCCGCGCCGCCATGTGTGCCTTCTCCATCTCGGACATCTCGTCACCGTCTTCACCACCCTCGTCCGGAAGTTCGAGATCAGGGTGATTCGTCTCGAACAGCATATACAACTCCTTGTCTTCCTCACTTCCCGGCAGCTCTTGCTCGTCTTCCTCTTCACGAACCTCATCAATCACCTCACCGAACATCTGTCCAACATCTTCTGTATCCGCATCAGTCGCTTCTGCGAAATCACGGAGTAGTTCCTGACGAAGCACATCCTCGCCATCTGACTCATCATTCGCTTCGTCGCTCTCGTCATCCTCTATTACGTCATTCGTCCGCTCAGCATTCATTGCCGGCACGTACACACGCTTCCGTTCAACCTCTCGACCAGCTTCTCCGTCAGTACTCTCGTCAGTTGTGAAGTCACCAAGCGTTGTTTCCACGTCAGCGTCATGGGTGCTGGCCTCATCACTCTCGATATGGACGAGCTTCCCTTGACGGCGAAGACGCGTACACGTTGCGCGCTCACTCGAATGCATTTTCCCCGGATTCAAATACCACACACCGTGATCCTCACAGACCTCTTTTACTGGGTCGTGGGCAAACTCCCGATCCATCATCAGCAACTCAATATCAACCATGTCGGTCGCAGTCTCCAAGAGCTGGTCAACGATAGCGACACGTGAGAGCCCGCGATGCACGGGAATTGCATCCAATACGAGTGGAATGTCTAATCCGACGATTTGGATGCTTGCCCACTGAAAGTAGAACTCCGTAGACTCGTTTTCATCATCGTTCTTGTATCCGAGCAACCACGTGTTCGTCACGTTCCCGTCCTCGTCAGACTCGATTTTCCGTTTCGTCCGGTACGGATTCGACTTCGTGATGTCAATACTCACGAGGACGCCGTCAACGAGTTCTGAGTCACGGCGAGCGCGCTCGATCAACTCACGTGTCGTGTCACGATGCATTTTCCGAGCTGCATCCGGCCCGATTTTCTGTAAATGGTGGCGATGAGTACTGCCCGTCTAAACGCGGTCGCGCGTTGTTTCTGCCGCGAAGTTCCACGTACCATTCTCCGCGTACATCTCTTCACGTGAACCGATGAACGCGTGCGCTTCGAGGAATGCGTTGTCGTGAACTTCTGTATTCTTGCCACGCGGAAGCTCATAGTTCTCCGTCACCATCGGCTTGGCTTGCTGCCAAATCTCTCGTGTTTTCGCAATCGTCCGGTCCCGAACTGTTGAATCATCTTGTTCGATACCGTCAGGTGTGTCAACGCTCGGATCAGGTTGGAAGACTTCGTCTGGCGCGGGCACGTCGTGTTCGCGTGCGACATCGACCAGCACTTGCCCGATAGTCCGCACGACCTGTTTGTGTTCGTCTGAGAGCCGATCTTCATTCCATACCCGCCAGAGCGTGGTTTTCGATGCGAGCTCATCCTCGAATCCGAGTTCAGCAACCAGCTCTGGGTTATCGTCAAGATAGTCGTGAAGGGCAGTCTCGCCGCCCCATCCTTTGACGATACGGAGCAGGTGTGCTTTCAGCAGCGATGCTGGTGGCTGTTTGAAATGCCAGTCAGCCACGCTATACCCGAATTTCGACGGGGTGAGTTCAACGTAACAGATCGCTTCTTCTACGTCGTTGTGTTCCGGGTGCGCGAACCATTCTTCGATAAATGCAGCGGCATCCCACGCGAGCGGCCATGGATCTCCGTTGACCGTGTCATGGGCTTCCGAGTATGGCCACTCCCGGTGAGACTCACGTAAGGAGTCAAGGACCGTTTGTTTCGTGTTGGGAGTGGCCGTCATAGATTGGTAGATAGTCTTACTTTGAATCGAAGTGTAAGGTTCGGGGTGTTGTTTCCGGAAACCTGTCTTATACTACGCTACGGGTGGTTAAACGCGATTTGCGTACAGGATAATTCGATTTCCGAATTGTTCCAAATCAAATCGAATTTTGGAACGAAGCGGAGTTCAGAGTAGAAGAAAGTTTGACTACGGATGCCAACAGGGTATAGCGTGTGAGACATGGCAGACACGCTTAGGGAGTTCTTTGAGCTGCGTGGCGGGATTGGTCTACTCGTGGTGCTGAAGGGTGAATCCAAGCGGTTCAAACATCTGAACGAGCGATTACAGATTAGTTCGTCAACCTTGTCGAAGCGGATCGGGGAAGCGAAAGACCTCGGGCTGATTACTCCGGAAATCGACGACCGGGAGACATCGGTGAAGAATCAGTATCGGATTACAGAGCGTGGGCAGTATGTAGTAGCGAAAATGGAGCGATTGGAGATCGTCCACGCGTATCGGACAATGCTTGATATGCAGGCACAAGTTGAGGGTGGGAAGCAAGAACTGGTGGAGTGGATTGAGGGTGAGAAGACGAAAGAGGAGTTAGCGAGACGCAGTGACAGCGATCCGTACGTTGATCCGTTCGGTGAAGATGTGACGGGCTTCTCCGGTGAAGACTCTGATCGAGATTATGATGATGAGTTCTTTACCAAGGAGTAACTCCCTGAAGTCTTTATTTCGAGTTTTTGTTTCTTGAGACCGCTGATCACTACGACTGCGAATGGTACTGTTCGGTTAGTGAGAAGGGAAAACAGATATGACCGCACGGTTTCAATTCGCCCTGTGAATTTGCCCTCTCCCGGAGCACACCCGTTGCTCGGGACTGACGGACAAGCGCGGACGCTCCGTTTGTTCTTGACTGCGCTTATTGGTACCCCATGGCTACTGTTTATTGAGCCAACCCGCCAGATCGTCTCGCCAGAGGCGACAATAACGGCAGTCGGTCTGGGGATGGTTCTCGGTGTTGTGGCAGCGGTAGGACTGGCTGACGTTGATCTCAGGGAAGTAAACGACGTGACGGCAGTGATAGTTACACTCGTTTGTATCTGTGTTGCAACTATCGTTGTCTGGCTGATCGTGCCTCACCAACATCTCGGAACAATGCTTCAGTTCACACTGGCGTTTATGTGGACAATGCCCGTAATTTCTCTACTCTATTACCGTTGCCGAGCGCCCGCCACCAGCTAAGTACACGAACATCTCTTGGGACCTCTCTACTCTATACTGAGTGACTTGTGAGTTCCCTATCCTGAACGTTCAGGAGTTTAGCTGAACACCCAATCGTGTTAAGAACCATTAGGAACTAATGAAATGAGCGGAAGCTAGTGAACTCGTCCGAGCCGTGGCGCTGCCCCACCGTCTCAGAAGCTGGACTCAAAACTGGACACCTCAGGCCCCGTTATACTTGCTTATCGCCACGTCTATCTCCGCAGCAAGCAGAACGTCCGCGGCATCAGTCGTCGGAAAACTCAACGCTGCTCCCAGAGCGTATCGATACGGTCTTCAATCCAGTCGAGAACGAGACGGCTCACCTCACGATGGTCGGGAGGCCACTGGGAATTCTCCGCGTCGGGACGGCTGGCGGCCGGCGGGGGATGAAAGTGGTCTCTGTAGTTATGGGTGTTCGGATGTCGGTCCCAGCGACATTTCCACGTGCTATCCCGGTGGTCCTCCTGATAGTGAACGTTGAGGTCGTCAGTCCGGTACCACCGGATCTCAAGTCGAGCAGAGAGATCGCCTGGATAGTACTCACTCGAGAGTTCGGCGTGGAGATACAGGTTTCCTGCCTCGATAATTTCCACGGACTCAAACAGTCGACTTCCGGCGAACCGGAGCCGCAGCCGCTCCAACACCGACCGATCTATCGGCGCAGGAGTCGCGCCGTCGTCTACCGGCACCATCAGCTATGTGATGGGGCTGTGGAGCCAGCGACTTTCCGCCGAGCACGCTCGTGGAGAGCGCGCTCCTCAATGGCAGTGGCCCACTGACCGAGTTCGACGTAGACATCATCGATCCGCTCCGGGTCAAACGTGAGGACATCAACCTCGGCCGGTGAGTCAACCCCGTATTCATTCTCATACGCTCCGA
>Ga0209917_1000261_pt1 | contig 22206 bp, 7 predicted proteins | sample SalPon2_C_H2O_MG_FD_185710 | JGI IMG/M metagenome (GOLD analysis project Ga0209917, IMG submission 185710) | Salt pond water microbial communities from South San Francisco under conditions of wetland restoration - Salt Pond MetaG R2_C_H2O_MG... | ecosystem: Environmental > Aquatic > Non-marine... | reverse complement strand
TTATTACAGAATATAACTACGAAGAATTAGTAGATTCTGAAAACCAACAACAGACTTTTAACGATAAACCTTTAACATGGGCTTATATAGCAGGGTTATTACAAACTGATGGTACTTTTACTTTTATGTGGACAAGTAGAGATGGGAGTTTTTTCCCTAGAATTATGCTTACTTTTGGTCAAAAACGTTTTAATTTTGCTAAAGATAAAATTCAACCGTTTTTTACAAATCAAAATATAAAATCTACTCTTAATCCTAGAAGTTTAAAAAATGCCAAAAAAATAAGTGATGATAAAGGTGTAAATGTTATAATAGAAAATAATAAAAACGTAAACCTTGTAATACAAAAGTTAGATCAAGAATTTAACTTTAGTAAATCAATTTGTTTCGCTGATGGTAAACTAAGAGATTATTTGTTGCTAAAAAAAGCACTTGAGTTAAATGAAAAAATAAAATCATCAAGTAATCTTGAATACAAAACTACAGAAAGACGTCGTTTAGTTTTTATTAAATTAAAAATGTCTGAACGTGCTACATCTGAAAGAAGTTTAACAAAAGAAGCTTGGTTAACACGATTAAAAATTGACCCATCTCTTGAAGTAGAATCAGTTGGTAAAGGTTTATATGATGAAATAGTAGAAGAAGCTAAAGCGTTAACTCAACAATTTAGTAATTTTGCTAAATATTCACCAGAAAATCCAAACTTAGACAAATTACGCCAATATTTTACCGGTGTTTTTGAAGGAGATGGTAATTTTTCTATTGGTTTATTTACACATTTAACTGAAGAGGGCAAACCTCAAAAGGATTGCAGACCTCTTGAATTTGTAGCTTCAGCAAGCGTAACTGATTATTATGACCCCCAAAAACTTGAAGATCAAGGGCTTTGGAAGGTAATAAATTCTTGGTTTGAAACAAATCGAAAAGGTGTTGAAGTCGAAAAAGGTAAAAAAGGTAATCGAATTTTTTGGAAAAGTCAACAAGATCTACTAAGAGTTAGTAGCCGTTTAGATACTCTTCATATTAATAGATTAGAATATTGAATCAGTATTTCTTTCTGACTTATCTATTATTAATTCTTCTGAAGCTATAAATTCTTTAACAGAATCAGATCTTGTTGTTAAAGCATACGACCAATATAAAGGTGGAACGATGCTTTCTACAATTATTGGTTTTTCATTTGGTGGTTTTAAACGTTTAGCTAATGCACGTTACAAAGAAGCTTTATCTAAAGAATAATTATTTGTTACTCTTGTGTTCTTTTCTTATGTTTTCGCTTTATTTTCACGATTTCAAATAAATTTAAAAATTTATTTGAAATCGCCCCAATTGACATTTTGAGTTTCTCAAGGTTAACAACCTTTAATAAAAGATGAATGCATAGTCTAAATTCCATTGAAAAATGGTTAGTCATAAATCTCAAATGGGATTATGCGGTTTAATTTGATGCAACGCAAAGAACCTTACCAGGGTTTGACATGTCTAGAATTTTTCAGAAATGGAAAAGTGCTTCCTTTTTATGAAAGGAAGAACTAGAACACAGGTGGTGCATGGCTGTCGTCAGCTCGTGCGTTGACGTGTATGGTTAAGTCCTGCAACGAGCGCAACCCTCGTCTTTAGTTACTTTCCAAGTTCTCTAAAGAGACTGCGCGCGCAAGCGCTGAGGAAGGTGAGGATGACGTCAAGTCAGCATGCCCCTTACACCCTGGGCGACACGCGTAATACAATGGTTGGGACAATCAGAAGCTACCCCGCAAGGGCACGCCAATCTGTTAAACTCAACCCTAGTTCGGATTGTAGGCTGCAACTCGCCTACATGAAGCCGGAATCTATAGTAATCGCCAGTCAGCTATATGGCGGTGAATACGTTCCTGGTCTCTGTACACACCGCCCGTCACATCAAGAAAATAGCCAGCAGGCTAAGTCGTTAGCTTAACGCTTAGGCGAGAGCGACGCCCACCCTGAGGGCTGTAATCATGATGAAGTCGTAACAAGGTAGGGGTACTGGAAGGTGTCCCTGGATCACCTCCTTCTTTTTAGGAATTTTCTATCTGACCCTCCTACTAGGAGACTAAGACCAAAGTTCCTAGGACCATTGGTCCTAGCCTCACGGTAAACCCAAAGGGTTTAGGCTTACCTGCCCGTGAGGGGAACTGACGCGTTAGATGGAAAAATAAAAGTTTTTCCATCTATAAAGCGTAATGAGATAGAATCCATAAAATAAATTTATTTAAAGGTGACCTTAACCGAACGTATAATTTACGTTCGGTTAAGGTCACCCTTATATATCCTTATTAAAAAGGAATTTTAAGGGCTATTAGCTCAGTTGGTTAGAGCGCACCCCTGATAAGGGTGAGGTCAGAAGTTCAAATCTTCTATAGCCCACCCGTATTTTTTATACGGTATGACGGACAAAACAACGAAGTTGTTTTGTCCTTAGGAAAAAACCCTAGGTTTTTTCCGACTAGAATTTATATATTCTTTTATATATATGAATATATATCATATGTTACGATAACCCCAGAGAGGGTTATCGTGAGATCTCGTGATAAAAAAACGTATGATATTTTATTTTGTGTATATCCGAGTTTATGGCTTAAGGGAATGTAGCTCAGTTGGTAGAGCATCGCATTTGCATTGCGAGGGTCGCGGGTTCGAAACCTGTCATTTCCACAATTATGAATTGAGAGTTAAATAAAAGGAGAGAAAATTTCTCTCCTTTATTAGCGATTTATAAAATAAAAAATAAATAAAAGAAACAAGAAACAAAAATTATAGGTCAAATGAACTTAGGCTTACGGTGGAGACCTAGGCACCCAGAGACGAAGAAGGGCGCAGATACCGGCGAAACGCTCCGGGGAGTTGGCAACAAACTTTGATCCGGAGATCCCCGAATAGGGCAACCTGTACAACTTCCAACAGAATTCATAAGTTGGAAAGAGGCAACCCAGTGAATTGAAACATCTTAGTAGCTGGAGGAAAAGAAAGCAAACGCGATTCCCGTAGTAGCGGCGAGCGAACCGGGAACAGCCTAAACCCATTTCCATTAGGGAATGGGGGTAGTGGGAAGACAAAACGAAACAAAAGAAAATTTACCGGAAAAAACCTTTACAAAATTAACAAAAGAAAATTTCTCGAAGAAAATAGAAAATTCTTACAGAGAAGAAAATTTACACCGTAAATTTTCTATTTTCTATTTTCTTCGAGAAATTTTCTAAGAATGAATAAAAATAAAAAGAATTTTTATTCATCCGACGTTTTGTCAACGACAAAACGTTGTAAATTTTGAAAGAAAATGACGGACAAAACAACGAAGTTGTTTTGTCCTTAGGAAAAAACGCTAGGTTTTTTCCGAGAAGAAAATTCTGTAAGAATTTTCTAAATTTATAAATAAAAAAAAAAAATTAATTTATAAATTTTTTTTTTATAAAAAAAATTAATTTATAAATTAATTTTTTATAAAAAAAATTAATTTATAAATTTTTTTTTTATAAAAAAAATTTATTAAATTTAAAAAAATAAAATTTTCCGTAAATTTTCTTCCGAAAATTTTCTAAAAACGAAACAGCTGAATCCTGTACCATAGATGGTGAAAGTCCAGTAGTTGAAATGAAAAAAAAAGAAAATGTCTTATCCCGAGTAGCATGGGACACGTGGAATCCCGTGTGAATCAGCGAGGACCACCTCGTAAGGCTAAATACTCCTGGGTGACCGATAGTGAAATAGTACTGCGAAGGAAAGGTGAAAAGAACCCTCGTATAGGGAGTGAAATAGAACATGAAACCGTAGGCTGACAAGCAGTGGGAGGTTAAGAGCTGACCGCGTGCCTGTTGAAGTATGAGCCGGCGACTTAGAGGGAGTGGCAAAAAGGTTAAGGAGAAACATCCGGAGCCAACGCGAAAGCGAGTCCGAAAATTCGGCGAGTATTTGTCATTTCCTCTGGACCCGAACCCGGGTGATCTAATCATGACCAACATGAAGCTTGGGTAACACTAAGTGGAGGTGTGCACCGACCGATGTTGAAAAATCGGCGGATGAGTTGTGATTATGCGCAGAAATTGCAATCGAACTCGGAGCTAGCTGGATCTCCCCGAAATGCGTTGAGGCGCAGCGGCAACGACGAGCTATCATAAGGTAAAGCTACTGTTTCGATGCGGGCTGCGAGAGCGGTACCAAATCGTGGCAAACTCAGAATGTATGATATTGCCTACCGTTAGCCAGTGAGACCCAAGGTGATAAGATCTTCGGTCAAGAGGGAAACAGCCCAGATCACCAGCTAAGGCCCCTAAATGGTTTCTAAGTGGAAAAGGATGTGAGAGTGCAGAAACAACCAGGAGGTTTGCTTAGAAGCAGCAATTTCCTTGAAAGAGTGCGTAATAGCTCACTGGTAAAGCGTTCTTGCGCCGATAATGGCCGGGACTAAGAAACCTGCCGAAGCTGTGAGATTCTTATATAAGAATCGGTAGGGGAGCGTTCCGTTATTGGGTGAAGTTATGGTGTAAACCAGAATGGACAAAACGGAAGTGAGAATGTCGGCTTGAGTAACGAAAACATTGGTGAGAATCCAATGCCCCGAAAACCGTTGGGTTCCTCCACTAGGTTCGTCCATGGGGGGTTAGTCAGGTCCTAAGGCTAGGCCGAAAGGCGTCGTCGATGGCAAACAGGTTAATATTCCTGTACTGATTCTATTGGGAACAAGGGACGAAGAAGGCTAAACTGAGACTACTAATGGATTATAGTGGAAGCGTCAAGGTGTTGAGAGTTAGAAGAAAAACTAAACTTGAGCTGAGGCGTTATCCCGATGACAATCCTTCGGGGTTGTTGTCGTCAGTGATGTCATGCTTCCAAGAAAAGCTTGAGCTCCATAACAATAGAATTACCTGTACCTAAAACCGACACAGGTAGGTGAGTAGAGAATACTAAGGGGCGCGAGAGAACTCTCTCTAAGGAACTCGGCAAACTGGCCCCGTAACTTCGGAAGAAGGGGCGCCTTTAATTTCATTAAAGGTCGCAGTGACCAGGCCCAGGCAACTGTTTATCAAAAACATAGGTCTCCGCAAAGTCGAAAGACTATATATGGGGGCTGACGCCTGCCCAGTGCCGGAAGGTTAAGGAAGTTGGTTAGAGAGCTCGTCTCTCGAAGCTGACGACCGAAGCCCCGGTGAACGGCGGCCGTAACTATAACGGTCAACCTTATGGGCCGTTAAAAAAGATGACCATATGCTGGAATTTGCTATCTTATCTTAATAAAATAGAATAAAATAGAATAGTGAGAAACCAGCAGGAAAGATCATCATTAAGGAAAAACTATTGAAATCAATAGAGGTTGTTATAATTCAAAAACAAAAACTAAAACAAACTTATGAATATTTATTTAAGAACTGGTGAAGATTTACCAAACACCACTAAAGAAGCTTTAAAAAACGCTAATGATAATCTATCTAGAACAAGAAATTATTCAAATTATATCAGTGAATTAACAAATATATTTGGATATATTCCTAATATTCCTAGAAGAATAGGTTTACGCGAAAAATATTTCTTAGGTGGTCTTATAGAAGGTGATGGTTCAATCAATGTTAGTGCTAAAAAACTGAGAAATGCTGCTCATGGGATTCATATTGACCCTGAATTCAGCATAACTCAGCATGCAAATAGTGCAGAACTTCTTATATTAGACGGACAAAACAACGAAGTTGTTTTGTCCTTAGGAAAAAACGCTAGGTTTTTTCCGACTTGTTGTTTTTTTCAGACTGGTCGCATTCGTCATAAAAAAGGTAGTAAAGCCACTCTTGTCTTTATCATTGATAATCGCGATAGTCTAGAAAATAAGGTAGTTCCCTTTTACAAAAAGTACATTAATCCAATTGGATCGGCAGTAAAAACTACACGTCTTCAAAGATTTGAAAAAATATTAGCACATATTAGAGAAAATCATCAGTCGGAAAAAACCTAGGGTTTTTTCCTAAGGACAAAACAACTTCGTTGTTTTGTCCGTCAAGACTTAGATATTTTAGTGAATGAAATGCTTCCTCTGTGGGATTCTATGAGAATGCAAACAGGACAAAGAAATCAAACGTTTGCATCTTTAGCAGAAGCACAAGCTTATGCAAGAAATCCACGATCATAGTAAAACCTTTAGGATGATATCCTCAGAGACTAAACGTCATCCTGTTTAAACATTGAACAAATCTGTTTAAGCTGAAGATATAGTCCGACCTATCGCGAAAGCGTTAGGATACCTTGCCTAAGGTAGCGAAATTCATTGTCGAGTAAGTTTCGACCTGCACGAAAGGTGTAATGATCTGGGCGCTGTCTCGGAGAGAGACTCGGTGAAATAGACATGTCCGTGAAGATGCGGACTACCAATACTAGGACAGAAAGACCCTATGAAGCTTGACTGTATCCTGGAATTGAACTCGGGCTTTTCTTGCGCAGCCTAGGTGGGAGGCGTTGAAGGTCCCCTTCCGGGGGGGCTGGAGCCATCATTGAGAGACCACTCTGGAAGAGCTAGAGTTCTAATGGTGATCTTTGAAACAAGACACTTGACAGTTTCAGGTGGGCAGTTTTCCTGGGGCGGGAACCTCCCAAAGCGTAACGGAGGTGTGCAAAGGTTCTCTCAGTCTGGACGGAAATCAGACATTGAGTGTAAAGGCAAAAGAGAGCTTGACTGTAAGACCAACAAGTCGAGCAGGGGCGAAAGCCGGCCTTAGTGATCCGACGGTGCCGTGTGGAAGGGCCGTCGCTCAACGGACAAAAGTTACTCTAGGGATTAATGTTAGTCCCATCTTAGAGAAATCTAAGAAACAACAAAATCGGGTAAAATGCAAAGAAAGGTTACATAATATCCTAATGTTATTAAGCCAATTTGCAGCGAAGCTTACTCCAAAAAGTAAGAACGTTCAACGACTAGGAATAAAAATTCCCACGAAAACCCGACAGCTTAAAAAAAGTTTTCCAAGTTGTTCTTATAAACTAGGAGATTGTAAGGTAACAGTGATGTGAGCTGTTTTAATTGAAATGACGGAGCAAGTATTAACCAGACAATCTAGTTAATTTTTAAACCCAAATTTAAAATAAATAAAACATGACTATAAAAAGACAAGAAGTTCTTGAAAAAAGATCGAGTTATTTAGATGTTAACGCTGATGCTTTTAAAGGAAACTCTAACGAAAGAAATGAGTATATCGAGTTTATGTTAAGTAATAACTATGCATTAAGCGATTATCAGATATCTTTATGTATAGGTCTTCTTTTATCAGATGCATCCTTCGATGTTAACTTTCAAAATAAAGCGACTAGATTAAAAACTCAACAAAAAACTGGTCATAAGGAATGGCTGGTTAACGTTAAAAAGTCTTTGCTTGAACTTACAGCATCAGACAAAGGAATTGGACAAACAGCAGAATCAAGAAACATGATCGAGCTGGATACTTTGAAATGTCCTTATTTTTTTGAGCTCCTTCAGTATTTTCATTCAAAAGATTCTATTAACTCGAGAAATCTAGGTGCTAAAGGCATAATGCCTTCGATCAAACCTTGGATTAATCCTGTAACTGTTGCAAATTGGTTTTGTGGAGATGGTGGAAAAGCTGATTTTACTCAAAATCAAGGTAAAGGTATTACATTTAATACACAAGGGTTTAAAAAAGAAGACTGTCAAATCTTATGTGATGCTCTTTCTGAGAACCTTGGAATTGAAGCTTTAGTAAAGAAAGATAGTAGTAGTCCTGAACAATATCGAATCGATACAGTCGGAAAAAACCTAGGGTTTTTTCCTAAGGACAAAACAACTTCGTTGTTTTGTCCGTCAGGAGCTTCTTATGATCGCTTTATTGAAATAGTAGGACCTTATATTGATCCTTGTTTTAAATCAAAATTACCTACACCACGCGTAGCAAAATCAAGATGGGGTTACATGACATCTGAGCTTTTTGAAGCATGCGTGTCAAGTCAACTTACAACACCTGGTATTGTTGAAAATTGGAAACCATAAGCTGATGACATAGTCTGAGCTTACCTTAAAAGGTAAGAAGTATAGTATAAACAACTATACGATAACATATCTGAACAGGCTGATCTTCCCCAAGAGTTCATATCGACGGGAAGGTTTGGCACCTCGATGTCGGCTCATCACATCCTGGAGCGGTAGTACGTTCCAAGGGTTGGGCTGTTCGCCCATTAAAGTGGTACGTGAGCTGGGTTCAGAACGTCGTGAGACAGTTTGGTCCATATCCGGTATTGGCGTAAGAGCATTGAGAGGAGTCTTTCATAGTACGAGAGGACCTGAAAGAATGTGCCAATTGTGTACCAGTTCTCATTCCAATGGGAAACGCTGGGTAGCTATGCACAGAGACGATAAAAGCTGACAGCATCTAAGTTTGAAGCTCACCTCAAGATGAGTGCTCTCTAATTAGGTCGCGGGAAGATCACCCGTTTTATAGGCGTTAGGTCTACAGTCAGTAATGGCTTGAGCTGAGACGTACTAAAGACCAATTGATTTTGATCTAAACAGGGGCTCATAATATATGAATATTATTCTTATTCATTTTTAGAATTCCGGTTTTTCGAAGAAAAACCGGAATCCGACGTTTTGTTAAGACAAAACGTTGAATAAACATTAACCCCCTTGGTGCTCTATGTCAGGTTGGACCCACACCTACTCCATCTCGAACTAGGTTGTGAAATAGCCTGAGGGTCTCAATACTAAATGAGCGATCATTTGGAAAATGAGACCTAGTGCCAGGGAAAACATAAGAATTAAAAACACAACGAGTACGAGGCGCCCGCAGACATCGTCGAGCACGCCGAGGTCGCCTCGTAGAGCTCGCCTCGGACCCGTGAGGGCGGCGACCTACGGGCGATAAAATTAGAAACACAAAAACACACACAGACGAAGCGAAGCGTCGAGTCTTGCGTACCCGCCTAGCCTGAACGGTTTATCCTATTATCCTATTATCCTATTATCCTATTATCCTATTATCCTATTATCCTATTATCCTATTATCCTATTATCCTATTATCCTATTATCCTATTATCCTATTATCCTAGCCTTCCAGGGTGAATTTTCTTCTCTTTAATAAATTATCGAAGTTTTCCATCGGACCCGCCTATGGATATTGAAAATCTTCGAGAATTGAATTATTTAATTCTGATGTAATAATGTAATAATGTAATAATGTACTAATGTACTAATGTACTAATGTAATGATGGAATGATGTACTAATGTAATAATGTACTAATGTAATAATGTACTAATGTAATGATGTACTAATGTAATGATGGAATGATGGAATGGTGCAATGATGGAATGGTGATATGAATGTAATTATGTGCGATTTGGTGCGGTTAAGAGGCGGACAAAACAACTTTAGAAAATAGAAAATTTCTCGAAGAAAATAGAAAATAGAAATTTTCGGAAGAAAATTCTTACAGAATTTTCGGAAGAAAATTTACACCGTAAATTTTCGGAAGAAAATTTACACCGTAAATTTTCGGAAGAAAATTCTGAAAGAATTTTCTATTTTCTTCCGTAAATTTTTTTTCAACGTTTACCGGATTTTTCTTAAAGAAAAATCCGAAAAAATTTATAAAATTTATAAATTTTTTTTTTTATAAAAAAAATTTATTTTATTTACGAAAAAAATTTTAAGGAAAAAAACAAAGTTTTTTTCCGCTAAAGGTGCCCTCACGGGTTTCCGACTGTTAAAATAAAAGCGGTTTAGTGCGATTAGTTTAGTGCGATTAGTTTAGTGCGATTAGTTTAGTGCGATTAGTTTAGTGGGCGGGGCGTAGTTTAGTGCTATTAAGTGCGATAAATCGCAAACAAGATATGAATATTAATCGCAGACAAGATATTGATATTAATCGCAGACAAGATATTGATATTAATCGCAAATAAGATATTAATCGGAAACAAGATATGAATATTCATATTGAATATTAATGGGAAACAAGATGAGCTGGGTTCAGAACGTATGAATATTCATATTAATGGGAAACAAGATATGAATATTCATATTGAATATTAATGGGAAACAAGATATGAATATTCATATTGAATATTCATATTGAATATTCATATTGAATATTCATATTGAATATTCATATTGAATATTAATGGGAAACAAGATATGAATGGCAGACAAGATTACGGGTAAAAAAAAAAATGAGCATTCTGTTTATTTAAAATAATTTATTAATTAAATTATGAAAAAGTGAGAAAACCTTTAAAACTCTAATTTGGCTTAAGTTACTAGTTGTCTAAAAAGATTAAAAATCTGTAAGTGGGTACAACGCCTCTTTTGTTATGTTGAAAAAAGCTAAAACCTAAAAGGTTTATGCCTATATGAAGCGAAAAACTAAAATATTTATTTTTCCGCAAGAAAAAAAAAAAAAAAAAAACATTGTTTATATTCAAATTTTAATCATAAACAAATTATTTATCTTATTAATTATGTCACTATAAAATACGAGACCCCATCAGATAGATATGATATCTAAGGGTTTAAAAAGGAACACACAGAATGTAAGTAAGAAGACGCCTTTATGTAAGTAAGAAGACGCCTTTATGTAAGTAAGAAGACGCCTTTTCAGACATTCACTCCATAAATCCAACGTGATAGTCTACCATGATTAGGCTCTTTCCCACAGAGATGGTTTATTCATTATAGTAACTTATTTGTTATATTAGAAAAATTATTATACTTATAAATGAAATGATATGATGTATTTTTATTAAGAAATTTGATGTCACTATTAATATTTTCATAAACATTAATTTCTTGTTCTGGCAAATATATTTAAATTTTATTCTTATCTATGAGAAAAACCTGAGGCACCTTTGAATACTCTAGTTGTAGTTTAGAATAAACTGTTAGTGAATTAAATTTCAAGTTTCTCGCATGGGGAGATGATTCAAATATCGTAATCAGTTCTTTTCAAAATACTGGTCAGTAGTAGTGTAGAATGAAAAAGGAGGGTTAAAAAAAAAAAAATTTTATATTACTTTTACAATTTTAGACTATATGGAAGTTGCTTAGAGTTTCAAAAAATGAGCTTTTAAATCAATTCTCCTACAATATATGCTTAATTAAAAAATAAGGAGTATTTTTATAAAAAAATCTAATAAAAACTAAAAATAATTTACGCGAAACGGTAAGGCGGACAAAACAACTTTAGAAAATTCTGAAAGAATTATCGAAGTTTATCGAAGAAAATAGAAAATTTACGGTGTAAATTTTCTTCCGAAAATTCTTTCAGAGAAGAAAATTTCTCGAAGAAAATAGAAATTTTCGGAAGAAAATTCTTACAGAATTTTCTATTTTCTATTTTCTTCGAGAAATCTTCGAGAAATCTCGAATAAAATTCTTACAGAATTTTATTCGAGATTTCTCGGAAGAAATTCTGTAAGAATTTTATTCCGAAAATTTTTTCGGATTTTTCTTTAAGAAAAATCCGGCAAACGTTGAAAAAAAAAAAATTTATAAAATTTTATTTTTTAATATAAAATAAATAAAAAAAAATTATTTTATTTTTTCCTAAGGCGGGTTAGAAAATTTATCGAAGAAAATTCTATTAGAGAAGAAAATTTACACCGTAAATTTTCTTCCGAAAATTCTTACAGAATTTTCTATTTTCTTCGATAAATTTTCTTTCGTTTTGTTTGAAAAATCCGGGAATTTTTTTCGAATTTTTCTTTAAGAAAAATCCGGTAAACGTTGAAAAAAAAATTTTTCTTTGGTTTTTTCCGGCTATTTTCTAAGAAATAAAATAGTTATGTTTATATGTTTAAAAACAACAAATAATTATTAGGTAATTAAAAATTATACACAGATATGACCTAATAGGAAAAAAGAATCCAATACAAATAATTTATTTGTTGGATTAAAATAAATTATTTGTATTGGATTCTGAACAAATGAAACATTAAATAAAACATTAAAAATGCGAATAAAAAAAAAAACTAAATTATTGAATTATAATTAAATAGATTTTTTTAAGAGACAAAAAAAAATTTTATTTTTTCCCTTTGCGCGGGATTGTTTTAGAACAGCGAATAGAAAAAAAAAATGAAAAATTTTTTTTTCGATAAATCTATTCGAAAAAACCTTTAGAAAATTTTTTTTATAAAAAAAAAATTTTCTTTAGCGGAAAAAAACTTTGTTTTTTTCCTTAGGACAAAACAACGTTTTGTCCGGGAAATTTTTTTTATAAAAAAAAATTTTTCTTTAGCGGAAAAAAACTTTGTTTTTTTCCTTAGGACAAAACAACGTTTTGTCCGGGAAATTTTTTTTTTAAAAAAAATTTTTCTTTAGCGGAAAAAAACTTTGTTTTTTTCCTTAAAATTTATAAAAATTTTTTTTTTATAAAAAAAATTTATTTTTTTTGAATTACGGTTTTTCAAAGAAAAACCGTAATCCGACGTTTTATCAAGATAAAACGTTGTAAAAAAATTTTTCTTTTGTTTTTCCCTTAAGGGCTAGGCGTATAGGCCGTCGCCTGAGGACAAAACAACTTGGTTGTTTTGTCCGCCAAAGAATAAAAATAAAATGTTAATAATTATAAATCAATATAAACTAAAAAGCCTGTACCAGCTGGAATTAAATTGCCTAATATAACATTTTCTTTTAAACCTTTAAGGAAATCTTTTTTACGAAAAAGGGCTGCTTTACTTAAAACACGAGTAGTTTGTTGAAAACTAGCAGCTGATAGGAAACTATCAACTTCTAAAGAAGCCTTTGTAATACCTAAAACTAAAGGTTCATAAGTTATTTTTTTCATTAAAAAAGTATTAATTTTTTCCACAAAAAATAAATCAAGAACTTCACCTGCAAAAAAGCCTGTTTGAGCTCCATCAATAATTCGAACTTTTGAAGTCATTTGCTTAACAATAACTTCAAGATGTTTATCAGAAATGGTAACACCTTGGGCTTTATATACCCTATGAACTCCATCAACTAAAATTTGTTGAATTTTATAAAAACTTTGACGTACGGCTAAATCTAAAGGCAATTTAGAAGAATAACGCTTAAATAAACTTTTTAATAAATACGGTAAACTATCACGAAAGAAACGTCCACGTTTTGTAGTGCGAGCTTCAAAAAATTGTTCCACTTTAGGAATACCCTGGATAATGTCACCAGTTTTTAATTTTTGATAAGATAAAGTAATAACTGGAGTTTTAGCATCAATGAAATCATTATCGAACTTATGAAGTATACCTTTAGGTGAAATAAAAATAGGTTGAGAACGACGTAATGTTATTTTTTGATTATTATAATGAATTAATTGGCCAGAAGCTTGAATAGCAGTTGTATTGGTTACAGGATCTCCATAAACACAGAAATCTCCTAAACGGATTTTAATATTTAAATCGTGAGGTTTTCCACCTGTTAAATTTGAAACTTTTAAAAGTTTCGATTCAATATTTGAAATAACTCGCGGACTAAACAACTCCGTTGTTTTGTCCTTAGGAAAAAACGCTTGGTTTTTTCCGACTTGATTTTGATAATTATTTTTGAACTGTTCATAATCTTCTGAGGGTAAAATAGAATTATTAGATTGTGAACTAATGGGTGGGTTCATTGGAGAAGGGAAATTACCTCCATGAAGTTTACATGCTAAATCAAAGTCTAATTTAACATCAGTCATATTTAAAAATCTAACTAAAATATCATTAATAGGATAGCTAGGCTGATTTTTATTTAAATAATCAAAATGAGACGTTTTAACAATGTCATTTTTATTTTGTTCTTTATAAGACGATTGGTTAGAATTTATAGACGGGCCCGTTGCGTTATTAAATATATTAGAATACTGGCTTTTAGGTGCTAAATAATAACTAATTAAATTAGAACTAGTTAAAACCATACATCCTTTAGTTACATTTAATAATACTACTTCACCATTAAAAGGACTATAAATATTTGTTTTGGCTAAGGGTCTTACACCTAAAAACATTTCATTTCGTTGACTATATGAAAATAAAGTTGAACTTTTATTATCACTTGGTGATAATTGCTTAGATAGTAATTTTGAATTTGAGAATGATTTATTTTTTCTTCCTATTGCTTTAAAATGTTTTGGATACAATTTTGAAACTCCAAAAAAGTCTCTTTGAAGGTTTTCAAAAGTTAAAATAGGGTTTCTAAATTTATAAATATTTTGAAAACAAAAACATGGACTTTCAACTAATCTTGGTATGAAATCAGCCTGAAGAGTTTGTGTTATGCCATCCATATTAGTACCCGAACCCGCCTTAAAAGTGGATAAAGACTGTTTAAAGTACGAGTCGTCCTCGACGAGTCTCAGCCGACGCGTACCGCCTCGCGCGGGAGCGCTCGGCTGACTCGAATTAAAAACAGACAAGTCTCCCAGTTGATGCAGATTATATAAGGCGGATTCGTTACTTTCACCGCGTTTTTCTTCAGAAAAACGCGGACTTTTTTGTAATTTCCACGTCTGCTTTCTAATTTTTGGATGAATTTTTTTACGAAATTTTAAAAATTTTGTTTGGGTTAAATAAAAATTTAAAAACGATACAAACTGAGATGACAATAATGGAAAACCACGAGACTCAAAATTTGATAAAGGTTGATATGATAAAGAAACATTTTGATCTTTAAAAATAGAATCCATACCCATTGGTCGACTATACGATATATAAAAAGGTGATAAATTAATAGGTCGTTTTTGAACATTTAAACCTCTATAATAAGGAGTATTATTATTCTCATTACCCAACGAAGTTTCAATAGCAAAATTTTTATCGATAGACATTGGATAAATTTTGATATCACTTGTTGGGAATTTAGCTATAGATTGAGACGCAACTTTTTGTCGATTATATTGATGACTTTGAAAAAGTTTCTTTTTTAATAAAGAACTAAAATATGGATAAATTAAAGTAGTTTTATAACGCTTTTTATGGGTATTTCGACTAAGTTTACAAATTTTATAAGCCGAATCGTCTTTTAAAGTTGATTCATGAACATAAGTTTTTAATTCTTTAGAATTCATTTTCATATATTCTTCTATAGGTTGAATAAGTAATACAAGATTATTATTTTTATCATTATTTTTATGATTATTTTTATCATTATTTTTATCATTTTGATAAAAACATTTGTCTTCTAAGAGTTGAAGTTGATTTAAATAAGAAAGTAACATTTGACGTTTTTGTTGAATGAAATCCAAATTACTATTTTTATTTTGGCTTAGAAAATTTTTTCTATCAAAAAAAATTTTCTTTTGTTTTTCAGAATAAAAATCAGAAAAGTGTAAAGAATTTTCTTTAGGCGGACTAAACAACTCCGTTGTTTTGTCCTTAGGAAAAAACGCTTGGTTTTTTCCGACAGGAAAAAAAACTTTATTTTTTTCCTTATTATTGAATACATCGTTTTTTGAGGTTTTGGAAGAAAAAGTACCATTATTAGAACTTAAAAAACCATTATTCGAATTAGAATTTAAACCACCATTATTCGAATTAGAATTTAGAGTGCCATTATTCGAATTAGAATTTACAGTGCCATTATTAGAATTAAAAACACCATTATTAGAAGGGTTATTGAAAACTTCAATCTTTTGTGATTTTGTGGAACTATTTTCTCCCTCGGCTCGTTCCCCCGTGAGGGCGGCCGAAAAGAAATTCTGGATAGAATGTTTGTTTTGCTGATGAGATTGTATATCGGATAAATCAGTAGGTAAAATAAAGCGAGATTTAAAATTTTTAATACATTTTTTATTTTTAAATCTAGAGGCTTCTAATAGAAAAGAAGTTATATGTTTGTTATTTTCGGTTGTATTATTTTGATAAAAACTTGAATTTGAGAATAAATCTGAATGATTGAATGTTGAAAATGAAAGCGGAGAAAACAACTTAGAAAATTGACTTACAAAATTAACTTCGTTAATTTTGTTAAGTAAATTTTCTTTTGTTGTTTTGTCCTCAGGAAAAAACGTTTGGTTTTTCCCTCGGCTCGTTACCCCGTGAGGGCGGCCGAATTGTTTTTCAAAATTAAAAACATCTGTTATTGAATGACATTCTAAATAAAGAGGTCTAGACGCATTTAATTGAAGATCATTAATTTGTCCAGGATAAATAATTGTTTTGTGATAAGCTGCCATGTTTAAAGAATTTGTTGTTAAATACACCCAACCTTTTTTTAGATTTAGATGAGTCATTAAAGTCATTGAATTTTTATCATTAGTTGAATTAGATTGTAAAGTATGAGTATCTTTACTTTTAACATTAGAAAATTCTTTAGAATTTTCTTCTCTTCTTAAATTTTCTTTTGTTTTATTATTTACAAAATTAACTTCGTTAATTTTGTAAAGGTTTTGTTTCGACTTTTGTAAAGAAATATTAATTTTGTTTCTCAAACGAGGGGAAATACTGTAAAATGATGGTTTAAAATTTAATGAAAGTAAATACAATGAAAGTTGTTCTTTATAAGTAAAACAATTAAGTTTTTTGATTTGATTTTTTATTGAATTTGAGATTATATTCGAGAATCTATATGACGTAGAAATATTAACTTTTTGTGAATCAAGAGTGTTTTGTTTTATACTATCTGAAATTTCATGTTTATTGATATTATTTTTTATAGTGTCAAGTCTTTTAAAATCGGTTTTTGTTTGAAAAACCGGAGATGTTTTTAAAAGTTTATTTGTAGAAGAGATAATAAATAAATCGTCTGTCTTAAGAGAAGTTAACCATGTTTGTTTTTGTTTTTTCTCTTTAAAAAAAGCTAAAGTACAAAATGTAATAAAATGAAAATAGAATGAATTGAAGTGATTATTTAAAGAAAAAACCGGTCGGAAACCCGTGAGGGCACCTTTAGAAAAATTTTTTTCGTAAAAAAATTTTTGTTTGGTTTTTTCTTGAGAACAAAACAACTTAGAAAATTCACTAACAAAATTAACTTCGTTAATTTTGTTAAGTAAATTTTCTTTTGTTGTTTGGTCCTTCAAAGGGGTAATAGATTTACTTTTATTATGGATTTTATTAAAAATACTATTCTGTTTTTGACTAAGTGATAAATTTGATTCTTTTAGACAATAAATCCATTTTTGATTCAACCCAAAACTCTGATTAATAGACGATTCTTTATAGTGTTTAAACGTACTAGAATTGAATACATTATTATTATTCTTATTGTTTTTTATGGATGTACAATCATATTCGTTTTTCTTCAAAGAACCGTTATTTCGAAGAAAATTCGGAGAATTTTCTTCAACATGCTCTAAATTCGAACCCTTATATGAATTAAAACTAGTTAATAAAGATGGAAAGTCAATAAAAGAAGTAAAAGGTTTTAAATGACCTTGACGATTAATTTGTAAAAAAAGAGGCGGTTTTGAAAAGAATAATACAGCATCTATTGGACGTATATTAATATAATTCTTAAACGAAGCAAAAGAATCCGATAATGATTTTTTACTTGAGAAATTCGCCGTTCTTATTAATTGAAAAAATTGACTCGGAACCCATAATATACGTTTATTAAACAATAAATTCAAGTTATTATTAACATTTATATTTTTAATCGTATTCTTATGTTTTGAAGAAACATTAAAACGAGTATTTAGCATAGATGAATGAAAATGAGTTGTTTTATCTTTGTTAGAACTATAAAGATTATCAAATGTAGAGTTAACACATAATTGATATGAATTTTTCCAACGCATACCAAATTTACGACATTTAGAAATTTCCGAACTAAGTGGTTTAAATTTACTTTGTTCTCGTATAAAACCTTTAAATCTATTTAGTTTAAAAATAGAAAAGCCTTGTAAATCATGTTGTGTTTTTTCATAGTGTAATTCTTGATTTACTTGTTTTATTAAATCAGCTTTAATAGAAGATGAAAAAGACTGTTTTTTTAAAGACATATTAGCATTTGATAAACGTAAATTTTTGTTATTCTGTTTATCTTTTGAAGATAAATTAGAAGATTGACGGATATAAGATTCTGTATTTTTAGAGGAATTTTGAGAAGATAAACGAGGTTGAAGTTTTGTTTGTTGTGGACTTTGTGTACAACCACTACGAAGTAATGGTAAGGGTGAATCTTTTTTATAGAACTTAAATTGAGAACTAAAATTTCTTATAGATTCGGCTTCGGAACGAGCCGAGGTAGAAAATTTACGTGGTAAATTTTCTATATTTTTTGAGTTAATTTTAGGCGGAGAAAACAACTTTGTTGTTTTCTCCTGAGGAAAAAACCCTTGGTTTTTTCCGAGCAATTTCGAAAATTCGGCCACATTTTTCGGAGTAAATAGAAAATTCGAAGTTTTAACTTCCTTATAATTTTCTCTCTCCGCCGCGCGAAATTTATTAGATAACTTTTCTTTTCTTTGTAAATGGATAATATTTTTATTTAAAGAATTTTTATTTTCTTCCTTAAAAAGTTTCTCAAAAATCATAAAACCTCCTGTAGTAGTTTGGGCTTGGTAAGGGAACCAATGTAAAAGAGTTCGATTACCTTTGACGGTTTGTTTTTTTTGAGGAGCTTTAGAATTACGGTTTTTCAAAGAAAAACCGTAATCCGACGTTTTATCTTGATAAAACGTTGAATTATTTTGTTTTACAAGGTTAGGACTTATATTAGGATAAATTTCATACATTCTAAATAATAAATCATTACCTAAAGAGTTAGCACCAAAAAGATTATATTCAAAAGACGAAGATTTTTTTCGGGAAGTTAAAATATAACCGTATTTTTGAAAACGTATTTTTAAAATGTCAAAAAAGAAAAAAGGTTGTGCTATAGAAACATTTGAAGCATCTATTCCAATGCCAGAAATATCTTTATTTAAAATATTTTGATATGAAGTAGGACTTAATAATTTAGTTAATCTATATGATGAATTTTTACTACCAAATTGTGGTTCTGGCCATGTATAATACATCTTAGCTGGACCATTATTAAAATTAACATTCCATTGTGTCTGATTCATAGAACTATTTGTATTAACTAAATCTCCTAATTTAGGAAAACAAGTTTCACCTCGTAAATTTAATTCATAAATTTTTCCAGATAAAACCCATGCATAACCCCAAGTCCAAGATTCATATAATTTATCTATATAATTTATGTTTAAAGAATTACGGTTTTTCAAAGAAAAACCGTAATCCGGCGTTTTATCAAGATAAAACGTTGAATTGTTTAAAAAAGAGGTATCTTTTGGACCCCTTTGACTTATATCAGAAATTGGCAAACTTTGATTCTTTTGGTTACGAATTTGTGCTAGACCAGATTCTATAAGTTTAGCATCACCCACAAATTTTTCACGAAAACCTAAGGATTTCGAGTAAAATTGACCTTCATATTCTGATTGAATTGTTAATTCAGCAACATCGGTAGCATTACTTTTTCGACTAATTGTTGATATTTGAGCAATTACTTCTTTTTCATTAACAGATTGTTTATTACGTATATATAAAAGAGTATAACTTGGTATTTTGAACTTACGTGTTGAAGATAATGACACAGTATTAGGGTCTATGTCTTTATCTTTAGCAGGCATATCAGAAGAATGTTCTTCAATTTTTTTCACAAAAAACGAACCTTCACCCTTTGTTAAAAATGCTATTTTACCTTCAGGTGTACGTATTAAAGTACCTGGAATAGCAGTAGGGTATTCTACCATAGCATAAAAAGGTGCTCTAATTTGATCACTGATATCTCCTGAAAAAACACCTCCTGTATGAAATGTTCGCATTGTTAGTTGGGTACCAGGTTCACCAATTGATTGGGCTGCAACAACACCGACAGCTTCACCAATAGATACTAAAGTAGAACCTTGACCTAAACTCCAACCATAACATAATTGGCAAATTAATTGATTTGTTTCACAAGTAAGTGGAGAACGCACAAAAATTTTATCAAATTTTTGTACAAGTGAAAGAGCTAAATCCATTGTAATTTCTTCGTTTCTTTTTGCTAATATTTTATTCTGATCTTTTGAAATTAATGAAGTATCTATAAGATCACGGGCTAAAATACGACCAACCACCCTTTGTATTAAAGAATGTATAGTCTTATTTCCTTCTTTCATGTCTTTTAAAAAAATTCCTCGATGGGTACCACAATCAAAATGAGATATAATTACATGCTGTGCTACATCAACTAAACGTCGTGTTAAATAGCCAGCATTTGCTGTACGCAAAGCAGTATCAACAATACCTTTTCGTGCTCCGTAACTAGAAATAAGATATTCTGTTAATGTTAATCCTTCACGAAAATTACTTCGAATAGGAAAATCAATAATTTGCCCTTGTGGATCAGCCATTAGACCTCTCATACCCACTAATTGTCGAACTTGAGATATATTACCTCGAGCTCCTGAAAAAGCCATCATATAAACTGGATTTAAAATATCAGTAGCTTCAAAATAATCAATAACTTCTTGTTTTAAACTTTCACTTGTTCTATGCCAAGTATCTATTAAACGTTGAAAACGTTCTACACCTGTTATTTCACCTCGTGCATATTGATGTATTGTATTTGTTGTAATTTTTTCTGCGTCAAAAATTAAATCGGATTTTCTATATGGAATTTTTAAATCATCAATACCTAATGAAATACCTGCTTTAGATGCATATTCAAAGCCAATGTTTTTTAATTGTTCTACTAATTTTACGGTTTTATTTTGTCCATAATTTTTTAAAAACCATAACACAAAATTTTTTAATCGTCCTTTATCAAAACATTGATTGAAAAAACAATGTTTTAAAAAATCTTTATCAGGTGGATTTGAATGTGTTTCAATACGAGGTTTTATACCTTGAGACCAATACCCCAAACCCATTGGTCTCAATCTTGTTCCAACATCGAACCCGCCTAATTTCATACACGAATAATTTCCTATCACTGAGCTTTTTTGAGAATAATAAACTGTTTTTTCCCAAGTCATTGTTTGCTCCTTAAAATACAATTATCTGATAGTTAAGGCTATTTAAAAAATAAAATACAAAATAAAATTCTGGCGGACAAAACAACAAACAAAATAAAATTTTATTTTTTTAAATGGAAGAAAATTCTGAAAGAGAAGAAAATTCTGTAAGAATTTTCTATTTTCTAAATTTATAAATTTTATTTTTTTTTTCAACGTTTACCGGATTTTTCTTAAAGAAAAATACGAAAAAATTTTCGGAAGAAAATTCTTACAGAATTTCTTCCGAGAAATCTCGAATAAAATTCTGTAAGAATTTTATTCGAGAATTCTCGAAGATTTCTCGAAGAAAATAGAAATTTTCGGAAGAAAATTCTGTAAGAATTTTCTATTTTCTATTTTCTTCGAGAAATTTTCGGAAGAAAATTCTGTAAGAATTTTCTATTTTCTAAAGTTGTTTTGTCCTAAGGAATTTTCTTCGATAAATTTCGAAAATTTTCAATAACCCAAAGGGCGGGGCCGATGGAAAACTTCGATATTTTAAAAAATTTCAAAAGCATATCGATTTTTATTCACCTTAAACCGGTTTTTCAAACAAAAACCGGATGTGGTTTTTTTTTTTTCAAAAAACCGCCATGAGGTAAAACAAAAAAAAAAGCGGTCAGAAGGATTGTGAAGCAAAAGATGACGTCCTTCAGGCTAGCCTTCAAATAACGGCCCCGCCCAAGGGTTTATAAGAGCCGGAACGAGCAAAGCCGTTTCAATCGGCTCCGCCTTTCTGACCGCTTTGCTATATTGAAAAATTCGATAGTTTGAAAAACTGAGTTTTTGTTTTTTTGTTATTGCCATACTTTAGATAAGAAATTTTATTTAATAAAATTTCCCTTTTCTTGAAGCAGTTCATTTGTTAATAAATTAGATATAAACTCTATTCACGTAAATAGAATTTTTAATAAACTTAATAAACTTTATTTATAACTAAAAAACTATAACTCAAAATAATTTTAATCTAATATTTTATAAAGCTTTACAATAAAGGTTAATTATAAGTTTTATAAACTATAGCCTTTTTTTTTATTACTTAAAAAAAAAAAATTGAGCGGAAAAAAAATCTTTTCGGAAAAAACCTAAGGTTTTTTCCTCAGGACAAAACAACAAAGAAAATAAAATTTTCTTTTTTTAAATGGAAGAAAATTCTGAAAGAGAAGAAAATTCTTACAGAATTTTCTATTTTCTAAATTTATAAATTTTTTCGGATTTTTCTTTAAGAAAAATCTGGTAAACGTTGAAAAAAAAAAAATTT
>Ga0209917_1000259_pt1 | contig 22291 bp, 29 predicted proteins | sample SalPon2_C_H2O_MG_FD_185710 | JGI IMG/M metagenome (GOLD analysis project Ga0209917, IMG submission 185710) | Salt pond water microbial communities from South San Francisco under conditions of wetland restoration - Salt Pond MetaG R2_C_H2O_MG... | ecosystem: Environmental > Aquatic > Non-marine... | reverse complement strand
CGGAGGTCGTCCGGCGGGTTCGTCGACACGACGGGGGAGGTCTCCGTCAGTCCGTACCCCTCGTGGATGGGTAGGCCCATCCCCTCGAACAGCTCGGCGAGCCGCTGGGAGAGCGAGCCACCGCCAGAGATGAACATCTCGATGTTGCCGCCCATCGTCTCCTTCACCGAGGAGTAGACGAGTCGGTCGGCGAGGGCGTGTTTCGCTCGGAGACCGAGACCCGGGTTCTCGGTGCGCGCGTAGTCGCGGGCGACACCGATGGACCACTCGAAGATGGACTCGCTCACGTTGGAGCCGCTGGCCTGCTCGCGCATCGTCGCGAACACGCGCTCGTAGATGCGCGGGACCGAGGTCGCGGAGGTCGGCTTCACGGTTGCGAGGTCGTCGGCGATCGTGTCCGTCGACTCCGCGTACGCGACCGTCGCGCCCGAGGCGAACATGACGAAGTGACCGGACGTGCGCTCGTACACGTGCGCGAGCGGGAGGAACGACAGCGCGCGGGTGTCGGTACCGAGCGTCGGTACGTCGTCGTCGCGGTCGGGCCGGTCGGCGAAGCGCCGCCGGACCTGATTCACGTTCGCCCGGAAGTTCCGGTGCGTCAGTTGGACGCCCTTCGGCTTGCCCGTCGTGCCGGAGGTGTAGATGAGCGACGCGAGGTCGTCCATCGACTGCCCGTTGAGCCACCCCTCAAAGCTGGCCTCGTCGTAGGCTTCGTTCCCCTGCTCGTACACGTCACCGAGCGAGAGGATGTCGTCGCGGTCCTCGTGGCCGTCGAACTCGTCGATGACGACGATGAACTCCAGTTCGAGGTCCTCCTCGATTTCGAGCAGCGTGTCGAGTAGCTTGGCGTTCTCACACACGACGCCAGTCGCGCTCGGGTCGTCGAGCAGGTACTGTGTCTGTTCGGCCGACGACTCGGTGTAGACGGTCGTGACTGTCGCCCCGGCAGACAGCAGCGCGAGGTCGGACTGTGCCCACTCCATGCGCGTGTTGGCGTAGATGCCGACGCGGTCGTCGTGTTCGACGCCGAGTTCGCGGAAGCCGGCCGCGAGCGAGCGCACGATGTCGGCCAGCTCGTCGTAGGTGACGGCGGCGAACTCACCGGTCGTCGCGGTCGGAAGCACGTCCGGCGTGAGCGAGCGGTCGTAGACGCCGCCTTTGTACCACTGGGCGTCTCGCGGGCCGTTCCGGTCGACGCTGTTGAAGAACATCCGCGGGATGGTTGTCTCGCCGATACTGGGGTCCGAGTAGGAGGATTCCGCGCGGAACCACTCGGTATCTGTATTAATCATTGCTTACGAATTTGTATACGGGCTAGGGCTTCAATCTACGCCCTCCGAAAATTCGGGGCAGTCGGTCGAAAAGCCGGGTTAGTCGACGTCGATACGGTGGCTGTCGACCGGATCGTCGATGGGCAGGTGGATGTCGAGGACGCCGTTCTGGTAGCTCGCTTTGATGCCGTCCGCGTCGATAGTGCCGGGGACGTACAGGGATTCGCTCACGTGTCGCGAGCGGCTGTGCGCGCCGTGTTCGTCGTTCGTCTCGACCTCGTTGGTCGCGGTCAGGGTGAGCCGACCGTCGTCGAATCGGAGGTCGATATCCTCGGTCTCGAAGCCGGGGAGGTCAGCCACGATGCGGTAATCCTCGCCGTCGGCCTCGAGCGCCAACAGGCCGTGTCGGTCCGCGGCCGACTGCTGGGGCCGCCACGACCGCACGTCGCCGACGCTTTCCGCCATCGACTGGCGCATCCGTTCCATCAGTTCCTCCATCTCGCTGAATATGTCGAACGAACTACGTCGGGTACTCACGTTTTCTTTCACCAACTATCCTGTAGGCGGGCTTAACCTTCGCGAGAGCCGTGATAGCAGGCGCTCGGCGGATGGAAACATGTGCACCATTAGGGATTTGAACCCTAGTCCTCGCCTCGAAAGGGCAAGATGATTGGCCGGACTACACCAATGGTGCGCACTTCGGGGTAGTGGGGAGGTATGAATAAATGCTTCCTTCTCGGGTGGGGACGCGCCCCAACCGCAGGCGGGCGCGAGCGTGCGGTGACTCACACACGGCCACTCACTCGCGCACGACCGGCGCAGAGACGGAGCCGACGGATTCGACCACCGCCTCGACGGTGTCGCCGGGTTCGACGTGGGCCGCACCGGGCGTCCCGGTCGAGAAGAGGTCACCGGGTTCGAGTGTCGCGACCCGCGAGTGGACGGCGACCAGCTCGCGGGGGGAAAACAGCATGTTCCCGACGCGGTTCGCGGCGCGTTCCGCCCCATTGTGGCGCGTCGCGACGGTGAGTGAATCGAGGTCGAACGCCTCGTCGGGTACGGCAATCGCGTGGCCAGCCACTAGGAACGTATCGTAGCTCTTTGCCCGCGTGAGGAACCGCGGATTCCGTCGGAGCACGTCCTCCGCGGTCATGTCGATGACCGGGAGATAGCCGGCGACGACATCGTCTACGTCGGGCTCGGACGCGTCCCGGCAGGTGCGCCCGAGCACGACGCCGAGTTCACCCTCGGCCGTGACGCGCTCCGTCTCGCTCGGCGGCGGGAGCCGAATCGGGCCGCCGGGCGCGGTGAGCGCACTCCGCGGTTTGAAAAAGCTCGCCGGTTCGTCGGGACCGTCCTCGTCTAAGTCGCCCGCGTGTTCGACGTAGTTCAGTCCGATGCCCCAGAGTTTACCGAATCGCTCAAGCGGCGCACCGAAGGTGAGCTTCGATTCGCCCGTCCGTGCGGCCGTCGCGTCGTCGGGCGAGCCGAGGGTACCCGAAGCTGCACGCGGGAGCGCGCCGCGAACGGAGTCGAGACCGGGGTGGACTGACGTGAGCGGGACGTATCCGTCCTCGTCGCCGAGCAACGGGTCGCCGGTCGCGGTGCGGGCGAGGTACTTCATTCCTCGCGGTCGGTCCAGAAGTCGAAGTCGCGGCCGGGCGCGAACACGTCCAGCCCGACCGCGAGTTCCTCGCCGTCGTTCTCGACGCGGTGGGTCTCGTTCGCCTCCAAGAGGACGGAGTCGTTCTCCTGGAGGGTGACCGAGTCCTCTTCGGTCACGACGGTGAGTTCACCCTCCAGACAGAGACACACCTGCTCGTTCTCGTGGTCGTGCATCGGCGAGGAATGACCCGGCGGCTTCTCGAACCACTCGAAGCTGAACTGGTCGCTGCCGGCCATAGAGACCCGTCGCCACCCGTCTTCGGGTTCGTACGTCTCGGCCTCGTCGAACGGGACCGGCTTCATAGATTCGCGCCCGTCGCGCCGCCGTCGATAGGGACGGCCGTCCCGTTGATAAAGCCCGACAGCGGCGAAGAGAGGAACGCGACGGTGTCGCCCAGCTCCATCGGGTCGCCGATGCGTTCGAGCGGGTTCCCGGCCCACTCGTCGAGTCCTGCCTCGTAGCTGTCGTACTCGCCGCGCTCGACGGCCGCATCGACGAGATTCTCGATACGGGCCGTCTCGTGGGGACCCGGCAAGACGGCGTTCGCCCGGACGTCGGGAGCGAACTCCTTCGAGAGCGTCTTCTCTAAGCCGATGACACCCATTCGGACGGAGTTCGACAAGACGAGCGAGTCGAGCGCCTCCTTCACGCTCCGGGAGGTGATGGTGACGATGGTGCCGCCGTCGCCGGCTTCGAGGTGCGGCTTCGCGGCGCGGGCGAGTCGGACGACGCTCATTACGAGCAGGTCATACGCCTCCTGCCAGTCCTCGTCGTCGGTGTCCATGAACGCGCCCGACGGCGGGCCGCCGGCGGAGGTGACGAGGTGGTCGAGTCCGCCGAAGGCGTCGACGGTCTCGTCGACGAGCCGCTCGGCGTCGTCGGCGTCGGTCAGGTCACCCGAGACGGCGATGACCTCACCGGTCGCGACCTCCTCGACTTCTGTCTTCGCGTCGGCGAGTCGCTCCTCGTCGCGGCCGTTGATGGCGACGTTGGCTCCTTCCCGTGCCAGCGCCTTGGCTGACGCTTTGCCGAGTCCACTGGAGGAGGCGGTGACGAGTGCTGCGTTGCCGTCGATTGCTAAATCCATGGCTCGGATACCACGAGCGAGCGAGAAAACGGTTCCGGAGGCGGTTATTTGCCTTCGAACTCCGGCTCGGAGTCACCCATGAAGGCGGTGATACCCTCCATCAGGTCGTCGGTGCCGAGCAGATGACCGAACGCCTGGGCTTCGAGTTCGAGCCCCGCATCGAGGTCCTCTGCTCCCTTCAGCATGACCTGCTTCGTGAGCGCGCGAGAGACCGGTGGACCCCCCGCCATCTCGGCGGCGAGTTCGTGGGCCCGCTCCTCGAACTGGTCGTTTTCGACGACTTCGTTCACCACGTCGTACTCATACATCGTGTCGGCGTCGAACCGCTCTGCGGTGAAGATGATCTCCTTCGCGCGGGACATCCCGACGAGTCGCTGGAGCCGCTGGGTGCCGCCCCAGCCGGGGAGCAGCCCGAGGTTGTGCTCCGGCAGACCGAGTTCCGAGCGCTCGGAGGCGAGCCGGTAATCACAGCACATCGCCAGCTCGAAGCCACCGCCAAGGGCGAATCCGTCGATAGCGGCGACGATTGGGAGCGGCGACTCCTCGAACGCGCCGAACGTCGACTGGCCCTTGCGCGACAGTTCGATGCCGTCAAGTGGGCTTGCCGAAGAAGCCATTGAGGACACGTCGGCACCCGCCGAGAATGCGCGGTCGCCCTTGCCGGTGATGAGCACGCCGCGCACCTCGTCGTCGTTCTCGAACTCGGCGAGCGCGTCGCCGAGTTCGTCCAGCATCTCGCTGTTGACGGTGTTCATGCGCGCCTCGCGGGAGAGTTCGATGTGGCCGACCATGTCACCGGGGTACGAGAGGTCGATAGTGGAGTAGCTGCGAGTCTCGTCGGTGTCGCTCTCACCGTAGAAGCCACCCTGCTGTGCGGCCTCACGCAGCGCCTCGCTCACCTCGAACCGAGCGTGTCCGTCCTCCTCGCCGAGGGATTCGAGCGTCTCGACCAGTCGGTCGAGTCCGATGTTGTCTGCGAGCTTCGCCGGTCCATCCGGGAAGCCGGCACCGAGCATGACCGCCTCGTCGATGTCGCTCGGGTTCGACACGTCGTTCTCGACGAGGTGCCCGACCTCGTTGGCCATGACGGCCGCGAGTCGCACCTTGGTGTCCTCGCTCCCGGCGTCGGTCGGGATGTCGACACCGCCGTTCTCGTAGTCGTAGAAGCCCTCGCCGGATTTCTTGCCGTACCGCTCTGCGTCGACCGTCTCTTTCAGGAAGGGGGCCGGCTCGTAGGCGTCACCCAGCACCTCCTGGAGGTACTGGAGCACGTGGTAGGTCACGTCGTTGCCGACCTGGTCGCCGAGTTCGAATGCGCCCATCGGCAGCCCCATGTCGAACTTCGTCGTCGAGTCGATTTCGGCGACGGTCGCCTCGTCGTCGGAGACCATCCAGCAGGTCTCGTTCATCAGCGGAACGAGGATGCGGTTGACGATGAAGCCGGGGGAGTCCTTGTGGACGCGAATCGGCGTCTTGCCGAACGCTTCGGCCAACTGCTCAACCGCGTCGAGCGTCGACTCTGCGGTGTGTGACCCGGTGATGACTTCGACCAACTGCATCCTGACGGGCGGATTGAAGAAGTGCATCCCGCAGAACTGCTCGGGCCGGTCGGTCACCTCCGACAGGTCGGTGATAGATAGCGATGAGGTGTTGGTCGCGAAGATGGTGCGGTCGGGCGCGTACGTCTCGACCTCGCTGTACACGTCCTTCTTGATCTCCATCTTCTCCGGGACCGCCTCGATGACGACGTCGGTGTCGTCGACGGCTTCTTTCACGTCGACGAGCGGGGTGACGCGGTCGGCGGCGGCGTCGGCCTCCTCCTCGCTGATCTGGTCTTTCTCCGCGAGTTTGTCCAGCGACCAGACCAGCTGTTCGTAGCCGTTCTCGACGAACTCGGTCTTGATATCGCGCAGTCGCACCTCGTAACCGGCGAGGGCAGCCACTTCGGCGATGCCGTGGCCCATGCTCCCCGCGCCGAGTAGTGTAATCGTCTCGATGTTCTCAAACTCCATGTTTCATGCTCTCTCGGGGAGCGTTTCAACGTTTCCGTCCGTCGAACGAGGAACACAGGGACCGTGGTCCGACGTTTATTTTTATTTTTAGTTGACACGACAAGGCGTCTACTCAGTTGATTACCGGATGAGCGAGACGGTAGGGGCGATGTCGAAGGAGGGGCGACGAGCACGCGCAGGGCTCGTACTGGTAGTCGTCGGAGAAAGATTGCTCGCCGTCTCGTCGTACAATACCTACGAGAACGTCGCTATCAGGGGCGATCCGATAGCGCCGGCGGCACCCTCGATTTCGACAGCGACGGCGGGCTAATCGTTAGGATTCGGGTCCCGGTAACCGATACCGCCGACGCGGACGACAACTAGTTACTAGCCCAACAGGTTAAGTGGCTGAGCGGCGATTCATCGCCCGACGATTATGGAACACGAGTTCACACATCAGCCGTCGTTCACACAGTTGACAGTCACGCTGGAGGCGGGCGAGTCGGTCGTCGCCGAGCCGGGTGCGATGGTCGGTCACTCGACCAGCGTCACGATGGACACGGGGACGAGCCGAGACGGACTGCTCAGTTCAGCGAAGTCGCTTCTGGGCGGCGAGTCGGTGTTCGCGAACGAGTTCACCGCGACAGACGAGTCCGGAACGGTGACGCTTGCCCCGCCCTCGCCGGGTGACGTGATGGCCCACGAGCTACGCGACGAGACGCTGTATGCCGTCGATGGGGCCTTCCTGGCGGCGACCGGCGATATCGACATCGACGCCGAACTCGGCGGGCTGAAGTCGATGCTGGGAGAGGCGAGTCTCACGCCGCTTGCGCTGAAAGGCACTGGCACGGCCTTCGTCGACGCCTACGGCGGGCTAGCGAAGCTCGAGCTCGAAGCCGGCGAGTCCTACGTCCTCGACAACGAACACCTCATCGCGTGGGACGACGACATCGAGTACTCGGTCGAGCGCGTCGGCGGGCTGAAGTCGACGCTCCTGAGCGGCGAGGGACTCGTCTTCGAGTTCACGGGACCGGGGACGGCGTGGTACCAGACCCGGGACCTCGACGCGCTGGTGTCGGTGCTCGCCCCTCGCTTCCCAAGCCAACAGGAGTAATCCGGCGGCGCAGTCGCCGCGGTTCGTATCGCCCCGTGGAGAGACAACGGTAGCGTTTTCACCGCGGGCAGGCGAGACGACAGACACACGGTGTCTCAGCCTCCCGGCTGGGAACACAAGCCTCGTCCATGTTCGAGAGATTCCGCGACGACGTTCGGACCGCGCTCGCGACCGACCCCGCCGCCACGTCGGTCGCCGAGGCGCTGCTGTATCCGGGGCTGTACGCCGTCTGGCTCCACGTCGTCCTCGTTCATCCGCTGTGGACGCGGGGACGGCGGTTCACTGCGCGGTTGCTCTCACAGCTCGGTCGGGGGCTTACCGGCATCGAGATTCATCCCGGAGCGACCGTCGGCGAGCGCGTCTTCATTGACCACGGGATGGGCGTCGTGGTCGGTGAAACGGCCGAAATCGGCGACGACGTGAACATGTACCACGGTGTCACCCTCGGAGGGCGATCCAGCGAGCGCGTGAAACGGCACCCGACCGTCGAGGACGACGTGACGCTGGGGGCGAACGCGACGCTCATCGGCGACATCGTTGTCGGCGAGGGTGCGACCGTGGGCGCGGGAGCGGTCGTCGTCGAGGACGTACCTGCGGGCGCGACGGTCGTCGGGAACCCGGCACAGGAGGTTTAGTCGACCGCGCGCCAGAGATACCGGCTCGCGTACGACCGGTAGGGTCGCCAGCGCTCGGCGTGGGCACGCATTCCCGAGCGGTCGTCCGTGTCGTAGCCGTACAGTTCGGCCATCCCCTTTCGGATACCGAGGTCACCGACCGGGAACACGTCCTCGCGGGCGAGCACGAAGATGAGAAACATGTCTGCGGTCCACGGCCCGACGCCGCGAATCTCGGTGAGTCGGTCGCGTACCTCGTCGTCGGCCACCTCGCGCAGTTGCGCCGTAGAGAGGTCGCCGTCGGCAAATGCGCGGGCGATGTGTTTCACGTACTCGACCTTCTGGCCGGAGAGACCGACCTCGCGGAGCGCGTCCGCGTCGACAGCGAGCATCTCCTCCGGCGTCACTTCGAACCGGTCGAACAGCCGCTGTTCGATGGCGGCCGCCGAGTCGGTCGAGAGCTGTTGGTTACACACCGAGACGACGAGCCGCGCGAACGGGTCCGAGGCGGGCTTCACGTCCAGTGGACCGTGTTGCTCGACCAGCGGAGCGAGTTCTGGGTCGCGAGAGAGCACGTCGTACGCGCGGACGGACGAACGCGGTCCACGTCCGTGCGGACATGGACGACGAGGGTGTGTCCCGGGTCGCGAACGCGTTCGCCTCGCACGTCATCATCGACTCGACCGGGCCGTCGGGGGCACTCCGGCGCGAGGCGACCGCCGCAGGCGTCCCGACCGTGACAGTCGAGATGGGCGAGGCACACCGGTTCCAGCGGTCGCTCATCCACCGGGCGCTGGCCGGGACGTTGTCGGTGCTCAACGAGTTCGGCGCGCGGACGGACGGCGTCGTCTCGTGGCCCGGCTGGCGGACCATCATCGGCAACGACTACGAGAAGACGTGGCTCCGGGCCGACGTTGGTGGGCTGGTGGAGATGCACCACGGGCGGAGCGCGTTGGTCGAGGCTGGAGAGCGCATCTGTACGATTACGAACCCGTTCAAGCGCGAGTCGGGGGCGATACGTGCGCCCTTTACCGGCCTGCTGGTCGGGGTGTTGGAGAACCCGCTCGTTTACCCGGGAAACCCGGTGTGTCACCTCGTCGAGCTGGACGAACCGACTCGACACGCGGTGAGGATGCACCGGTCGTCACAGTCGGAACAGCAGGAGTGAGCCGACCTGCGTAGGCCGCCGAGAAGGCAACTACTATGACGAGGCGGCCCTGACACATAGACGCATGAGCCAATCGTACGACCGAGGCCTCGTCGAGGACTTCGGTCGGTGGACGGAGTTCTCCGCCGGGATGTGGGCGTGGATCTTCCACAAGTTCACCGGCTGGGTCCTTGTCGGCTATCTGTTCACCCACATCGCTGTCCTCTCGACCGCGATGCAGGGTTCCGACGCGTACAATAGCACGATTCAGGGCCTCGAAGGACTGCTCCTCGTTCGATTCCTCGAAGTCGGCCTGCTGGCGGTCGCCGTGTTCCACATTCTCAACGGCATCCGCCTGCTGTTCGTCGACCTCGGGCTCGGACTGGAGTCACAGGACCGCACCTTCTACGCGTCGCTCGTTGTCACGGGCGTCATCGTAGTCGCGAGCATTCCGACGTTCCTGATGGGGAAACTGGCATGAGTGAACGCTACTCTTCGTTCGAACCGAAAGGCACGCGCTGGCTGCTGCAGCGTCTCACGGCGGCGTTTCTCGTCATCGTGTTGGCGTTCCACTTTATGCAGCTGCACTTCGTGAACCACGCCGCAGACGTGACGTTCGCCGGCACGAGCGCCCGGATGAGCCAGCCCGGCTACTTCGCCGCGATGGTCGGCTTTGGCCTGACGGCGACGTTCCACGGCGTCAACGGCGTCTACAACGGACTCGTCAATCAGGGACTCGACGGCACCGGCAAGCGGGTCGTAAAGTACGGCCTCATCGTCGCCGGACTGCTGCTTTCCGCACAGATTCTCCGACTGGCGTTCGTGATGGCAGGAGGGAGTATCTCATGAGCACAGGAATCACCGAAACCGAAGACGACGGTACAGAGACGCAGACGCAGGCCGTTGGGGCCGCGCGCGCTGCCGGTGAGACGTACACCGAGATGGACAGCGAGGAGATCGAGACGGCAAACGAGGAAGCGCGACGGCGCACCCGCGAACTCGTCGAGGAGGCGGACCGCACGGTCAAGCTGAAGGTGTTCCGCTTCGACCCCGAGGTTCCCGAGAAGGAGGAGCCACGGTTTGACACGTTCACCGTCCCGTTCTCGAAGGGGATGACGGTGCTCGACGCGCTCATGTGGGCGCGCGACCAGTACGACTCCTCGCTCACGTTCCGCCACTCCTGTCGACAGGCGGTGTGTGGCTCGGACGCGCTGTTCGTCAACGGGCGACAGCGGCTCGGCTGCAAGACGCAGGTCGCTGACCTCGCCGACAGCGGCATCCCGAAGAAGGTCCGTATCGAGCCGCTCCCGCACGCCGAGGTCGTCAAGGACCTCGTCGTCGACATGGAGCACTTCTACGACCAGATGGAGTCCGTTGAGCCGTACTTCCAGGGGGAAGACACCCCTGACGGACTCGAAGAGCAGTACCAGTCGCGCGAGAACCGCGAGAAGGTGAAGATGTCCACGCGCTGTATCTGGTGTGGCGCGTGTATGTCCTCGTGTAACATCGCGGCGGGCAACAACGATTATCTCGGCCCGGCGGCTATCAACAAGGCCTACCGGTTCGCGATGGACGACCGCGAGGGCGAGGACCTCACCGAGCACCGACTCAACATCATCGAACAGGAGCACGGCGTCTGGCGGTGTCAGACCCAGTTCTCCTGCACTGAGGTGTGTCCGAAGGATATCCCCCTGACGGAACACATCCAGGAACTGAAGCGTGAAGCGGTCAAGAAGAACCTGAAGTTCTGGTAACCGCGTCACTCCTAAACGTATCCAACACCAACCAACAATAACTACAGACCAATGCACGAACACGACGTAATCGTGGTCGGTGGCGGCGGAGCCGGACTCCGTGCTGCCATCGCTGCCCACGAAGAAGGCGCGGATGTCGCCATCGTGACGAAGCTCCACCCGGTTCGCTCGCACACCGGTGCGGCGGAGGGTGGAATCAACGCGGCGCTTCGCGACGGCGACGACCCGAAGGACCACGCGTACGACACGATGAAGGGGTCGGATTACCTCGGCGACGCCCCAGCAATCGAGACGCTGTGTGAGATGAGTCCCGAAGAGACCATCCAGCTCGAACACTGGGGGATGCCGTTCTCGCGAGAGGACGACGGGCGCGTCTCACAGCGGCCGTTCGGCGGGCTTTCGTTCCCGCGGACGACGTACGCGGGCGCAGAGACCGGCCACCACCTGCTCCACACGATGTACGAGCAGGTCGTCAAGCGAGGTATCACGGTGTACGATGAGTTCTACGTCACCGAACTCGCCACCACCGACCACCCGGACCCCGAAGAGCGGGAGTGTCACGGCTGTATCGCCTACGACATCAAGAGCGGCGATCTCGTCGGCTTCGAGGCGTCGGGCGGCGTCATCCTCGCCACCGGCGGCGACGGACAAACGTTCGACCACACGACCAACGCGGTCGCCAACACCGGCGACGGGCTGGCGATGGCGTACCGCGCGGGCGTTCCGGTCGAGGACCCCGAGTTCGTCCAGTTCCACCCGACCACCCTCCCGAGCACGGGCGTGCTCATCTCCGAGGGGGTTCGTGGTGAGGGCGGTATCCTCTACAACGGCGACGGCGAGCGGTTCATGTTCGAACACGGCTACGCCAACAACGACGGCGAGCTCGCCTCCCGTGACGTTGTCTCGCGCGCCGAACTGACTGAGGTGAACGAGGGACGCGGTATCGAAGACGAGTACGTCTACCTCGATATGCGCCATCTCGGCGAGGAGCGCGTCGTCGACCGCCTCGAGAACATTCTCCACCTCGCGGAGGACTTCGAGGGCGTCGACGGGCTGGACGAGCCGATGCCGGTCAAGCCCGGCCAGCACTACCACATGGGCGGTATCGAGACGAACGAGAACGGCCACACTTGCATCGACGGCTTGTACGCCGCCGGCGAGTGTGCCTGTGTCTCCGTCCACGGGTCGAACCGACTGGGCGGCAACGCGCTACCGGAGCTCATCGTCTTCGGTGCGCGCGCCGGCTACCACGCCGCAGGGCGTGAGCTCGGCGAGGCGCGCATCCCGACCGGGCCGAGCGCGCGTACCGAAGACGAGACGGGTCTCGACACGCCGGTGTCGCCGGGCGCAATCGACCAGCCCGACCCGGATGCCGTCGCAGACGGCGGGGCGATGACCGCCGACCCGACCGCGACGGTCGAGCACACGCTCGAGGGCGAGCGTGCTCGCGTCGAGGAGATGATGGACCGGGACGGTATCAACCACGCCGAAATCCGCTCCGACCTGCAGGACGCGATGACCCAGAACGTCAACGTGTTCCGCGAGAAAGAGGGGATTCAGGACGCGCTGGAGACGATTCGCGACTGTCGTGAACGCTACCAGAACGTCGCTGTCGCCGACCCCTCGCGCACGTTCAACACGGACCTGCTCCACACCATCGAGACGCGCAACCTCATCGACGTGGCCGAGACCATCGCGCTCGGCGCGCTCGCACGCGAGGAGTTCCGTGGTGCCCACTGGCGCGCGGAACACCAGGCGCGCGACGACGAAGACTGGCTCAAACACACCATGATCGCGTGGAACGACGGCGAGCCGGACCTCTACTACACCGACGTGCTGCTCGACGGCGAGGAGAAGACGTACGAGCCGAAGATTCGTTCCTACTAACGCACTTTTTTCCTGTTCAGGTGCGCTTCGCGCACCACTCACAGGAAAAACCTGAAATAAAACCCGCAGCCGTCGCTCACTCCGTTCGCGCCCGTGAACCGCTCGCACAGCGAGCGGATGCTTATCAGCGAAGCCGCAGCCAACCGGCGCATGCGCTGGTAATTCGTCGGCCACGGGACGAGACGGGAGCGCGACGCACCGTGGCCGGAGTCGAGTCGCCTGTTCGCCAAGCAGTACACCTAACGACGTGGCCGGCCAGTCACGGGTATGCACGCTGTCATCCTCGCCGCCGGAGAGGGGACGCGGATGCGTCCGCTCACCGAGTCGATACCGAAGCCGATGTTACCGGTCGCCGACCGTCCGCTCGTCGCACACACCGCCGACGCTGCCGTGGCTGCGGGCGCAGACCGACTCGTGTTCGTCGTCGGCTACGAGGCCGACCGCGTTCGCGACCACTTCGGCGAGTCGTATCGAGGGGTTCCGGTCGCGTACGCCACGCAGGACCAACAGTTGGGGACGGCACACGCGGCCGCCGCTGCTCGCGAGCATCTGGACGACGACTTCGTCGTCCTAAACGGCGACGACCTCTACGATGAGGACGCGCTGGCGGCGCTGTTCGAGCGGTGTCCTTCCGTCGGAGCCTACACGGTTGATGACCCGCGGCCCTACGGCGTCTTCTCTATCGACGACGGACAGGTGACCGACATCGTCGAGAAGCCCGAGGACCCGCCCAGCAGCCGCGTCAACGTCGGTGCATACCACTTCCCGGCAGAGGCTGCCGACTGGCTCATCGAGGTCGACCGTTCTGACCGCGGCGAGTACGAAATCACCGACGTGCTCGCGAGAGTCATCGCCACACACGATGTGTCGGCCGTTCCGGTACGCCGGTGGCTCGGCGTTGGACGACCGTGGGAGCTGCTGGAAGCCAACGAGTGGAAGCTCGCGGAACTAGATCGACACGTCGACGGCGAGGTTCACGAGCGAGCAGAGCTACGCGGCTCTATCGTGGTCGAAGTCGGTGCGACAGTCGACGCTGGCGTCGTCGTCGAGGGACCGGCGCTGATTCGGTCGGGAGCCGATGTCGGCCCGAACGCGTACGTCCGCGGTGCGACACACATCGGGAAAAACGCCCACGTCGGCAACGGCGTTGAGCTGAAAAACACCGTCGTGATGCAGGAGACGAACGTGCCGCACCTCTCCTACGTCGGCGACAGCGTCCTCGGCGAGCGAGTCAACCTCGGCGCTGGAACGCAGGTGGCGAACCTCCGCCACGACGGCGAACCCGTCGAAACCACGGTGAAAAGTGAGCGCGTCTCGACGGGTCGCCGGAAGTTCGGGGTGGTCGCCGGGCCGGACGCGAAGACGGCCATCAACACCTCACTGAACGCCGGGGTCGTCCTCTCGGCCGGCGCGACGACGACGCCCGGCGAGTCGGTTCTGCGGGACCGGTAGGGACACCTATTATCCGGGGAGCCGTTGTACTGGTGTGTCACTGAGCAAACCCGACCTGAGCGGACAGACGGCGTTCATCACAGGAACGACCCGCGGCATCGGCAAGCAGTTTGCGCTCGCGCTCGCGGAGTGTGGCTGTAACATCGTCTCGACCGGCAAAACGACCGACGACACCGACGACCAGCGGCTCGAAGGGACAATCGAGCAGACTGCCCGCGAGGTTCGCGACATCGGCCCGGAGGCGCTCGCAATCGAGTTGAACGTCCGCGAGGAGGAGAACGTCGAGCGCGCGGTCGAGAAGGCGATCGACGAGTTCGGCCAGATCGACATCGTCATCAACAACGCCAGCGCCATCCAGGCCGTCTCGACGGTCGACCTGCCGGCCAACCGATTCGACCTGCTGACTGACGTGAACGTCCGGGGAACGCAGCTCGTCTCGCGAGCGTTCGCGGACCACCTACGCGGACAGGAGTCGTCGTGGCTGTTCGCGAACGCACCGCCGGTCACCGTCGACCGTGCGCCGGGGTCCGGCCCGTATGCGTGGTCGAAGCTCGGGATGTCGTTTCTCACCCTGTCGCTGGCGGACGAACTCACCGGCGACGACGTTGCGTGTAACACTATCTGGCCGGTCACGGCAATCGACACGCGCGCGACCCGCTACTTCGGGATGGGCACCGAAGACGACTGGCGGACCCCGGAGGTCATGTCCGACGCGCTGTTGGAGATTCTATCTCGCGACCCGGCGACGTGTACGGGCAACAGCTTCTACGACGAGGAAGTGCTTCGGGAGGCTGGCGTGACTGACTTCTCGGAGTACAACCTCACCGAGGGCGACCCGGCACCGACCTCCGCACACATGTTCGACCCGAGCTACGAACGCCCGTAGGAATCGCCGCCGTGGGTACGGCTAAGTGTGCGTGGCAGTAGGTATCGATAATGAAGGACCCGACCTCCGATCTGGGCGAGGATATCTCGCCGGACGAGGCCCCCGCCTGTGAGTGGTGTGGCGACTCACTCGCGAACGCACCCGACCGTCGCACCCGGACGTGGGTCGAAAACAGGGAAGTACAGCGGGTACAGTTTTGTGACGGTGCGTGTCTGGACTCGTGGCGCGACTCACAGGAGTGACTCGCCCAACACGATGACCGAGAGGTTGTTAGCGAAGACGACCAGCCCAGCGAGGAGGAGGAGGCCGACGAACGCCTCGATACCGTACGCGAACGCCCGTTGGTGTCGCTCGTCGGTAGTCTCTAGCAGAAAGACCATCACACGGAAGCTCACGACCACGGCCACCAACACGGCGAGGTGAACGGCCACGATGGTAGCGAGTCGACGCGTCAACAGCCACCGCATTAGCGGGTTCGTCTCGGCCTGGGTCCCGTAGATTGTCGCGGCGCCGGCTGTCGTGAGCAGATCGACGGGAATGAGCAGAAACAGTACGACGGCGACCCAACTCCAGTAGTCGTCGGTCCACTCCTCGAGTTGGTCAGGCTCCATATCGGAAGGATAGCCGCAGGAGGGATATGTTTGGGGACGCTTCGAGCGTCGGTTAGTGGCTCGCCCCGCCGTGGTCGCCGTCGCCGTCGTTGACCTCCGACAGGATGTCGGTGACGTAGTGGACGCTGGCGACGGCAAAGAGGATCAACACGAGGGCGACAATCGCGATCGATGCAAGGACGACGGTTTGGCTCATACCCGTACGTTCGTCCGGTGTCGGACAAGAAAGTATCTATGCATCGCCGTTGTGTCGGAGCCGCGAGGACACGGTCTGAAGCCAAGGGAGGGCTATGAAGGAGAACTTCATAGCCAAACTTTGATGTAAGCCCCGCTTTCCTAGCGGCTGTATGGGCATCTCTGACCGCATCGATACCCTCACCGACCGTGCGAACTCGCTCGCCGGCGAGGACGCGACGGTGGCACTCGAACTCCACGAACAACTTGATCGACACCAGCGGTATTCTGACCATTTTCATGAAAAGACCCTGCGGCATGCAGTGATCATCAGCGAGGAGTGTGGCGGCCTCGCCGCCGCCCTCGACGACAGCGAGGCTGCCGACGAGATTGTTGATTGGATCAACGATACGTACACGAACGAGGAAACGAACCGCGACTACCGCGTCGCGCTGCGTGATATCGGACGAATCGTGCGCGGGGATAACGAAGACATTCCCGACAGTCTCCAACATGTCGAATCGGGCTACTCGTCCGACTACGACCCGACTCCCGACCCCCGCGAAATCCTCAGGTGGGAGGAGGATATCCAGCCAATGCTGAATGCCGCACAAAACGCCCGCGACCGGGCACTCGTCAGCCTCCAGTTCGATGCCGGACTCCGTGGCGGCGAGCTGAAGGATCTTGTCGTCGGCGACGTGCAGGACCACGAACATGGGCTCCAGGTCACCGTCGACGGAAAGATGGGTCGCCGAACCGTCGCGCTCATCCCGTCGGTGCCGCACGTCACCGACTGGCTGGATGAGCATCCCGATCCGCGCTCCGATGCGCCGCTCTGGAGTAAACTCTCCAAGGCCGAAGCCATCTCGGATAGGATGTTCTACGACGCACTCCAGCGCGTTGCCGACCGAGCCGGCGTCGACCGACCCGTCACACCAACCAACTTCAGGAAGTCGTCGGCTGCGTTCCTCGCTCGCCGCAATCTGAACCAGACGCATATCAACGAGCATCACGGCTGGGTACCCACGTCCGACGCGGCTGCTCGCTACATCCGCGTCTTTGCCGAGGACACCGACCGCGAACTCGCCCGACTCCACGGCGTCGATGTGCGGGATGAAGAGCCGGCGGATATCTCGCCCGTCGAATGCCCTCGCTGCAGTGTCGAGAACGGCAGGGAAGCCACGTTCTGCAGTGGATGCGGCCAGACTCTCGACCGCGAGGCCATGCAGGTCGTCGAGACTGTCAACGAGTTCCTCGACGAACAGATGGTCGAATCTGACGACCCGGCTGAACGGAAGAAGTCGCTTGAGGCCAAGCGTGAAGTCAACCGCCGGAAAGCCGATCTCTCGATTGACGAGCTTCATTCGTTCTTCGCCTCCGATAGGGACGACTGAAGCACTTCAGCGAGGTCGCGAACTCGCTGTGATGATGCGTTCTCGGCAAGCCACGCGATAGGGTCTTCCTCCTCTCCGTCGTCGGTGTGTGGCGCACTGCTCATTCGTCACCACCTCGCGGTCCTTCGTCGGTCCACTCCCAGCGCGGGCCAAGTCGCTTCAGGATGGCGCGCATCTCGACGGTCGCGTCGTAGGCGGCCTCCCAGTCCTCGCTGACGACCGCTTCCTCGAACGTGTCGCGCGCCTCGCGAAGGCCGTCCTTCGAGAAGCGGTGATGTTCGATTCCGGGCTGCTCGTCGCGTGCCTCTTCGGTTTGGCTCATCGGTCCACCTCACACTGGTGGAGACAGCCGGTCGTCTTGTGCAGCACAACGTAGTCGCGGTGCGTGCCGAGGTCCGCCACCGACATGACCGGATGCTCGTCGTGGTCTTTGAGACACGGACAGAGCCGTGCTCGCAGGACATGCCGTCCGACTTCGTCCGCGGGCACGATCTTGAGCCGACCTTCATTCGACGCGTGCGGGTAGTTGCACGGCGTTGCCTCTCGCGGGTCATCGTCTGGGTCGACACTCATGATTTGAGCACCTCCAGTGCTGTCTCGCGGTCGAACCGCGCGTCGCAGGTCTCTGTCTGGCAGGTGTACGTATCACCGAGATTCACGACGCCCGTGTGACCGCACGGCGTCAGACTCGGCTCGGTGACATTGTGCTCGACGAACGCGGCGACGGCCTCCGTGACCTGCCAGACGGCGACGGCACCGTTGCCGTCCTTGCACCGCGTCTCACCGACCTTGCGGACGCCGCCGTGTTCGCGTAACACACCGTGTGCGCTGTCGCCGATCATGTCCTGCTCGCGCACGGTCCACTCCTCATCTGGCGCGGGCAGGGCGTGCGCCAGCTGTGGATGTGCCTGCAGCCACGCGGAGACGGGCTGCGGGACTGTCGGCCGCGACGGCCGGTTCATCTCCACGCTCATGCAAGACCAGTGCCTGGACAGCACAGTCGGGCGGTGTGTTCGCCGTTGAACTGCGCGCCGCAGCCGCCGCACTCGTGGTCAAGCTGTACTCCGTCAGTGCCGGTAGTTCTATCCGGCTTGCTATCGTAGCTGGTCATGGTTACGCGACCCCGGCGACCCGTCGAGGGAAGGCTCAGTTCCCTCGGCGCTCCTTTTCGCCGGAACGCCGATTTCGGGTGACGAGCGTCGCATATTCGCTGAAAACACCGCCAGTTACATAATATTTTGGCTACTTAGCTAACTCATGAGCCAACCAGTAGATAAATTGGCCAACAGTATTAAATCCGACAGCTTCAACGGTATTATGGACGACTTGGCCAACATAGAGGATATGACCAGTGAACAGCGCCGCGAGGTCGTGCTTAGTTTCCTTGCTGAGCACGGGCTGGCGCTGAAGCCGAAGTCCATCTACCGGAACCTTCGTTTTCACCACCGCATCACGTTCGGCGACGAAACGGTGAAGAACATCCTGAAAGAGCTTGATGAACAGGGGCACGCGCGCCGCATCGACCCGTCGGCACTGGAGAAAGGTGATTTGGTCGATCTTCCAGAGGGCGAGGGGCGCGGAGCATACATCGTTACTGAGGAAGGCCGCGACCATCTTCGCTAATCCCCGAATACGTCTTCTAAGCTGTCGGTCAGTGAGTTTACTTCCTCTCCTGTAAGTTCGATTTCTACCGACGCCCGACTAACAGCAAGCGCCAGCTTCGCTTTCGTCACTTCATCATCCTTCGTCACGCGCCGAACTGATGAAACACGAATCGGGCTCTTGACCTGTTCACTCGCTTCCTCGTCTTGCGTTTCTGTTGCGTCGACATTCATAGTTAGCTTACTTTTTGGCTTAGTGGCAAAATGGCTAAGTGGCTGGCGCTGCACGTTGTAGATAGACACACCGGCCTCTTGGGGCGCGTTGCTTCGCGCGAGAAGTATGCGCCCGCCTGCTGATACAGGCAGGCCGGTGGGTCACCAAACCCATGAGCACGAAAGACACGACACGACAAAGCTCTGACGCACCGTCCGACCAATCGCACATCTCCTCGCAGCGGAACGGCCCACGACCGGCGTTCTTCTTGCTCGGTCGCTCCGGCGACCGCGACCTCGTCGCGAGCACGCGCACGAACACGATCTACGCCGTCGCCGGGACCGACGTCGTCCACCGCTACGTCTTCGCCGCCGATGGCGAGCTGACGCTCGACGAGTTCATGGCCGCCTACGCCGACACGCACGGCTGGGACGAACGCTACTACGGCTGCCTGAGCGGCATGGTCAGCCGCGCGATGGACGCATGAGCGACCGCCTGAGCGTCGTGGTCGAATACAGCGACGATTCCGGGCAGCGACACAAGATCGTCTACGAAGCCGCCGAGAACGGCAACTGGGAGCGCACAGCGTACGCACGCCGTGGCTGCGAGTGGCGACCACTCGGCTCCGAGACGGTCTCGGGCCTGCGCGTCGACGACGAGCGCGCGCAGCCGTTCGCGTTCGGCTGGCCAAAGTAGTCGTCACGAAACCACCTTTACGCAGTCCCAGGGAATCAGCTTCTCCTGCGTTTTATCCAGCACCTCGTAATGTTCCGGGTCGATATCATCATCGTGATCGGCAGCACTCGCACACGCCGGACACCAGAGATGCGAGTTCGTGCGGTCCCACGACGTGTGCCCGTTCGGACACGCATATCGCCACTTGTCAGCCTCCTGTCTGCGGTCGATAACGACCCGCTCGTCCGGCTCGATGCGCTGCGTGGCCCGTTCGGTGCGCGACATATCGCATGGCAATGGCCGACGGGGTATTTAATCGGATTCTTATCCACGGCGGAAGTAAAGCGCGATTGCTGATTTTGAGACAATTGCCGTGCAGGGCGGTGTTAAACTGCTATTCTACATTCGCAGGGCAGTCTGTTGGAAAAGCGTCCTTGGATTATTTACCGTCACAGTCACGAAGAACGGGTATGGCGCGCGATAGTCGGTCGTTCTGGGCCCGGCTGCACTGGTGGGATAAGCTGGAGATGGTCGGCGCTGCGCTCATCTTTCTGTTCATCATCTTCGGCGCAGTCGCGCCGGTAACTGCACGTGGCGTCACGAATGTAGCATTCGACTCGCTGGAAACGTTCTTCAGTTCGTTAGGATAAAAGAAGGGCTGTGTTAGAACAGCCGCCGGACTTCCTCTGCCCCGAGAATCCCCGTCTCGGCCACGTCACTATCGGCGAATAAACCCCCGGAGAAGAACTGCGCCTCATCTTCCTCGCGCGGATTATCGAACTCGCCAGCCTCCCGTCGCGACTCTGGCCGCGTGAACTCGCGCCGGAACTCACTCCGCTGCTCCTGCTCGCGACGTGTCTCCGAGCGCGTGTCCGTCCGCGTCTCGAATCGCGGCACCGTGTCGGTCTCCGTCGCCGTCTCCGTAAACGGGTCGGTCGCAGTCTCGGTGTTGAGCTCCGTGCGCGTGTCTGTCCGCGTCTCGAATCCTGCCTCGAAACCAGTGTCGGCGGCCTCAATGGCCGCGCCACGCGCGCCGAGGAAGCTCTGCAGCTCGGACTGCAGCTGGTCGTTGAGTGCGAGCCGCGTACCGGAATCAAACTCAGAGCCGACGCCGGTCTCGACGCGCTGGGCCGTCGACCCAAAGAAGCTGGGCCGTGCCGGCGTGGCCTGCGGAAGCTCAGCCTGCGTCCGGAGATCGGCGTCCGGAAGCCGCCGCGCCTCGGTCAACTGCTCGGTCACGTCCGCCGGAATGGTCTGGCCAGCCGCCTGTTCTGCGTCTGCGGTCGGCCGCCGCGGCCCGATCTCCACCGTCTCGTCAGCATCGAACGTCGGGCCAGTACCACGGCTGAACGGCGAGCCACCGCCGTTGATGCCGGTATCTGACGCCTCGAACTCACGCGTCGCCGTTGACCGAAGCTGGTCCTGCGCTTGTGTCAGCGAGTCCTGTCGAAGATCGGCGGCGACGGAGTCGTCGAACCCACTCTCCACCGGGCCGCCACCACCGTAGGAGTCTGGCACGCCAGACTGTGAGCCACCATCTGTCTCGATCTCAATCTCTCCGTCGCCGTTTGTACTGAACTGTAGTTGCCCGCGGTCGTCGCCTCTGAGACTCCGCTGGCCCTGCCGCACGCCAGGCACACGCGTTGCGAGGTCGTCGGAGATGCGGCCCGTGCGAGCGAGATATGCAGCCAACTCCTCGCCGGGCTGGATGGCCGCGGAGACGGCACTTCCGGCACGAGCACCACCAGCACTGCGCGCAGCACGAATGGCTCCGGTACTCCCGATAAGTCCACCAGCTACAGCGCCTGCAGCTTGGTTCGGGTTGTTAAACGTGTAGTCTCTTGCGTCACGTCCGAGAGACAACGCTGCGCTTGCAGTCTGCCCGGTTGCGCCACCGATATTCCCATCCAACGCCTCACTGGCGAAGAACCCAGCAAACTCGCCAGCCTCCTTCACGCCGACGGCCGTCGCGGGCAGATTGAGAATCTCGACACCCATCTGTCCAGCCGACTCGACACCACGCGAGGCTTGCGCTCCACCGCGCGCCGTGATCGAGGCCGCCGTATCCAATCCACTCGACACACGACCGAGCCCGGCGTTCTCGGCAGCCACGCCCGCGCCGGCCAACCCAATCGTCGCATAGCGCGCGGGCACGTCGACGATGTCCGACACTGCATCGCCGGTCGGCTCTGCAATGCGCTCGCTGAACGTCTCTCCAGCATCACCGAGCACGTTCTCCAGCCGGCGACCACCGGGAAGCCGAATCGCGAAGTCGCCGAACTGCTCCTCTTCCTCAAGCCCCTGCAGGCGCTCGCGACCGTCCTGCGTCAGCGACACGGAGCGCTGCTCGCCATCACCACTGACGCGCAAGTCACTCGGTCGCAGGCCGTCCACGTCGGCCGCACGCGCCGCCTGCTCGCGGAGCGCGCTGTCCGTGAGCGTCACGCCACGCCGACCGTCCTCGCTCGTCACGCGGAAGTCTCCGGCGTCGAAGCGCTCGCTCTCTTGGGCGGCCTGCTCGCGTGCGAACGACTCGAAGCCAGCGTCGGACAACTGCGCCTGCTGCTGGCCACTCGCGGTCTCGAAGACGTTAATCTCCTCCTGCGAGACGCCGGTCTGCAGCGCCGTCTGCTGGCGGATGCGCGACTGGCGCGCCTGGTCGGTCAGCTGGACGGAGCCATCCGCGCCGATCTGCACGTCGTCGGCGTCGAGCGTCGGCGTGCCGGCGGTCGCCTGCTGGCGAATCCCCTCAC